>Ga0160459_100752_pt1 | contig 10869 bp, 8 predicted proteins | sample HID1973K_E6MG_FD_108208 | JGI IMG/M metagenome (GOLD analysis project Ga0160459, IMG submission 108208) | Enriched mosquito-associated microbial communities from UW Madison campus, WI, USA - HID1973K_E6 MG | ecosystem: Host-associated > Arthropoda: Insects > Digestive system > Unclassified ... | reverse complement strand
GTCAGGCGGGCATTACGGTGGATCATGAAGACCTCTTAGTCGTTGGCTGTGTGTGGTAACCACCAACCTAAGAGGTCTTCACCTATTCACGATGTAACCAACGTCCTGACTCAGTACACCTAGCGCGCGGGAAGTGCGGCTGTCCGCGGGTCTGCTGCGCCGAGACTTCAGGTCCGTTTCCGCTGCGCATGGTCGTTGTCGCGCACGCGTTCTGGGTCGCGATATCGGATGTGCGCGTCGAAAGTTGACACGGACCCAGCGCAAAACTGCTAATCATGCTTAGTATTGTGGAGCGCGGGCTGCCCGCTGGGGGCAGAGCACCCGCGCTGCACCGGAGGTTTTTCAAGCATGGACAACCAGATGCGACCCCTCACTGACGAAGAACTCCTGCAGGAGCAGGCCACCGCACTGCCGGACAAGGAAGTGGCATCGGTCCTGGACCTGAACGCGGACCTGGATTTGGGCATCAACGCCGCCGCACCCATCGACCTCGCCGTCGCCGCCAACGCCAACGTGGCCGCGCCCATCGACGCCGCGGCCTCGGCCAACATCCTTTCCTACGGTTCGGACGCGCAGGCACTGTCCACCCAGGACGCCGCGATTGACCAGGGCATCACCGCCGACGCCACCGCCGAATCCCAGCAGGACAGCGTGATCGGGCAGGGTGACGCTGCTGATACGGGCGCCGCCGGCACGGGCACCACGGATGCAGGCACCACGGACGGAGCGGCAGATGCTGTCTCCGCATTGCCCGGCGCCGATGCCGTGACCGATGCCGCCGGCGCCCTCAACGGCAACCTGCTGAACGTGGACGTCAACCTGGACGCCGACGCCGCCATCGCCGCGCCCATCAACGGTGCCGTGGCCGCGAACGCCAACGTGGCCGCTCCCATCGACGCCGCCGTGGCCGCGAACATCGGCTCCATCGACAGCCAGGCGTACGCCATCTCGGACCAGAGCGCCACCATCTCGCAGCACATCGACGGCACCGCGGACGCAAACGCCGGCCAGCAGTCCGACCTGCAGCAGTAAGCCACCATGACCCAGACCCACGGCGGCCCGCCTCCCGAGGCGGGCCGGCCGCCGTCGCGCGTTGCCGTTGCCCAGGATCCGCCGGGCCAGACGACGACGGCGGGAGCCCACCTTCCCGCCCGCGCCGACGGCGTCCAGCTGATGGGCACCGCAGAGGGCTCCGGCTACCGCGAACCGCCCGCCCTGGTGCGCCGCGCCGACGGCCTGACCCTGCAGCTGACCAGGCTCCTGTACCTGGTGCTGGAAGCCGCCGACGGCACGCAGGACCTCGAGGGCATCGCCCGGCACGTCAGCGAAGGCTCCGGGCGGCTGGTCAGCGCGGACAACGTGCGGACCCTGATGGACTCGCAGCTGCTGCCGATGGGCGTGCTCCGGCTCGCGGACGGCAGCCAGCCGGAGGTCAGGAAGTCCAACCCGCTCCTGGGCCTCCGGTTCCGCTACATCGTGTCCGATCCCGAGCGAACCCGCAGGATCACCGCACCGTTCGCCGCGCTGTTCCACCCGCTGCTGGTGGTGGCCGTGACGGCTGCGTTCCTGGCCGCGTGCTGGTGGGTGCTCATGGTCAAGGGCCTCGGCTCGGCCACGCACGAGGCGTTCGAACAGCCCGCCCTCCTGCTGCTGATCCTCGCCGTCACCATCCTGTCCGCCGGCTTCCACGAATTCGGCCACGCCGCCGCCACCCGCAAGGGCGGTGCAACGCCGGGAGCCATGGGCGCCGGGCTGTACCTGCTGTGGCCGGCGTTCTTCACCGACGTCACCGATTCCTACCGGCTGGGCCGCGGCGGCAGGATCCGCACGGACCTGGGCGGGCTGTACTTCAACGCCATCGTTGCCGTGGCCATCATGGGCCTGTGGTGGGCCACCGGCTTCGACGCGCTGCTGCTGGTGGTGGTCACGCAGATCCTGCAGATGGTCCGCCAGCTGATCCCGCTGGTGAAGTACGACGGCTACCACATCCTGGCCGACGCCACCGGCGTCCCGGACCTCTTCCAGCGCATCAAACCCACGCTCCTAGGGGTCCTGCCCTGGCGGTGGGGGAACCCCGAAAGCAAAGTGCTCAAGCCGTGGGCCCGGGCCGTGGTTACCGTGTGGGTGCTGGTGACCGTCCCCGTGCTGCTGTTCAGCATGGTGATGATGGTGCTGTCCCTGCCGCGGCTGCTGGCCACGGGCTGGGCGAGTGTGGGCAAGCAGCAGGAGATGCTGGCGGCGTCGCTCGCCAGCGGGGACGTTTTGGGCGCAGCGGTGCGCGGAGTGGCGATTGTCATTGTGGCCATCCCGGTACTGGGCCTGCTGTATATCGTGGTGCGGCTGCTGCGGCAGCTGGTCACCGGACTGTGGACGAAGACCCGCGGCAAGGCGCTGCAGCGCACCGCCGCCATGACCTTGGTTGGTGCTTTGTTGGCCGGCCTCGCCTGGGCATGGTGGCCCGACGGCGGGACGTACCGTCCGGTGCAAGCGTACGAACGCGGGACGCTGGGGGACGCCACCCGCGCCATCCTTCCCGCCCGCGACGCCGGGGAACTGCGGCAGGGCGGCACCGGGCAGACGGTGGCGTTGTGGCCGGCCGGTGCCACGAAACCCACGCGCGACAACCCGCAGCTGAGCATGGTGCTGGTGCCGGTGGGTGCTGGTGCTGGGGCTGGGGGCGCTGCTGGCGGCACTGCGGCCGCCGCGCCCGCTGCGCCGTCCTGGGTGTTCCCGTTCGACCGGCCCGCTGCCCCCGAAGCAGACGGGAACCAGGCGCTCGCCGTCAACACCACGGACGGTTCCGTTGCCTACAGCGTGGCGTTCGCGCTGGTGTGGGCGGAAGACGGAGCCCCCGTCACCACGGCCAACGAGGCCTACGCGTTTGCCAACTGCTCGGGCTGCGCTGCGGTGGCTGTGGGGTTCCAGGTGGTCCTGGTGGTGGGGCAGACGGATGTGATCGTGCCGGAAAATCTCTCCGCGGCCGCCAACTACAACTGCCTCGACTGCCTAACGTACGCCCTGGCCAGCCAGCTGGTCCTCACGCTCGACGGGCCGCTGGACGGGGACAGCAAGCAGCAGCTTGAGGCGCTCTGGGCGCAGATTGCCGAGTACGGCCGGAACATCCGCGACGTCCCGCTCTCCGAAATCCAGGCCACCCTCAACGGGTTCAAGGAGCAGATCACGGCCATCGTCAAGGGTTCTCCGGCTGCGGGCGGCACATCTGTGGCCAGCACTCCGCCCACCGCCGGGCCCAGTGGCGGGCCTTCGCCGGCTCCGACGTCTTCATTTGCCCCGGGCGGGGCCACAGCTCCGGCAGGTGCACCTGCCGAAACATTCGCCCCCGCCCCGGCCGCGCCTCCCGTACCCACCGCCCCGGCGAGCCAGCCTGCGGGAGGTGGCCAGCCGACGTCGCCCGTGGACAATCCCACGCCGGCACCCACACTGGGTTCGGGTACGGGGGAGACGGTAGCGCCGGCACCAACCTCCAGCGCGGGCTGACCCTTCGGCTGCTGCGCATGTTTGTTGGCGCACCCTCTATCTGGGCCGCGATATCGAATGTGCGCGTCGAAAGTGGATACGGCCCCCAGCCAACCCCGGTTCCTACCGGGTGTCCACGTCCTCGAACACCAGGAACGTCTGGGTGTCCAGGACGCCGGGCATGGACTGCAGCTGGTCGAAAATGACCCGGCGGAGGTCGATGTTGTCCACGGCGCGGACCAGGAGGATGACGTCGAAGTCGCCGCCCACCAGGGCGATGTGGTGCACCTCGGGGATGGCGCCGAGCTGGTCGCGCAGTTCCCGCCAGGAGTCCTGCTTGAGCTTCAGGGTCACGTAGGCCGAGGACTTCAGCCCCGCCTTGATGGGGTCCACCAGCGCCGTGAACCGGGACAGCACGCCCTCGGACGTGAGCCGGTTGATCCGGGTATAGGCGTGTGCCCGGGAGATGTGGACGTTCTCCGCCACCTGCGTCACGGACATCCGGCCGTCCCGGGTGAGCTCCGCGATGATGCTCCTGTCGATGTCGTCCAGCTCCACCGGTTCTGCCCGGCCGTCCTTCGCCGCCATGCGCTCCACAACCCCTGCCGTAGGCCAGCTCACATTTACAAATCGTCCCTCAGTGTAGGCATTGGGAAACAGCTTTTGTGCCGTGCACGGAGGTGGCGATACAAAAACCTTTGTAAACGAGCTCCCGTAAGAATAGTGAAATGGACTACCGCGGCGCTTTAGCGGCGTGATGGGCCTGGATAACGGGCCGTGAGGCTGTCCCTGGTCCTTGTGCTGCAGTGGAGGATTGGTGCGAGAAACGCTGCTGCGAGCTGCGGCAGCCCATCCTGCAGGTTCGCCGTGGTGGCGTTGCTGCGCAATTCGGCCTCGAGGTCAATGGCCAGGGAGGCCAGTTGCTCCGCCCCCACCATTTGGCTGGAGGTCTTCAAGCTCAGTACGGCGTCAAACGAGGCCGCCAAGTCCCCGGTGGTAAGGGCGTGGCGCAGCCGTTCTATTCTCCCCGGGAGGCAGCGGACAAACTCGGCGACGAAGATGCGGGTGTAGCCGCGGTCGTCCTCCAGTTCCACCTTCAGCCGTTCAAGCACCAAGTGGTCCACCACCGGGCGCTCGGCCTGAGCCGTGGGGGCAGGAAGCATCCTTACCGGCGGAGTCTTGAATTCGTGGGACGGGGATGTCATGGGGGTCATGCGTACTGCCTTGGGGTAGGGGGTGGCTTTTCGGCACAAAAGTTTTCGAAAAGAGATATTGAAATCCCTGAGGGGACGGTTGCCTTTGGGCTTAGGATCAGTGCGAAGTACTGAGTTTGAAGCGCCGCACTGGGAGTGGCGTTAGAAGTTCGTGGTTTCTTGGATGTTTTTGCTGCTTGGTCTCAATTGGTGCTTGCCACCAGGTCTCGGGGAGTGCAATTGAATACTTTGGGGTTTCGTTCGCGCGTAATAGCAAGCCACTGGCGGCTTGTGCTTGCTGTTGTTGTTTCATGCCTGGTGGCTGCGGGGTTGTTGAGCATTCCTTCCAAATCAGCGGTTCCTCCGGCCGAAGCCGCGGGTCCGGCGGGAGAGTGGGTTTCCTTGGCCGCCGGACCTGTCCCGGCGAGCAATCCCCTGGCAGGATTCGTTCCGTACGCCGGCAGTTACAACGGGGTGCCCCATTCCATGGAGTGGTTTTACGTGCCGGTCAGCTCCGTAGTGACCGGACCGGGCACATACAACTGGTCAGGTTTTGAAGCACAGCTGAACGCCATCGCCGGGCGCGGCCACCAGTCGGTCTTCAGGTTCTACCTGGACTATCCGGGGAAGCCCTCCGGCGTCCCCGCATACCTCCTGAACTCCGGCCTCGCCACCCATGCCTACTGGGACCACGGCAACGGCGGAATCAGCGTCTCCCCGAACTACGACGACCCCCGCCTTCTGGACGCCATGGACGGTTTCATCGCCGCCCTGGGGTCCCGCTACAACGGCGATCCGCGGATCGGGTTCATCCAGATGGGCCTCCTGGGCTTCTGGGGCGAATGGCACACCTACCCGCACGACGGGTGGGCCTCCTCCGAGAACTGGCTCGCATCGCCGGCCTCCCAGCAGCGCGTGTTGCAGGCCTACACGAAGGCCTTCACCACAACCAAGCTCCAGGTCAGGTACCCGGACGCCGCCAATAGCAGCCTGAACGTGGGCTACCACGACGACTCCTTCGCAGTGAGCACGTTGCCAGGTACCGGGTGGCATTTCATGGACAAAATGGCGCAGGCCGGCGCCACCCAGAAGTGGCTCACCCAGCCGGTGGGCGGAGAACTCCGGCCCGAAATCCAGCACTGCATTTTCGACGCTCCCATGCTCTGCCCCGTGGTGGAAAGCGGTGCCGACATCAGATTCACGGACAGCGTGCAAGCCACCCACGCCTCCTGGCTCCTGAACCAGCACGGCTTCAGCCCCGGCTACACGGGACAGGCACTCAGCAACGCCACCGCCGCGGCCCAGTCCCTGGGTTACCGGTTCCACGCGACCTCCTTCGCCGTCACCCGCGGAACCGTGGCCGGCCAGAGCGATGTCAGTGTCATGGTCAGCAACGTGGGGGTGGCACCTTTCTATTACGACTGGCCGGTGCAGATTGCCGCCGTGGACAGCGCAGGAAACATGGTCCGAACCTGGGCAACCTCGTGGAAGCTCAGCGCCGTTAAGCCGGGGATGTCGGTCCAGTGGAAGTCTCCTGTCAGCACCACCGGGCTGGCCGCGGGCACTTACACCCTTCTGGTGCGCGCCGTGAATCCTCTGTCCAACGGCGTGCCCCTTCGCTTCGCCAACGCATCCCAGGACCAGACCAAGGCCGGATGGCTGACGCTGGGGCGCAAGTACCTCCCTGTTCCCTGAACGCCCGACGGCGGCAGGTAACTTACGCCGTCGGGCGCGTCATGCAGGCAGGGCCTTCGCCCGGTATCCGTCCGGGTTGTGCTGCTGCCAGCGCCACGCGTCCGCGCACATGGTCTCCAGCGTCTCCGACGCTGTCCAGCCAAGGTCCCGGAGGGCGCTGGAAGGATCGGCCAGGCTGACGGGGGCGTCTCCCGGGCGCCGTTCCACGATTTCGTAGGGCACGCTGGTGCCGGAGGCGGCCTCGAAGGCGTGGATGATTTCCAGCACGGAGTAGCCCTGGCCCGTCCCGAGGTTCCACGTATGCAACCCGTGGTGTTCGGCCAGGTAGTCCAACGCTGCAGCGTGGCCTGCGGCGAGGTCCATGACGTGGATGTAGTCGCGGACCCCTGTTCCGTCAGGGGTGGGGTAGTCATGCCCGAAAACACTGACCTTGTCCCTGCGGCCCACAGCCACTTGGGTGACGAAGGGGAACAGGTTGTTGGGCGGGCCCTGCGGGTCCTCACCGATGAGGCCCGATGGGTGGGCGCCGACGGGATTGAAGTAGCGCAGAAGTGCTATCCGCCACCGGTTATCAGCCGCCTGGAGATCCACCAGGATCTCCTCGATGTGCTGCTTGGTCCGGCCGTACGGATTCGTCGCCCGCAGCGGGAAGTCCTCCCGCAGCGGCATCTCGGGATTCGCGCCGTACACAGTGGCCGACGAGCTGAACACCAGGTTCCGGACGCCGTAGGTGTCCATGGTTTCCAGGAGGGTCAGTGTTCCGCTGACGTTGTTCCCGTAGTAGCGAAGGGGCTGGTCCACGGACTCGCCCACAGCCTTGAAGCCGGCAAAATGGATGACCGCCTCAATATCGTCCTGGTTAAAGATCCGCTCAAGGCATGACCTGTCCGCGATGTCCCCTTCAACGAAGGCGATGTCCCGTCCGGTCAGTTTCTCCACGCGCAGGAGCGACTCGGACAGGGAGTTGCTGAGGTTATCGATGACGGTGATGTCATGCCCGGCTTCGAGCAAGCGGAGGATGGTGTGCGATCCGATGTACCCGCAACCGCCGGTGATGAGAATCTTAACTGTTCTGCCCTCGCTGATAAATGACGCCCCGCTGTGCCGGCAGGACCACTGATGACGGGGCCGGGTTTCCGGCAGCATCCGCCAGGCCTGCAGGCACTTTGACTTTTTGCCGGCGGCGGCCGTCCTGGTTGAAGTTCACGGCCGCCCAGCCGTTGCTGAATTCCCGGGACCAGACGTGGTTGCGGCCCTTGGGTTCTTCCGCCGGACTGCCCAGGCTCCAGTCGAGTTCAGGGATGTGCTGGGTGCGGCTGTAATCGTCGTGGGCTGTTGCCGAATACGATCCGCGGCCGGCGCCGAAGATCCAGAACGCAGCCAGCCCGTACGTGAAGTTGGGATGGTTATCGTCCCCGTCGGTGGGCACGCGCAGGATGGACAGGCCAGGCCCCTCAACCTGGGAGAGCTGGGCCTCGGCGGTCCGGGGATCAAAAAGGTCTGTGGGGCCGTACCCCAGCCAAACCTCTTCGAAACCCCCGCCATAGGCGGCGTGCGAGGCCCAACGCCCGGGCCGCCGTCGTGATTCCGCAATGTTGGGGACGAGGATCCTGCCGACGCCGTTCAGGGACCGCCCGGCGGCGTGCACCAGCAGGTCCAGCCCGTCCCGGAGCTCGGCCATTGACGAGGCTTCCCGGATGGGAAGGTTCAGCTGGTAGTAGTCCTCAAAGACGTCGTTATCAGCCATCACCCCGTCGAAGGGCGAATCCGCAAGCTCAGCGGTGACATTCCGGACCCAGCGCTCGCGATACCCGGGGTCCCGGACGTTCATCTGCCAGTGCCCGCCGTACCCGTTCCACTGGATCCGGGAACCGTCCAGCCGGGTGGCGAACCAGTTCCCGCCCTGGTCCTCGGCTTCCTGATGGCTGACACCGGAGCTGTACACCGGGCCGGGCTCGTAGTCCCGGGTGGAGGACAGGCATTTGTAGCACAGGACTGTCATATCCGGGCGGAGCCGCTTCAGCTCCGCTGCCGCGTCCGTCTCCCAGGGCTGCAGGATGGCCGCGCGGTAGTGTTCCGCCGCGAAAGCCAGCTGGTCCGGGGTGATCGGATCGCCGTATCTGATCCAGGCGCCGACGCCGCTCACAGTTCTGCCGGGACCTTTTCGTCGATGAATTCAGCCATGTCGTCGGCGACCGGGAGATCGCCCAGGGCGCGGTAGATCTGGTTGTAGGAGGACATGACCTCGTGCATCTGGAAGAGCTCCTGGACCCGGGTGCGGGCGTTGGCTGCATAGGCCGCGTACTCATCCAGGTTGCCGATCACGGCCTGGATCCCGTCGGCCATCTGGTGGACATCGCCAGGGGTGACGGTTTCGCCGCAGGGGCCGATGGTGCGCCCGTCCGGCGTGATGAGGTTGTCCGCGATCTGCTGGGCAACGCCTCCCACGTCCGAACCAACGGTGGGGATACCGGCTGCCATGGCCTCGAGGATAACGATGGGCTGGCCCTCGTTGTAGCTGGGCAGGACCAGCAGGTCGAACTGGTCCAGCATGTCCCGCACGTGGACCGTGCCGTGGATGGTGACGTGGTCCGTGAGGCCCAGGGCCTCGATCTTTGCGAGGCATGCCTCGTAGTATTCGGGCACGTGCTGGGTGGGGCCCAGGACGTCCAAGTGGATGTTAGGGTAGCCGCGGTCCCTCAGGATTTCGAGGCTGGAAAGCAGGTCAAGGAGTCCCTTGATGGGCACCACGCGGGCGATGTAGACGAGGTGCCAGACGTAGTCCGAGCCTTCCTTTTCCATCGTTGCCAGCGCCTGCTGCCGGGCACGGTACTTGTCATCGAACTCTTCGATGACCATGCCGTTGGGCACCACCACCGACTTGTCGATGTCGGTGCCCAGGCGGGCAGCTTCGGTAATGGCGCTGGGGTACAGGTAGGTGATCAGACGGGCACTGGGGTAGCAGAAACGGCCCATTTCGGTCCACCACGCCATCCAGGCGCGCTGGTCAGGGGTCACGTCGAAGGTGCGGTAATCGTCCTCTGTGATGGACAGCGCCATGTTGCGGTCCAGCAGGGTATTGACCGTGTCGCGGACGTAGAGGTTGTGCTCGGTCAGCAGGAACGACGTGTCGTGGTCACGTGCTGCGGCTGCGCCCAGCAGTGAGGCATACCCGGTTGTGTGGGCGTGGTAGACGCTGGCACGGGGCATCGTCTCGCCGAGGACGGCATATGCCAGGGAGAAGAAGTTCCGCAGGGTCCAGAAGGAGTTGGACAGGGAAAGGTTCAGCTGTGGCATCCGCTCCTGCAATGCCTGCATGAACTCCCTGGAGCCCAGGAGGGCCCAGAGGGGGTACTGCCGGGTCCGTTCGTTCATGCCTTCGTCGATCAGCTTCCACAGCCCGTCAACGTCGCCGTATTCGGAGAGCGCATAAAGCGAATCAAATAGCCGGTGGGAGAGCTGCTCGCGCTGCTGGGGGGTCATGCCCAGGTCCTTGGCAGATACCGCAAGGAAATCCTGCCGGTGTTCTTCCATGCTGAGGAACACGGTGCGGACCCACCGGACATTGGCGGGCATGCCGTAGAGGTCCGTCAGCGGGGAGTTTGAGTCCCAGGTGATGTGGATGATGCCGTAGCTCAGGTCAGGGTTGTGGGTCACGATGTCGTGGACCACTGCGGACACCCCGCCTTTGAGGAACGGGTAAGTGGACTCCATGACGATGGCTACGTCAACGTCTTCGTACTCAGGCTCCGCAGCCGTGGCAGGCCGGGAGGTCCGCAGTGGCAGGATGTCCTTGGGCAGGGTGTCTGGGCTTATCAGTGTCGAGTACAAAATGTTCCCCTTATGCGTTCAAGAAGTCAGGCGTGGTGTTGTGATGAAGCTATGGCCGGTGACCGGGCGGGCAGTTACCAGCTGGTGGCGTGACGCCAGAAGAGCGTGTATTCCGGCTGGCTCCAGTGGTGCTTGTAGAACATCCAGGCGATGGCGATGAGGATGAAGTCCACGGCTCCCAGCAGCAGGTAGCTTCCGGCCGCGCCGGCCAGGGGGCCGAACAGTCCGCCGGCAATGAACGCGAGGACACAGACAGCCAGGTGAACGGCACCAATAAGCTGCGGTGTCACTTTTTCGCCAATGAAGTCAAGCTCGTAGCTCAAAAGGGTGAGGACCATGAAGCCCCAGGATGCCGCTGCAGCTGCCACCGCCAGCACTGTCTGCGCCGGATCGACGCCGGCCATCACCAGTGCGACGGTCAGCGTCAACAGCGCGGCGATGGCGCCGGTGAGCAGCACGGACCTGTCAACCACCCGGGTGAGCCGGCGTGAGCTGCCCTTGAGCGCGCTGATGGGTGCCTCGGCGATGTCCTTGTGGAGCCGGCCCAGGGCATTGTCCACGGTGGGGGCCAGCTGGACGAAGTAGAAGTTGTACGCCACCACGGCGGGCAGCATTGCGGCGAAGACAGCGACGACGTTGAAGTCACCCTTGGTCACTGCAAACAGGGCGAACT
>Ga0160459_100751_pt1 | contig 10869 bp, 3 predicted proteins | sample HID1973K_E6MG_FD_108208 | JGI IMG/M metagenome (GOLD analysis project Ga0160459, IMG submission 108208) | Enriched mosquito-associated microbial communities from UW Madison campus, WI, USA - HID1973K_E6 MG | ecosystem: Host-associated > Arthropoda: Insects > Digestive system > Unclassified ... | reverse complement strand
TCCTCGATCTTCGAGCCGGCGGTGACCAGCTGCACCGGCAGCACGTCGATCTGGCCCGACTCACGGGAGCGCACAAAGTCGGCCAGGCAGAGGTGCCGGTCGCGGCGCTGGCGCGGGAAGTTGAAGCGCAAGCGCTCGGTGCCGATGGGGCCGCCTGAACCGCCGTCCGGGGCGAGCAGGCCCGCGGTGCCCAGGACGCCGTCGCGGTCTTCGCCGTGGTGCAGCACCACCACGTCCTCGCCTTCGGTGACCACCGGGAAGTAGCCGTAGGCCACGGAAGCGTCCAGCATGCCCTCACCGAGGATGCGGTCCAGCCAGTAGCGCAGGCGCGGCCGGCCTTCGCGTTCCACGAGTTCCTCGTAGGAGGCGCCGTCCTCGCCGCGGCCGGGCTTGAGGCCCCACTGGCCCATGAAGGTGGCGCGCTCGTCGAGGAAGCTGGCGTAGTCGTTCAGGGCCACGCCGCGCACAATGCGGGTACCCCAGAACGGCGGCGCGGGCACCGCGTTGTCAGCTACGACGTCGGACCGGCCGGGCATTGCCTCGGGCTCGGTCACGGTGAACTTGGGTCCGCCCTTGTGGATGCGCTTCTTCAGCGGCGGCAGGCCCACGGTGTCCGGGTCCTCGCCGCGGGCCACCCGGACCAGCGGTTCCATCAGGGCCAGGCCCTCGAAGGCGTCCTTGGCGTAGCGGACGGTGCCTTCGAACTGCTCGGCGAGGTCCTGCTCCACGTAGGCGCGGGTGAGGGCGGCGCCGCCCAGGATGATGGGCCACTTCTTCGCCAGGCCGCGGGTCTGCAGCTCGGCGAGGTTGTCCTTCATCACCACGGTGGACTTCACCAGCAGTCCGGACATGCCGATGACGTCCGCGTCGTGCTCCTCGGCGGCGGCCATGATCTCGGCGATGCCCTGCTTGATGCCGATGTTGATGACGTTGTAGCCGTTGTTGGTGAGGATGATGTCTACGAGGTTCTTGCCGATATCGTGCACGTCGCCGCGGACGGTGGCGATCACCATGGTGCCCTTGCCGGAGGAGTCCGACTTCTCCATGTGCGGCTCCAGCAGGGCCACGGCGTTCTTCATCACCTCGGCGGACTGCAGCACGAAGGGCAGCTGCATCTCGCCGGCGCCGAACCGCTCACCCACCACCTTCATGCCTTCAAGGAGCTGGTCGTTGATGATGGACAGCGGGGACATGCCTTCGCTGCGGGCCAGGTCCAGGTCCGCTTCGAGGCCCTTGCCTTCACCGTCGATGATGCGGCGCTGCAGGCGTTCGCCGGTGGGCAGCGCGGCGAGTTCCGCGGCGCGCTGGTCCTTGAGCGCAGCGGTGTCGACGCCGGCGAACAGGTCCAGCATGCTGGCCAGCGGATCGTACGTGACGTTCCCGTCGGCGTCGTACTCGCGGCGGTCGTAGACGAGGTCCAGGGCTACCTTGCGCTGCTCCTCCGGGAGGGAGGCGAGCGGGACGATCTTGGCGGCGTCGATGATGCCGCTGGTGAGGCCGGCCTGGACGGCTTCGTGCAGGAACACGGAGTTGAGCACCATGCGCGCTGCCGGGTTCAGGCCGAAGGACACGTTGGAGACGCCGAGGGTGGTGTTGATGCCGGGGTACTTGGTGGTGATCTGGCGGATGGCCTCGATGGTTTCGATGCCGTCGCGGCGGGTCTCCTCCTGGCCGGTGGCGACGGGGAAGGTGAGGGCGTCCACGATGATGTCCTCGACGCGCATGCCCCAGTCGCCCACCAGGGAGTCGACCAGGCGGGAGGCAATGGCTACCTTACCCTCGGTGGTGCGGGCCTGGCCCTGTTCATCGATGGTCAGGGCGATCACGGCCGTACCGTGTTCCTTCACGAGCGGCATAATGCGGGCGAACCGGCTGGTGGGGCCGTCGCCGTCCTCGTAGTTGACGGAGTTCACCACCGGGCGGCCGCCGATGAGCTCGAGTCCGGCCTGCAGCACGGGCGGTTCCGTGGAGTCGATGACCAGCGGGAGGGTGGAGGCCGACGCGAAACGGGAGACGATCTCCTTGATGTCCGCGACGCCGTCGCGCCCTACGTAGTCGATGCAGACGTCCAGGAGGTGCGCGCCCACGCGGACCTGCTCGCGGGCGATGTCCACGCAGTCGTCCCAGCGCTCTTCGAGCATGGCCTGGCGGAACGCCTTGGAGCCGTTGGCGTTGGTGCGCTCACCGATGGCCAGGTAGGCGGATTCCTGGTCGAAGTTCACGTGGTGGTAGAGGGAGGCGATGCCGGCTTCGCGCTCGGTGGGCGTGCGGGCCGGTTCTGTTGCCGCGTTGGCGGGCACGGCTTGCTGGCGGAAGGGCTCAAGACGTTCGACGACGGCGGCCATGTGCTCCGGCGTCGTACCGCAGCAGCCGCCCACCAGGCCGAGGCCGAATTCGCGGACGAACTGTTCGTGGGCGGTGGCGAGTTCGCTGGGTGAGAGCGGGTAGTGCGCCCCGTTGGGGCCGAGGACCGGCAGGCCGGCGTTGGGCATGCAGGCGATGGCCACGGAGGACTGCTTGGAGAGGTGGCGCAGGTGCTCGCTCATCTCGTCCGGGCCGGTGGCGCAGTTCAGGCCGATGGCGTCGACGCCGAGCGGTTCCAGGGCGGTGAGTGCGGCGCCGATTTCGGAGCCCATGAGCATGGTGCCGGTGGTTTCGACCGTCACCTCCACGAAGATGGGGAGGCGGACTCCCTTGGAAACGATGGCCTGCTTGCAGCCGTTGACGGCGGCTTTGGTCTGCAGGAGGTCCTGGCTGGTTTCGATGAGGAACGCGTCCGCGCCGCCGTCGATGAGGCCTTCCGCCTGCAGCGCGAAGGTCTGCTTGAGGTACTCGTAGGTGGTGTGGCCGAGGCTGGGGAGCTTGGTGCCGGGGCCCATGGAGCCGAGGACCCAGCGCATCCGGCCGTCGGTTTCTTCTGCGGCTTCGGCGCGTTCGCGGGCGATCCTGGCGCCCTTGTTCGCCAGTTCTTCGATCCGGTCATCGATGCCGTAGTCGGAGAGGTTGGACCAGTTGGCGCCGAAAGTGTTGGTTTCGACGGCATCGATGCCGGTGGCGAAGTAGGCGTCGTGGATGTCCGCGAGGACGTCCGGGCGGGTGTCGTTGAGGATCTCGTTGCAGCCTTCGAGGCCCTGGAAATCCTGCTCGAGCGAGAGGTCCTGGCCCTGCAGCATGGTGCCCATGGCCCCGTCGGCAATGACGACCCTGTGGTTCACCGCATCCAGCAGCTCCTGGGCGCGGACGGGGCGGGGCACGGACTCAATATCAAGCGCAAAACGAGGCATCTAAACAGGTTACGGCCGGCGCGCCAAACGTTGCGTTGTGTGTCCGTGTACTACGAGAAGAGTTCTTTAGTGCCCATAGCGACTGTATGGACACAGCACTCAAAAAGTACGTGCGCCAGTCGACTGCGGACCCGGGAACGCCTTTCTCCTTTTCGAATGTTCTTCACGAATCGCCACCTACATCCACTCGACCGGACTGTTCACGGTGCATCGGGCCCCTCAACGAATACCGCCGCCCTTGGGTCGCTGGTCGCTCCGCACCCACATAGAATTACATTGGTGGGATTCCCACAGTTGCGGCTATTTCCACGCGGGAAAGGCCCGAACTCAGTTCGCAATATTTGGGGGGAAAATGTATAGAGACGTTGGAGCTACCTGGTGGAAGGTGGACTTTCATGCCCACTCTCCGGCTTCGTTCGATTACGGCGCGGAAAAGGAAGGCGGCTCGAGCTCCACCAAGCCAAGCTTCGAGGAGTGGCTTCAAACATACATGGATGCGGGGGTTGATGCTCTCGTCATCACTGACCACAACTCTGCCGAAGGTGTTCTGCAAGCCAGAGAGGCTCTTGCAGCCATGCGCCCAGCGGAAGGGCCGAGGCTGGAAGCGACGCCACCATGTGAATACCGCGAAATCGCGATATTCACTGGCGTCGAGCTGACGGTTGCCACAGGCATTCACCTTCTCGGCGTCTTTGATATCGACACGCCACCCACCGTTATCACCAAGATACTCACACTCGCCGGTTACGACGGCGCCTACGGGCACAGCCGCGAAGCAGCGCCCAAGTCAATCAGCGACGTCGCTCGCATAATCCACGACAATGGGGGACTCGCAATTCCGGCTCATGCAGATGGGCCAGCAGGCTTGCTCAATCAGACTTCTACAGGATTGTCCGAAGTAGAAAAAAATGCGCCGATTTTTGCAATAGAAACAATCGATTCGACGACGAAGTTTGATCAGGTTGGATTTCGGAACCTTGTTCGAATTCTGGGATCAGATGCCCATCACCTCAACGGAGATCTCTGCCCCGAAGGTGAAGATGCAAAGTATCCCGGATCGCATTTCACTTGGGTCAAAATGGAAATACCAAATCTTGCAGGTATTCGTAATGCTCTCTCCGATTCAGCGAATGCCATTCGACCGTCCGATTCCTATCCAGATGCACCAGCCGCATCTCACGCATGCATCACGAAAGTTAGCTTTGGCGCCACCGAACTGAAGTTCAGTCCTTGGCTAAATACGATTATTGGCGGACGAGCCGTCGGCAAGTCTACTGCGGTCGAGCTAATCCGTGTTGCTTTGGACCGTTTCTCTGAGTTGCCAGAGGATCTCGCGAATGACCTTCGTTGGTTCTCCCCTAACCGCCGCTCGGACAACGAGCACAGGGCTTGGTCCAGGCAAGGCGTGCCAAAGGTAACTTACGTCAAGGACGGGCATACCTACCGGATCTCGTGGGATGAGATTACAGGGGCCGAAGTAAGCGAGGCCCGCGATGGGGCATGGCAAACCGTACCCGGCGACGTAAAGTCACGGTTTCCGATAAGGATTTATAGCCAAAAGCAGATATTCGAACTCGCAAAGCAGCCGCAGGCACTTTTGGGCATTATTGATGCGTCCCCGGAAGTCGACTTTGCATCGTGGTCGAGTGAGGACCAACTGCAGCGCGACGAGTATCACAAGTTGCTGGCGGAGGCCAATGGCTATCGAGACGTAATCTCGACCGAGTCTAGAGTGGCTGGTCAGATCCAAGATCTTGAGCGTCGAATTTCTGCAGCCGAAACCCTGTCTACTTCACCTACCTTAAGTGAGCTCAAACGACTCCAAGACCTCACCGCGGTTTTGGACGAGGCATTGGAGGCTTCAGCGGTTTTTGATGGATTGATAAAGGGAGTGAAATCTCAGCTGCGGATCCCGTCAGCTATACAAGAGAAGAACCTCAACAAAGAACCTCAGCTTGCGGACGCTGTCCATTCCGTCTTCCTCGCCATGTCAGATACACAAAACACAATTGATTCGATGAGCGAACGTTTCGAATCTAGGCTTTCAAAAATGCGTGACGCTGTGGACACTGCAGACATACAGGGCCGTATCGCGAGCCTTCAGCAACAGATCGCAACCGAGTCCGGGGGTGAGTCGCCTGAGGCCGTACTCAAAACGCTGACGCAGGTAGCAGAGTGGAGGGACGAGCTAAATGAGGCAATCAAGGAAAGGAACGTCGTCCAGCAAGCAACAAAGCTACTTGCTGAGCTTGAACCTAAACTTCGTCGCCAAAGAGCAACCCTCGCTTCGAGTCGACAGGAACTCTCTAAACGTCGATCTACATACCTAGCTTCGCTAGAGTCGTCGACCCCGAACGTAGAAGTTCGACTGCACCCTATGGGCAACAGTGGGGACTTGGAGGCTAATTGGCGTCAATTACTAAAGAAGGATATCGCCTTCGAGAAGGCTTTTAGCCATGAGGGCTTCTTTAAGGGAATTCCTGACGGCCGAAATCCTCAGTTCGTAACAAAAATTGAAGTGCTCAAGAACAAGATCCTCGAGTTGGTCGATGGAAAAAACGTCGAGTCAATCTTCAGTGGTTCAAAGATCGATGGAAGATTGGTCGAGCACATTCGAACTCTCTCTCGATCTGACCAGGAAGCAATTGATACATGGTTCCCTGAGGATTCAATCCATGTACGATACAAATCGCGTGAATCGTCGCCTTGGAAACCCATTTCAGAAGGGTCTCCCGGGCAACGTACTGCTGCATTGCTCGCCTTCGTCCTGAGCATGGGAACCGAGCCTCTAATTCTCGACCAACCGGAAGACGACCTAGAGAACCAGCTCATCTATTCGCTGGTTGTGGAAACCCTTCGGACAATCAAGAGTTGCCGACAGGTTATCGTCGTAACGCATAACGCAAACATCGTTGTCAACGGGAATGCAGAAAACGTGATTGTTCTACAGAACTCCGCGGGCACGATGTCGATCCAAGCCGCCGGCGCCTTGGAGCGAACAGACGTTCGCGGTGCTGTTTGCCAAATATTGGAAGGAGGAGAGACCGCATTCACCAAGAGATTTGAACGCTTGGGAATAAAGCTTCCTTCTCACATCGGTGCCCTTCGGTAATTTGAAACCGTGAAGGGTGAGGGTCGGACCGGGGGATCTGCCCCTCACCCAGCGAACAAGAATTCTTCCGAACATTTGGAGGGATGCTTTCAACAGCCTCCTACTATCCATCGGGGTGAAACCAACTAGCCAATCCTGCGCCGAGACTCGCAGTCTCAGTAATCGATATCCCAATTTTCCGGGCACCGGCTTCAGCAGACTCCCAAAACACTTAGGGTTCGGAAATCAGTGGCTACACGCTCAGTAACCTAAACCTCCGTCGCAGGAGCCGCGAACTGAGCCTCATACAACCGCGCGTAAGCCCCACCCGCGGTCAGCAGTGAAGCGTGCGTTCCCTGCTCCACGATCTGGCCGGCCTCCATCACCAGGATGAGGTCGGCGTCGCGGATCGTGGACAGGCGGTGCGCGATCACGAAGGACGTGCGGTCGGACCGCAGGGCACTCATGGCTTTCTGCACCAGCACTTCCGTCCGGGTGTCCACCGATGACGTCGCCTCATCCAGGATCAGCACTGACGGCCGGGCCAGGAACGCCCGGGCAATGGTCAGCAGCTGCTTCTCCCCCGCCGACACGTTGGACCCCTCGTCCTCCAGCACGGTGTCGTAACCGTCGGGCAGGGACCGGACGAACCGGTCCACATACGTCGCCCGAGCCGCCTCCAGCACTTCCTCCGAGGACGCCCCAGGCCGTCCATAAGCGATGTTGTCCCGGATGGTCCCGCCGAACAGCCACGTATCCTGCAGCACCATCCCCATCCGCGAGCGCAGGTCATGCCGGCTCATGGCGGTGATGTCCACGCCGTCCAGGGTGATCCGGCCGCCGTCCAGCTCGTAGAACCGCATCATCAGGTTCACCAGCGTGGTCTTGCCCGCCCCGGTGGGCCCAACGATCGCCACCGTCTGCCCCGGCTCCGCCACCAGCGACAGGTTGGAGATCAGCGGCTTGTCCTGCGAATACGCAAAGGACACCGCCTCAAACTCAAGCCGACCGCGCACCGCACGGCCGCCGTCGTACGCCTCCTCCGAAGCCGAAGCCGCGGCACCCAAAGCCCCTGCAACACCAACGGATGCAACAGCAGAACCAGCAGGATCCGCCGACTGCTCCTCCGTATCCAGCAGCTCAAACACCCGCTCGGCGGACGCCACTCCGGACTGCAGCAGGTTGGCCATGGACCCCAGCTGCGCCAGCGGCTGCGTGAACTGCCGCGAATACTGGATGAACGCCTGCACATCGCCCAGCTGCATCGCCCCGGCCGCCACCTGCAGGCCGCCCACCACGGCGATCCCCACGTACACCAGGTTCCCGATGAACGTCATGGCCGGCATGATCAGCCCGGAAATGAACTGCGCCCCGAAGCTCGCCTCATACAGCTCCTGGTTCTTCTGCCGGAACTGCTCCCCCACCTCGCGCTGCCGGCCGAACACCTTCACCAGCGCATGCCCGGTGTACGTCTCCTCGATCTGTCCGTTCAGCTGGCCCGTGTTCTTCCACTGCGCCACGAACAGCTTCTGCGAACGCTTGGCAATCAGCGCCGTGATCCCCAGCGTCAGCGGAATGGTCACCAGCGCGATCAGCGCCAGCGTGGGCGAAAGGATGAACATCATCACCAGCACGCCCACCACGGACAGCACGGACGTCACCGCCTGGGAGATGGACTGCTGCAGGCTCTGCGAAATGTTGTCCACATCGTTGGTGACCCGGCTCAGCAGCTCACCGCGCTGGATGGAATCGAAGTACTTCAGCGGCAGCCGGTTGATCTTCGCCTCGATCTCCTCGCGCAGCCCGAACACCGTCCGCTGCACCACCCCGTTCAGCACATACGCCTGCCCCCACATGAACGCCGACGCCAGCACATACAGCACCAGCGCCCACGTCAGCACGCTCCCCAGCGCCGCGAAGTCGATCCCGGCACCGGGCGTCAGCGTCATGGCGCTGAGCATGTCCGCCTTCTGGTTGTCCCCCGCCGCGCGCAGCTGCGCAATCAGCTGCTCCTGCGTCACGCCCGCCGGCAGCTCCTTGGACACCACGCCGGAGAAGATCAGGTTGGTGCCCTCGCCCAGCAGCCGCGGCCCGATCACCTGCAGCACCACGCCCGCCACGGCCATCAGCAGCACCAGGGTGAGCCAGGCACGTTCCGGCCGCAGCGTCCCCAGCAGCCGCTTGGCGGACGCGCCGAAGTTCATCGCCTTCTCCGCCGGAATGTTCATCCCGCCGAACGGCCCGCCACGTCCGGGTCCGCCGACCGGACGCGGGATACGTACGACGTCGGCGTCCGCGGTTTTGGTGCCGGCCGCGGCCTTGGTGCCGGGTGCCGACGCGGGTTCGGGGCTCATGCCGTCTCCTCCGCCGCGGGCCGGAAGAACACGCGCCGGCTTACTGCCTGCCGCAACGGGCGCGGCGGCAGGTGTTCAAGAAACAGTCTCCAGAGCATGCCGGCTCCAACCTGACTCGAAGCTCACGGGAAGTGATGCGAAGGTCAGTTTACGTCCGGAGGCTGGGAATCACCGGGCAGATTCGCCACAGGAAATGCCCCTCTCAATAGGCTTTGACCCGCTGTTCCACAATGAGGTGGATCAGCGCGAAGACGCCGTCCTCATCGATGGCCGCCAACGCCGCGTCCAGGGCGGCCGGAACGTCCCGGTCCTCGGTAACGGTGATCCCAAAACCGCCGAAGGCCCTGGCCATCAGGCCGAAATCCGGATTCTTCAGCTGCGTCCCGGAAACGCGGGCCGGGTAGTGCCGCTCCTGGTGGGTGCGGATGGTGCCGTACTCCTGGTTGTCCATCACGATCACCAGCGGCGTGGCCCCGTACTGCGCCGCGGTGGCCAGTTCCTGGCCGTTCATCAGGAACTCGCCGTCCCCTGCGATGGTGACCACCCGGCGTCGTGGGTCAGCCAGCGAAGCCGCGATGGCCGAGGGGACCGAATAGCCCATGGACCCGTTGCGGGCACTGATCATGGAGGCGTAGCGGCGGGTGGGGAAATAGCGGTGGGCCCAGTTGGTATGTTCGCCAGCACCGAAGGTGACCATCGAATCTTCGGGCAGCCTGGGCACCAGATTCGCCATCAGGGTGTCCATCCTCGCCTGCCCCGCTGCCGGTTCCGCCGGGGGCAGTGCCGCGAACCGTTCCTGCTCGCCACGCATCCGGGCCGTCCACGCCTTCCACTCATCCTTCACGGGCAGGTCGAGCTCCGCAAGGTCGCGGACAAACGCGTCAGGCTTGGCCAGGATCTGCCGCGAAACGGGCCCCGAACGTCCCCGGAGTGAGGGGTCCACCGTGACCAGGAAGTTCTTCTTGTTCCAGTCCTGCCGGCAGAGGAACCCGTCCGTAATCACATCGCCCGGCACCGTCCCCACAAACACCAGCAGGTCGGTTTCCTCCAGCAGGTCGTAAGTGGGCCGGGGGCGCCCATAGCCAATCGGCCCCACGTAGGACGGGGAATCAAAGGACACCGTGCCCTGCGTCCGCCATTCCGCTGCGGCCGGGATGTGATGCCGTTCCAGCCATCCGGTCAGCTGGTCCGCTGCCTCCTGCGTCCAGTCGTTGCCGCCGGTGACAAACAGCGGCTTGCGGGACTCCGCCAGCGCAGCCTGCAGGGCAGCGGCATCGGTGCTGCTCATCCCGCCGGCCGCCACCGGAATGACGGGGTGGACCGCCGGTTCGATCTGCTGCCGGATGATGTCCTCCGGCAACCCCACCACCACCGGGCCCGGCCGCCCGCTCATGGCCGCGAACATCGCCTCAGCCACAATCTCGGACGCCCGTTCCGGGTGGTCCAGCACCATGACACGTTTGGCGCCGGTATCAAACCAGGCCTTGATGTCGAACTCCTGGAACGCCTCACGGTCACGGTGCGCGAACGGGATCAGGCCCACGAACAGCAGCATGGGGGTTGAATCCTGCCACGCGGTGTGCAGCCCCACATGCGCGTTGGCCGCCCCCGGCCCCCGGGTCACCATGGCCACCCCGGGACGCTGCTGCATTTTCCCGTCCGCCTCGGCCATGTACGCCGCGCCGCCTTCGTGCCGGCAGACGATGGTTTCAATTTTCGAGTGGTGCAGGCCGTCCAGCACGTCCAGGAAGCTCTCGCCGGGGACAACGTAGGTGCGTTCCACCCCGTGGGCCAGCAGCGAATCAACAATCACGTGCCCGGCGGATTTCCGCGCCGGGCGTGGGTCGGCAGTGGAAGGAACGACGGCGGCGGGCCGGGTGGTGGAGGCGGTCAGGGTTGCTTCGGTTTCCGTTGTCATGGGCTTTCTTTGGCTCTGCGGATTGGTTGGCGGTGTCAGGTTTGGCGTTCGTGCGGCCGGGTTTACCTGAACGTTTCCGCAGGTGGATTGGCGATGACCGGCGCAACACCGGTGTGGCCTTCGCGGGTTGCGGCGATTTCGTGGATGCGTTTGCGGCAGGCGTACCAGCCGAAGACCATGAGGACTGAGGCGATGGCTGTGACCATCATGGTCAGTGGTGAG
>Ga0160459_100747_pt1 | contig 10974 bp, 9 predicted proteins | sample HID1973K_E6MG_FD_108208 | JGI IMG/M metagenome (GOLD analysis project Ga0160459, IMG submission 108208) | Enriched mosquito-associated microbial communities from UW Madison campus, WI, USA - HID1973K_E6 MG | ecosystem: Host-associated > Arthropoda: Insects > Digestive system > Unclassified ... | reverse complement strand
TTGTCCTGGCCGAACGCGCCGATCCTGGCTGGACCGCCTGGCTCGATGGCCGGAAGCTCACATCCACCACGTCAGGATGGGCGCAGGCGTTCACGCTGCCGGCGTCCGGCGGGCAACTGACAGTACGCTACGAGAACCCCTGGTCCTGGTGGGTAGGAGCAGCCCAGTTCACCATCATCGGCCTGACGGTCATGCTCGCCATCCCCATGCCGGTCAACAGGCCCAGGACCGGTCTGTCACGCGACGAAGGCGCCCTGCGTAAGGAAAAGCAGAATGCATGAGCACCCCACCCGTCCCGCCGCAGCCGATGCCGCATCCGGGCAGGACCGGAACGGACTTCAAGGCCGGAAGGACTCCGGCGCGGCTGACGTCCCTGCCGGCGGGAAGCGGCGGACGACGGCCCTTGCCGGGGCCGCCACGGCCGTCCTTGTCCTGGCCTGCGCCGGAGGTGTCGTTGCCGCAGGCTCGCTGCTGCCCAACGCCGCCTCCAGCCGAAGCGTCCAGCCTGCTGCTGCCTCTGTTCCCGCCGGAACCAGCGTGGGTGTGTGCCCGGGCCCGGCGCGCCTGCTGGAGGGCGCCGAAGCAGGTACCGATCCGCAGTTCAGCCCGGAGTCGGACACCGCCGCCACCAGCGTGACCGGCGCGGTATTGGGGACTGCGGGTGTAGTACCCGGAAGCCGGCTGTCGCGGCTGGACGGGGCTACCGCCGTCGAGATCGCCAAGGCTCCGGGCGCACCGGCATCCGAAGGTCCGCGGCAGGAACTGCTGGCCGGTACGGTGTCAGGCCGTGGGGTGGACTCGGTCACAGTCCTCAGCGCCGACGCCGTGGCAAACCAGAAGGCCTCCGCAGCGGGGGCCATGATCTTCAGGGCAACCGACGGTGACCTGCAGGGTTCGGCCGCGGCCAACTGCCTGCAGCCCTCCAACGACCAATGGCTTGCCGGAGCCAGTACCACCGTGGGCCGGACATCGGTGTTGGTCCTGAGCAATGCATCCGGCAGCCCGGCCACCGTCAGCCTCGAGCTGTTCGGCGGGAAGGGGCAGATCCAGGCGCCGGGAAGCCGCGGCCTGCTGGTGGCGCCGGGAACCACGCGTTCAGTGGTGCTGGCCGGGCTGGCGCCGGGCGAGGAACAGCTGAGTGTCCGTGTCCGCAGCACTGGCGGTCCCATTGCGGCGGCCATCCAGCAGAGTGTCCTGCGCGGCCTGATACCCGGGGGAGTGGACTTCATTACGCCGGGCACTGCGCCCGCTGTCCGCCAGGTGATGACCGGCGTTGACATCCAGGATGCTGCCGGCATCGCTGCGCTGACCTCGAAGCCAGGATACGCAGACGCCGCGCCCGCGCTGGAGATCACCGTCCCGGGGCCGTCCGACGCCGTGGTCGAGGTCAAGCTCTATGGACGGGACGGCCAAAAGGCACTCCCGTCCGGCGGCGTGATCACAGCCAAAGCCAATTCCATCACCGAAGTATCCCTGGCAGGGGTGCCGGCCGGAAACTACACGGTAGCGGCGTCGTCCGACGTTTCCTTTGTGGCGGCAACGCGCATCACCCGCGGGCTGCAGGCGAACCAACCCTCGGACATCGCCTGGGCGGCATCCGGAATCCGACTGGGCAGCCAGCATGTGGTGGCCGTGCCCAAGGGCGGCACCCGTCAACTGGTATTTGGCGCCCTCGATGCCAGGGCCACCATCACCTACGCCCCGATCACCGCCGACGGCACGGTGAAGGCACCGGCCACCGCCGATATCGCCGGCGGAACGACGGCCTCCATCACCGTCCCCAATGAGGCAGACGGTGCCGGGGTTGTGGGCTACGTGGTGTCAGCATCCGGCGATGCCGCCTACGGTGCGGTCCTGGTGGGACAGGATGGCCGGAGCGACGTCTCGTCGCTGCCGTTCCAGCCTGCAGCCGCCGGGCAGGAAACGGTCCCTGTAGCCCTGGGCTACTGACCCGCCTGCGCGTTCAGTAGCGGCGCCGGTACACCGGGTCCAGGGTTTCGGGCGCCACGCCCAGCATCTCGGCAGTGTGCTCAACAACGACGTCGTGAACCATGTCCTGGAGTTCCTCCACGCCCGGGCAGGCCTGTTCCACTACGCGCCGGTAGACGGTGATCAGCGGCCCGTCATCCCCGGCTGCCGGCGTGTAGGCGCCCATGGGTGCGGGTGCGCCGGTGGCAGCCAGCAGTTCCAGCTCGGGTGGGATTTCATCAACGCCGAACCTGACGCCGTCCAGGGTCTTGCCCCATATATCGTGCAGCCGCTGGGCCGAGTCCAGCACCATGTCATCGAAGCGGTCGCCGCGCGTCCGGTAGCCGGGGTGGGTGGGCAGCATGACTTCCCCGCGCAGGCCCCGGCCGTGACGGTTCCGACGGCGCCGCATGAAGCTCCGGCCGGCGGCGGACGCCCCGGTGGTGGACTCGACATCCGGGTCAGCCAACCGGACCGTCAGGCCTGAATTCTGGTTCGATGACTGCATACATTGACTTTAAACCCGGACCGGGGATTCCGCGACAGATTCGCCCCGCAGCGAAGGCGCGTCCGGGCAGGGGCCCCAATGCGGCGTTTTGGCGTGGGTGCAGAGTAGTCTGGGATGTCGTGGGAGCTATCCGTCAGTGTTCAAGATCTGCCTGCCGCCAGTCGGCGGTGGCAACCCTGACCTATGTGTACGCGGACTCCACCGCTGTCTTGGGTCCGCTTGCCACATACGCAGAACCGCATTGCTATGACCTCTGTGAGCAACACGCCGACTCGCTGACCGTTCCCCGTGGCTGGGAGGTGTTGCGGCTGGCCATGCCCTCAACTCCGCAGCAGCCCGGCCCGGACGATCTCCTCGCGCTGGCCAACGCGGTGCGGGACGCGGCAGCAGTGCCCGCCCAGGCGCCGCAGCAACCCGCGCAGCGCAGCCAGCATTCCGCCTTGGAGGCGCCTGCCGGGGCCGAAGGGACCCGAAGGGGACACCTGCGCATTTTGCGCGAGCCGTCCTAAGCCCTTTCTGGCGGTACGCTGGAACCTGCACACCATTTCCGCTACCGGCGCGAGCGCGCCCGCCAGGGAGCCTGAACCATATGCCAAAAATCAGTTCCGAACTGTTGTCTGTCCTGCGTTGTCCCGTCACGGGCTCGCCCCTGGTGCAGGAGGGCGAGGAACTGGTGGCCACGGCCGCAGGGGCTGGCGGCGTGAAGCCCCGCTACGCCATCGAGGACGGCATTCCCCTCCTCCTGCCCCCGGAACTCCTGGCAGCCGCGACGGCCGCCGGGTCCGACCAGCACGACTCGGACCCCGCCGAAGGCGCCGTCCGCTAACCCCGCCCGGCCCCGGTGCATGACTCCCGGAGCCCCCCCTGCGGAACACCAAACAACTGCCATTTCCAGGCCCTCCGGAAACGCTGATGCGGCCTGTTCATGATTTCCCGGACACAGCAAAGGACCATCCATGACCTTCGATTACAAAGTTGCCGATATCTCCCTGGCAGAGGCCGGCAGGCACCAGATCCGCCTGGCGGAGCACGAGATGCCCGGCCTGATGTCCCTCCGCGAGGAATTCGGCGCCAGCCAGCCGCTGAAGGGCGCCCGGATCGCGGGCTCCCTGCACATGACGGTACAGACCGCTGTGCTGATCGAGACCCTCACCGCGCTCGGCGCCGACGTCCGGTGGGCGTCCTGCAACATTTTCTCCACCCAGGACGAGGCTGCCGCAGCCGTCGTCGTGGGCAAGGGAACGGTGGAGGACCCCCAGGGCGTCCCCGTCTTCGCCTGGAAGGGCGAAACGCTTGAGGAATACTGGTGGACCGCCGAACAGATCCTCACCTGGCCGGGTGCCGAGACCAACCCTGAGCTGGGCCCCAACATGATCCTCGACGACGGCGGCGACGCCACCATGCTGGTGCACAAGGGCGTGGAGTTCGAAGCAGTCGGCAACGTTCCGTCGGCAGACCCCACCGACTCCGAGGAATACGGCATCTTCCTCGACGTCCTGCGCCGTTCGCTGGCCGCCGATCCGCAGAAGTGGACCCGGACTGCCGCCACCATCAAGGGCGTCAGCGAGGAAACCACCACCGGCGTCCACCGCCTGTACCAGCTCGCCGAACAGGGCCAGCTGCTCTTCCCGGCCATCAACGTCAACGACTCCGTCACCAAGAGCAAGTTCGACAACAAGTACGGCATCCGCCACTCGCTTCCGGACGGCATCAACCGGGCAACGGACGTCCTCATGGGCGGCAAGGTCGCCGTCGTTTGCGGCTACGGCGACGTTGGAAAGGGCGCGGCAGAAGCCCTCCGCGGCCAGGGCTCGCGCGTGATCGTTACCGAAATCGACCCCATCTGCGCACTTCAGGCGGCCATGGACGGCTACCAGGTGGCCAAGCTTGAATCCGTGCTCGCCCAGGGCGACATCTTCATCACCACCACGGGCAACAAGGATGTCATCATGGCCGAGCACATGGTGGGCATGAAGAACAAGGCGATTGTTGGCAATATCGGCCACTTCGACAACGAGATCGATATCGCCGGACTGGCCAAGGTCCCCGGCGTCAACAAAGTCGAGATCAAGCCGCAGGTACACGAATGGGTCTTTGACCAGGGCACCGGCTCCGAGCGTTCCATCATCGTCCTGTCCGAGGGGCGCCTGCTGAACCTGGGCAACGCCACCGGCCACCCCTCCTTCGTGATGAGCAACTCCTTCGCGAACCAGACCATCGCCCAGATTGAGCTGTGGACCAAGAAGGACCAGCCCGCCGACGAGCGCGAGTACGGGAACCAGGTCTACGTCTTGCCCAAGGTCCTGGACGAGAAGGTGGCCCGCCTGCACCTGGATGCCCTTGGCGTGGAACTGACCGAGCTGACCAAGGACCAGGCCGAGTACCTGGACATCGACGCCGCCGGCCCGTACAAGCCCGAGCACTACCGGTACTAGAAGCCGCCGCCAACAAGCCGTTACCAAGAAGTAAGGTGCCCGGGCGCCCTCCGCGCCCGGGCCGTTACTTCCAGCGCCTAGGATCTGATCATGGAGCCTGAAGTCCAGCCCCGCCGCCCCCGGTCCCTCAAGAAGATGCTCATCATCGCTGTGGTGTGCATCCTCGCGGCTGCCGGCGGTGTGTTCGCCGCCGTCGCCCCCGGCCTCGCCGGCGTGGATCTGGAATCCGAAGCCGGATCCGCTACCCGGACCTCTCCCGGCATCGCGTCACCGGTGGTGGCTGCGGTGAAGTCCGAGGCTTCCCCGGTCAACGGCGCCAAGCAGGTCAACCCCGCGGCTCCCGTGTCGTTGAAGGTCAGCAACGGCACCATCGAGCGCGTGACGCTGACCAGCACTGCCGGCGAAAAAGTGGATGGCAGCATCGACCCTGCCGGCACCGGATGGACCGCCACGGCGCCACTGAAGTTCAACACCGACTACAGCTACACGTTCGTGGTGAAGGACGGTGCCGGACGCGAAACGAGCACCACCCAGCAGTTCAGCACCGTCTCGAGTTCGCACGAGGCTGACGCCGCAGTGTACCCGCTGGACGGCATGAAGGTGGGCGTGGGCCAGCCGCTGCAGATCATCTTCAGCGAACCCGTGCTCAACCGGGACGCCGTGGAGAAGGCCATCAAGATCACCAGCAGCGCCGGGCAGGTGGGCGCCTTCCACTGGTACAGCGACAAGATGGTGCGGTACCGGGCGGAAAACTTCTGGGCCGCAAATTCCACCGTCACCATGGACATGCAGATGTTCGGCGTGGACCTGGGCAACGGCCAGATCGCCAATTTCGACAAAAAAGTGAAGGTCAATATCGGGGATAAGAAGGTGGCCGTGGCGGATGCCACTGCACACACCTTCACCCTCAGCGTCAACGACCAGCCGGTGAAGACGCTGCCCGTCAGCATGGGGGACAAACGGTTCCCGTCAGCCCGCGGCTTTGGCGTCCTCATGGAAAAGAACCGGTTCGACCACTTCCGCGCCTCCAGCATCGGGCTGAAACCCGGCGACCCGGCCTATTACGGTGACGTGGATGTGGAGTACACCATCAGGCTGACGCTCAGCGGGGCCTACATCCACCAGGCGCTTGAATCCGCCTTCCCGTACATCGGCAACACGAACGTCTCGCACGGCTGCATCGGGTTCGCCCCCGACGGCGCCGCCTGGGTCTTCGACAACATGGGCACCGGCGACGTGGTGAACATCATTAACACCGAGGGTGACTACGCCGCCCACGATGACGGGTACGGCGACTGGAACATCCCCTGGGCTGAGTACGACAACTGACGTCAGCTGCCGAAAGGCAGCCGCTGCAGCCGCTCGCCGACCTCCGTGTTGCGTTGGCGCTGCCTGACCAGTTTGGTGAGTTCCCGGTTCCGCCGCTCGGCCACGACGGCGGCAAGGTAGTCGTCCGGGCCGGTGCCGGGCGGCGGCCCGGGCGCCACGTGGGCCGCGAGTTCGGTGGCGATTGATGCGGCCATGCCTGCCCGGGAAAGCGGCGCCATCCTGCCGGCCTGCCGGATGAACTGGGACGCCCGGCGTGCGGTGGCATCCGGGATGCGGCCAATATCCGCCGTCCGGGCCCAGGCGTGGAGGCCTGGCGGGATGGAGACCGGAACCGGCCGCTCGGCAGCGACCCGGGTGCGGACTGCGTAAGTTCCCGCCATCAGGTCGCCTAGCCGCCGTGACTTATCGTTGAAGAGTGCCACGGCAAGGGCCAGGCCGCCGAAGGTCAGGTAGACCTCCAGGAAGCCGGCCAGTCCACGGATGAGGGCGTGCCGGAAGCGGATGGCCCCGCCGTCGTCCCGCACCACCCGGAGGCCTGCGGCAAGCTTGCCCAGGGACAGGCCCCGGCTCAGTGTTTCCAGCCCCACCGGGACAACCACCAGGCAGAAGACCACGCTGCACAGGACCAGCGCGCGCATGGCGGCCTCGTCCAGGTCCCCGCCGGCGGTGGCGAGGCCGATCAGGATGACCACCAGCAGGACCATGTTGAAGAGGACGTCGAGGAACAGTCCCAGGGCGCGCGCTGCGAAGGAGGCGGGGCGCAGCTCCAGGACCACGGCCTCACCGGTGATGATCGAACCCACGTGCGTATCCGTTTCCTTGCGGCCGATGGTGCAGTCGGTCAAAGTCTAGTGCGGTGCCGCTAGGCTGGTGCCGTGGATATGGACGCCTTTTCCGCCGTCAACGCGGACAAGTGGTCGCGGCTGCACGAGCTTTCCCACAAGGGCAAGCTCAGCGGGCTGGAGGCCGATGAGTTGCTTGCCCTGTACCAGGCCACGTCTGCCCACCTGTCCCTCGTCCGTTCAGTTGCCCCGGAAAGCGGACTGTCCGCGTCCCTCTCAGCCACCCTGGCGCAGGCACGGACACGGTTCACCGGTGCACGGTCCAACCCCATGGCAGACCTGGAGCGGTTCTTCGTCCTCGCGCTGCCGGCAGCGTTCTACCGCCTGGCGTGGCTCACGCTTGCCTGTGGGGCTGCCTTCCTCGTCATTGGCGCCGCCTACGCGGTCTGGATCGGATCATCGCCCGAGGCCCTGCGCGCGGTGGCGTCGGAGGCTGCGGCCAAGCAGTACGTCGAAGAAGACTTCATTGACTACTACTCGGAGAACCCGGCTGCTTCCTTCGCCGGCGCGGTGTGGACCAACAACGCCTGGATCAGCGCCCAGGCTGTTGCCCTGGGCATCACCGGTGTATGGGTGCCCATCATCCTTTTCACCAATGCCCAAGGTGTAGGCGTGGCGGCTGGCATCTTTGCCGCCGCCGGCAAGTCGGACGTCTTTTTCAGCTACATCCTTCCGCACGGCCTCATGGAACTCACCGCCGTCTTCATTGCCTGCGCCGCTGGCCTTCGGATCTTCTGGGCCATGGTGTCGCCGGGGCCAAGAACCAGGCTGCGGGCTGTGGCGGAGGAGGGCCGTTCGTTGGTCACCGTGGCGCTGGGCCTGGTCCTGGTGCTCTTCGTGTCCGGCCTCGTGGAAGGTTTCATCACGCCCAGCCCGCTTCCAGTCTGGGCGAAGATTGCCATCGGCGCCGCCGTGCTGGCCTGTTACTGGACATACACCCTGGTATGGGGCCGCCGCGCCTACCAGGCGGGGGAGCGGGGCGACCTGCGCCGCGAGGATGCAGGCTACACGGAAATCGCTGCCTGAATCGTTGTAATTGCTCCGGGGTGGTTCCTCGCCCGCGTCAAGGAGCGGGCGGTAGGCTCAACAACAGATGAAGCGCGCCAGCCTATCCCGGCGCGGCGCGGACACCCCAACGGAAGTGACGCTGTTGTGAAAGACGAGACACCGGCCCGCGCCAAAAGCGCCAAGCCGCAGCCCGAACCTTTCCTGGATACGTCAGGGGACTCGGACGAGCCCGCCTTCTCCTGGATGGCGGCTGACTCGGCCGACCGCGACACCGGCAAGGACACCACCCCCCGGGACCGGTCCCTCAATGACGGCACCGGAAAGGAATCCCCGGCACCGGCGCGCACCGCGGACGGCTCCGGAAAGGAGACCCCGATTCCGGTACGCACCGGGGATGGGACCGTCACGGAAGGCGCGGCTGTACCCCTGGACCAGCAGCCGGACAGCAGGTCTGGCCGCCGCGCCGCGGAACCCGCAGACGAACCAGCCGCCCAAAAATCTGCCACTGTGCAGGCCCCTGCAGCCGGGAGGTCCGCTGCGGGATCCTCTGCTGCAGCACCATCCGCCACCGGCAAGCCTTCCGGGAAGGGCGACGGCGGGGTGTTCCGCGAACCGCTCCCCACGTCCGCGCTTTCGGTCCGCCCACCCGAGGAGGAAGTGGAGCGGCGCAATGCCGAGCGTGAGAGTGCGGCCAACGCCAAGCCAGTAGCACCGAGGGTCATGCAGGTCCTTCTTGCCATCTTCTTCCCGGTGGTCCTGCTGGTGCTCGCGGTCCGCGCAGTCACCAGCCCGCTGTTCCTGTGGATCGAATACAACCGCCCCGGCTTTCCCGGCGACGGTTACGGGTTCAGCACGGACGACAGGATGACCTACGGCTCCTACGCCGTCGACTACCTGAGTAACTGGGCAGGTCCGCGCTACCTCGGCGACCTGGTGCACCGCAGCGGCGACAAACTGTTCAAGGACGGCGAAGTCAGCCACATGGCCGACGTCAAGACCGTGATCCTTTCCACCTTCGGAGCGGGCATCCTGCTGCTGGTCCTGGGCGTCATTGCCGTCCTGTATTTGCGCAAGCGCAGCGCGGGGGGAGTCCGGCGGGGCCTCTTCGCCGGTTCCATTGTCACGCTGGTCCTCATTGTGGGACTCGGCACGCTGGCGTTCCTGGGCTGGCAGCAGTTTTTCACTGAGTTCCACCGGATCTTCTTTGCGGACGGATCCTGGACCTTCAGCCTTGATGACACCCTCATCCGGCTGTTCCCCGGCCAGTTCTGGATGGACGCCGGCATCGTGATCGGGGGCCTGGTGCTCCTCGTCTCGCTGGTGACCCTGATCCTCACCTGGCCCACGCGCCGCCGGCGCGGCGTGGCTCGGGCGGCGGAAGAGACCCCGGAGCCCGCTCAGGCGTAAAGCTTGGCCACCTCGGCGTTGAAATCGCTGACGACGGCGGACCGCTTCAGTTTCAGCGACGGCGTCAGGTGGCCGGATTCCACCGTGAACTCCGTGTCCAGGAGCGTGAACCGCCGGATGGATTCGGCCTTTGAGACCGAAAGGTTGGCATGGTCCACCGCTTCCTGGACGGCCGCGAGGACCTCGGCGTCAGTGACGGCGGCCTGGCGCTCCAGCGGCTGCAGCCCGCGCTCCGACCTCCAGTCAGCCAGTCCATCCGGGTCAAGGGTGATCAGCGCTGACACGAACTTTTGGCCGTCACCGACCACCACGGCGTGGCCCACCAGCTGGTGCGCCCTGATGATGTCTTCGAGGGGCCCGGGGGCCACATTCTTTCCGCCGGCCGTGACCAGGATGTCTTTCTTCCGGCCCGTGACTGTCAGGAAGCCGTCCGGGTCCAGTACCCCGAGGTCTCCGGTGCGGAAGAAGCCATCCACGAACGCGTCGGCATTTGCCTGCGGGTTATTGTGGTAGCCCCTGAACACGCCGATGCCTTTGACCAGGATTTCGCCGTCCTGGGCCACCCGGATGGTGGTGCCCGGAATGGGAATGCCCACGGAGCCAACGCGAGTCCGGGTGGGGGTGTTGGCCGTACACGGCGCCGTGGTTTCGGTGAGGCCGTACCCCTCCAGCACCGGGATGCCTGCACCGCGGAAGAAGTGCGCGTCCTCAAGGGAAAGGTGGCTGGCTCCGGACACGGTGTAGCCCACCTGGCCGCCCAATGCCTGGCGCAGCCGGGGATAGAGCAGCCGGTCGAATATGCCGTGCCGGACCCGCAGGACGAACCCGGGCCCGGGCCCCTCCCCTCGGCTTTGCCGGTCCTGTTCGGTGGAGTAGGAGATCGCTGCTGCTGCGGCCGCCTGGAAGAGCCGGCCTTTCCCGGCCAGTACTGCCTTGTGCGCGGCGGTGGCCCGGACCTTTTCGAAGATCCGGGGGACCACCAGCAGGAACGTGGGCCGGAACGTTCCCAGGTCCTCCAGCAGCTGCGCGGCGCCGGGGGTGTGTCCCAGGGTGGCCCCGGCGGAGAGGCAGACCACCTGCACGGCCCGGGCAAGGACGTGGGCCAGCGGCAGGAACATCAGGGTCCGGGACTGGTCCTGGACCAGGAGCTCCGGCAGGAACGCCACAATGTTCCGGGCCACCAGAGCAAAGTTGCCGTGGGTGATCTCGCACCCTTTGGGGCTGCCGGTGGTTCCCGATGTGTAAACCAGGGACGCGACGTCGTCGAGGCCCGCCGTGCTCCGCTGCCGTTCAAGTTCGGCGTCGCTGACTCCCGCGCCCGCAGCCGACAAGCTGGCAAGGTGCGGTGCTTCGCCGTCGTAATCCATCCGTATGACGTTGACCAGGCGGTCCCGGAGCGTGGCCGAGCCGGCCACCACGCCGCTGACAAGCTCCGCCGTAGCGTGGTCCTGGACAAAGACGCGGCGCGCTCCGGCAT
>Ga0160459_100744_pt1 | contig 10989 bp, 9 predicted proteins | sample HID1973K_E6MG_FD_108208 | JGI IMG/M metagenome (GOLD analysis project Ga0160459, IMG submission 108208) | Enriched mosquito-associated microbial communities from UW Madison campus, WI, USA - HID1973K_E6 MG | ecosystem: Host-associated > Arthropoda: Insects > Digestive system > Unclassified ... | reverse complement strand
CCGCGCGCCGTCCGACGCGCTTCGCGAAGCTGTGCGGATCGCCCACGCCCGTGGCGCGCGCATCGTCGGGCTGTGCCTCGGCGGCTTCGTCGTCGCGGCGAGCGGCATCGCCGACGGGCGGGAGCTGGTCACCCACTGGGCCGCGGCCGATCGGCTGGCCGTCGAGTATCCGGGAGTGGACGTGCGCCGCGATGTGCTGTGGCTCGACCACGGCGACGTCATCACGTCGGCGGGCGTCGCGGCGGCGCTCGACTGCTGCCTGCACATCACCCGGCTCGACCATGGGGCCGCCGCCGCGAACACGCTGGCCCGGGCCCTCGTGCTGGCGCCGCACCGCAGCGGTTCGCAGGCCCAGTACATCCCCGTGCCGATCGCCGAGCTTCCTGGTGAGGAGCCGATCGAGAAGGCGATGGCGTGGGCCAGGGTGCGCTTGGCAGACCCGGTCGACCTCGACGACTGGGCAGCCGCCGTGCATCTGTCTCGCCGCACGTTCACCCGCCGATTCCGTGACCGGACGGCGACGAGCCCGCAGCAGTGGCTGCTCGGCCAGCGCCTCGACCATGCCCGCCTGCTGCTGGAGACCGACGACGCCCCGATCGAGCTGGTCGCCGAGCAGTCCGGCTTCGGCAGCGCCGTGACACTGCGCCACCACTTCTCGCGAAGGCTCGGTGTGAGCCCCGCCGCTCATCGCGCCGCGTTCCGAGGCCGCACGCGCTCGTGAGTCGGGAACGAGAGGATGGAGCGATGACCGACCGACCCGAGATCGTCTGCATCTGCGGTTCCACCCGGTTCGCGGACGAGATGCGCGACGTGAACCGTGCCTTGACCTTCGCGGGGGTCATCGTCCTCGCGCCGGGCGTGTTCGCCCATGCGACGGGCGAGCAGGTCACCAGCGAGCAGAAGGATGCGCTCGATGCGCTCCATCTGCGCAAGATCGACCTGGCCGACCGGGTACTGGTCGTCAACCCCGGCGGGTACATCGGCGAGTCCACGAGCAGAGAGATCGCGTACGCCCTGGCCTTGGGCAAGCCTGTCGCGTTCACCAGCCCCGGATGACGACAGGACGTGTCGTGAAGCGCCCTCAGATGAGCACCAAGTTGTGCGCACGAGATGGTGCCGGTACTCGTCCGCGATCTTCTCAACCGCCACGAGCACATCCATCGACGGAGTCACCTTCCCGGTCAGGTATGAGTTCAGGCGGGATCGGGACGTACCGAGGTGTGAGGCGAGCTCCGCCTGCGTCATCCGGGTGCCGCGGTACGCGGCGCGCAACCGCGCGAGGGCTTGCTGGGACGGAGTGCGGGTCGCCTGCGCGAGCGCTTCGTCGAGGAGCGCGACCGTGGCTCGGGACTCTGCGGCGTCCCTCGCTTCGTCGAAGGCTTCCTGCAGTGCAGGGTTCGCGGCGCGCGTCCAGGACGAGGTCGAACCTGTCGCGCAGGTCGTCGATGACGGGGTCGTGGTCCGTAGACATGCGGTGCCGAGCGTAGTAAGCGGCGGCGGATCCTCCGACGAGCACGGCATCCGGCACCAATTCCTGAAGGTGCGCCGCGGATTCGAGGACTTCCTCCAGGCCCTGTGGCAGTTCGCCTGCTTCGGGTCGGTCCGTCGTCATGTGAGCGTATGTATCAGTTCTGATACATAGGGGGCCTTGTCGGTACCTGTCTCGGCAGACACTCCCGCCGATCACCCGGAGGGTGAGACTGTGGGTCACAGACCTTCACTGCAGGCCTTGAGATAAGGAGACCACCATGCGTGGCGTCATCATGTACGCACCCGGCGACGTCCGGGTCGAAGACCGCGAAATGCCCACCATCGTCGAACCGACGGATGCCGTCATCCGGGTGACCGCGACGTGCATCTGCGGTTCCGACCTGTGGCCCTACCGAGGCATTCAGCGCGTCGATCACGCACCGATGGGCCACGAGTACATCGGCGTGGTCACCGAGGTCGGTGCCGACGTGAAGAACGTGAAGGTCGGCGATCACGTCGTCGGTTCGTTCGTCGCATCCGACAACACGTGCGAGATCTGCCGGGCCGGCTACCAGTCCCGCTGCGTCCACCAGGTGATGATGGGCTCGGTGGGAACGCAGGCCGAGTACGCCCGCATCCCGCTCGCCGACGGCACCCTCGTCGCGACGCCGGGCGAGCCTGACGCAGACCTGATCCCCTCGCTGCTGGCGGCATCCGACGTGCTCGGCACCGGCTGGTTCGCGGCCGTCGCCGCCGAGGTGGGGCCGGGCAAGACCGTCGCCGTCGTCGGGGACGGCGCGGTGGGGCTGCTGGGCGTGCTCGCGGCGAAGCAGCTGGGCGCCGAACGCATCATCGCGATGAGCCGCCACGCCGGCCGCCAGGAGCTCGCCCGCCGGTTCGGTGCGACCGACATCGTCGAGGAGCGGGGCGCGGACGGCGTCGCGCGCATCAAGGAGCTCACGGACGGGCTCGGCGCGCACTCGGTCATCGAGGCGGTCGGAACCCAGGAGTCGATCGACCAGGCGATCCGCGCGACTCGACCCGGCGGGCACATCGGCTACGTCGGCGTCGCCCACGGCGTGATGCTGAAGGGATCGGAGCTGTTCTTCTCCAGCGTGCACCTGCACGGCGGACCGGCACCCGTCCGACGGTTCCTGCCCGACCTCATCCGGCGTATCTGGAACCGCGAGATCGACCCGGGCGTCGTATTCGACCTGACGCTCCCCCTCGAAGAGGCCGCCGAGGGCTACCGCGCCATGGACGAGCGCCGCGCGACGAAGGTGCTGCTCACCCTGTGAGCCTGAACAGGGGATTCGCATGAACATCGAACCGACGGCATCCACCGTCAAGAATCCGCCCGAGCACTTCGCGGGCGATGTCTGGGTCGACCCGATCGCCGCCCCGCACGACGCCGACCAGCGCATGACCGTCGCCCTTGTGCGCTTCGCGCCCGGCGCCCGCACCGCATGGCACTCGCACGCGCGCGGTCAGTACCTGCGTGTGACGCAAGGCGTCGCACGGTTCGGCACGCGTGACGGCGAGGTGATCGAGGTGCACCCGGGCCAGACGTTGTACACGCCGCCCGGCCAGGACCATTGGCACGCGGCCGGACCGGACTGCTTCATGGAGCACCTCGCGATGCTCGAGGCCGGCGACGACCCCGCTGCGACGACGGCGTGGAAAGAGCACATCACCGACGCGGATTACGAGGGTTGCGCCGGCTGAACGGACGCCCGGCTCGGGCCCGGGGTTGTTCGGGTGTTCGACGCGTTTCGTCTCGCTCGTTCCTCGCTCGCTCAACGGCCGGGGGGTCGTTGAGCGGAGGGCGCTCTGGCGCCCGCAGACGAAACGCGGTCTGGCTCGGGGTTGTTCGTGTGTTCGGGACGTTTCGTCTCGCTCGTTCCTCGCTCGCTCAACGACCGGGGGTCGCCCCGCGGAGGGCGCTCTGGCGCCCGCGGACGAAACGTGGTCTGGCTCGGGGTTGTTCGTGTGTTCGGGGCGTTTCGTCTCGCTCGCTCAACGGCCGGGGGTCGCCCGACGTCGTGCGGTCACGCCTCGTGAACCGTGCGACCCCCGACCACGGTGCGCACCACCCGGGTCTCGAGCAACTCCTCGGGCGCGGCCGTGAAGACGTCGCGGTCGAGCACGATGAAGTCGGCGTGCAGCCCGGCGGCGATGCGGCCGTACGAACCCTCGGCACGGCTCGCCCATGCGGCGTCGCGGGTCGCGTGCTCGATCGCGGTCATAAGTGGCAGGGCGTAGGCGGGGATGTTCGCCGGCAGCGACGGGTCGAGCGCCGAACGACGCGTCGCGGCGATGAACATGTTCGGCAGCGGCGCATAGGGCGATGTCGGCGAGTCGGTGCCGAACACGAGCGGGGCGCCGGCGTCGGTCATCTCGGGCCACGGGAAGCCGCGGTCCACGCGCTCGTCACCGAGCATCGCACGCCAGTTCGCCTGGATCGCGGGATCGGCGTGCACAGGCTGCATGCTCGCGGTGATGCCGAGCGCGGCCAGGCGATCGATGTCAGCCCGCTCCACGACCTCGAGGTGCTCGATGCGGTGGCGTCGCTCACGGGGTCCGTTCACGGCGATCGCGTGCTCGACGGCCGAGATCGCGATGCGCACCGCCTCGTCGCCGATCGCGTGCATCGCGACCTGCAGGCCGGCGGCGTCGGCGGCCTCGACGACCGGGGCGAGCTCGTCGAGGCTCCAGACCGGGTCGGGGTCGCTGCCGTCGGAGAACGGATGGCCGACCGCAGCCGTGCAGCCGTCGACCGTGCCGTCGATCATGACCTTGATGCCGACGACCCGCAGCCACTCCGAGCCATGGGTCGCGGCGAGCTCGACCGCCCTCGCGACCTGCTCGAGGTTCTGCGTGTCGTCACCGGTGGGCTGCACCCGCCAGTGCCCGGCCACGTGCGCGGTCAGCGAGCCCGCGCGCTCGGCGCGCACCATGGCCGCGAGGTCGGCCTCGTCGAGCCCCATGTCGGTCGCCGCCGTGACGCCCGCCTCGGCGTAGCCGCGCAGCGCCGCGGCCAGCGCTGCGTCGCGGTCGTCGTCGGTCGTGAAGCCGGCGAGCACGGGCTGCACCAGCAGGTGCATGGCCGTCTCGTCGACGAGCCCGCTGGCATGCCCCTCGGCGTCGCGATGGACCATGCCGCCCGCCGGGTCGGCGGTGTCGTCGTCGATGCCGGCCTCGGCGACGGCGGCGGTGTTGAGCCAGATCGAGTGGAAGTCGTAGGCGTCCGCGTACACCGGCCTGTCGGCGACGGCCTCGTCCAGCCGCTGCCGCGTCGGGCGACCGCCGACGGCAGCGTGCTGCCAGCCCTGCGCCCGGATGCGCGGAGCCTCCGGATGCGCCTCGGCGAACTCGCGGATGCGGCGCTGGATCTCCTCCAGCGTGTCGGCGCCCCACAGGTCCACCTGCCCGGCCGCCTCGCCCGTCGGGACGACGTGCGCGTGGCCGTCGACGAAGCCCGGCAGCACCGTCGCCCCGCCGAGGTCGTGCTCGACGGCATCCCCGCCCGCGATCCGGCGCGCGGTGACGTCGTCGCCGACGTAGGCGACCCGGCCGTCCTTGACGACGATGGCGGTGGCCCAGCGACGGGCGTCGGCCGTGAAGACGTGGGCGTTCGTGTACAGGGTCGTCATGGCCGACCGTCCTTTCCGAGCGGGGTGCGCAGCAGCACCGCGTAGAGGGATGCCGCGACCAGCATGCCGACCGGCACCGAGAGGTCGATGTAGCCGAGGGCATCGCCGATGGGTCCGGTCCAGACCGTGGTCGACAGACACAGCGCGGTCGCGATGCCGCCGGCGAGCACCGCGACGGTACCGGGGATGCTCCAGCCGCGGCTATACCAGAACGGCCCGCCGCGCTCCTCGTCGAAGAGCGCACCTCCGTCGTAGCGGTTACGGCGCAGCACGACGTCGGCGACGAACACCGCCATCGTCGGGGCCGACACGATCACGAGGAACTGCAGCATCAGGTTGACGGCGTCGAGGAGGCTCGTCGAGAGCACCAGGTAGATCGTGAGGGCCGTGCCGATCACGCCGACCACGATCGCGGCGGGGATGCGGCGCAGCGGGATGCCGATCGCCTGTAACGCCATGCTCGACGTGTACGTGGTCATGCCGTTGAGCGCGACGGTGTTGACGATGACGCCGATGACGAAGACGGGCACGAGCCAGGTCGGCAGCAGGCCGAGCAGAGCCGATTCGATGCCGGCATCCATTCCGTTCATCACGACGGTCGCCAGCAGCACGCCGACGAACGTGAACACCATGCCGGGCAAGGCGCCGCCGAGAGCCGTCGCCGCGATGATGTGCGACGGCTTGGTCGAGCGCGGCAGGTAGCGGGCGATGTCGGGGCTGTTGATGTACGAGATCGGGCCCGAGGCGATGAGCGTGAAGCCGATCGTGACAGCCGACCACAGCGGCACGCCCGACAGCGGCTCGGCCGCCTGATAGCTCCAGTCCACCTGCGGCAGGATGAACGCCGCGACGGTCACGAAGATCACCGCGAGCACAATCGCGAGCCACGAGTAGACGCGCACGATGAGCGCGTGCCCGTAGACCGCGACCAGCACCGTGAGCGCCGAGATCACGAGGGTGACGGCGATCGGCACCACGACGGGATCGGTGAGGCCCATGCCGGCGAGGAGGTCCGCGCCGAGGAACGACGAGGCCAGCCAGTTGAGTGCGAGGAACACCGCGCCGATCAGCCAGCCGGTGAACGCCACGACCGGCTTGTTGCCGATGATGCCGTAGATGGCCCGCGTGATGACCGACCCCGAGGTGCCTGCGGCCGGGCCGCTGATCGCGATGATGCCGGGGAACAGCCACAGCAGCGAGCCCGCGATGACGACGAGCACCGCCTGCCAGAGCTCCAGGCCCAGCAGCACGAGCGTCGCGCCGACGGTGAAGTTCAGGATGCTGACGCTCGGCGCCGCCCACACGAAGAACAGGTCGCGGGCACGGCCGTGCCGTTCCCCGGCCCCGATCAGCTCGATGCCGCGGGTCTCGGGCTGGGTGGCGGCATCCACGAACCCGTCGGTGGATGAAGGCGGAGCCTTCGTGGTCTGCGTTTCGTGTGACACGGGTTTCCTCTCGGGACGGCAGGACGTCGTCGTCTTTCGCCGGCGGCTTCGTTGCTGAGGGTGTGGGAAGTTCGGGATGCCAGTGCTATTGGCCGCGTGAACAATAGACTATTGGTCACACATCCAATAACATGAGGCGCATGGTGTCAAGCCCCGAGGTGCGAGCAGGCGCACGGCGAGTGCGCAAGCATCCCGACGAGCGCCGCGCCGAGATCCTCGCCGCCGCGGCCGACATCGCACTCGCCGAGGGGCTCGAGCGCATCACCCTGCGCGCGGTCGCCGAGCGGATCGGCGTGCGCCCCGGGCTCATCACGCACTACTACCCGTCGGCCGAAGACCTCGTGATCGCCGCCTTCGTGCGCGCCGCCGAGGGCGAGCGAGAAGCGGCGTACCCGGCGGAGGGCACGTCGCTCGCGCGCATCGCCACGCTCGTGCGTGACATGGAGGCACCCGCGTCCGACCCGGTCTCGAAGCTCTGGCTCAACGCCCGGCACCTGTCGCGGTTCACCCCCGCCCTGGCCGAAGCCGTCCACGAGCAGGAGAAGCTCAACGTCGCCAGTCTGCTCGCGATCATCGAGGCCGGCGTCGCCGACGGCACCTTCCGCTGCGACGACCCGCTCGCCGCGTGTGTGCGCATCCTCGTCGCCATCGACGGGCACGGCGCCTCCGTCAACGACGTCGGCGGGTTCACCCATGACGCGTACGCGCGCTTCGTGACCGACACCGCCGAGTGGGCGCTGGGGCTGGCACCCGGCGCGCTCGCCGCAGCCTGACGCGCGGGTCGCTGAGCTCGTCGAAGCGGCCCTTCGACAGGCTCAGGGAAGGCGCTCAGGGGCCGGGTGGGCGCTCAGGTCGCGGCATCCCACCAGTCCAGCACGCGGGTGCCGATCAGTGTGAGCCAGGGGGATGCCTCGCCCTCGGCCACATCCACGTCGAACCACGTGCGGCCGGGCAGGGGGGTGGTCTGCAACCACGTGCCGTCGGGTTGACGTGCCTCGCGCACGACCTCGACCGCCTCGGCCAGGCGCGGATCCGGCGGTGTGCCCTCCACGAGCGACACGTCGCGGAAGTGGTCGAGCGCGACGAGCGCGCTGTAGCGGTGGCGGTTCGGGTACACGAACCGGGTCACGAAGTCGCCCACGACCTCGCCCGTGCTCGCGCGGAACATCAGCCGCCGCGACAGCAGATACTCCTCGCCGCCGTGGCGGGCCTCGCGCATGCTGGTGTCGCCGGTGATCTGCTCGTACGCGAGGATCCCGCGGGCCGCGTTGAGGGTCGAGTGGAACGACGAGCGCACCGAGTCGCCCTCTTCGGCTTCGCAGTTCCAGCCGCCGTCGGCCAGGCGATGCGCCGGGAACCACTCCACGAGCCGCGACACGTCGGCCCCGAGCCAGGCGCCGCCGGCGAGCGTGTACGAGTTGATGCACACGTCGACCTCGCCGCCCCAGTACGGCAGGTCGTCGTACTCCCACCGGCTGTTCGCGTCGATGCGCGCGGCGGTGTCGCCGAGCACCGCGGCATCGACGCCCCATTCGCGCAGGTCGCGCAGCGACCACGTCGTGGCGACCCACGGCTGGCCCGGCGCCTGTGCCTCGGGAGTGTCGAAGAACGCTGTGCCCCCGGGGAAGAACGCCCCGCCGGCCCATTGGCCGTCCGGGTCCTGTCGGGCCAGCAGGGCGGCACCGTACCCCTCGACGGGCACGCGGGCGCGCGTCGCCTGCCACACTTCCGGAGGCGCGCCGGCGAGATCGCGCTCGACCTGCCAGCGCAACGCCGGGTCGGAGTCGAGCAGCCATTCCAGCACCTGCGGTTCGACGGTCATGTGCGGCAGGCTACGCCGCCCCTCGGACACGCGGAACCCGGGCCGCGGACGCGTCGCGGCGACGGCATCCACCCGTCCGCCGTGCGCCGCAATTCCTCATGAATCTGCGTTGACCTCCAGCGCAACCCCCGCAAAATCCCTTCCCGTTTTGCGCAAAGCACAAGATTCGTCCAGACAAGCCCGAATCGATTCGATAAGCTATTCGGCAGCCGCTTTCCGGCCCCTCCGTCTTCGCCCTTCTCATTCGAGAGCCGCCCTCATGACCACCGCCCTGACGACGGGCCGCCCCTGGCGCGTCATCGTCCTGTTCGCCGTGCCCCTGCTCATCGGCAATGTCGTGCAGCAGCTGTACCAGTTCGTCGACGCGATCGTTGTCGGACGCCATCTCGGCGTCGACGCACTGGCCGCCGTCGGAGCGACCGGAAGCATGATCTTCCTGCTGCTGGGCTTCGCCTGGGGTCTCACCTCGGGCTTCGCGATCCCGACCGCGCAGGCCTTCGGCGCACGCGACTACGCTGCCGTGCGCCGGTCGGTGGCGGCCGGCACGATCCTCACCGGCGCGTGCACGGTGCTGCTGACGGTGGGCGCACCGCTGCTGGCAGGTCCGCTGCTGGCGCTGCTGCAGACGCCGCCCGAGCTGATGGACGACGCCGTCGTGTTCGCGCAGATCAGCTTCCTCGGCGCGGGCGCCATGATGTTCTTCAACTACCTGTCGGCGATCATCCGCGCGATCGGCGACTCGCGCACGCCGCTGGTGTTCTTGACGCTCGCGTGCGGCCTCAACGTCGTGCTCGTGATCCTCATGGTCGGCACGTTCGGCTGGGGCGTCGGTGGCGCGGCGCTGGCGACCGTCGTGTCGCAGGCGATCTCGGTGCTGCTGTGCCTCGAATTCGTGCGTCGGCGCATGCCGGTGCTCCACCTGCGCCGTGAGGACTGGCGTGTCAGCCGCGCCGATCTCGGCGAGCACCTGCGTCTCGGTCTGCCGATGGGCTTCCAGGCCTCGATCATCGCGATCGGCACGCTGTCGGTGCAGGTCGCGCTCAACCACCTCGGCGCCGACGCGGTCGCCGCGTACACGGCGGCCGCGCGCGTCGACGGCCTCGCCGTGGCGCTGCTGCAGTCCCTCGGCCTCGCGGTGTCGATGTTCGTCGCGCAGAACCACGGCGGCGGCCGCCCCGACCGCATCCGCAAGGGGGTGACGCAGGCGACCTGGATCTCGCTGGCCGCGGCTGTCGTGCTGGGCGCACTGCTCATCGCGTTCGGCGCGCACCTCGTGCAGCTGTTCGTCGGCGACGCCGCCACCGAGGTGGTCGGCCTTGCCGCCCAGATGCTCGCGATCAACGGCGCGAGCTACTGGATCCTCGCGGTGCTGTTCGTGCTGCGCGGCGCACTGCAGGGCCTCGGGCACACCCTCATCCCCACGGTCACCGGAGTGATCGAGCTCGTCATGCGCGTGACGGCGGCCGTCGTGCTGGGCGCGATCTTCGGCTTCATCGGCGTCGCGGCGAGCAACCCGCTGGCGTGGCTCGGCGCGGTCGTCGTGCTCATCCCCGCGTATGTCCACGCGCATCGGCGCCTCGCGCACGAGCCGATCAACCCTGCGGTCGCCACCCCGACGACCCCGATCGCGATCATCGGCCCGACGGACGGATCGATGGTGGTGGATGCCGTCGTCACGGCGCCGATCGTGCTGCCGACCGCCGCGCAGACGGCGAGCCCCACACCGCCGCGCCGTCGGCGCCGGCTCGCGACGCGTCGTTCGCGCGACCGCAGCACCTGGGGCTGAGCCCCGGGGCGCGGGGAATCCCCTGTCTCGGCGAGCCAGGGGATCCTCGGCGAGACCGAGGGCGACGTCGTCAGTCTCGCGCCAGATCCCCGGTCTCGACGAGCATGCTCGGCCGGAGCAGCTGACCGTCCTCGGAGCTCAGGGCACGCGCTTGCGCCCGCGACGCCGCGTGGGCGCGCGCCGCCCGACGTCGGGACCAGCCCCTAGGCTCGCTGCATGCCCGTGATGACGCGACGCCTGCAGGATCTGACCATCGACGACCACACCCTCACGGTGCCGCTGGTGTGGTCGGATCCCGCCGACGGCCGCACGATCGACGTGCACGCCGCCGTCGTCGCCCGCGAGGGCGGGGAGGACCTGCCGTACCTGCTGTTCCTGCAGGGCGGGCCCGGCCACGAGGCGCCGCGTCCGTTCCATGCGCCGGCCGCGCCGTCGTGGCTCGACGCGGCGCTGCAGCATCACCGCGTCGTGATGCTCGACCAGCGCGGCACGGGCCTGTCGACGCCCGTCGGCGACGCCGACCTCGAGCGCGGCACCGACGCGCTCGCCGAGCACATCACCCACCTGCGGGCCGACAGCATCGTTCGCGATGCCGAAGCGGTGCGCCAGGAGCTCGGCGCCGACACGTGGAGCGTGCTGGGTCAGTCGTTCGGCGGCTTCACGACGCTGTCGTATCTGTCGACGGATGCCTCGTCCCTCGACCACGTCTACTTCACCGGCGGTTTGAGCGCCGTGGGGCGGCATCCCGACGACGTCTACACCCTCACGTACGACAAGCTGCGCGAGGCCTCGGAGCGGTACTACCGCCGCTTT
>Ga0160459_100743_pt1 | contig 11016 bp, 7 predicted proteins | sample HID1973K_E6MG_FD_108208 | JGI IMG/M metagenome (GOLD analysis project Ga0160459, IMG submission 108208) | Enriched mosquito-associated microbial communities from UW Madison campus, WI, USA - HID1973K_E6 MG | ecosystem: Host-associated > Arthropoda: Insects > Digestive system > Unclassified ... | reverse complement strand
GGCCTGCGCCAGTGCATTGACCGCGCCGGTTCTGGCGGCGGATTACGCAACTATCCTGACCCCGGCCCAGCCCGGCCTGCCGCTGGCGCATCCCGTCACGCAAGCCGACCTGCCGCAGCCCCCCTTCACCACGCCCGATGACGGTCAGGTGAACCCGGCCTATGTTCCGGGGCTGCCCGGCCTGCCGCAGGGCTACAAGCTCAGCGACGATTTCGGCCGCGCTCCGCTGAAATATGATGGCGTTTTCATCCGGCAAAGCCGGGTCGAAGGCGGCGAGGTAGTGATCCCGCCGGGCGGGCTGATCTATCTCGAGGACACATGGGGCGGCGAGGTCGCGCTTCGCGGCGAGCAGATCCCGCTGCTGGGCCGCAAGCCGGTCTATGTCGATTACGACATGTCGATCGTGGTCAAGGAAAACGTCACCCTCCCCGCCGGAAAAAGCGTGGCGGTCGGCGGCACGGTCTATACCAATTCCGCGACCGTCGGGCACGAGACCCTCGCCAACCACACGCTGCAGACCCGCAGCATCGGCGGCACCGACTGGGACTGGGCCTTCGGCGGGCCGGTGATCTCGCCCTCGGAAACCGGCTGGTATGGGATGCGCTTCGCCGAGCTTTACAATCAGGGACAGGCAAGGTCGGCCACGCGCGAGGCGATCGAGTTCGACTGGCTCTCGGGCGTGCGCATGGATCGGCTTTTGCTGGCCGATCAGACGGTGTTCGCGGGCCTCGCCCAGCCGGGCGAAAGCTGGCAGGTCGGCCAGCGTAACCTCAGCGTCAAGGCGGTGGACGAGGCGGCCGGGACGGTCACGCTGGAACTGCGCGACGGCGACCGGATCACCGAGCGCACGCTTGGCCCCGTGGATCAAAAGCGCCTGATCGAGGACACCGCCGCCCGCAAGGCGCTGGTCTTCGAGGATGGCGACATGGTCGCGATCCTGTCGCCCTGGCCCGAGGCGTTCAAGGACGGCAAGGCCAGCCTCAAGGTCTATGGCGGGGCCTTCAGCCTTGGCTATGGCGCGGACTACGCAGCGGACCCGGATTTCACCGTCTGGCCGGTCGCCTGCCCGACCGGGCATAATTTCGGCTTCATGCTGGCGAACAAGCGGGAAATCCGCATTCCCATCGGCGGCAAGGCCAAGGGCCCCGAGGGTTATTTCAGCGTCGCCGTCAGCGGGATCGAAGATGGCGCCGTCACCGGCTGGCATGTCGAGGACGCAAAGGGCAACCGTTCGGCCGATCTTGGCGGGCCGGAGGTGACGAATATCGATCTGGTGCTGGGTCAGGGCCGCGTCGCCGGTCAGGCGATCCTGAAGCAGCAGGGCCGGGGGATGCTGGCGCGCAGCTATGACGCGCTGGTCCGGGCCGAGACCGCCGCGCTGCCTGCGGGTGCCGAGGCCCCCGCCCCCGCGCCGCAGCCCGTCGCCACGGCGCAGATCGTTCCTGCCCCTGCCGGAACATCCTCCGCGCTTTACTTCGCCATCGCCATCGGGCTGGCCGCAGCCGCGGCCTTCGGCTTCGAGATCGGGCGCCGCAAGGGCTGAGCGACCGGGGGGCGGCACAGCCCCCCGCATCCATTGGAGGCCGGAATGGACATCCCCGAACTTCTGCACGACCACGCAGCCGATACCGCCTTTGACGGCGGAGACCTCGATTGCGGCAATGGCCTGCTGCTGCTGATCCGCAAGCATATCGACCCCCTGCCGCGCGGCGGCCTGCTGGAAATCCGCTCGACCGAGATTTCGGTGGACGAGGATCTGCCCGCTTGGTGCCGGATGACCGGGAACGAATTCGTCTCGATGCGCAGACAGGGGCGGCAGCGCTCGTTCCTGATCTGCAAGGGCAGGCTGGAGGAGCGCGCGGCCGAGGCGCGCCCCACCCTAGCCGTCGCCGCCGCCCCCCTGCCGCCCCGCGTGACCCGACCCGCTCCGCCGGTGCAGCCGCTCGCGGTCATGGGCATGGGCTCATGGCCGCGCCCGCGCTGGATGATCGAGGCCATGCATGCCCATGTCGAAGGCCGGCTGAGCGAGGCGGCCTTCCACGAAACCGCCGATGACGCGGTGCGGCTGGCCGTCGCGGTGCAGGAGCGGGCCGGGGCGGATGTGATCACGGATGGCGAGCAGCGCCGCGACAGCTATGCCAGCTTCGTCGCAACCCGGCTGGACAATTGCCAATTGATCCCGCTGACCGATCTGCTGCCTCTGGTGGATCACCCCGAGGAATTCGAGGCCGAGCTGCGCGCCCTCGACATTCCGGCCGGCGATGTTCGCCACCCGGCGGTCTTCGGTCCGCTGCGTCGCAGCCGCCCGATCGCCGCGCATGAGGTGGATTTCCTACGCGCCCAGACCGTCAATCCGGTCAAGGTCGCCCTGCCCGGCCCCTATCTGCTGGCCCGGACGATGTGGATGGAATGCATCTCGGACCGGGCGTATGACAGCCGCGAGGCGATTGCCGAGGATATCGTGCGCGTCCTGCGTGAGGAGCTGGCCGAGCTGATTGCCGCCGGCGCCTCGCTGGTCCAGTTCGACGAGCCGGTGCTGTCGGATGTGGTCTTCTCGGGTGCCAAAAGCAAACGGTCCTTCATGTGCGGCGCGCTCTCGGAGACGCTGTCGCCCGAGCATGAACTGGCCTTTGCCCGCGACCTGCTGAACGCGGTCTTCGACGGCTTCGACCACGACCGCATCGCGCTGCATGTCTGTCGCGGCAACTGGACCCCGGATGAAAGCGTCGCGCTGAGCGGCAGCTATGCGCCGCTGGTCCAGACCTTGGCGCAGGTCCGCACCGGCGCCTATCTGCTGGAGATGGCGACCCCGCGCGCCGGTGTGATGGAGGTGCTGTCCGCCCTGCCCCAGGATGCCCGTATCGGCGTCGGCGTGGTGAACCAGAAGCTGCAAAACCCGGATAACCCCGGCGCGATCGAGGCCCGCATCGAACAGGCCATCGGGCTTTTCGGGCGCGACCGGGTGCTGCTGCATCCCGATTGCGGTTTTGCGACCTTCGCCGACAATCCGATCTGCTGCGGCGATCTGGCGGGCGAGAAGATCGCCGCAATGGCAAAGGCCGCGGCGCGGTTCCGCTGAACCGGCCGCGGCCCCTTTTGCCGGAAGGGGGAGGGAAGGTCAGCCCGCCGCGCGCTGCATCATTTCGAGGCGCTCGCTCGCCCCGGCAAGGGCGGTCGCGCGGAATGCGCCGACCTCTTCCAGCAATCTGTCCTTGGCCCGGTCGAGCAGCGCCTCGGGGGCAAGGCCCGGCTCGATCATCCAGAGCTGGGCCGGTTCACCGTCGATCCGGGCGCGAACCTCGCCATCGGCATCGCCATAGTCCAGCCAGACCTGCCAGCGGAACGCCCCGACCCAGCCGGTGATCGAGCCGATGGGCTTGCTGACATGGACAATGACATTGTCCCGCGCGAGGTCGCGGACGATCCCCGCCTGCCCCGCCAGCGCGGTCTCGAACCGGTCCCGCTTCTTCAATTCCTCGATCATCTGCTGCGTGCCCTGCATCTTCATCCTCGTTCTGCGATTTGCCGCAGCATGCGGGCGGCCGCCGCGTCTGGCAAACCACCATCACAATTTCGCATCGATCCAAAACCAAGCCGCAAGCGCGAAAAGCTTCGCGGGCGCAGGCGTGCGCATAACAGGTTTCGAGCCCTTCCTAACGGCAAGCGACGCGGCAACGCGGACCGGCGGGCGTATATCTGCGCCCGAGACTCCCGTCCTGAGAGAGGCACGACCTTGCTTGCGATACATGCCGCGATCCCCTCGGTTCACGAGGTCCTTGCCACGCCGGAGGGGACAGATTGCGCCGCCGAATTCGGACATGTCGAGACCGTCGGCCGCATCCGGGCCATGCTGGAGGATTACCGCCGCGCGCTGGCCTCCGGGGATGCGCCGCCCGAGGACCGCGCCGATTGCGCCCGGCGGATCGCCGGTGAAGCGTCGGTGCGTCTGGCGGCGCTGAACCGCAGCGCCATGCCCTCGGTCATCAACATGACCGGCACGGTCCTGCATACCAATCTGGGCCGCGCCAGCTATGCGCCCGAGGCGGCCGAGGCGGCAGGCCGGGCGATGGCCGGGCCGCTGGCGCTGGAATATGACCTTGAGAGCGGGCGCAGGGGACATCGCGACGACGCGGTGCAGGCGCTGGTGGCCGAGATCACCGGCGCCGAGGCCGCCTGCATCGTCAACAACAACGCCTCGGCCATCCTGCTGGTGCTGGCGGCGCTGGCCGCGGGGCGCGAGAGCATCGTCTCGCGCGGGGAGCTGATCGAGATCGGCGGCTCGTTCCGGATGCCGCAGATCATGGAATGCGCGGGCACGAAATTGCGCGAGGTCGGGACCACCAACCGCACCCATCGGCGCGACTACGAGGAGGCGATCGGCCCCGACACCGCGTTGCTGCTGAAGGTGCATCCGTCGAATTATCAGGTCATGGGTTTCACCCGCCAGACCCGCTGCGCCGAGCTTCTGCCCCTTGCGCGCAAGCACGGGCTGGCGCTGGTGGACGACCTCGGCTCGGGCACGCTGGTTGATCTGTCGCGTTGGGGCCTGCCGCGCGAGCGCAGCGTGCAGGATGCCCTTGGCGAAGGCGCGGATCTGGTGACCTTCTCGGGCGACAAGCTGCTGGGCGGCCCGCAGGCGGGCTTCATCGCCGGGCGGCGGGATCTGGTCGCGCGCTGCTCTGCCCATCCGCTGAAACGCGCCCTGCGCCTCGACAAGGTCCGCCTTGCCGCGTTGGAGGCGACCTTGCGGCTTTACCGCGATCCCGACCGGCTGGCCGAGCGGCTGCCGACCCTGCGCCACCTGACGCGAAAGGTGCCGGAAATGCAGGATCTGGCCGCCGCGATCCTGCCGGCGCTGGCCGCCGCCCTGCCCGCGCCGCACGCGCCCGAAATCGCACCCTCGCAGGCGCAGATCGGCTCGGGCGCGATGCCGCTCGACACGCTGCCAAGCCTTGCCCTGCGCATCCCCGCGCCCGGAGCCAGCGCCGCGCGGATCGCCCGCGCGCTGCGCCGCTTGCCGGTGCCGGTGATCGGACGGATCGGACAGGAGGCGGTGTGGCTCGATCCGCGCTGCATCGACGACGCCCGGCCTCTGATCGACCAGCTTCCCCTGCTGGGCGCGCTTCTGACGAACTGAATAACGAAAAGGAAACCTCACAGATGACCGAACGCCATTCGAAGCTGATCATCCTCGGCTCCGGCCCCGCCGGGAATACCGCCGCCATCTATGCGGCGCGCGCCAATCTCAATCCCATGCTGATCGCCGGGATGAGCCATGGCGGCCAGTTGATGAGCACGACCGAGGTGGACAATTGGCCCGCTGACGCCGAGGGCGTGCAGGGCCCCGACCTGATGACCCGCTTCCAGCGCCATGCCGAGCGGTTCGAGACCGAGATCGTCCATGACCATATCCATACCGCCCTGCTCGATGCCCGGCCGATCCGGCTGGAGGGCGACAACGGCAGCTATACCTGCGACGCGCTGATCATTGCCACCGGCGCATCCGCCAAATATCTCGGCCTGCCCTCCGAGCAGGAGATGATGGGGCGCGGCGTCTCGGCCTGCGCGACCTGCGACGGCTTCTTCTACAAGGGCAAACCGGTGGCGGTGGTGGGCGGCGGCAATACCGCCGTCGAGGAGGCCCTCTATCTCGCGAACATCGCCAGCCACGTCACCCTGATCCACCGCCGCGACAAGCTGCGCTCGGAAAAGATCATGCAGGACAAGCTGATGGAGAAGGTGGCGGCCGGGAAAATCACCCTGCGCTGGCACAGCGAGGTCGATGAGGTGCTGGGCGACGCGATGGGCGTGACGCATCTGCGCCTGCGCGACCGCCGCTGCGGCAGCACCGACGAGATCGCCGTGGATGGCGTCTTCATCGCCATCGGCCACCACCCGAATACCGACCTGTTCACCGACCAGATCCGCATGGAGAACGGCTATATCGTGACCCATGGCGGCCGGCAGGGCATGGCGACCCAGACCTCGCTGCCCGGTATCTTCGCGGCGGGCGACGTGCAGGACCAGATCTATCGTCAGGCCGTCACCAGCGCCGCCAGCGGATGCCAGGCGGCGCTGGATGCCGAGCGTTACCTCGACGGGCTGTGACCCCGTTCCGCGCAGCCTAGACCTCGGGGCCGCGCGGAATTTCCGGCGCGCGCGCGGAAAGGCCCGGCACGCGGGCAAGCTCATAGCTGATCCGGGGCTTGCCGTCCCCGGACCGGTCCAGCGCCCGCAGCCTGTCGCTGATCCCGGCCTCGGCCACGGTGCGGCGCTGGTGGAGGCGCTGCATGTCGATCCAGGTCGGGGCCTTGAACCGCTCGAACCACAGATCGGGCTGGGCCATGTCGCGCGACAGCCTCCAGTCGCGCGCGCCCGCCCGCATCCGCCCCTTGCGCCGCCGGGCCATCAGGGCGAGGAACTCGGCCTCATGCGCGGGGGGAATGCGGAAGGCGACCGTGGCGATGACCGGGCCGCTTTTCGCCAGCACGTCCAGCGAGGTTTCGGGCGCGCGCCATGGCGCATGGACCTCGATCCCGGCGGGGGCGAAATCGCGGATCCGCAGCAGCAGCCCCAGCGCCGCGCCCAGAAACAGCACCGCCGCCGAGATCCGCAGCGAAGCCGCGATCGAATGATGGGTGGCGATCCAGCCCCAGAGCCAGCTTCCCGCCGCGTTCCCGGCAAAGCAGGCGGTCTGGTAAAGCGCATGGCAGCGCCCGACCACCCAGCGCGGCGAGGACATCTGAACCGTGGTGTTGAACGCGGCCAGCGTCACCAGCCAGCTTGCCCCGGCCAGCGCCGCCGCCGCCATGGCGGGCGCGATCCGATGGCTGGACGCGATGGCAAGGACGGCGAGGGCGAAAAGCGCGAACCCGCCCCGGACCTGATTTTCGGTATCGAAGCGCCGCCCGAGGCGGGCGTTCAGCATCGCGCCCCCCACGCCTCCGGCGCCGAAGGCCCCCAGCATCAGGCCATAGACGCGCGGCCCGCCCCCCAGCAGGTCGCGCGCGACCAGCGGCATCAGCGCCATCAGCGAGATCGCCGCCAGGTTGAAGACCGCCGCCCGCAGTTGCACCCGCATCAGGTTGGGCGACAGCAGCATGTAGCGGATCCCGGCGGCGATCGCGCCTGGCAGGCTTTCGGGCGGCATGTCACCGCCCTGCCGGGTCTTTGGCCAGCGCCGCGCGACAAGGATCACCCCGAGGTTCGAGAGCGCGTTGACCGAAAAGGCCGCGAAGGCCCCAAAGGACGCGACCAGCAGCCCACCCAGCGCCGGGCCGACCGTGCGCGCGATGTTGAAGCCGAGGCTGGTCAGCGAGATCGCATCGGGCAGCATCTCGCGCGGGACGATCTCGGTCGCCATGGTCTGCCAGCCGGGATTGTTGAGCGCCTTGCCCGCCCCCACCAGAAAGGTGAAGACCAGCAGACTGGCCGGGCTCAGCAGGCCAAGCCAGGCGAACAGCGCCAGAAGGGTCGAGACCACCAGCAGGAAGCCCTGCGACCAGAGGACGATGCTGCGCCGCCCCAGCGCGTCGGCGATGGCGCCGGCGGGCAGGGCGAACAGCATGACCGGCAGCGCGACCGAGCTTTGCACCAGCGCGATCTGCTCGGGCGTGCCGCCGATCGAGGCCATCAGCCATGAGGCCCCGACCATCTGGATCCGCCAGCCGAAATTGCCCGAAAGCCCGGTCAGCCAATAGGCCAGAAACCCCCGGTTCCGCAAAGGCCCGAAGGTCGATCTGGTTGCCGGTTCAGCCAATCGCTTCGACCACCCGGCGGGCATCGGCCCCGGCATCCGACAGGAGCCCGCCAAAGCCGCTGCGGACCGAACCCGCCGCCCAGATGCCGGGCAGGCTCGCCCTGCCCGCCGGATCGGTCACAATGGCGCCGCGCGCGTCGCGCTCAACCTCGGCGGGCAGGAACTCGACGATCGGGTCCTGCCCGACAAAGACGAAAAGCGCCCGGCAGGGCAGGTGTTGCCCGCAGCTCAGGCGGATGCCGGTCAGGCCGTTCGCGTCATGCTCGATCGCCTCGACCTCGGCCCCTTCGATGAGGGTGATTGCGGCATCGTTCCGCGCCCGCGCGACGAAATCCGGCCGCGCCCTAGGCGCCGCGCCGCGCATCACCAGCGTCACCCGCGCCCCGAAGACCGACAGCGTCAGCGCCTCCTGAAAGGCCGAGTCGCCGCCGCCGACCACCACGGTATCCTGACCGGCCAGCATCGGCCCGTCGCAATCGGCGCATTCCGAGACGCCCAAGCCCAGCAACTCCATCTCGCCATCAAGGCCCAGACGACGGGGCCGGGTGCCACTGGCGATGACGACGTTCCGCGCCGCGACCTGCCCGCCGCCGCTGGAAATCCGCCAGCCGTCGCCGGTCTGCGTGAGGCCGGTTACCTCGCTGTTCACCGTCTCGATCCCCAGATCCATGTTCTCCATCGCGAGGCCCGAGATCAGGTCGGACCCCTCGGCGGACCCGCCCTCGGGCGCGGGATCAAGGTGGTTGACATTCATCACGAAACCACCCGCGAACATCTGCTCGAAGGTGATGGTGGACAGTCTCTTCTGCTGCGCAAGGTGGGCGACCATCAATCCCGCATAGCCCTGCCCGATTACCGCGATGTCATAGCTTTTCATCAAACCCTCCTCGACCGGAATGAAGCTTCCGCTTTCGGGGGAATGCTTACACCCGCGCCGCCGGAGGCCACGCATTCTGCGTCATGAACCAAGCCACAGATTTTGTTATGCTTGCCGCGATGGTTCGCCGCGCGGCGTGGTCAATTCGGATGAAGAACGCAAAAATTCTTGGGCGTTTTTAGCATGTGACGTGAACCGACCGATTTATGCCTCCATCCGTTCTGGTGATGCCATATGGACAATCCCGGCCGGATTCCGATATCGCGGCCGACGGAAGAGAGACATTCCCGGTGGAGTGCCCGGATTTCAAATCCGGAGGGAGACGCCTTGCGCCTCCGGTGGGTTCGACTCCCGCCTCTTCCGCCACCAATGTTTGAGTTTAAACGATAAATCAGGTGTCTACCCTAGTATCTATCCTTCCTGTTCCAATGCGGTAGAGTCAATTCGTTTCGCTTGTCGCTCAGCAGCGGGCCGGGATACTATGTTGCGAAGTGTCGAGGAAGAGGCGAGTACCATGTCTGATTTTCCTCCTCTATCCTCCAGTCAACTTCCAAAATGGAGCGATCTTGGAGAATACTTGAACTTCGCCACCTCAAATCTGAAGGAATCGCCTATTCCGCTAGCACTCGAAGCGGCGGATACCGCCTTGGGATTGCTGGTCAAGAGTTCAGCAGAGCCGGGCAATCTGAGAATCGTGGGGCTGGTAAACTATGCCTATAGCAACTGGCGTAGCACTGTTATTCTCACGCTGATTGGTGCTACTCATCAGGTTCCGACAGTATCACGAACGACCCTGGAGGCCCTCCTCTACGCGCATCTCTTCTCCAAGGAGGAAAAATGGCTCCAGTGCTGGGTGAATCGGCACGCCTCTGCAAAGGAGGCGTCAAAGTTTCGCAACGAGGGTCCTAAGGCCGCCCGAGCCGCCCTAGAAAGGCGAGACCAGAGGTTGGCCAACGAAATAAAGGAATTGACCGACTTCTTCATTGATTTCGGGGGGTACCCCAACATCGGGGCAATCGAAAATCTGAGTACCTACTTCAGCAACCCAGAGGACCGCGACGGGGCATTCGTCGTCTTTGCGCAGCTTGAGAACATGCAGAAGAGGTCGGAGACAACCATCTTCATTATGCAGGTCGCAGGGATAATGTTCAACATCCTGAAGGTCATGTGGCCACAGAAGTATCAGCTTTTAGCCATCGAAACGCATGAAAAAAGATTCAGATATCTTGCACAGGTCTACGTAGAAGAGCATCGTTGCCGCTTTAGGTCATCGTCCCTGAATCATCCCGCCTCAAACAGCGCTCCGCCTCTTCCGCAGTGATCGAGCCACTCGATCCATCCGTATGAAGGAACAAGCCCTGAGGGATTGCCGCCACCCTGATCATCTGGCGCGGTGGCCGCCGTTGGAATCCTCAGCAGGCCGCAACCCCCACCCCGTCGCGGATCTCTAGCGTCGTGCCATAAGGCGCGGAATATGTCCGCAGCGCCTCAAGGATGCGCTCGGCGACCCCCGGCTCGGGTACCAGCGGGATGCCCATCTGCGAGAGGGGCCGCGCGCCGCCGCCCAGATCGGCGGGATAAAGCCGGATCTCGCGGAGGGTGCCGCCGTCGAAATCCGCCTCGGCCAGCACGGCCTCGTGGCAGGCGGGGTGCTCCAGTTCCGATTTGCGGTCCCAGTTGGCCAGCACGTCATAGCCCGGCCCAAGCTGGAGGCCGCATTGGAAGATGAAGTTCGACAGCCCGTAAAGGATCGGCCTGCCGCGATAGACCTCGACCCCGGCCAGCGCGTGGACGCCGTGGCTGATGAACATGTCCGCACCGGCATCGATCGCGGCATGGGCCAGTTCGACCAGAAAATCGGGCGCGTAATGTTCGACCGGCTCCTTCAGGCCGCGAATGGTGCCAAAGGCCCCGGTCGGGTCAAAGCGCGTGGCCTGATGCGAATGGATGGTCACGATCAGGAAATCCGAGCAGATCTTGCCATTGCGGATGCTGTCGATCAGCGCCTCGCGATCCGGCCCGGACATCCGGTAGTGGATGGCGCCCGGATCCTCGCCCGCCTGATACCACTGGTCATAGAAACGCAGCCGCGCCGGATGGTCGGCCGAGGCCGGAAGCCATGCGCCGGGCCGGGGGCCGTGGCTGGCCGTGGCGATGTCGCGCATCTGCTCGAGATGCTCGGGCGTGACGATGTTATAGGCGGTCAGATGCAGCGGGTTGATGCCCGGCAATCCCCCCAGCGCGCCGGTCCGGGCGGTCGCCTCGGTCCTTGCATAGGTCGGGCCGAAATGCCCGGTATCGGCGAGGGAATAGACGCTGATCAAACCGACCCGGCCCTTGGCCGTCTCGCGGAAACGGGCCTTGCGGGCCTCCTGCAGGT
>Ga0160459_100742_pt1 | contig 11026 bp, 9 predicted proteins | sample HID1973K_E6MG_FD_108208 | JGI IMG/M metagenome (GOLD analysis project Ga0160459, IMG submission 108208) | Enriched mosquito-associated microbial communities from UW Madison campus, WI, USA - HID1973K_E6 MG | ecosystem: Host-associated > Arthropoda: Insects > Digestive system > Unclassified ... | reverse complement strand
TTCAATTCGGGCACGACGATCCCGGCATCGCGCATCTACGCGAACGCGGGCATCCCCGAAATCGCGATGGCGACGGCGCCCGAATACACGACGCAAGGCTTCAAGACGGCCTTCCGCATGATGACCTCCGACACGCAGCAAGGCTCGGTCGCGGGTGAGTACGCGGTGAAGAACCTGAAGGTCAAGAAGATCGCGATCGTCGATGACCGCACGGCCTACGGCCAGGGTCTCGCCGACCAGTTCGAGAAGGCGGCGAAGGCGGCGGGCGGCACGATCGTCGTGCGCGAGTTCACGAACGACAAGGCCGTGGACTTCAAGGCGATTCTGACCAAGATCAAGTCGATGAATCCGGACCTCGTGTACTACGGCGGCGCGGATTCGCAAGCCGGCCCGATGGTCAAGCAGATGAAGACGCTCGGCTTCCGCGCGCCGCTGATGGCGGGCGAAATGGTGAAGACGGACACCTTCGTGAAGATCGCGGGCGACGCGGCTGACGGCACGGTGGCATCGCTCGCCGGCCTGCCGATGGACGAAATGCCGGGCGGCGCGGATTACTCGGCGAAGTACAAGAAGCGCTTCAACGAAGACGTGCAGACGTACTCGCCGTACGCCTACGACGGCGCGATGGCCATGTTCAACGCGATGAAGGCCGCCAACTCGACGGACCCGGCGAAGTACCTGCCGTTCCTCGCGAAGACCGACATGCAGGGCGTCACGGCGAAGCACCTGTCGTACGACTCGAAGGGCGATCTGAAGAACGGCGGCATCACGCTGTATAAGGTTGTCGGCGGGAAGTGGACGACGTTGCAGAGCGTGGGCGGGAAGTAAACGTTCGGGTTTTCTGCGTTGTATCGAACGGCTCGGTCCGCGATTGCGGCCGGGCCGTTTTGTTTTGGTATTCCGCGAATACTCTAGCTCGTCCTCACCTTGTCGGCCATCGGGCCTCTCGAGCTTTCCGCAGCTTCCAGATAACTGACCTCCATGCCTGCCTCCAGATCATCGGGATCAAGATCAGCCAGTGTGGAATAGCGAAAATACACGTCCTTCGAACCCGTCTCCGGTTTGATGAAGCCCCAGTGCTCTTTCAGGGTGCCTATCACGCCGACTTTCCAGTCCGACTCCACCGCTCCCGCAGGCGGCTGCCGGTTTCGTTGTCGCTTGAACAAGGTGCTCAACGCGTCACGCTCCGCTCCTTTCGATTCGTCCATCCTGTCGATAACCTCCGACATCGTGACCGAATAGGTCACTTCCTTATGTAGCATCTGGCTGGGCCGTTCCACGTTGGCGTCGCCGTCCACCGCGTCACGGGTGATCGACCAGCTGATCGCCATCACCCGAATTCCGAGCGTCTTGAGCTTGCGCACGAGTGGGATGAAGTCGCTGTCACTCGCAATCAGCACGACGACATCGAATTGCTTGTGAATCGACAATTCGAACGCTTCCAGCGCAAGCCAGACGTCGATGCCCTTTTCCTTGCCGGCGAAGTTCATCGGCAGGTAGTGCGCTGTGACGTTCGCGCGCATGAGAATCTCGTCGACGACACGGTCGTTCAGGAGCGCGTCGTTGCCCTTCTCTTTACTTTTCTGCGCAGAGAAGCGACCTCGGAAATAATGCGCGTCGATTACCTGACAGTTGCGCGGATCGACCTTTTCTTCGTCGGCGACCTTGTAGCAGATGTACTCGTGAAGCCCCGGAATCGAAATCCAGGCCCTTTTATCATGCCGATGGTTGTAGTACTTGCTGACGCGATCGAAGTAATTCCCGTCGTAGAACACGCCGATCTTGGTCAGTTGCCTCGCTGCGTGGGACATCGTGCAGTCGCTCCTTTTTATCGATCATCGAGTCGACTCTCAGTATCGAGAGTGCGGATTCGATTATCGGAAGCGGCTCGGTTCCATTGGTAGTGCCGAATGCTGAATTAAAGCTGCCTCGAAGCAGGTCATTCGCGTGAATGCTTGTCGCGTTTATTCCCCGTCACCATCGCCCCGATGAGATTCTCCCGCGTCCACACGCTCATCAGCACAGCCGCCGCGACATGCACGCAAACACACACCTCGACCGCGACCGAGAGCCACGCGTGAATCTCCTGCGGCCATTCCTCGCCCCAGAATGCATCGAGGCGCATGATCCAGCCCGACACCGCGAGAGCGAGAATCAGAAACCATAGAACGAGCGCCATCAATCCGCCGAGCGGATTGTGCGAGACGTGATGCATCGGCTTGCCTGACGCAAGCGAGCGCAGATATTCGATGAGATGCGAACGCGAGGGCCACCACGCCGAGAAGCGCGCATGCCGCGACCCGACGAAGCCCCACACGACGCGCGCAACGACAAGCCCCGCCGCGACATACCCAAGCAGACGATGCGTGGAATCCGTCGGCCCAAACAGATTCCACACGACGATGCCCGCGACCGCCCAATGCGTGACTCGCACCCACGCGTCCCACACTCTCACGCGAGCCACGGGCGTCACGCTTATTCGACTTCCGACTTCACGACGGCAAGCGTCTTCGTGTCGTAATAGATCTCGACCTTCTTGCCGTTCTTGTCGTGGCCGTAGATCTCGTAGCAGTTTCCATCGACCTTGAATTTCTTGATCTTGTAGCCCTGCGCTTCGAGTTGCGCCTTGGCGTCCGACTCCTTGATCCACTCGCTCTTGGGATGCGCCGTGCAGTCGGCCTTCGCGAACGCCGCGCCCGACAAACCCATTGCCAACGACAAAGCCAGAATCTTAAGCATCGCTAACTCCCAGTGTTTTCGAACTGGCTACTCTACTGCCACCGGGAGCGTGCTGCAAGAAGATTGAAAGTTTGTCCCTTAGCGCTGGCCTTGCTGGCGAATTTGTTCGAGTGTCGCGCCCGGCGTGCTCTGATCCTGCGGGATGCGAATTTCGATCACTGCGGGCAAACCCGAACCGACCGCGCGTTCGAACGCGGGCATGAACTGATCGGTCGTCTCGACCAGCTCGCCGTGCGCCCCGAATGCGCGCGCATACGCGACGAAGTCGGGATTCGTGAGCCCCGTGCCGTGCACGCGATGCGGATAGTGCCGCTCCTGATGCATCCGGATCGTGCCGAACTGCGCGTTGTTCACGACGATGAAAATCACCGCTAGCCGATACTGCATCGCCGTGGCGAGTTCGTGGCTCGACATCATGAAGCAGCCGTCGCCCGCGAACGCAATCACGGTGCGCTCCGGATAGAGCGACTTTGCGGCGATCGCGGCGGGCACGCCGTAGCCCATCGCACCGCTCGTCGGCGCGACCTGCGAACGGAAATGCCGATACGAATAGTGCCGATGCAGCCACGTCGCGTAATTGCCCGCGCCGTTGGTGAGGATCGAATCGGCGGGAATCGTCTCCGCGAGCTGACGCATGATGTCGCCGAGCTGGACATCGCCCAGCATCGGGCGCGGTGTGCGCCATTGCAGATACGCGGCGTGCGCGGCCTCGGCTTCGCCCTTCCACGCGACATCGGGCGGCGCTTCAAGCGCGGCCAGCATCGACGCGATTTCCGGCATGCCCGAGACGATCGGCAGATCCGCGCTGTATACGCGCCCCAGTTCCTCCGCGCCCTGATGTACGTGGATGAGCGTCTGCTTCGTCTTCGGGATGTCGAGCAGCGTGTAGCCGCCCGTCGTCGATTCGCCCATGCGCGGGCCGAGCACGAAGAGCACGTCGGCGTCGCGCACGCGCGCGGCGAGCGCGGGGTTGATGCCGAGACCGACATCGCCCGCGTAGTTCGGATGCTCGTTGTTCAGCGTGTCCTGATAGCGGAACGCGCAGCCCACCGGCAATTGCCACTGTTCGACGAAGCGCGCGAAATCCTGCGTCGCCTGCGTGTTCCAGCCGCTGCCGCCCGCGATCACGAACGGCTTCTTCGCGTTCGCGAGCAACGCGCGCAGGCGTTCGATCTGCGCCGCCGAAGGCGACGCGGCCACGCGCTGATACGGCGGCGCGGGCGGCGCCGCGTCGACCGCTTCGGTCAGCATGTCTTCCGGCAGCGCGAGCACGACCGGACCCGGACGGCCCGAGGTCGCCGTGTGAAACGCGTGACTCAGATATTCCGGCACACGGCGCGGATCGTCGATCTGCGCGACCCATTTCGCCATCTGCCCGAACATGCGCCGGTAGTCGATCTCCTGAAACGCCTCGCGGTCCATGTGATCGCGCGCGCATTGGCCGATCAGCAGGATCATCGGCGTCGAATCCTGAAACGCGGTGTGCACGCCGATCGACGCGTGCGTCGCGCCCGGCCCGCGCGTCACGATCGCGATGCCCGGTTTGCCCGTCAGCTTGCCGACCGCCTCGGCCATGTTCGCCGCGCCCGCTTCGTGGCGGCAGACGATCGTCTGAATTTGCGAGGTTTCGTCGTGCAGGGAATCGAGCACGGCCAGAAAGCTCTCGCCGGGCACGCAGAACACGCGCTCGACGCCGTGATGCACGAACGCATCGACGACGAGACGCGCGCCGGTGGTTCGACCTTCGGAAGGGACAGCAGACGCCATGCGAAGAAGTCTCCTTTGAATATCCGATGCGGCCGGAACGCGCGCCGGACGGTGAGCGAAATGCCCTAAAGCTTACGCCGTCGGGCAACTGTTCGAACAGCGGCGAAGCGGAATCTTTTTCCGGCGCGCGCGAGCTTTCGCGCCGGACGCCGTATTCCCATCAGCCGAAATACCCCTTTTTCTCACCCTTTATCCAGCGATGGGCAAAAGGCGAAGTTCGCAATAATGGCCTCACTGAAAAGCGGGCATCGCAATGAATCGAGTGAGCCCGCTGGCTAAAGATCGCAGTCTCACCTCATCGGGGGCAAGTTTGAACATTCGTAAATTCATCGGCGCGAACAGCCGCGACGCACTGCGCCAGGTTCGTGAAGCGCTCGGACCCGATGCCGTGGTGCTGTCCAATCGCACGCTGGATGATGGCTCCGTCGAGATCGTCGGCGTCGCGGACAGCGATATCGCGTCGATCTCGCCCGCCGCGAATGAGCAGGCCGTGCGCTCGCCGGGCACGTCGCGCGCCGCGCTGGCTGCTGCGGCGGCCGCGCTGCCGGCCAGGCAAGCCGCCGCGAATCCTTACGCGAGCGGCGACGTGTTTTCCTCGGTCTTCGGCGCGAACACCGACGCCGACGATGAAGACGCGCTCACGCACGAACAAGAAGCCGACGACGAAGCGCCGCGCACGATGGCCGATTCGAATCCCTGGCTGATCGAGCACGCGAAGCGGATCGCGCAGCAGGCGACGATGCCGTCGAACCGTCCGCTGTCGGCGTCCGCCGCTATTGCACGCGGCATGGGCGTGCCGGTTCCGGTTGCGCGACAAGAGACGCGCGCCGAAAAGACGCCGGAAACGGGCAAGTACGCGTTGCGCCAGCAAGCTCAGGCACAAACGAGTCGCGCGCCCGAAGTTCAGGCGCCGGTGCAATCGAAGGTCGAAACGCCCGACTGGGCGCGCGAAGCCGCGCAAGTCGCCGCGCGTCGCGCCGCGCAGAAGATCAACGCGAGCGCGCCGCACGCCGAAGCACCGGCCACGAACGCCGCGCCCGCCACGCCGGAAGGCGCTTTCGAAGGCCTGCCCGCGAACGCGGCTGCGGTCGTGACCGAAGCGATCCGCGCACGCATGGAACAGGTGGTCAACGAAACGGTGATGAACGAGCTGTCGTCGATGCGCTCGATGATGGAAGAGCACTTCTCCGGCTTGCTCTGGGGCGAGCGCCAGCGTCGCAACGCGACGGGCGGCGCACTGACCAAGCGTCTCTTCGCAGCCGGCTTTTCCGCGCAACTCGTCCGCATGGTCGTCGACAACATGCCGGAGATGGAGAGCGTGGAAGGCGCGCTGGAATGGGTGCAGCAGGTGCTCGAAACGAATATTCCGGTGATGGACAGCGAAGACGCGCTGATGGAGCGCGGCGGCGTGTTCGCGCTGATGGGCCCGACGGGCGTCGGCAAGACGACGACCACCGCGAAGCTCGCGGCGCGCTGCGTGATGCGCTTCGGCGCGAGCAAGGTCGCGCTGCTTACGACCGACAGCTACCGGATCGGCGCGCACGAGCAACTGCGCATCTTCGGCAAGATTCTCGGCGTCTCGGTCCACGCGGTGAAGGACGCCGCCGACCTGCAGCTCGCGCTCTCCGAGCTGCGCAACAAACATATCGTGCTGATCGACACGATCGGCATGAGCCAGCGCGATCGCATGGTCTCGGACCAGATCGCGATGCTGTGCGGCGCGGGTCATCCGGTGCAGCGCATCCTGCTGCTCAACGCGACGAGCCACGGCGACACGCTCAACGAAGTCGTGCAGGCATACAAGAGCGCGGCGGATCAGCCGCCGCTCGCGGGCTGCATCCTGACCAAGCTCGACGAAGCGACGAATCTCGGCGGCGTGCTCGATACGGTCATCCGCTACAAGCTGCCGGTGCATTACGTGTCGACCGGCCAGAAGGTGCCGGAGAACCTGTACGTCGCGACCAAGCGGTTTCTCATCAAGAGCGCGTTCTGCATTCCGCGCGACGGCTCGCCGTTCGTGCCGCACGACGAGGAAGTGCCGGCGCTGCTGTCCGCTTTGTCCGCGCGCGCCACGACCGAAATGCATGGGGTGCACTTTGGATAAGCTCGTGCTCGACCAGGCGGAAGGTCTGCGACGGCTCCTCACGCGTGCCGGTTCGCGCGTGGTGGCGGTTGCGGGCGGTCCGGCGGGCATCGGCTGCTCGTCGGCGGTGGTGAATCTCGGCGCGGCGCTGTCCGTGCATGGCAAGGACGTGCTCGTGATCGACGAGCATCGCGATTCGGCATCGGTGAGCCGCATGCTGGGCCTGTCCGACCAAGGCGCGCTCGCCGCGGCGATGTCCGGCCGCCGCGCGCTCGCGGATGTCGTCGAGCGCACGCCGTTCGGTTTCTCGCTGATCGCCGCGCCGCGCGACGAGCGCATCAGCCACGATGCCGCGCAGTGCCGCGCATTGCTCGATGGTCCGGCGGACATCGTGCTGATCGATGCGCAACTGGACCGCCACGGCGCGCTGTCGAGCCTCGCGGCGCAGGCGCATGACTTTCTCATCGTGACGCGGGTGGCCGCGTCGGCGATCACCGAGGCGTATGCGTGCATGAAGCGTCTGCACTACGCCCATGCGATCGGCCAGTTCCGCGTGCTCATCAATCACGTGCAGAACCCGGCCGACGCGGCGGTCGCGTTCGACAACCTGTCGGGCGTCGCGAGCCGGTATCTGGCCGTGTCGCTCGTGCAGGCAGGGTATGTGTCCGAGGATGCGCGCGTCGCTCGGGCGAAGGATCTCTCACGCTGCGCAGTCGAAGCGTTCCCGGCCACGGCCGCGGCGCGCGACTACCGCGCGATAGCGGCGGAGCTCCTCCACTGGCCGATGCGCCCCGCGCCTTATATGCGCGCGGCGGACGGCCAGGCAGACGCGCGAATTCCGGTTGGCGACTCTGAACAGGGCGGGCGGGAGGCGACGCATCGTGCGGTTGCGCTTCACGACTTTGCAATGAGCAGCACGGCGTCGATGTGATCAAGATAGGTGACCAGGATGTATAACGCCCAAGGCAAACTCTCACAGTCCGACGTGCTGACGAAATATGCACCGCTCGTTCGCCGGCTGGGGCTTCAGCTCGTCGCCAAGATGCCGGCGAGCGTCGATCTCGACGATCTCATCCAGGCCGGCATGATCGGCCTGATGGACGCGGCGAGCCGCTACAAGGAAGATCAGGGCGCGCAATTCGAAACGTATGCGAGCCAGCGCATTCGCGGCGCGATGCTCGATGAGCTGCGTGCCAACGACTGGCTGCCGCGCAGCATGCGCAAGACCTCGCGCGAAGTGGAATCGGCGGTGCACAAGGTCGAGCAGAACCTCGGCCGCTCCGCGAGCGAGACGGAGATCGCGGAGCACATGAACTTGCCGCTTCCCGAGTATCAGTCGATGCTTCAGGATTTGCACGGCAGCCAGCTGATCTACTACGAAGACTTCGACCGCTCCGCCGACGACGAACCGTTCCTCGACCGCTACTGCGTCGACCGTTCGGACCCGTTGTCCGCGCTGCTCGACGACAGCCTGCGCGGTGCGCTGATCGAAGCGATCGACAAGCTGCCCGAGCGCGAGAAGCTCCTGATGAGCCTCTATTACGAACGCGGCCTGAACCTGCGCGAAATCGGCGCGGTGATGGAAGTGAGCGAGTCGCGCGTGTGCCAGTTGCACAGCCAGGCGGTCGCCCGTCTGCGCGTGAAGCTGCGCGAGCAGGCGTGGACGAGCGTCGAGGCCTGATTCAGTTCGTTTCGAAGTCCCGCGTCTCGGCGAAGACGGTTTTGCCTTCGCCGAGACTCTTGGCGCGGTACATCGCGCGGTCGGCGGCGCGCAGCACGGCGGTCATGCCGGACTGATGCGCGGCCGTCGCACAGGAAAGCAGACACGCGCCGATGCTCGCCGACACCGACACCGGCCGCTCCTGCACCGACGTGAGCGCGTTCAGCACGGAGTGGATGCTGTCGGCCACTGCGAGCACGGCCGCCCGGTCGCGCACGTGATGCGCGAGCACGACGAACTCGTCGCCGCCCAGCCGCGCGATGGTGTCCGTCTTGCGCATGCGCTTTTCGAGCGATTGCGCGAACGATTGCAGCAGCATGTCGCCGACGGCGTGGCCGTAAGTGTCGTTGACTTCCTTGAAGCCATCGAGATCGATGAGCAGGAGCGCGGTGGCTTGATTGCCATCGGTTTCGCGTGTGTTCATCGCGCGATCGACGATATGTTCGAGCGCGTATCGGTTCGATAGTCCCGTAAGCGGATCGGTCGATGCCTGACGCGCGAGATCGCGATTCGCGCTGCCGAGCCGGTCGACGAGCACGCTCAGATAAACCGATGCGCCCAGCACGCTCAGCCCCAGACCGATCGCGGCGGGCAGATTCGCGTGCCACCACGGCTGCCAGATTCCCAGCGCCACGACGATGACGAGCGCCGTCGTGCACGAAACGGCGAGCGTGCGTTTGCCGTAACGGCATCCCGAGCCGATCAGAAACCAGAACATCACCCAGATGAGCGGCAGCGCGATGGCGCCGCCCGCGGCGAGCGCGAGTCCGAGAATCGATTGATCGGCGATGGTCGTGACGGTGAGACGCTTCTCCGAAGGAGACGCCATGCGGCTGACGATCAACAGCGTAACCGCGCCGTAGGACACATAGAGTGCGACGATGCGTGCGACCAGCAATGCATCGTGCGACGGGCGGAGCCAGGTAAAAATGCCGTAGGCCAGAAGAACCGCCGCTCCCATCCAGACCCGCAGCGTGGCCTGCTCGCGTTCGGGATTCCGGTGCTCGGACCATGCGAAGGCATAAGCCCGGCGTGCCGGTTGATGCGCCTGCTCCATACTGAACCCCTGGGTGGTGATTTCTTGCTTTTATCTTGCTGTTATGACCTGCGGCCCCGTCGCATGGCATCGGTTGAGTGGAGTGGCATCGAGTTGCACCGAGCGAGCGATCCGCTATTTTGCAACGTTTTGCGAAGACGCTGTGTTTCGTGTAAGAACGGCTTTCGGACTTCTATTTCTGATTCACTGCGATGAGCGAAGGAATGCTTTCCCTGGCAGGCGAATGGCTGCCGATCTGCAATAGCGAGGACGTGCCCGACGGCGGCGCGCGCGGGTTCATCGTTGCCGATGAGCGCATCGTCGTGTGGCGCGACAGTATCGGCGCGGCGCATGTGTGGCGCGATTACTGTCCGCATCGCGGGGCGCAGTTGTCGCTCGGACACGTGATGCGCGATCAGATCGTGTGTCCGTATCACGGCTGGCGTTACGACATCGAAGGGCAATGCTTGCGGATTCCATCGAATCCGTCGTTGCGTCCATCGAAGCGTGCGTGCGCGACGACCTTCGCCAGCGAAGAGAAGTATGGCGTCGTGTGGATGTGCTTCGGCGAGCCCGCGCATGCGCTCGATTTCTTTCCCGAAGCCGAGATCGCGGGCGGCCGGCGCATCAATCTTGCGCCGCAGACGGTGAGGTCATCGGCGCCGCGCGTGGTCGAGAACTTTCTGGATATGGCGCACTTCTCGTTCGTGCATGCCGGGACTCTGGGTGAAGAGACGCATACGGAAGTGCCGGATTACGACGTCGTGCAGACTGCCGATGGAGGACTCGAAGCGCGGCAATGTCGATACTGGCAGCCCGCGGGCATTCCGGGACAAGGCGGCGGCGCGATGATCGACTATGTGTATCGCGTGAAGCAGCCGTTGATCGCGAGTCTCACGAAGATGGCGTCGGGCGGGCAGGGCGCGCTGCACATCATGCTGGCGGCGTCGCCGGTGACGCAGACGGAAACGCGCGCGTGGCTCGTGTCGATTCATGAGGACGACACGACGCATTCGGATCAGGCGCTTTACGACTTCAATATGGAAATACTGATGCAGGACACGCCGATCGTGGAGTCGCAATGGCCGCAGCGTCTGCCGCTCGATCTGGATGCGGAGTTGCATCAGCGATGTGATCGGATGGCGGTGGCTTACAGACGGTGGCTGGCGGGGATGGGGTTTGGGTGGGGGACGGTGATCGCGGGAGCGGCTGCTGCGGGATGATCGCGCGTCAGGGAGAAGATTTGGCGCGCCCGGCTGGGATCGAACCAGCAACCCCTGCCTTCGGAGGGCAGTACTCTATCCATTGAGCTACGGGCGCATCGGAGGGATGCCTTGCGAAGAAAGAAGCACACCGAAAGGCGGCTGCAAGGCCCATGCGAATCCGAGAGGATACCTGTTTTCCGTGACTTCGTCCATCGCATGGGGACGGACGCATCGCGCTAAACATCGCCGCAAGCATCACACGATTCGGGTAAACGCCCGCTCCACCGTGTCGGCCACCCCGCGCCGACAGTTAAGCGTTCCGTCTATAATCGACCGTGCCTTTCCCCAAGGCGCGCCCAAGCGCAATGCGGTAGCTGTCACGCTGTCACTGAACCGACTCACACCAAAAAACGGGAGACGAGACAAGCATGAGCGAAGCACCCCACGGAGCCCCGATCAAGACGCCCGGCCAACTC
>Ga0160459_100741_pt1 | contig 11031 bp, 9 predicted proteins | sample HID1973K_E6MG_FD_108208 | JGI IMG/M metagenome (GOLD analysis project Ga0160459, IMG submission 108208) | Enriched mosquito-associated microbial communities from UW Madison campus, WI, USA - HID1973K_E6 MG | ecosystem: Host-associated > Arthropoda: Insects > Digestive system > Unclassified ... | reverse complement strand
GAGCGCGCCCGAACGCTGCTCGACCCGGGCACGTTCCGCGAACTGCTGGGCCCGTTCGACCACCTCGAATCGCCGTGGCTCGCGATGCAGGACATCGTCTGTCAGGCCGACGACGGCGCGGTCATCGCGCGCGGCACGCTCGACGGCGAGCCCGCCGTGATCGCCGCGATCGAGCCCGCGTTTCAGGGCGGCAGCATCGGCGAAGTGTCGGGCGCGAAAATCGCGGCCGCGCTCGAACTGGCCTTGAGCGAATTCGAAGCAGGACGCGCGATCCGTCCCGTCGTGCTGTTCGAAACCGGCGGCGTGCGCTTGCAGGAGGCCAATCTCGGACTCGCCGCGATCGCCGAGATTCAGGCGGCGATCGTCGCGCTCAGGCAGCATGTGCCAGTGGTCGGCGTGATCGGCGGAATGGTCGGCTGCTTCGGCGGCATGTCGCTCGCGGCGGCGCTGTGCACGGATCTCGTGATGACGCGTCAGGCACGCCTCGGCATGAACGGACCCGAGGTGATCGAGCAGGAAGCGGGCATCGAGGAACTCGATTCGGGCGACCGGCGCCTCATCTGGTCGATGATCGGCGGCGACGAACGCGTTGCGGTCGGGCTGGCGGACACGCTCGTCGAAGACGATACGGATCAGGTCCGCGAAACCGTGCTCGGCGCGTTCCGACGCGGCGTGCAAAAACATCGCACCGAGGACGTGGACGGCTTCATCGCGCGGCTCGCGCAAGTGAACCCGGATGCCATCGATCCCGACACACTGCGCACCTTGTGGGGCACATCATGACCGACACGCTTTCCCGTGGCGCGCGCTGGCTAGACGCGCTGAGTTCCGCGCCGACGCAAACCGAAAGCGGCCCGGTCCGCGCCCGCGATGGCCAGCTCGGCGGCGCACGCGCGAGCTTCTTCGCCGTCGTGCCCGATCCGCAGAACCGCTTCCCGCGCGCCACCGATAACGTCGTCGGCCTCGAACAAGGCTGGCTGCTCGCCCGCGCAGTGCGCGCCGTGATCGACGCCGATCGCGCCGCCGATGCGAAGCGCCCGATCGTCGCCGTGGTCGATGTCAAGAGCCAGGCGTACGGCCGCCGCGAAGAACTGCTCGGCGTTCATCTCGCGTGCGCCGCCGCCGTCGATGCCTACGCCAGCGCGCGGCTCGCCGGCCATCCGGTGATCGCGCTGATCGTCGGTCCGGCGATGTCGGGCGCGTACCTCGCGCACGGCTATCAGGCGAACCGCATCGTCGCGCTCGACGCGCCCGGCACCGCCGTGCACGCGATGGGCAAGGAAGCCGCCGCGCGCGTCACGCGCCGCAGCGTCGAGAGCCTCGACGCGCTCGGCGACACCGTTCTGCCGATGTCGTACAAGATGAGCGCCTACGCGAAACTCGGGCTGCTGCACGAGCTGATCGAAGGCGTGGACGCCGACGCGCCCTCTTCCGCCGATATCGAGCGCGTGAAGGCGTCGCTCGCCGCCGCGGTGGAGGATGCGCGCAACGGCCCGCGCGATCTGTCGAGCCGGCTCACATCCGCCGACGCGCAACGCACCCGCGCCGCGTCGATCGAAGTGCGCAGGCGCATGCGCGAGCAGTGGAGCGCGTGATGAACCGCGCGCCGCGTCCGCACGATCTGCTGCGGCTCGTGCCCGCCGCGCCGCCGTTCGCCGATGCGCCCGCGTGGGTCGCGCCGGCGCTCGCGCGCGCACCGTTCGTGGTCGTGCGGCGCGCGCCTCGCATCGGCGATGCGATTGCCGTCGGCGTGCGCGGCGCCGCGCGCAACGAACGCTTCGCCACGTGGATCGAGCCGCGCTGGATCGACGCGATCCTCACGCCGGAAGATCTGCGCACGCGCGAACCCGATCCGCTGCGAGCCGCCCTGCCCGCGCTTGCGTTGTTGCGCGCGGTGGCCCCGATCATCGACGCTCACGGCATCGACTGGGGTCCGACCGGCAGCGCAGGCTTCGAACTCGCCAGCGCGATGCCGACGCTCACGCGCGACAGCGACCTCGATATGGTCGTGCGCGCGCCGACGCCCTTGTCGCGCGACGCCGCCGCGACGCTCTTCGACGCGCTCTCGCACGCCGCGCGGGAAGCCGGCACGCGCATCGACGCGCAGATCGAAACGCCCGACGCGGCTTTTTCGCTGGCCGAATTCGCGCGCCCCAATCTGCGCGTGATGCTGCGGCACGCGGACGGCCCGCGCCTCGTCATCGATCCGTGGGCGGGCGCGTGATCGCCTTTCTGTTTCCCGGCCAAGGTGCGCAGACGCCGGGTTTTCTGCATCGGCTGGGCGGCGACACGCCGCATCCGGCGATCGCGCGCACGTTCGACGAAGCATCGGACGTGCTCGGCGAGAACGTGCTCACGCTCGATACCGCCGATGCGCTCGCGTCGACCGTCGCGGTGCAGGTCACGCTCGTCGTCGCGGGCGTGGCGGCGGTGCGCGCGCTCGCGCAGGAAGGCATCGAGCCGGAGGCGGTCGCGGGTCTGTCGGTCGGCGCGTACGGCGCGGCGGTCGCGAGCGGCGCGATTGCCTTCGCCGATGCGCTGAAGCTCGTGCGCCTGCGCGCGACCTTCATGGAAGAAGCCTGTCCGCACGGCTACGGCATGCTCGCGGTGCTCGGGCTGAACGAGCGCGAACTCTCCCTCGCGATAGCCGACAGCGGCGCCGATGCCTACATCGGCAATCTGAACGCGCCGCGCCAGATCGTAGTCTCGGGCAGCGATGCCGCGCTCGCGCAGGTCCGCGACATTGCGCTCGCACGCGGCGCGCGCAAGGCCGAACGGCTCGCCGTCAGCGTGCCGTCGCATTGCGTGCTGCTCGAAGTCGCCGCCACGCGTCTGATCGATGCGGCGCGCGACGTGCGCCTGGAGACGCCGCGCATCGCGTATGTCGGCAATCGTGGCGCGCGCGTGCTGCGGCGCGCCGACGCGATCCGCGAAGACCTCGCGACCAACCTGCGCTACCCGGTGCGCTGGCACGATTCGACCATCGCGCTGTCCGAGCTCGGCACGAGCGTTTTCGTCGAAATGCCGCCCGGACGCACGCTCGCCTCACTGCTCGCCGACACCCTGCCCGGCACCCCCGCCTACGCGATGGACGCGTCGCCGATCGGCTCGATTGCCGCGCGCGTTCGCATCGCCCGCAACCGCGCGAAGGATTGATTCGCTTCCCGTGCACGACTGATTCGCGCTTCGCGCTGGCGTTTTCATCGATTCTGTCAGCAAAATCGGAATTTTCGGGTGGCTTACGAGTCGACTTTCATTAGCATTTCGCGGCGTCCGCGCATCCTTGCGCGACGACAACCACAACGACATCTAAAAGGTAAAACTATGACGATCTTCCGCATCGCGGTGGCGGCGTCCGCCGTGGTCACGCTTGCGTCGTGCAGCAGCATGGGCAGCATGGATCCGAACCAACTGATGCAATCCGGCCAGCTGGCGACGCAGGCGCTGTCGCTCAGCGATTCCGACGTCCGCACCCTGTCCGATAAATCCTGCGCCGAACTCGACAAGGAAAACCAGATCGCGCCGGCCAACAGTCCGTACACGCAGCGCCTGAACAAGATTTCGAAGCAGCTCGGCGACAACATCAACGGCGTGCCCGTCAACTACAAGGTGTATCTGACGAAGGACGTCAACGCGTGGGCCATGGCCAACGGCTGCGTGCGCGTCTATAGCGGCCTCATGGACCTGATGAACGATGACGAAGTGCGCGGTGTCGTCGGCCACGAAATGGGCCACGTCGCGCTCGGCCACACGAAGAAGGCGATGCAGGTTGCGTACGTGACGACGGCGGCGCGCACGGTGGCGTCATCGGCGGGCGGGATCGTCGGCAATCTGTCGGCGTCGCAGCTCGGCGATCTGTCGGAGAAGTTCGTCAACGCGCAGTTCTCGCAATCGCAGGAAACCGCCGCCGACGATTACTCGTTCGACACGCAGAAAAAGAAGGGCTATGACCCGAAGGGACTCGTGACCGCGTTCCAGAAACTCGCGACCATCGACGGCGGCAAGTCGAGCATGCTGAGTTCGCACCCGGCGTCGCCGGCGCGCGCGAAGCATATCGAAGACCGGATCGCGTCCGGGAAGTGACGCCTGCCCAGGTGTTGTGCACGCGCGTCGGAGCGCGCGTGCATGGGAGCGAAGAGAATCAGAAGAAGTAGTAGCGCACGCCCACGGTCAGGCTGTCGTTGCGGCGATGGCCGCCGTCGTAGTGCGCGGTGTCGCCCGTGTATTCAGCCGAGACGCTCCAGTTTTTCTGGAACTTGTATTCGACGCCCGCACCGTAGTGCAGGCGCGTGTCCGGCCAGAAGCCCGTGAAGCCGATGCGGGCATAGGGCATCAGATGGTTGTCGAGCGGCATGCCGAAGCGTGCGTCGAAGCCGCCGTCGTTGCGGGTCGTCGAGCTGTTGTGGAAATCGGCGAATCCTTCGACACCGACCACGAAGCGATCGACATCGAAGTTGTAGCCCGCCATCAGGCCGGGGAAGAACGTGGTGTGAGTGGATTCCTGATAGCTGCGGCCCGTTGCATCGGACCAGTTGACGCCGACCTTCGTGCCGACATAGGGACCCGCGAATTCACTGGCCTGCGCGTGTGCAAGCGCGAACAACGAGACGAGAAGCGGCGCGACGAATTTCTTGAAACCTGCCATGACTGACTGATGGACCGTTAGTGAGGTATTGCCCCGCTGCGCAAGCGCGTCCGGGCGATAACCGTAAATCGGGACAACGAACGCGCGCGTTGCGTTGCACTTTGCTTGCCCAATGACAAGCAACCCGCGAGGTTAGTTACCTACGGTCAGCATCGAAAGCGGAAATGTCCGAAAGAGGATGCTTTTCGGCGTGGCAGATTCGCAGGATGACGAATCAATGCGAGAACGTAAAAGCCGATGATCGCGCCGCAAAAAGAAAAAGCCCCGCAAGTTTTTACGCTTGCGGGGCCTTCCTACTACTACTGGCGGAGACGGAGGGATTCGAACCCTCGATCCAGTTTTTAGCCAGATGCTCCCTTAGCAGGGGAGTGCCTTCGACCTCTCGGCCACGTCTCCCAAACTTTTCGTTGCACCGGGAGTGCAGTGCAACGAGATCGAGATAATAGCGTGTTCGCATGCGCCGGTCAAATTCACATGACGATTTTTTTCAAAACCGTCAATATCGGACCGCCCCGCTCCGCGAACCGCAACGGTGCAATTACGCGCGGTCGAGTTCGAACGCCTTGTGCAGCGCGCGCACGGCGAGTTCGGTGTACTTCTCGTCGATCAGCACCGAAATCTTGATTTCCGACGTGGAGATCATCTGGATGTTGATGCCCTCTTCCGACAGCGTGCGGAACATCGTGCTCGCGATGCCCACGTGCGAGCGCATGCCCACGCCCACCACCGACACCTTCGACACCTTCGGATCGCCCAGCACGGTTTCCGCCTGCACGTGGCCCTTCACCTGGTTGTTCAGGATTTCGAGCGCGCGCTGGTAGTCGCCGCGGCCGACCGTGAACGTGAAGTCGGTCTTGCCGTTCACGCTCTGGTTCTGAATGATCATGTCGATGTCGATGTTCGCATCGGCGACCGGCCCGAGAATCTGATACGCGACGCCCGGCTTGTCGGGCACGCCCATGACCGCGATGCGCGCTTCGTCGCGCTGGAACGCGATGCCAGAAATCACTGCTTTTTCCATGTTCTCGTCTTCTTCAAAAGTAATCAGGGTGCCGGAGTGCATCTCGTCGGCGAGCGGCATCAGCGGATCGGTCAGGCTGGAGAGCACGCGCGTCTTCACCTGATACTTGCCGGCGAATTCCACCGAGCGGATCTGCAGCACCTTCGAGCCGAGGCTCGCCATTTCCAGCATTTCCTCGAAGGTCACGCGGTCGAGCCGGCGCGCTTCCTCGACGACGCGCGGGTCGGTCGTATAGACGCCGTCGACGTCGGTGTAGATCAGGCACTCGTCCGCTTTCATCGCCGCCGCGATGGCGACCGCCGAAGTGTCCGAGCCGCCGCGGCCGAGGGTGGCGATATGACCTTCGGGATCGACGCCCTGAAAGCCCGTGATGACCACGACCTTGCCCGCGTCGAGATCCTTGAGCACGCGCTCGCCGTCGATCTCGCTGATGCGCGCCTTGGTGAACGCGCTGTCCGTCTTGATCGGCACTTGCCAGCCGGCGTAACTCACGGCTTCGAGGCCTTCGGCGTGCAGCGCGATGGCGAGCAGCCCCACGCTCACCTGCTCGCCGGTCGAGGCAATCATGTCGAGTTCGCGCGGGTCCGGGTCGGCCTTGATGTCTCTCGCGAGACCGAGCAGGCGATTGGTTTCGCCGGACATCGCCGAGGGCACGACGACCATCTTGTGGCCGGCCTTGTGCCATTTGGCGACGCGCTTGGCGACGTTCTTGATGCGCTCGACCGAGCCCATCGAAGTGCCGCCGTATTTGTGTACGATGAGTGCCATTGTCGTTCTTGAACTGGAAGGAAAACCGCGCTTCACGCGCGCTGGCGCGAGAGCGCTCGAGACTCGTGCTCGATATTGCTTCAGGGGATATCGAAGCCTACGAACAGCGGGCGCTGCCGCTCGCCCGTCGCGCGCTCGCATGAGAGATGGAACGCTGCGCGCGGATGCGTGGTTGCGGGCGAAATCGAGTCTTTTGAACGCAGATGCCGCGCAAAAACGCGCTTGGGCGAAAACGAGTTACCGTACCCGATCGAGGCCGAAATTACAAGACAGAGCGCCCGAGACGACGATTTTACCGGCTTCGGCGCAACGGTCGCAGAGCGGCTCACGCCAGCAGCAAATCCGGCCGCCACGAGATGCGGCGCAGCGCGCCGTGCGCCGCGTTCGGCGCCGCTTCCCGGTTCACGCCCACATGCGGCACGAACAGCAGTGCCTCGCCGACAAAAAGCAGCGGCACGTCGCGCTTCCAGGCCGGCACGCCGCGCTCCTGAAACAGGTTCTTGAGCGTGCGGCTGGGCGCTTCACCCGCCACGCGCATGCGCTCGCCGCCGGCGCGCGACCGCGCGACGAGCGTGGCCGCACGCAGCACGCCTTCGCCGACGGCGTCATCGGCGGCAATATCGACGGCAGCGTCGACCGGTTCGAATACGAACGAGCCGCGCCATTGCGGCAGACGCCAGACTTCCTCGCCCTGCCATCGCAATTCGACGGGGAGCTTAGCCGCGGGCGCGCCTTCGTCGAGATCGGGCGCATCGCCGCTGTCGCCCGGCTCCCAGAACAGCGCATTGCGATACACGCGCAGACAATACCCCGCATGATCGACGCGCAACGCGTGACCATCGCGCGCGGCGGCGGCATCGCGCAACTGGCGCAGCATGTCCGCGATACGCGCCGTCGATGCCGCCAGCAAGCCGCGCGAGCGAATCCAGAAACGCATGAGATTGATCGCGCGTTCGTCGTCGAGTGCGAGGAACGCGTCGAGCGCGAGCGCGTGTGCCTCGTCTGCGCTTTCCACGCCGTCCAGATCAATGCGCGCGAGCTGATCCAGCAGCCGTTGCGCCGACGCCGCGTGCGAAGCCGTGCGCGCGAGCGCATCGCGAAAACCGGGGAAATGCACCGCGAGCACCGGCAGCACGTCGTGTCGCAGCGCGTTGCGTGAATAGCGCGTGTCGGCGTTGGATTCGTCATCGATCCAGCTCAGATCGCGCTCGTGCGCGTACTGCTCCAGTTGCGCGCGCAGCAGGCGCAGTAACGGGCGCAAACGCGGCGTCGCGCCGTCGAGCCGCTGCGGGGCCATCGCCGCGAGGCCCGCTACGCCCGCGCCACGCAACAATTGCAGCAGCACGGTCTCGGCCTGATCGTCGGCGTGATGCGCGATCAGCAGCGCGCTTGCGCCGTACTCGTCGCAGAGATCGTCGAGCGCGTCGTAACGCGCATCGCGCGCCGCCGCTTCGAGACTCTCACCGCCCGCGCGTGCGACATCGACATGACGCGCCGCATAGGGCACGTCGAGCGAAGCCGCGAAGCGCTCGCAATGCGCAGCCCACGCGTTGGCGTTCGGGCTCAGGCCATGATGGACATGCAGTGCAACGACGCGCCGCGCGCCGAAGCAGTGCACGGCCGCATCGAGCAACACGGTCGAGTCGAGTCCGCCGCTCAGCGCGACGGCGAGAAGCGCATCGGGGGGAAGTGCCGCATCCGAAACCGCCGTGCGCAGCGCCTCGAACACGAGGCGGCCGGCTGGGGTTTCGGTAGCGGATGTCACGAGAGAAACGTGAGAGAAGGAACGCCGAAGATGCCGGGTTACGCGCCCGGCAGCGTTTCCTTGAACTTGCCGTAGGCCATCAGCTTGTCGAAACGACGCTCGCGCAAGTCGTTGACGCTCATGCCCTGGAACTGACGCAGCGAATCCGCGAGCGCGCGGCGCAGGAGCGCGGCCATGCCCTTCGGATCGCGATGCGCGCCGCCGAGCGGCTCGTTCACGATCTTGTCGATGAGACCGAGCGCCTTCAGCCGATGCGCCGTGAGACCCAACGCCTCGGCCGCTTCCGGCGCCTTCGCCGCGCTCTTCCAAAGAATCGACGCGCAGCCTTCCGGCGAGATCACGGAATAGGTGGAGAACTGCAGCATCATCACGGTATCCGCGACGGCGATCGCGAGCGCGCCGCCCGAGCCGCCTTCGCCGATGATGGTCGTGATGATCGGCGTCTTGAGCTCGGCCATCACATACAGGTTGCGGCCGATCGCCTCGGACTGCCCGCGCTCTTCCGCGCCGATGCCCGGATACGCGCCCGGCGTATCGACGAAGGTGAAGATCGGCAGGCTGAACTTCTCGGCCGTACGCATCAGGCGCTCGGCCTTGCGATAGCCTTCCGGACGCGGCATGCCGAAGTTGCGCAGCGCGCGTTCCTTCGTGTCGCGGCCCTTCTGATGGCCGATCACCATGCACGGCTGGCCATTGAAGCGCGCGAAACCGCCGACGATCGCGAGGTCGTCCGCGTAGGAACGATCGCCGTGCAGTTCGTGAAAATCGGTGAAAAGCTCGCTCACGTAGTCGAGCGTGTACGGACGCTGCGGGTGACGCGCGATTTGCGAAACCTGCCAGGGCGACAGGTTCGCGTAGAGATCCTTCGTGAGTTGCTGGCTCTTCTTCGACAGCCGCTCGATTTCTTCCGAAATATCGACAGCGGAATCGTCCTGCACGAAGCGGAGTTCTTCGATCTTCGCTTCGAGTTCAGCGATCGGCTGCTCGAAATCCAGAAACGTGGTCTTCATATGTTCGAGTCCTAGAACCATCGGGCAGCGCGTATTCTAACCGCGTCCGTCCCTGATAAATGCGCGCGGAAGCTATGGATTATAAATCAACGATAGTTCCGCGATTCGCTGGCCAAAGTCAGTGATCTGCCGGGATCGGATTGAGGCTGCGCCACATGTACCAGGTCGCGACCGTGCGCCATGGCTCCCAGTTCGCCGCCACTTCGCGCGCCTCGCTGCGCGTGACCGGCTCGCCGCTGAAGTAGTTGACGCTGATCGCCTGGATCAGGCCGAGATCGTCGAGCGGCAGCACGTCCGGGCGCGACAGATTGAAGATGAGGAACATCTCCGCCGTCCATCGGCCGATGCCGCGAATCTGCGTGAGTTCGGCGATCACGGCTTCGTCGTCCATGGAGGTCCATGCGTCGACATGCAGCGCGCCCGATTCGAAATGTTGCGCGAGATCCAGAATGTATTCAGCCTTGCGTTTCGACAAGCCGCACGCCTGCAGCTTCTCGTGCCCAAGCCGGATGAAATGCGCGGGATGCACTTCCGGGCACGCGCTCTTCACGCGTTCCCAGATCGCTTGGGCCGCTTTCACGGAAATCTGCTGGCCCGCCACCGAGCGCGCGAGCGTCGAGAACGGATCGCCCAGATTGACGAGGTGGATCTCGCCAAAAGTAGGGATCAGCTTCTTGAGGATGCGGTCACGCTTCATGAGATCGGCGCACGCACGATCCCAGTAGTCGGGACGAACGACCTCGCGCGTGAGTCCGCCGATCTGCACCGGCACCGCTGCATCGGCCGTGACGACGCGCGACTTGCGCACCACTTCGCCACGTTCCGCGACGAGCGTCTGCGCGTTTGCGCCGTCGCCCGCGACCGCGCGGCCGTTGCCCTTCGCGGGCAACGCTTCCGCTTCTTCCGTGCCCGCCTTCGATGCGCGCGCAGCCCCGTTCAGGCGCGCCGCCGCCTCGGGCTTCGCCGCCTTGAGCGCGGCGCTGCGGGTCGGCTTCGCGCCAATGGCCGCACGCTTGAGCGCGGTCTTGCGGCCGACCGTTGCACTTGCGCCATCGATCTTCTGCGTGTTCGTTTTCGTTTGCGCGCCGCGCGTGCGCTTCGTTGCGCCCGACGCATCGCTGACAGACGCGGGTCGTTTGACCGGCGCCTTCCTGGCCGTTGCCATCTTGCCTCCTGCCTGGTGAGTCGATCAGAGGGTTCGAAGGGCCGCGTTCAAACGCGGCGCCATTCGGTCGACCCACCCGGTTTGTCTTCAAGCGCAATACCGGCTTCGAGCAATTCAGCGCGAATCCGGTCTGCTTCGGCATAGTTCTTCGCCTGCTTCGCGGCGATGCGTGCGGCGATCTTCGCTTCGATCTCCTGCGGCGCGAGGCCCTGCTGCGCGAGCGTGCCGCTCGCCTGCTGCAGGAACACGCGCGGCTCGCGCCCGAGCAGGCCGAGCACGCTCGCGAGTTCCTTGAGCTGGCGCGCGAGCGCGGTATCGCGCGTGCGGTTCACTTCGCCCGCGAGATCGAACAGCACCGATACGGCAACCGGCGTGTTGAAGTCGTCGTTCATCGCTGACTGGAAACGCTGCGCGTTCGCCTCGTTCCAGTCAAGTTGCTGATTGTCCGGCTCGACATCCTTCAACGCCGTATATAGGCGCGTCAATGCGTTCTTCGCGTCGTCGATATGCACGTCGCTGTAATTCAGCGGCGACCGATAGTGTGCCCGCGCAATAAAGAAGCGCACCACTTCGGCATCAAATTTTTCGAGGACTTCGCGGATCGTGAAGAAGTTGCCGAGCGACTTCGACATCTTCTCGTTGTCGATCTGCACGTAG
>Ga0160459_100740_pt1 | contig 11038 bp, 8 predicted proteins | sample HID1973K_E6MG_FD_108208 | JGI IMG/M metagenome (GOLD analysis project Ga0160459, IMG submission 108208) | Enriched mosquito-associated microbial communities from UW Madison campus, WI, USA - HID1973K_E6 MG | ecosystem: Host-associated > Arthropoda: Insects > Digestive system > Unclassified ... | reverse complement strand
CCGGCGCCAACAACGACTACCAGCAGGAAGGGCGCACGCAGCGCCAAGGCGATGGCTGCCGCCGCCAGCGCTCCCAGCCGGGCATCCGCGGCGAGCGCCTGCCCGGTGGCCGCGGCGTTCACCACGGTCAGGGAGGCGAGCAGCCCGATGGTCATGGTGCCGGCGATCCGGGACATGCGGGGGTTTTCCAGGAGCCGGGCGGGGACGAAGTAGCCCACCAGCTTCCAGGCGTAGGCCAGCACGCAGGACACGAGGATCCAGAACCAGAGATTCATTGGCCGGCCTCCGCAGCGTCGCCGTGCCCCTCCCGGTGGTGGCCGCCGTACGGTTCCACATCAGGTTCGAGGCCCTCATCGCTGCGGCCGTGGCTGAACCAGCCGATCAGGGCCGCCACCAGCGCGGCCACCAGGATGGGCACTCCCGCGGGAACGAACGGCACGGCCAGCACGGTGGCCACGGCGCAGAGGACGGCGATGGCCACCGGCTCGCGGCCCTTTAGGCGTGGCCAGAGCAACGCCAGGAAGGCGGCCACCGCGGCGCCGTCGAGCCCCCATTGCTTGGGGTCGCCGAGTCCGCTGCCGGCCAGCGCGCCTACGGCGGTGAAGAGGTTCCAGAGCACGTAGATGCCAATGCCCGCCGCCCAAAAGCCCCGGCGCTGCTCGGCAGGATCAGCCTGGCCGGTACTCGTGGCCGTGGATTCGTCGATGGTCAGCTGGGCGCCGACGTATTTGCGCCACCCTTCGGGCCGTAAGAGGGCATTGAGTTGCATCCCGTAGATCCCGTTGCGCATGCCCAGCAGGGTGGCCGCACTCATGGCGGCAATGCCGGAACCGCCGCCGCCCACCACGCCGATGAACGCGAACTGTGAGCCGCCGCTGAACAGCAGCAGGCTCAGTGCCATGGTCTGCCAGAAATCCAGGCCGGAGGTGACGGACAGGGCACCGAAGGACACGCCATAAAGACCGGTGGCGATACTGATGGAGATCCCCACCCGCACGGCGGGGGACGCCGCCAGCTTCACCGCCGGCCGTCCGGGCCAGTGTTGCGGAGGCTCCAGGCCCAGGCGATGAGGGGTGCCTGCAGCGGCAGGCGCACCGTGTGGATCCGCCGCTGGAGCGGCGTCCCTTCCTGGCTGTAGGCCCGCCGGAGCGCGTCGGCGTGGCCGGCGAGGAACGCCGTGAACATCGCGGCCACGGCAGTGGCGGTGACCTTTCGGGTTGCTGGAATGAGGATCCCGACGGCGGCCGCGGCCTCGATCAGGCCGGACGCGGCGATCCATTCCTCACGTGAGAGAACAGCGAATGGGCCGTTGGCGCCGGTGGGCACGGTGCCGGGTGCGGGGTCTTCACGGCAGAGGTAGTCGGGAACCACCTGGCGGTAGAAGCCGGGGCTTCGGAAGTGCTTGCCGGCGCTGGCCAGGAGCAGGGCGCTCATCGCAGCAGCGGACAGGTTTCGTGCAGCCCGGCCGGAGCTGGGGAAAGGCATGGCTCCACTCAATCACAGCGCGGGCAGCGGCAGAAACCAGCGTGCGCCCCCTCATGGTGGGGCTCCCTTGTTGCGGCGGCACGCGTATGCTCAGTCCCCGCGCGGCACCCATTCCATGGCGGAGCTGCCGTAGGGCGGTGGCGGGCCGGGGTAGTCCAGCGGCTGCCCCTCCACCAGCAGCGGAGGCCGGACGTACCGCAGTTCGCCGTAGGAGCTGGCCAGGGTGCGGTATCCCGGCGCTGGCAGGGCCTGCAGTCTGCGCGGGTTAGGTGGAAGCCCGAAAAGCTCCTCCGATGTCCGGGCGAGTGACAGGCGCGCCGATCCGCCAGCGCCGCTTTCCCGCCGCCGGGTGAGGAGGGTAACCGCCGCGGCTGCCGCCCCGTACCCTGTTGCATGGTCCAGGGCCTGGACCGGCAGGGCACCCGGCCGCCATCCGGCGTCGTCCGTCATTCCGTACAGGTGGGCGATCCCGCTGGCGGCCTGGACGATGCTGTCGAAGCCGCGCAGCCTGCTCCACGGCCCGTCCGTCCCCCAGCTGTTCAGTGTGACCACCACGAGGTCCGGCCGGGCGGACAGCAGCGATGCCGCGTCGAGGCCGAAGCGGTCCAGGGAGCCGCTGCGGTAGCCGGTGATCACGACGTCGGCGCCGGCCACAAGGTGTTCGAGTGCGGCGCGGGTGCCGGGCCGGCCGAGATCGGCCACGGCGCTGCGTTTGCCGAAGGCGGTGTCCACGAACTGGTCGGAAAGTTCGGGCAGCGCTGGTGGGTCGATCCGTAGTACGTCGGCTCCCAGCGCCGCCAGCAGCCGCGTGGACACCGGGCCCGCGATCACGCGGGTGAGGTCCAGGACACGCACCCCCGCCAGCGGCCGCCGTGGATCGCCGCCGGGCTGCGGGATGTCCTGGCGGCCGCTGCCCTGCGTGGCAGCGCCTGCAGCCGGGCCGTCCTGAACCTGCGGGTCAAGGACGATCCACGGCCCGGCGGCTGCTGCCCGGCCCATGTCCGAGGCCTGCCACTCGGCCCGGGTCCGGACGGCGGCTGCCACTGCACCCCGCGCCTGGATGGCGGACTCGGCGTCGAGGGAATCCCTGCTGCGCAGAGCGGCTTCGGCTTCCTCCGGCGTCGTGGCATCCAGGGCCTGCAGGAGGCGTTGCCGGTGGTGTGGGTAGTTGGCATGCAGCCGGATCCAGCCGTCCCGGGTAGGGCGGAAACCCGAGAGCGGAGCAAATCCCTGCAAGGGGTGGCCGGCGATCCTCAGGTGCCCCGAGGAGTCGAATGCGGCGGCGGTCAGTTCCGGGCTGGCCTTGTACCTGCCGGCCGCACCCGTGTACCGGTCCAACGCGGCGCCCGCAGCACCCACGGCAGCCAGGGCGAGGCCTTCTACATCCAGCGGGCCGCCCCACCAGGTGCGCAGGCCCTCTGCATCCGCCCCCGCCACGGCTACCGTCCCCGCGGGGGTGCCGCCTGCAGTTGCGAGAGCACCCGGGCCGGGACGTTCGTGGTGACCTCCTGGATCCCCAGCTCCCGGCACAGCGCCACGTCGTCCGCCGAATCCACGGTCCACACCCGGAAGCGCCTTCCGGCCTTGAGCCACTGCCGAATGGTGTCCGGGCGTTCACGGACGTAATCGATGCCCGGTCCTGCAAGCCCCACCAGGCCGGTGTCAAGGATACGTTCGCCCTCCAGCTGGGTGGCCTTCATGAGGTTGGCGACTGCTCCGCCGGTGATCAGGCCAAGGCCCAGGCCGCCGCGGATTTCATGGACCGTGAGGTCGTCCACCAGTTGGCAGATGTACTGCGCGGGCACGGATTGCAGCAGGTGCCGGACCGAATCCGGGCTGAAGCTCATGAAGGTCACCGCCACGTTGTCCACCGTGGAGCTTCCGGGATCCCAGCCTTCGCTGCGCAGGACCTCCAGCACGCGGTCCTCGAGTTTGAGCTGGTAAGGGCTGGGGTGTTTGAGCTCGATGGCCAGCTTCACTGGCCGGCCCGCGCCGCGGAGGACGTCCAGGAGTTCCGGGAGCGTGAGGAGCTGCTCGGACCGGGCGCCGTAGGTTTCCGGGATACGGGCGCCCTTCCAGGAGGAGAAGTCCAGCTGCCGCAGTTCGCGGAGGGTCCGCTCGGCCACCGGGCCGGTGCCGTCCGAGGTGCGGTCCAGGTTGGCATCATGCAGCAGGACGACATGCTGGTCACGGGTCAGGTGGACGTCGCACTCCACGCCGTCAGCGCCGTCCGCCAGCGCCTGAAGGTAGGCGGCGCGGGTGTGTTCGGCGAAGGCGCCGCTCGAGCCGCGGTGGGCGAAGACCAGCGGCCGCTGCGCCAGCCGGTCCGGAACGGTTTCGTCAGCTATGGTCCCCTCAGATGTGGTCCCGTCAGGCGTGAGCTCGTCAGGTGTCATGGAGACACGGTAGCCGACCCGGCCCGGTCAGCGGGGCTAGGCTTGGCACATGCAGGTGAACTCTGAGCCAACTGCCCGGGAATCCCCTCCCCGCACCGCTCCTCCGGTGCCGGAAGGCGCGAAACCGCGGCCCGCCGTCGTCGGCCATCAACTCAGCGCGGGAGACGCCGAAAAGGCGGCAGCGCTGCGGAAGATGAAGATGCTGGCCCTGGGCCTACTCATCGCCATGGCCGTGGTTTTCGTGTTCGCGTTTGCGCTGCAGGAGGAATATCCGTGGCTGCAGTACGTACGCGCCGCCGCGGAAGGCGGCATGGTGGGTGCGCTGGCTGACTGGTTCGCCGTCACCGCGCTGTTCAAGTACCCCATGGGCATCAAGATTCCGCACACCGCCATCATTCCGCGCCGAAAGGACCAGATCGGCGCGTCCCTGGGCGAGTTCGTGGAGACCAACTTCCTCTCCGAGCAGGTGGTCCAGGACAAGCTGGCCAGCGTGAACATCGCCCGCCGCGCCGGCGAATGGCTCTCCGCACCCGGCGGCGCGGACCGGGTGGCCAAGGAAGGTGCGGCGGTCATCCGGGGCGCCTTCAAGGTCCTGAACGACGACGACGTCCAGGCGGTCATCGAGGGCATGGTCCGCAAGCACCTGCTGACCCCGCCGTGGGGACCGCCGGTGGGCAGGCTCGCGGAGCGGATCTTCCACGACGGGCACCACCACACCCTGGTGGACCTGCTGGTGGACCGTGCCGCCGACTGGGTGGACGAGAACCACGAGACTGTCTCGCGGCTGGTTTCCGACCGCTCCCCCACCTGGGTACCCCAGTTCGTCGATGGCCTGGTGGGCGACAAGGTCTACGTTGAAATCCTCAAATTCGCCCGTGCCGTGCAGTCCGACCCCAACCACCAGGTGCGGCAACAGATCGACAAGTACCTCAACGACCTGGCGCAGGACCTGCAGCACGACCCCAAGATGATTGCGCGCGCCGAGGACGTCAAGGCCCAGGTCCTGGGCGATCCCGAGGTCCGGGAGCTGGCCTCGCGGACGTGGGGCACCGTCAAGAACGCCCTGCTCGGAGCCGTGGACGATCCGGACAGCGAACTGACCGTCAAGTTCAAGGCCGCGGTCCGCGACTTCGGTTCGCGGCTGGTCAACGATCCCGAACTCGCCGGCAAGGTCAATACCTGGATCGGCGACGCCGCCGGCTACCTGGTAAAGACGTACCGGTCAGATATTGCCGGGGTCATCACGGATACTGTGGGGCGCTGGGATGCGGAAGAGACCTCCCAGAAGATCGAACTCCAGGTGGGCAAGGACCTGCAGTTCATCCGGATCAACGGCACCGTGGTGGGATCGCTGGCCGGGCTGCTGATCTTCACGGTGGCGCACCTGATCTTCGGCTGAGCTCCGGCCACCGGTGTGCACCCGGGCTGGGTCAGGCGAAGGACTCCAGGCTGACGCCCGCGGCTTCCAGGCCTGCCCGGACACCGGCCGCCATTTCCACGGCGCCGGGGGTGTCTCCGTGGATGCACAAAGAGTCGGGCCGGACCTGGACCACTGTGCCGTCCGTGGCCACGACTTCGCCCTTTGTGGCCAGCCGGACGGCCCGCTCAACGATCGCGTCGACATCGTGCAGCACGGCGCCCTCCTCGGACCGCGGCACCAGCGTTCCATCAGCCCGGTAGGCGCGGTCCACGAAAGCTTCGACGAACACCGGGTGCCCGGCTTCCTGCGCCTGCTTGAGCAGCTCGGAACCGGGGAGGCCCAGGATCGGCAGCCCGGGGTCGTAGGCGTTGACGGCCGCCACCACGGCGGAGGCCTGCTCGGCGTCGTGCACCAAACGGTTGTAGAGCGCCCCGTGCGGCTTCACGTAGTCCACCGACGCACCTACGGCGTGGGCCACGCCGTCGAGCGCGCCCAGCTGGTACAGAACGTCGCCGAAGAGCTCATCAAAACTCGTGTCCAGGGACCGCCGGCCGAAGCCCGCCAGGTCCCGGTAGCCAACGTGCGCGCCGACGGTGACGTCCAGTTCGTAGGCCGCGCGGCAGCTGTCCAGCATGGTGACGGGATCTCCGGCATGGAAGCCGCAGGCCACGTTGGCGCTGGTGACCAGCTGGAACATCCGGGCGTCATCGCCCATGGTCCACGAGCCGAATGATTCGCCGAGGTCAGCGTTGAGATCCAAAAGTGTTGCCTTCCAGCTGGTTGTCCGTGGCCCCGGCTGCCGTGAGCTCGCCGGGCAGGCTGTCCGGCATGGGTCCAAACGCCTCCTTGGCGTTGGCCACCACCGCACGGCCCATCACGAGGTTACCGGCTCCGCCCACCACGGCGCCGATCCCGAACGGGAGGGCCCGGCCCAGGAGCGCGGTTCCCTGGCGTTTGAGGAGGTTCTTGAGGAAGGCCCTCTGGATGCGGTTGCGGATGGTGCTGAAGCCCGGCATCGGCATCGACTTGGAGAGCACGCTGCCCCACTGCTTGGTGGCTCCCGCGCCGTTGCCGGCCATTTGTCCGCTGAGGGTGCCCAGCAGAGCGGTTCCTTCCTCTCCCAGCATGATGGCCATGACCATGGTGCTGGCCTTCTCCGGGTTGGTCAGGCGGATGCCGTGGAGCTCCGCGAGGGAGGTTGCGTACAGGGCGGTTGCCTCAAGGAAGCCCACCGTGGCGGCTGCGGAGAGTCCCAGCGACGCGACGGTCCCCACACCGGGCACGACGGCGGTGGCCCCCACGATTGCGCCGCCGCCGGTGACGGCGCGGAGGTAGTCGCGCTCAAGGAAGCCGGCCAGCTGGGCTGCCGTGGCACGGGGGTGCTTCTTCTGCAGCCGGCGGATGTAGGCCAGCACCAGCGGGCGCTGGATCTCCACGGCTTTCAGGAGCATGTTGTGGACGCCGGGCTTGGGCTTGCCGTCCTTGTCAAAGACTGCATTGTGGGCAGTTTCCTGGGCGATCCGTACTGCTGGGTTGCTGCGCTTAGCCATGGTCACCTTCGTTTCACGTCGAGCTGCAGCGGGTGGCTGCCGTGCTTCTCCATCCTAGATGCAGAAACACTAAGCATGCTGAACTTTGACCCCGGCGCCCCTGCACCCTCCTGCTGCAGACAGCACTGCGGCGGGACCCGGTGTGGGTCCCGCCGCAGCGTTGCAGTCAGGAGCTTATTCGCTTATCCGCAACCTGATGGCCTGGATTTGCGAAGAAGCCTAGGAGCGGGAGCCCCTGGATGCTTCCTCCTGGGCGGACCTTTCGCGGTCCTGCCCGCCGGCCGCCGCTTGTTCGTCGGCGCGCAGCTCGGCCCGGAAGACCTCGAAGCGGGCAAGGTGGGCGGGCCGGCGGCGGAGGATGGCCCAGGCAACGCCAAGCACGAGGAACCAGATGGGGGTCACCAGCAGGGCTGCAAGGGTGTCCGGCTGGGTGGTCAGGGCCCAGAGGACGAACGCGAAGAACGCGTAGACCACCCACACAACGGGGATGCCGCCAGGCATCTTGAACTTCGATGCCTCGTGCAGGTGCGGGCGGCGCTTGCGGAAGGCAATGTAGCTGGCCAGGATGACCGACCAGACGAAGATGAAGCACACGGCGGAGACGGTGGTCACCATCTCGAAGGCCTTGCCAACGTCCTGGCCGGCGTACATGAGCACGACGCCGGAGAGCAGGAGTACGCAGGAAAGGAACAGCGCGTTGCTGGGCACCTTCCTTGAGGACAGGCGGCTGAAGATGCCCGGGGCGTCGCCCTCCTGCGCGAGGCCGAACACCATGCGCGAGGTGGAGTAGATGCCGGAGTTGGCCGAGGACATGGCAGAGGTGAGGACCACCAGGTTGACCACGGTGGCTGCAGCGCCCAGCCCGGCGAGCGAGAACATGCCGATGAAGGGGCTGTGGCCGGCCGCGAACTGGGTCCACGGGGTGACGGCCATGAGGATGATCAGGGCGCCCACGTAGAAGAGCAGTACGCGCACGGGAATGGCGTTGATGGCCTTGGGAAGCGTCCGCTCCGGGTTCTTGGCTTCGGCTGCGGTGGTGCCCACCAGTTCGATGCCGACGAAGGCGAACACGGCGATCTGGAAGCCGGCCACGAAGCCCATGAACTCATTGGGGAAGAATCCGCCGTGGCTCCAGAGGTTGGTGAAGCTGGCGGTTCCGGCGTCGCTCTGGAAGCCGGTGAAGATCATGAAGAGGCCCACAATGATCAGCGCCGCGATGGCAATGATCTTGATGAGGGCGAACCAGAACTCGGTTTCGCCGAAGGCTTTGACCGTGGCGAGGTTCAGCAGCAGCAGGATGGCCACGGTGGCAAGGCCCGGGATCCAGAGCGGCAGTCCGGGCCAGAGTTCCTTGGAGTAGCCTGCGATGGCGATGACGTCTGCGATGCCGGTGATCACCCAGCAGAACCAGTACGTCCAGCCGGTGAAGAACCCCGCCCACGGCCCCAGGAGGTCGGCTGCGAAGTCGCTGAAGGATTTGTAGTTCAGGTTGCTCAGGAGCAGTTCGCCCATGGCACGCATGACGAAGAAGAGCATGAACCCGATGATCATGTACACGAAGATCACGGACGGGCCGGCCGCGGAGATGGTCTTGCCGGAGCCCATGAAGAGGCCGGTGCCGATGGCACCGCCGATTGCTATGAGCTGGATGTGCCTGTTGGTGAGCTGCCGCTCCAGGTGGGGAGGCTCGCTGCGGGCGGCGCTGCCCGCAGGAGGGATGTTGCGGGGTGGCTCGCCGTTGGACGTGGGGGGATGAATCGCCATGGGGAACTCCATCGATAAAGCGGCATTTTGGGTGCCGCAGAAGTTGGGTTCCTCCCCACTCTGTAGTGAACCTGAGAGTTTCCGCAGCCCAAGCCGCTTGCACCGCCGGTGAGCCGGAACGGGTCCGGCTGCTTTCCAGAGTTGCCTGTCCGCGGCGGTACATGGGCCTGAGAGTTTCCTGGGGAGGGTTTGCTCCTACGGCGCCTGCTAAATGTACCCGGCAGGACTCTCCCGCCGCAGGTCGAAGGCATGTTCAATTAGGTATGCTCAGCGGCCGCACCCTTCCGGGGCAACGCTGGCCCGGGCTGCTCCGATGAGCTGAGCCAGCCGGACAGGGTGCTGATCACCGGACCCAGTGTGGTGCGGGTCACGATCGGATGTCAAACCCCTTTTTCCGCCGCCGCAACAAAGCGGCTGCCGCCCATCGCGTGACAGTCGGATTTGTTTTCCTTTCAACCAACCTGTACGGTGTGAGGCGAATCACCCACAGTTGAATAGCCTTTCGAGCTGTGACGGGAGAGTCCTCCCGGCACCACCGGGCAGGCGCCGTAGGAGCAAATCCTCCCCAGGAATCTCTCAGGCCCATGTACCGTCACGGCGAGGCAACTCTGGAAAGTAACCCGGCTCCGGCCAGGTTCACCGACGGTGCAAGCGAACCCGCCACGCAGGGTTCCGCGGAATCTCTCAGGTCCAATACAGAGCGGGGAGGAACCCATCCCACGCCGTGCCACCCTGGCCGGCCAGACCTGGAGTTCCTCATGACGATTCAATCCCTTCCAACCTCGTTCGTTGACCGCCATATCGGTGCACGCCGGCAGGCTGACGTCGACACCATGCTCAAGGCTGTGGGCTACGACAGCGTTGACGGCCTGGTGGACGTGGCTGTTCCGGCATCGATCCGCCAGGAAACGGCGCTGAAGCTGCAGGACGCCCTCAGCGAGGTTGAGGTCCTGACCGAGCTGCGCCGGCTGGCTGGCAAGAACAAGACCGCCGTGCAGATGATCGGCCAGGGCTACTACGACACCATCACGCCGGCCGTGATCCGCCGCAACATCCTCGAAGCGCCCGCTTGGTACACCGCGTACACCCCGTACCAGCCCGAGATCTCGCAGGGCCGGCTGGAGGCGCTGCTGAACTTCCAGACCATGGTCCAGGACCTCACCGCCCTTCCCGTGGCCAATGCATCACTCCTCGATGAAGCCACTGCCGTGGCCGAGGCTGTGCTGCTGATGCGCCGGGCGAACAAAAATAAGGACGCCAAGGACGGTAAGACCGTCCTTGATGCCGACTGCCTCCCGCAGACCATCGCCATCGTGCTGGGCCGCGCCGAAGCGCTCGGCTTCGAGGTGGAGGTTGCTGACCTCTCCAAGGGCCTGCCTGAAGGTGACATCAACGGCATCGTGCTCCAGCAGCCGGGCGTGTCCGGCCGGGTGTGGGACCAGAGCATGGTTATCGCCGAGGCAAAGGAGCGCGGTGCGCTGGTCACTGTTGCCGCTGACCTGCTCGCGCTGACGCTGATCACCCCTCCGGGCGAGCAGGGCGCAGACATCGCCGTCGGCTCCACCCAGCGCTTTGGTGTGCCGCTGTTCTTCGGCGGTCCGCACGCGGCTTACATGGCTGTGCAGAAGGGCATGGAACGCACCCTCCCCGGCAGGATCGTGGGTGTCTCCAAGGACAACGCGGGCGCTCCCGCCTACCGCCTGGCCCTGCAGACCCGCGAGCAGCACATCCGCCGTGAGAAGGCCACGTCCAACATCTGCACCGCCCAGGCGCTGCTGGCCATCGTGTCCTCCTTCTACGCCGTCTACCACGGCCCGGACGGACTGAAGGCCATCGCAGAAACCGCCCACCACAACGCCAGGATCCTGGCCACGGCCCTCACCGCCATGGGCCGCGAACTGGTCACCGACTCCTTCTTCGACACCCTCACCGTGCGCGTGCCGGGCAAGGCCGCCAAGGTCATCAACGCCGCCGAGGCGCGCGGCATCAACCTCCGCTTCGTCGACGCGGACACGGTGGGCGTTTCCATCGATGAGACCACGACGGCGGCAACGCTGTCCGCAGTGGCCGTCGCCTTTGGTGCCGGCCCGGTAGGCGACGCCCAGGGTTTCGAGCTGCCCGACTCCGTGCTGCGCACCTCCGGATACCTGGGGCACCCGGTGTTCAACACGCACCGGTCAGAAACGCAGCTGTTGCGTTACATCCGCCGCCTGTCCGACCGGGACCTGGCCCTGGACCGGACCATGATCCCGCTGGGTTCCTGCACCATGAAGCTGAATGCCACCGCCGAGATGGAAGCGATTTCCTGGCCGGAGTTCGCCTCCATCCACCCGTTCGCTCCGGATTCCCAGACCGAGGGCTGGCGTGAACTGATCACCGGGCTCGAGGCTGACCTGACCGAGATCACCGGGTACGACCAGGTG
>Ga0160459_100739_pt1 | contig 11070 bp, 11 predicted proteins | sample HID1973K_E6MG_FD_108208 | JGI IMG/M metagenome (GOLD analysis project Ga0160459, IMG submission 108208) | Enriched mosquito-associated microbial communities from UW Madison campus, WI, USA - HID1973K_E6 MG | ecosystem: Host-associated > Arthropoda: Insects > Digestive system > Unclassified ... | reverse complement strand
CAACTCCAACTACAACGGCGGCTTCTCGTTCGCCAGCCCGCAAACCAACGTCGCTCCCGTGACGCAAGTCGATGCCTCGCAACACACCGACGTCGACGTGAAGAACATCACGAAGTCGCTCGATGCTGTCGGCAGCCTGCTCGGCGGCGTGAAGCTGTAAGCGTTACCCGCGAAGGGAGAGGGAGCAACATTGTCTCCTTCTCCCCTTCATCGAAGGTCCTCTCTCTGAATTTTCCGGCCCTCGCGCGCAATGCGCGGATCTACGCGGCCACCGTTTCTTTCCGTTTCGAAATCCGATGTCTCAGGGCAATCGCCTAGTTGACAGCGTCATTTTTGACTCCCTACACTGCATACATCGCTGCACACATTTGAATACGCAAACATGTGTGGTGCAAATTCCGGTGTCATATGCGGGTTTACTCTTATTCGGGAGTCGATCATGGTTCAGTTGTCCCGTTTCACCCTTCGTGCTGTCGCGTGCCTGGCATTTGTCGGCTTGGCGGCCGCCCATACGCCCGTTCGGGCCGAAGACGGCAGTGCCTGGCAAAGCGTGAAGAAGGCTGGCGTGCTTCGTTGCGGTGCCGCGGTCGCGCCGCCGTACGTGATGCGCGACCCGAAGACGGGCGAGTACAGCGGCTTCTTTTCGGAGTTGTGCCGCAACTTCGGGCAGAACGTACTGAAGGTGAAGGTCGAGTTCGTCGATACGACGTGGGACAACATCGTCGCCGGCCTGCAATCGGACAAGTGGGATCTGTCGATGGCGCTGAATCAGACACCGGAGCGCGAAAAAGCGGTCTCGTTCTCGACGCCCGCGACGGACTACAACGTGTCGTTTGTCTATAACAAGAACAACCCGAAGATCCCCAAGGGCGCGCGCAGCATCGCCGACATCGACAAGCCGGGCGTGACAGTCGCCGTGATGTCGGGCGCGGCGCAGGACAAGGCGATCACGGCGACATTGAAGCAGGCGCGCATCATGCGGCTGCCGGGCAACGACGAAACCCGCCTCGCGCTGATGTCGAAGCGCGCCGATCTTCTCGCCGATGCCAACATCACCAACATGCTCCTGACCGAGGCGCATCCCGACTGGGCCGCGACCGTCCAGCCGAGTCCGCCGCTCGCGCAACAGGAAGTCGCGTTCGGCGTGCGCAAGGAAACCTCCGCCGCCGATCTCGCCGTGCTCAACGATTTCGTGAACTCGCAAGTCAGAACGGGCGCTGTCGACAAACTCATCAAGACGTCTGTCCAGGCGATGCTGGTCGCAAACAAGTGATGTGACGCGCCGCTTCGCGCCGTGTTCGATTTTCTTCGAACAGGATACCTAAGCATCGCGCGCTCGCGGGCGCGCCTGCTGGAGAGATTTCATGCTGTCATCGCAAACCATGATTGCTCAACACGACGTTCCGCCGGCGGTGGTCGACTTTTCGCCTTCGACATCCGGCGAGTTCGTGCAGTTCAGTGATGTCTACAAGTCCTATGGCGAGAATCTGGTCGTCATGGATCACATGAACCTCGACATGCGCGAGGACGACCGCCTCGTCATCATCGGCCCGAGCGGCAGCGGCAAGAGTTCGCTACTGCGCGTCATGATGGGACTCGAAGGCATTCAGGGCGGACAAATCGGGTTTCAGGGCAAGCCGTATATCTTCGGCGCCGACGCGGGACGCGCGAAGCGTATCGACGCGAAGCTGCAAAAGCAGATCGGCATGGTGTTTCAGCACTACACGCTGTTTCCGCATCTGTCCGTGCTGGGCAATCTGATTCTCGCGCCGGTCAAGGTGGGCGGCCTCTCGAAAGCCGAAGCGACCGAGCGCGCGCGCCTGTATCTCGCGCGGCTCGGTCTCGAAAGCAAGTTGCACGCGTATCCGAGCCAGCTTTCGGGCGGCCAGAAGCAGCGCGTCGCGATTGCCCGCGCACTGATGCTCGAACCGAAGCTGATGCTGTTCGACGAAGTCACCTCCGCGCTCGATCCGGAGATGGTCATCGAAGTCCAGAACGTGATGCTCCGGCTCGCCGAACAGAAGATGGCGATGATCATCGTCACGCACGACATGCACTTCGCCCGCGATATCGCCACGCGCGTGGTGTTCTGCGCGAGCGGCAAGATCGTGGAACAGGGCGCGCCCGCCGACATGTTCAAGTGCCCGAAGCAGGCTCGCACGCGCGAGTTCCTCGAGAAAGTGCTGCATCTCGACTGAGGCTCGACATGAACTATCAATTCGATTTCCGCTTTCTCGAAGGCAGCTTCGGCGCCCTGCTCGATGGCCTCCGGGTCACGATCGAACTGGCCGTCGCATCGAACCTCATGGGCCTCGTGCTCGGCTTCGCGCTCTGTCTTCTGGCGATGAGCCGCTGGACGATCGTGCGCTGGCCGGCGCAACTGTTCATCGAATTTTTCCGCTGCACGCCGGCGCTCCTGCAGATCGTCTGGTTCTTCTACTGCGTGCCGATGATGGTCGACGTATTCATCGACCCGATCCTGATGGGCGTGCTCGCGCTCGGGCTGAATCTCACCGCATTCAATGCGGAAGCCTACCGCGCGGGCGTGCAGGCCGTGCCGAAGGAGCATCTCGACGCCTGCGTCGCGCTCGGTCTCAAGCCCTGGCAGCGCACGATGTATGTGGTCCTGCCGCAGGCGCTGCGCACCGCGATGCCCGTGCTGATGACCAACGGCATCGGCAGTCTGCAGCAGAGCGCGCTCGTCGCCATCGTCGCGGTGGCGGACCTGATGTATGTGGGCAAGAGCCTCGCGACCGAAGCGTATCGGCCGCTCGAAACCTACACCGTCGTCGCGCTGATCTATTTCGCGCTGTCCCTGCCGATCGCGAAGCTCGTCCATGTGATCGAGCGCCGCCAGGACCTCGCGGTCAAGCGTTGAGGAGAGGACCATGCAACTCGACTTTTCCGCCGTTTTCCCCTACTGGCTCGTGCTGCTCAAGGGGCTTGCATTGACCATCGCGTTCACCGGCAGTTGCGCCGTGATCGGCAGTCTCGCGGGCTTCGTGCTGAGCCTGTTGCGCATGTCGCCCTCGCGCTGGATGAAAGCGGCGACCACGCTCTATGTGGAGTTCTTTCGCGGCACGCCGCTGTTGATTCAGCTCTTCTGGGTGTTCTTCTGTTTCCCGGTGGTCTTTCACCTTCCGCTTCCGCCGTATGTGTCGGTCGTGATCTCGTTGACGCTCTACATGGCTGCGATCACCAGCGAAACGTTTCGCGGCACGCTCAAATCGATCTCCGCCGAACAGCACGACGCCTGCATCGCGCTGAGTCTCTCGCCGCAGGCCAAGATTCTTTATGTGATCTTCCCGCAAGCGCTGCTGCGCGCGATTCCGCCGCTGCTATCCAACGTCGTCAGCCTGTTCAAGGAAAGCGCGCTGATCTCCTCGGTGGGCGTCGCGGACCTGATGTTCGTCGGCCAGAACATCTCCAACAGCACGGCCAAGCCGGTGGAGTTCCTGACGACCGTTGCGATCATTTACTTCCTCGTCGCTTTTCCGCTCACGCGTCTCGTCGGCGTGGTCGAGATGCGATTGCTCAGGCGTTACGCCTACTAACCCCTATCAACGACTCATCGTTCAGTGGAGCAACTCATGCAGATGAAAGGCATTCTTCCCGCACTCGTCACGCCGTTCAGCAGTTCCGGCGCGGTCGATCACGACACGCTCGCGAACCTCGTCGAATTTCAGTTGAAGGCCGGCGTCAAAGGCTTCGTGCCGCTCGGCTCGACGGGCGAATACTACGCGCTCACCCACGACGAGCGCCGCGCGATCCTGAAGACCGTGCGCGAAGTCGTCGGCGAGCGCGGCATGCTGATCGGCGGCGCGAACGGATCGTGCACGCGCGAGGTCATCGAACAGACGCAACTGGTTCGCGACGCGGGCTACAAGACCGTTCTCATCGCGCCGCCGTACTACGCGCTGCCGTCGCAACAGGAACTGATCGGCCATTACGACGCGATTCTCAAGGCGGTGCCGGACGTCGATCTCGTGCTGTACAACTATCCCGTGCGCACGAACGTGGAAGTCGGCTTCGAAGTGCTCGAAGCGTTCAGGGATCACCCGCGCGTGGTCGGCATCAAGGAAAGCAGCGGCAATCTGCTGCGCGCGATCGAAATCGGCGAGAAGTACAAGGATCACTATCAGCTTTCCTGCGGCTCCGACGACCAGGCGCTCGACTTCTTCCTGTGGGGCGCGTCGAGCTGGATCTGCGGTCCCGCAAACTGCTTCGTGAAGCACGTAGTGGAATTCCATGCCAGGTTCGAGTCAGGCGACATTCGCGGCGCGCAGGACGTGATGCGCTCGCTCTTCCCCGTCATGGCGACGATGGAATCCGGCAAGTTCGTGCAGAAGGTGAAGTACGGCTGCGAACTCGCGGGCTTCAAGGTCGGGGCCGCGCGCATGCCGTTGCAGCCGCTCACGGATGACGAGAAGGCGGCGTTCCGCGAGGTCTTCGAAGCGGCGCACGGTTGACCAATTCAAGCGGAACATCCGGATGAGCAAACATCACTTCAAGAGCATCGAAGGACATACCGAGGGCATGCCGGTACGCATGGTGATCGACGGCGCGCCGCCGCTCGCCGGCGCGACCATGGAAGCGCGCCGCAAGGCGTTCGTCGAGCATCACGACTGGATTCGCCGCGCGCTGATGCTGGAGCCGCGGGGGCACTCGCACATGTCGGGCACGCTGCTCTACCCGCCCATTTCCGCCGACGCGGATATGAGCCTGCTGTTCATCGAAACGTCGGGCTGCCTGCCGATGTGCGGCCATGCATCGATCGGCTCGGTGTCCTTCGCGCTCGAAGCGGGGCTCGTGCGGCCGAAGTCGCCGGGCACGGTCATCGTCGACGTGCCCGCCGGCAAGCTCACCGCGAAGTATGAGATGGACGGGGCGCGCGTGTCATCGGTGCGCTTCACCAACGTGCCGGGCTTCCTGCTTCACCGCGATGTCGAGATCGTGCATCCGCATTTCGGCGCGCTTGCCGTCGATATCGCGTACGGCGGAAACTTCTATCCGATCGTCGAGGTGCAACCGAATTTCCCGGGCTGCGAGCATTTCACGCCGGATCAACTGCTGGCCTGGGGCCGGCAGATGCAAACGGCCGTGAACGCTACGATCAACGTGACTCATCCGGATCATCCGGGCATACGCGGCGTGAATCACACGATGTGGACCGGCGCGCCCATGTCGAATGACGCCGATGCGCGCGCGGTCGTCATCGCAGGTGATAGTCTTGTCGATCGTTCGCCGTGCGGGACCGGTACCTCGGCCCGCGTCGCGCAACGGCACGCGCGCGGGCTGCTCGATATCGGTCAGGCGTTCCGTCATCAAAGCCTGATCGGCAGCTGTTTCATCGGACGGGTCGAATCGACGACGAAACTCACGAACGGTCTCGACGCCATTCTGCCCAGCGTCGAAGGCCGCGCGTGTCTGACCGGGCGCGCGGAGTATTACGTCGATGACGCGCAACCCTACGCTCATGGCTTCAGCTTGCAGGAGTATGTGAAGTGAACGCTGTTCCTCGCGAAGTCTCCGCACACCATCCGCTCCCTTTCAGCCAGGAAACCGCCGTGGTGATCGGCGGCGGCATCGTCGGACTGTGCTGCGCGCTCTATCTGCAACGCGGCGGTTACGCCGTCACGCTGATCGACCCGCAAGCGCCGGGCAACAGCACGGCCAAATGGAGCTGCGGCCAGATGGCGGTGAGCGAGATCATTCCGCTGTCGAAGCCCGGCATTCTGCTAAAGATACCCGGCTGGCTCATGGATCAGAAGGGTCCGCTCGCGCTGCGTCCGGGCGCGCTGCCGGGCATCGTCCCGTGGTTTCTGCGCTTTCTCATGTGCGCGCGGCACGCGAAGATCGTCGAGATCGCGCAGTCGATGGCCACGCTCACGCACGACGTCTATAGCGACTACGCGCCGCTGCTCGACGCCTGCGCCGACAAGACGTTGCTCGGCGAGCGCCCCGTTCTCGAAGTCTTCGACGACGCCAGCGCGCTGACGCGCGAAGCGCCGCATCTCGCGCTGCGCGAATCGCTCGGCTTCAAGTCGCAGCGGCTGAATGCGAAAGACATCGGCGATCTCGAACCGGCGCTCGCGGGCAAGTTCTCACATGGCGTTTTGTTCGACGACTGGCGCGCCGTGAAAGACACGATGGGCTTCCTCACCGCGCTGACCGATAGCTTCATCGCGCAAGGCGGCCGTCGCGTGGAAAGCGAAGCGCGCCGCATCGACGAATCGAACGGACAGGCGACCGGCGTCACGCTCGCGAACGGCGAACGGCTGGCTGCGCGGCATGTCGTCGTGGCCGCGGGCACCGGCGCGCGGCGCTTCTTCGATTCGCTCGGCGTGAGCGTGCCCCTCGCGGGCATCGCCGGTTATCAGGCGGTCGTGGCGGACCCGGGCGTCGAGATTCGCCATTCGGTCATCTATGCGGACGGCGGCTTCTGCTTCACGCCGATGACGCGCGGGCTGCAGATCGGCGGCACGATCGAATTCGCGGGACACGGCGCGAAGCCCAACTTCGGGCGCGCGGAGATCATCCTCGAAAAGGCGAAGCGCGTATTGCCCGAGATGCGCGCGACGCAGGTCGAGTACGGCGTCGGCTATCGGCCATTCATGCCCGACACGAAGCCCGTCATCGACCGCTCGCGCAGGCTCGGCAATGTGTACATGGCGTTCGGTCACGGCCAGCTCGGACTCACGCTCGGCGCGACCACCGGGCGGCTGATCGCGGACATGGTCGCGGGCCGCGCGACAAAACAGAACCTCGCGCCGTTCAGCGCCTATCGCTTTTCCTGACGAGACGAAATCATGAAATCGTATGAACAACTTTTCATCGACGGACGCTGGGTCGCACCCGTCAGGCACGGCCGCTTCGAGACCATCGATCCGAGTAACGAGGAAGTCATTGCGAGCGTGGCGGCGGCGACGGCCGAGGATATCGATATGGCGGTGAAGGCCGCGCGCAAGGCCTTCGACGAAGGCCCGTGGCCGCGCATGCGCGGTGCCGAGCGCGCGGCCGTGTTGCGCCGTATCGGCAAGGGCATTCGCGATCGTCTTCAGGAACTCGCGGAAATCGAAGTGCGCGACAACGGCAAGCCGCTTGCCGAAGCGCTCTGGGATCTGGGCGATGCCGCCGGTTGCTTCGAGTACTACGCCGGTCTCGCGGAGAAGCTCGACGAGCACGCGGAAACGCCCATCGCACTCTTCGACGACCGTTTCAGCTCGGTCGCGCGCAAGGAGCCAGTCGGCGTCGCGGGCGCGATCATTCCGTGGAATTTCCCGATGCTGATGGCCGCGTGGAAAGTCGCGCCCGCGCTGGCCGCGGGCTGCACGATGGTTCTGAAGCCCTCGGAGCTGACGCCGCTCACGGCGCTCGAACTCGCCGGCATCGCCGCGAACGCGGATCTGCCGCCGGGCGTGCTCAATGTCGTGACGGGGTTCGGCCATGACGCGGGCGCGCCCTTGAGCGAGCATCCGGGCATCGACAAGCTCGCGTTCACCGGCAGCGTGCCGACCGGCAGCCGCATCATGCAGGCCGCCGCGCGCGACATCAAGAACGTGAGTCTCGAACTGGGCGGCAAGTCGCCGTTCATCGTCTTCGATGACAGCGATATCGATGCGGCCGTCGAATGGATCATGTTCGGCATCTTCTGGAATCAGGGCGAAGTGTGTTCGGCCACGTCGCGCGTGCTCGTGCAGCGCGGCATCCATGACCGGCTGGTGGATCGGCTGAAAGAGGAAACGCGCAGGATCACCATCGGCAATGGACTTCAGGACGGTGTGCTGCTCGGCCCGCTCGTCAGCAAGGGGCAATACGACAAGGTGCGTGAAGCCGTCGAGCGCGGCGTGAGCGAAGGCGCGCGCCTCGTCACGGGCGGCGGACGGCCCGCGCATCTCGACAAGGGCTATTTCATGGAACCCGTCGTGTTCGCGGACGTGGCCGCCGATAGCTGGATCTGGAACGAGGAGATTTTCGGTCCGGTCGTGTGCATCCGTGCTTTCGATGAGGAATCCGAAGCCGTTCGGTATGCCAACGATTCCCGCTTTGGCCTTGCGGCGGCCGTGATGTCGCGCGATCTCGCACGCTGCGAGCGTGTCGCGCGGGCGTTGCGCGCGGGCATCGTGTGGATCAACTGCAGCCAGCCGACTTTCACCGAAGCGCCGTGGGGCGGCTACAAGCAAAGCGGCATCGGCCGCGAACTCGGCGAGTGGGGTTTGAACAACTATCTCGAGACCAAGCAGATCACGCGCTACGACAGCGACAAGCCGTGGGGCTGGTACATCAAATAAGGCCAACGACCATGCGCTGGAAAAAGACACTTCAACTCGTCGACGTGCATTGCGAGGGCGAAATCGGCAAGGTGATCACCGGAGGTGTCATCGGCATTCCGGGCGAAACCATGCTCGACAAGATGAACTACATCAACGAAGTGGACGACAGCCTGCGCCGGCTCGTCACGCTGGAGCCGCGCGGCTGTCTGCAGATGTCGGTCAATCTGTTGCTTCCGCCGACGAAACCCGAAGCGCATGCGGGCTTCATCGTGCTGCAATCGGACAAAGCGCATCCGATGTCCGGCAGCAACGCGATCTGCGTCGTCACCGCGTTACTCGAACTCGGCATGGTCGAGATGCGCGAGCCGGAAACGACCGTCGTGCTCGACACGCCCGCGGGACTCGTCACCGCGCGCGCGTCCTGCAAGGACGGACGCTGCACGGGTGTGTCACTGGACATGGTGCCCGCGTTCGTCGAGCAACTGGATGTGAATGTCGAGACCGCGCGCTTCGGGACGATCAAGGCGGACATCGCGTTCGGCGGCGTGTATTACGCGCTGATCGATGTCGATCAGGTCGGGCTCGCGATCGCGCCGGAGCACGCGCGCGAACTTGCCGAGCTGGGGGTCGCGCTGAAGGACATCATCAACGGGCAGATTCGCGTTCGGCATCCGCTCTTTCCGCAGATCGACGAAGTCGCCTATGTCATGTTCCGCAACCGCCTCGGCGACGCGCTGTATCAGACTTGCACGACGCTGCCTCCGGGACGCGTCGATCGATCGCCGTGCGGCACCGGCAGTTCGGCCAATCTCGCGACCTTGGCGGCGCGCGGACTGGTCGATGTCGGCAGCCGGATGACATCGCGTTCGACCATCGGCGGCGAATTCGAAGTCGAATTGCTCGGCAAGACCGAAGTCGGCGGCAAACCGGCCGTGCTGCCGCGCATTCGCGGGCGCGCGTGGGTGTACGGATTCCAGCAGATCGGCGTCGATCCCGACGATCCGCTCGCCGCCGGTTTCATGCTGAGCGATACTTGGGGCACCGGCTTCCCGGCCGCCTGAGACGGAGCGCGCACGATGATAAACTTGAACGCGCGCCCGTCTTTCCGGGCCCACGACGACGGCGGTGAATACATGAGCAAAGGGACCACGGAGACCGAGAACGGTCCTCGCCGGCATGGCGGACGATACATCTACGAAGAGTTGCGCAAGCAGATCCTGACCTTGCAACTCAAACCGGGCGCACCGCTCGACGAAGTCTCGCTTGCGGCGCAATTCGGGCTGTCACGCTCGCCCGTGCGCGATGCGCTCGCACGTCTCATCAGCGAAGGGCTGGTCACGATCCTGCCTAACCGCACGACGCTCGTCACGCCGTTCGAGATCGAGGAGTTCCCGAAATACGTGTCGGCGCTGGACCTCATCCAGCGCGCGGTCACGCGTCTTGCGGCGCTGCATCGGAGCGAGGCCGATCTCGCGCGCATCCGGAAGGCCGACGACACCTACATGCAGGCCATCGACAGCGGCGATTTCAACGCGATGTCCGAGACCAACAAGGCCTTGCACATGGCGATCGCGCATGCGGCGAACAACCCGTATTTCCTCGGCTATTACGAGCGGCTGCTCGGCGAGGGGCAGCGTCTGCTGCATCTGCATTTCGATTACACCGTGACATCGCCGTCGGCGACGAAACTGGGCCGCGATCACGCCGACATCATCGATGCGATCGCACGCCGGGACGCGGACGCCGCGGAGAAACTCGCGCACGAACACACGATGCTGTTCCAGAAGCGCTTCCTCGACTACATGCGGCAAAACATGACTGAGTCGATGGCGATTCTGTAGCCTGTCTGCGGCGCACCGACACGTCTTCGCCGATTGTCTTCCGACGCCCAACGGATCGAACGAACCGGCGCCGCGCGAATTGCCGGGAATATGTTCAGCGACGCTTTATTTTCCTTGAACTTCAACGAGTTGGATTAACCGAAGTGTTCCTCCAGATACGGTTGGCACGGCCCTCGCATATAGAGATGCGAGCGCAACGATTGGTGCTCATCCAACCAACCAAGTCCCAGGAGACACATCATGCTGAAGATCGACAACCTCGCCGTTAGCAAAGAACTCGGCCGTGCGGAAATGGGCGCCATCGTCGGCGGCGCGAGCATCTTCCAGAACAACGGCATCAACTCCAACGCCGTGAGCGGCTTCTCGTTCGCCAGCCCGCAGACCAACGTCGCGCCGGTGACGCAAGTCGATGCCTCGACCCACACGAACGTCGATCTGACGAACGTCACCAAGACGCTCGCTTCGGTCGGGAGCCTGATCGAAGGCGCGAAGCTGTAAAGCATCGTCCTCGAAAGGGAGAAGGGACCACGCTGGTTCCTTCTCCCCTTTTCTTTTTCCTCTGCTGCACATCCCCTTTCCTTCTGCTGTTCTTCTGCCCGCTTCGGTTTGGCGGCGCGTCCGCATCATTTCTTCATCATTCCGGATACCGAAGCATTTTCGAGTTTCGTCGTGCGATCTCGTGTGGCTTTGTCTTCCTGCCGTGGTCCGATCGTGCATGTTCGTCACCATCCGACACCGTCCGGTTTTCTGTTCTTCGTCGACCAACACCTCGCGCAGACGAAACCGCCTCAATCGGCCGTCAAATCTGCATCGATCAACTTTATTTCGCTTGAAAATCAATACGCTAGATTAACCAAACAGATCTTCTAGCCCTGTCTGGCACGCCCCTCGCATATGTAGCTGCGAGCGCAACGATTGGTGCTCAACCAACCACCAAACCAGACACCCCAGGAGCT
>Ga0160459_100736_pt1 | contig 11125 bp, 10 predicted proteins | sample HID1973K_E6MG_FD_108208 | JGI IMG/M metagenome (GOLD analysis project Ga0160459, IMG submission 108208) | Enriched mosquito-associated microbial communities from UW Madison campus, WI, USA - HID1973K_E6 MG | ecosystem: Host-associated > Arthropoda: Insects > Digestive system > Unclassified ... | reverse complement strand
CGTGCGCAAGTCCGCGCCCACCGAGATCAGCACATAAGGCAGGCCGAGCATCGTATCCGCAATGATCAGTCCGCCCAGCGTGTTCACATAACCCGCTTGCGTGAAGACGAAGAATACGCCCACCGCGACGATGATGATAGGCACCATCAACGGCAGCATCAGCAACGGGCGCAGATAGCGCAGCGACCAGTGCGATCCGTACTGGATGCCATACGCCGCCGCGACACCGAGCGGCGTCGCGATCAGCGCCGCGCATGTGGAGGCCGCGAAGGTGGTCTTGGCGGCATCGATCCATGCGGGGTTATCGAAGAACGCGTGATACCAGCGCAGCGAATAAGCCGGCGGCGGGAACGTCAGGAAGCGTGCATCGGAGAAGGAAAGCGGCACGACGATCACGACCGGAATCATCAGGAACGCGAGAATCAGCATCACCGTTGCCCCCAGCGTCACACGTCCTAGCGATATCGTATTCATTTCGCCCCCAATGTCCTTTCGAGCGGAATCACGCGGCTCACGCCGTAGAAGATCGCGAACACGCAGATGAGCAGCACCACGCTCACCGAGCTCGCCGCGCCCCAGCTGTTGTAGATCTCGACGTTGCGGCTCACGATCATGGACACCATCATCGACTTGCCGCCGCCCATCAGTTCCGGCGTGATGTAGAAGCCGAGGCACAGCACGAACACGAGCGTCACGCCCGCAAGCACGCCGCTCATCGAGAGCGGCAGGAACACGCGCAGGAACACATGCAGCGGCGAACCACCGAGGCTCGCGCCCGCCTGCGAAAGATTCGGCGGAATCTTCTGCATCGCGGAATACAGCGGCAGCACCATGAACGGCAGAAGGATATGCACCATCGCGATGATGGTGCCGAACTGGTTATACGAAAGCTGCAAGGGTCGATCGATCAGACCCATGCCGAGCAGCGCCTTGTTGATGAGCCCCGTGCGTTGCAACAGCACGAGCCATGCATAGGTACGCACGAGCACGCTGGTCCAGAACGGCAGGATCACCATGCCGAGCACGAGCGCGCTCCATCGCGGCGAGATCGACGCCGCGAAATACGCGACCGGATAACCGAGCAGCAGCGTAATGGCCGTCACGATAAAGCTGAGCTTGAAGGTCAGCAGGAACGTGTCGAGATATGCGCCCGTGAAGACGCGCCGATAGTTCACGAGCGAGAACACGCCGTCGTGATAAAGCGACTGCCACGAAAGCCACGCGAGCGGCACGACGAGCAGCACGATCACCACCAGCAACGCGGGCGCCATCAACATCAGCATCGTGCGGTCTTCGCGGCGCTGATGGCGCACCGAGGGGTCGATCGTGGCGGCATGCATCACGGCGGTGTCCTGGAGAATCCGTTTGGCTGTCGTCATCATGCACCTACGGCGTCGAGAAACTGATACCACGCGGCGACGAGCCTGACGCCCGGCGCGCGCAGCGCATGAAATGGCACTGGCCGCAAGCCGTCTTGCGCCAGCAGCGCGAGTTCCGGCTTTTCGCCGAGCGCGAGCGCCGCCGCGTGCTGACCGATGAGACTTGCCATTGCGATGCCCGCGCCGTTGTAGCCGAGACAGAACGTGGTGGCGTCGTCGCTGCGGCCGACATGCGGCAGCGCGTTGAACGTCATGCCGACATAACCCGACCAGCGATAGTCCACCGCCACGTCCTTCAATTGCGGAAAGAGCGCGACCATCGCGCGTTGCAGCGCATCGAAGCCGGTCGGCTCGCCTTCCTTGCCGAATGCATCGCGGCCGCCGAAGAGCATGCGGCCATCGACCTTCCGGAACCACTTCATCATGCGGCGCGTTTCCGTATAGCTGCGGCGTTGCACCATGAGTTGCGCATCGAGTTCGGGCGAGAGCGGCGCCGTTGCGATCATCGCGCTTCTGAACGGCACGAGTTCACGATGATACGAAGCCGTGGCATCGGTCAGATTCGAGTACGCGTTGGTCGCGACGATCACCTGTCTCGCGCGCACCGTGCCGCCCGGCGCGCGCAAATGCACGCGGCCGTCCTGCGCGCGCGACATGTCGATCACCGGTGTCGCTTCGTAGATCGGCACGCCGCCCGCGGTCAGGCCCGCCGCGATGCCGCGCACGTATTCGAGCGGCAAGATCGTGCCCGCGTCCGCGCTCAGCACGCCGCCGACGAAGCCCTTCGAGCCTGTTTCATGCTGCACTTGCGCGCGCGATTGCACGGTCATCGATGCATCGCCGAGCTTCGTGCGAACCCAGTCCGCTTCGGCACAGATCGATGCGAGCGCGCGCTCCGTATGCGCGCAGCGCAAGCTGCCCGTATGTTCAAAGCGAGCGCGCGTCAGCCTGAATTCGTCGATGAGCGCCTCGACCGTGCGCACGCCGTCATGCGCGAGCCGATGCATGCGCTTCGCGACATCGATGCCATGCGCGCCCGCGATCGCCGGGAACGACAGCCGGAACTTCGACGACACCACGCCGCCATTGCGCCCGCTCGCGCCCCAGCCGACCGGATTCGCATCGAGCACTGCGCATTCGACGCCGCGTTTCTGCAGCGCATAGGCGGCGCTCAAACCCGAATAGCCCGCGCCGATGATCGCCACTTCCACGTCGAAGTCGCGTGCGAGCGGCGCGCCCGTGCTGACCGGCGCGTCCATCGCGGGCACGCGCGCGGCCATCGCCCGCCATAGCGATTCGGGTTGCGGGCGCGATGCTGTGGTCGGGGCGCGCATTGTCAGGCAGCGGCGCGTACTTCGGCGTCCACGGCATCCGCGAGCGCGGCAAGCGTCGCGAACTTCCAGGTCGGCGTGGTGACGGCTTCGGGCACGGGTGTCGCGCCAAAGCCCTTCAAGCCCTGACGCCGCTCGATCCAGCACGTCGCATAACCAAGCTTCGTCGCGATGCCGATGTCGTGATACTGGCTCTGCGCCGTATGCAGAATCTCTTCGAACTTGTAGCCGAATGCAGCCTGACGGCCGCGGTTATAGGCGAAGAACTGCGGATCGGGCTTCGCGACGCCGGTTTCATCGCAGCACACGGTATCGTCGAACGGATTGCCGAGCGTATGCGCGTAAGCCGACAAGGCCACGCGATCCGCATTGGTCATCGCCACCAGACGGAAGTGCTTGCGCAGACGCTTCAACGCAGCGACGGAGTCCTCGAACGCGGGCCATTCGAGCACATCGCGCTGAAATGCAGCGGCGGATTGCGCGTCGTCGGGCAGGCCGAGTTGCTTCGCGAGATGCAGATAGACATTCGCCATCTCATGGCTCGACCGGCCCGGATGCTTCGCACGTCCGTCCATATACGGCTCGAAGATCTGATCATCGGTCAGGTCCTTTGCCTTCGGCCCGCCCAGCCGGCGCACGGAATCCAGCACGCCCTTTTCGAAGTTGATCAGCGTGCCGACGACATCGAACGTCAGAACCTTGAAATCAGTGAGATTCATTGCTTCATCCTCTACGGGTTGCGGTGAAAAAGCTTCAGGCCGATACGACGATCGTGTCCTGCGGATCGAGCGCGACGGTCATCAATGCACCCGGCGCGGGAATGCGCTTGCGCGCCTCATGGCTGCCGGGTTGCCGAAGACTGATCGCGGTGCCGTCGGCGAGCGCGGCGAATACGCGCAGGCTCTCGCCTTGATAGAGCACTTCCGTCACGCGGCATGACAGGCGGTTCACATGCGCGTGACCCGCATCGCCGTCGATGACGAGCTTTTCCGTCTGCACGGCGAGCAACAGCTTTTCGCCGCGCGGTAAAGGGTGCGCGGTGCGCAGAACCGTGTCGCCGAGACGCACGGCATCGTCGCCGGCGCGCGTGACGTCGAGCATCGTCGCTTCGCCGATGAAGCTCGCGACGAACGCATCGCAGGGACGGTCGTACAGGCGCTCGGGCGTATCGATCTGCACGAGACGGCCATCCTTCAGGACAGCGACGCGATCGCTCATCGTGAGCGCCTCGCGCTGATCGTGCGTCACGTTGACGATGGTCGCACCGAGCTGACGATGCAGTCTGCGCAATTCGATCTGCATGGTCTCGCGCAACTGCTTGTCGAGTGCGGAGAGCGGTTCGTCCATCAGAATGAGTTGCGGTTGAAACACGATTGCGCGCGCGAGCGCGACGCGTTGTTTCTGTCCGCCGGAAAGCTGATGAATGCCGCGGTCTTCATAACCTTTGAGCTCGACCATCGCGAGCGCATCGGCGACGCGTTTCGCCCAGGTCGATTTCGGCTCGCGGCGCGCGCGCAATGAGAACGCGACGTTCTCGCCCACGCTCATGTGCGGAAAGAGCGCGTAGTTCTGAAACACGATACCGATCTCGCGCTTGTGCGGCGGCGCAAATGTAATGTCACGCTCGCCGACCCACACGCTGCCCGAAGACGGCTGCACGAAACCGCCGAGGATGCCGAGCAGCGTCGTCTTGCCCGAACCCGACGGCCCGAGCAGCGAGACGAACTCGCCCGGCGCAATGTCGAGCGATACATCGTCCAGCGCCGTCACCGCGCCGTAGCGCTTGGTCGCGGACCTGATCGACACTCCGGTTTTAGCGCGTGCGTCCATGTCGTTCGTCTCGTCGAAAAGAGCAGTGATTGGGAAAATACTATGTCGCGATGTTTTTGACGGCAATTCCAAAATTGTTGGATCGGGCATAACATGAAGTCATGCCAAACCTTCGCAGAAAACTGCCCAGCGCAAACGCGCTTTTCGTGTTCGAAGCGGCTGCGCGCTGCGGTAATTTCACGCGCGCCGCGCAAGAGCTTTATGTGAGTCAGCCTGCCGTGAGCCGCATGCTCGCGCGCATGGAAGACCATATCGGCGTGCGGCTTTTCGAGCGCGTGCGCGGCGGCATCGAACTCACGGAAAGCGGCGAGATTCTTTATCGCAAGATCTCGGAAGGCTTCAGCGGCATAGAGAGCGCGATCCGCGAGATCGAGGCGCGCGCAACGGGCGTCGAAACGGTCACGCTGTCCGTGTCCACCGGCTTCACCACGCACTGGCTCATGCCGCGCATGAGCCGTCTGAATCAGGCGTTTCCTTCCGTCGATCTGCGGTTTCAACTGATATCGGGGCGCATCGGCGGGCCGCTCGTCGATGTCGATCTCGGCATGCGTTTTATTCACGATGAGGAAATCGACGAGAACGCCGTGCTCGTCATGCCCGAAATGCTGTTGCCGCTTTGCAATCCGCGTTATCACGAACTCGCGCAAACGGATGCGGCGCGCGCACACGGCGATACGGTGATCGTCATGGATGACGAGGAGCGCGGCTGGCACGAGCGTTTTCATGCATTCGCTTCAAAGGCGCGCCATGCAGCGGGCATGTTGCGATTCAACGATTACGCGATCGTCGTGCAGGCGGCGCTGCTGGGACAGGGCATTGCGCTCGGGTGGCTCAACGTGACATCGCACTGGCTTGCGCAAGGCGCGCTCGTGCCGACCGAAGAGGAGTTGATTGTCACGAGCCGGCGCTGTTGCCTGCTCACGCCGCCGAATCGGCCCGTCAGACCGATCGTCGCCGATGTGCGCGCGTGGATCATCCAGGAAGCGCTAAGCGACCTGCGCATCGTCGAAAGCCAGTACCCGCGGCTGGGTTTGCGCGACGCGCTTAAGCAGACCGGCATCACGCTCGGCTGAACGCGCTTTCTTGCGGGTGCGCGCAACGAATGCGCTCGGCGTCATGCCGCACATGCGCTTGAAATGCCGCGCGAGATGGCTCTGATCGAAGAAGCCTACTTCCGTTGCGACGACCGATCCCGGCACGCCCGCGAGCAACAAGGTCTGCGCGCGCCGCACGCGCAACTCACACAGATACTTGTAGGGCGACAGCCCGAATTGCTCGCGAAACACGGTCGCGAAACGCGATACGCTCAGCGCCGAAAGATCCGCGAGTTGCGCAAGGCTGACGGTCTGATCGAAATTGGCTTCGATATAAGCGAGCGCGTCGACGAGATTGGCTTGGCTCATGGCTAAGTCTCGGAAGTGACCGATTCCGCGTGCGTCGACGATGCGCGCTGAAATCGTCTGATGGAAAACGAAGCGAGATCGATCGGCGTGCTGCCCGTATCTATCAGCTCGGCGAGCGTTTCACCGACGCCCGGGCCGATCTGAAAACCCGATCCGCTGAAGCCGAACGCATAGAAAAGGCCATCGGCTTTCGAGCTCGGTCCGATCACCGGTTCCGAATCCGGCAGATAACTTTCGACGCCGCTCCACACGCGAATCACATGCAGCGGCCGCATTGCCGGCACCATGCGGCGGAACTGCGCCATCTGCGCGACGGTGTTCTCGGGCAGAACAGACGCTCTGCGCGTGACGGCATCGGCGGGGCCGGGCGGACCGCCGCCCAGCACGATATTGCCGCGCGGAATCTGCCGGAAATACACGCTCTCTTCCTTGATGGACGTGTACACGCCCATCGAAAACTGGAACACGTAGGGCACGGGTTCGGTCACGGCCATTTGCGGCCCGCGCGCGGCGAGCGGCACCGGTTCGCCGAATTGCGTCGACAGCGCGTTGGCCCATGCGCCCGCGCAGATCAGCACTTGATCCGCGCGATACACATCGCCCGTGGCGGTTTGCACGCGAAAGCCGTCCGATTCCTTTTCGACGTGCATCACTTCCGTGTTCTCGACGATACGCGCGCCGAGCCGAGCAGCGGCACGCCCGAACGCGGGCGCGGCGAGACGCGGGTTGGCATGACCATCGAGCGGCGAGATCGATGCCGCGAGCACGTCGCGGCCGAGGAAGGGAAAGCGTCGGAACATGGCCGCGCCTTCGAGCACTTCGAGATCGAGTCCGTAGTCACGCGCATCGGCGGCATAGCGATGAAAGTATTCCGCGTCATGCGCGTGATAGCACACGCGCGTATGACCCGATGGCAGGAACTCGATATCCTCTCCGAGCAACTCGCGCGAACGCCGCCATGTGTCGAGCGCGCGATTCGACATCGCGAGTTGTTCAAGCGCGCGTCCTTGCCGACGCACGCCGCCGAAGTTCACGCCGCTTGCCTGCTGTCCGGTCAGGCCGCGTTCGAGCAGAATCACCGAACGCTTGCGGCGGCGCAGAAACAAGGCTGTCGACGTGCCGACGATGCCGCCGCCGATCACGATCACATCGGCACGCTCGCTCATGCGTTCGTCTCCATGTCCTGATGCGGCGCGAGCGCCATCGGCAAAGGTTTGACGGGCGCCTGTCCGCGCAGGCGTCCGACTGCTTCGAGCGGCACGCGCGCTTCAGCCGCGATCACTTCCGCGCCCGCATGCGCGCAGAAGCGGCCCTGGCAACGTCCCATGCCGACGCGCGAAAACGCCTTCGCGCGATTGGCTTCCTGCGCGCCCATTTCGTTCACGACGCGCCGCAGTTCGCCAGCGGTGATCGCTTCGCAGCGGCACACGATGGTCTCATCCGGCAACGCGGCGGCCAGTCGCGCGGGCCATGGAAACGCCGTGCGCAAGCCCGCGGCGAAGCGCGTAAAGCGCGATAGCTGCATGCGCAACCTGCTCACTTCGTCTTCGTCGCGCGCCATGCCGATGTCTTTCAACGCGGCAAGCGCCGCAAGTCGACCCGCGCGTTCGGCCGCATCCGCGCCGCGCACGCGTGCGCCATCGCCTGCGAGATAGACGCCTTGTACGTTGCTGCGGCCGTCTTCATCGGCGACGGGCAGCCATTGCTGCAACGCCTCATCGAAGCGGAATTCGCAGCCCGCGAGATCGGCGAGCTGCGTCTCGGAGCGCAAGTGATAACCGAGCGCGACGGCATCGCATTCGACGTCCAGCAGCGCGCCATCGGCGAGTTTGACGCGCACGCCTTGCACGCCACGCTCCGGCGTCCCTTGAATCTGAACCGGTGTGATGCCGCGATGAACCGGCACACGCGCATCCCTGAGCACGCGCATCAACGCGACGCCCTTCTTCAGCGTCGATGGAATCGCGAGCAATTGCGGCAACGCGCGCAGCCGTTGCGCGAACGTCGATGTATCGAGCACCGCGCTCACCGTCGCGCCCGCCTTCACATACTGCGCGGCGACGAGATAAAGCAACGGCCCCGTGCCCATCATCACGACGCGCGCGCCGATCGCGCAGCCCTGCGATTTCAGTGCGACCTGCGCGCCGCCGAGGCTGTACGCGCCCGCGTGATGCCAGCCGGGAACGGGCATCAGACGATCGGTCGCGCCGCTGCAAATGATGAGTGCATCGAATACGAGCTTGCGATGATGGGTTCCGCTCACCACATGCACTGCGTTCGGCTCGATGTTCCACACGAGCGTATCGGGCACGTAGTCGATCTTCGCGCGCAACGCATCGAAGCTTTCGTGCAAGGCGCGCGCGCGTTGCGCTTCCGTGCCGTACAAGGTCTCATACGTGCGCGTAAAACCCTCAGGCTGACGACGATAGATCTGCCCGCCATCGCGCCTGCCTTCATCGATCACCACGGGACGAAGGCCCGCTTCGACCAGCGCCTGCGCTGCGCGCACGCCCGCCGGCCCAGCGCCGATCACGATCACAGTCGCGGCCATACGCCCTCCTGCGCTTGCGCGAGATGCGTGACGATCGACATGCCTTCGACAGCCTGTGTCGTGCAGGCGCGCACGCGTTCGCCGTTCGCCATCCACACCCAGCAGTCCTGGCACGCGCCCATCACGCAGAAGCCCGCGCGACGGCCATCGCCGAATTCGGAATCGCGCAGGGATTCCTGCGAAGTCAGCAACGCGACCATCAGCGTGTCGCCGGCGGCTGCGAGCGCGCGCTTGCCGTCGATGACGATCTCGAAGGTTCTGCGGCCCTGCTCCGCGACTCTCACAAAACGTCCGCTCATGCCGTCACCGTTTCCATCGACTGCATGCGCGAAAGATCGTCGGCGCTGTGATGGCACAGAATCTCCGCGCCCGATGGCAAGGTCTTCTTCGCAGGCGGCGTTACATTGCACTTGCCGTCGATGCGCGCCGCGCAACGCGAACGGAAGCTGCACAGCTCGGGCGCATCGCTTTCCGGACCGAGCACGGGCAACGCGCCGAGCGCCATCGCGCGGCGCGAATCGAGCCAGCCGGGACGCAAGGCGGGCACCGAATCGACCAGCAAGCCCGTGTACGGGTGATACGGCGGATGCGACAGCGCATCGCGCTGGCCCGTTTCGACGCACTGGCCCGCATAGAGCACGATGACTTCGTCGCAGATCGCGCGCACCGTCGATATATCGTGGCTGATGAACATGTATGACACGTTGAGTTCACGACGCAGTTCCGCGAGCAGATCGAGGATCGCCGCGCCCACGACCGTATCGAGCGCGGAGGTCACTTCATCGCAGAGAATCAGCTCAGGCTTTGCTGCGAGCGCGCGCGCGAGATTCACGCGCTGCTTCTGTCCGCCCGACAGACCGCCCGGCTGACGCTTTGCGATCGATGCCGGCAGCTTCACCAGATCGAGCAGTTCGAGCATGCGCTTTTGCGCGGGCGCACCGCGCAGGCCGTGATAGAAATTCATCGGCCGCGCGAGGATATCGGCGATGGTGCGGCTCGGGTTCAGCGCGGTATCGGCGTTCTGAAACACGATCTGCACGCGCCGATATTGCTCCAGCGTGCGCTCCGAAAGCTTCGCGGGCAGCGGCTTGCCGTCGAGCAGCACGTCGCCGCGCGCGCGATCCACGAGCCCCGCGATCACGCGCGCGAGCGTCGTCTTGCCCGAGCCCGACTCGCCGATCACGCCGAGCGTGCTGCCGCGCACGATCTTCAGGCTCACGTCGTCGAGCACGCGCACGGCAGGCATGCCGTTCGCATCGATGCGGCCATAGCCCGCGCTCAGGTTGCGGATTTCGAGCAGCGGGACATCGCGCGCTTCGTCCGGCATGGTGAGCTCGGCTTCGGGACGGCGCGTCGCCGCCAGCAACTGGCGCGTGTAGTCGTCGGCGGGGGCGTCGAGCACTTGCGCGGTGGTGCCGTTCTCGCGCACGCGTCCGCCGTTCAACACGACGATGCGATCCGCCATCTGCGCGACGACCGCCAGATCGTGCGATACGTACACGGCCGTCGTGCCCAGTTCGCGCACCACGCCCTTGAATGCGGCGAGCACTTCGATCTGCGTGGTCACGTCGAGCGCGGTGGTCGGCTCATCGAACACGACGACGGCGGGATCGGTGATCAACGCCATCGCCGCCATGAGGCGCTGCAACTGGCCGCCCGACACCTGATGCGGATAGCGATCGCCGATCGTCTCAGGATTCGGCAACGCGAGCGAGCGAAACAGGCCGATCGCCTTCTGACGCGCCGCGACGGGCGTCATCAGCTTGTGCAGCAGCGCGGGCTCGGTCACCTGATCCATGATCGTGCGCGCCGGATTGAAGCCCGCCGATGCGCTCTGCGCGACATACGCGACCGTGCGTGAACGCAATGCGCGGCGGCCCTTTGCATCGAGCGACAACACATCCGTATCGCCGATCTTCACCGAGCCGCCCGCGATCGCGCAGCCGCCGCGCGCATAGCCGAGCAGCGCCAGCGCGATGGTCGTCTTGCCCGAACCCGACTCGCCGATCAGCGCGAGCACTTCGCCCTTCTTCACCGTGAAGTCGACGCCCTTCACGATCTCGACGACCGGATCGGGCGCGACGCCGGCAATGACGCGCAAGCCCTTCACTTCGATCATGTTCGTGTTCATTGCCGGCCTCCATGCGAACGCGCGCCATGACGACGCAGGCTGTCGATGAGCAGATTCACGCCGACCGTCAGCGTCGCGATGGCGACTGCCGGCATCAGCACCGCAGGCGCACCTTCCGCGAGTCCGCCGATGTTCTCGCGCACGAGCGAGCCCCAGTCGGCGTTCGGCGGCTGCACGCCGAGGCCGAGAAAGCTCAGGCCCGAGAGCAGCAGCACGATGAACACGAAGCGCAGGCCGAAGTCCGCGAGCATCGGATGAATCATGTTGGGCAGCACTTCCACGCGCGCGATATAGAACAGCTTCTCGCCACGCGCCTTCGCGACCTGCACGTATTCGAGCGTCATGATGTTCACCGCGAGCGAGCGCGAGATGCGAAACGCGCCGGGAATGTATGCGAGCGCTGCGACCATCATCAGCATCGGAATGGACGAGCCGAACGCGGCGATCACGACGAGCGCGAGAATCTTGCTCGGGATCGAGATGAGCGCATCGAAGAGACG
>Ga0160459_100731_pt1 | contig 11151 bp, 10 predicted proteins | sample HID1973K_E6MG_FD_108208 | JGI IMG/M metagenome (GOLD analysis project Ga0160459, IMG submission 108208) | Enriched mosquito-associated microbial communities from UW Madison campus, WI, USA - HID1973K_E6 MG | ecosystem: Host-associated > Arthropoda: Insects > Digestive system > Unclassified ... | reverse complement strand
CGCGGCGGCGGGCACGAGCATGCGCTGATCGTTGCCGAACGCGAGGCGCAGCAGATGCGGCACCACGAGCCCGACGAAGCCGATGGTCCCGGCTGTCGTCACCGCGGCAGCCGCGGCGATCGACGCCACGAGATAGACACGCAGGCGCAGACGTTCGACCGGCACGCCGAGCGCGCGCGCCGCGGTGTCGCCGCGCAGCAGCACGTTCAGTTGCGGCGCGGCCGGCACGATCGCGACGAGCGCGATGGCGAGCGCGATCAGCGCGGGCCACGGCGCCGACGCGCCGTTGAGATCGCCCGTCAGCCAGAAGATCATGCCGCGCAGCCGGCTCTCGGGCGCGATGCTCAGCATCAGCGTGATCAACGCGCCCCATCCGGATGCGATCACGACGCCCGTCAGCAAGAGTCGCGGCGACGCGTCCGGTCCGCTTTGCCAGAGATCCTTGCGCGCGAGTCCGAGCACGATGACGATCGATGCGAACGCGCCCGCGCACGCGGCGAGATCGACGCCCCACCACGGCAACGCGGCGAGCATCGCGGCCAGCGCGAAGCTTGCCGCGCCGCCGGACACGCCGAGCACGTAAGGCTCCGCGAGCGGATTGCGCAACAGCACCTGCAACAGCGCGCCGGCAAGCGCAAGGAGCGCGCCGGATGCGAAGCCCGCGAGCGCGCGCGGCAGGCGCAACGTGAGCACGATTTCATCGGCGATATCGGGTGTCGCGGCATGCGCGTGAAAGAGCGCGCCGATCGCGCGCGATACCGGCAACGCGACGCTGCCCAACGCGAGCGACGCGACGAGCACGACGAGCGCCGCAATGCCGAGCGCGCTCCAGATCGCGGCCGCGCGACTCGCGTTCATCGCGCGCGGGCGCTCACTGACGCGACTCACGACGCCGCTCACGACGGATGCCAGCCGAGCGTGACATAGGCGCCGCGTCGTGGCGTGTTGTACGAGTACGCGAGTTCATAGTCCTTGTCGAACAGATTGTCGATGCGCGCCGTGACGTACCACGACTTCGAGATGTCGTAGCGCGCCGACAGATTCACGATGCCATATCCCGCGAGCGTCGAATCGTAATCGCTGCGCTCTCCGCTCACGATCCATTCGCCGCCGACACGCCAGCGCCCGATCGTGCGATGCGCGGTGAGCGTCGCGAAATGCCGCGCGCGGCGCGTCAGGTCCTGATGATTCGTTTCGTCGACGGGATTCTGGAACGTCACGCCCGCGCGCACATCCGTTGCGCCGACATGGCCCGCCCACGATCCCTCGATGCCCTGCACTTTCGCGCGCCCGACGTTCTGCGCGACATAGTAGAAGCCGCCATCGGACACATAGTCGATCAGATTCGAATAGCGCGTCTGGAACAGCGTGACGCGCGCGACGCCGAGCGCATTCGATGCGTACTGCAACGCTGCCTCCACCGAATGGCTGCGCTCCGGCTGAATCGACGGATTGCCGCTGAACGGATAGTAGAGGTCGTCGAAACTCGGCGCGCGAAACGATGCCGAATAGCTCGCGCTCGCCTTCCAGTGCGTATCGAAGTTGTACGCGTAGCCCAGATAGTAGCTGTTCGCGCCGCCGAAATCGGAATACTGGTCGTGACGCAGATTCGCCTGCAAATCGCTCGCGCCGATATGCCCCACGTAGCCCGCGAACACCGAGTTCACGTGACGATCGGGCGCGCTGAACTGATCGGAATCGAGCGTCTGATCGAGATGCTCGTAACCGAAGAGCAACTTGTGCGCATCGGTGATCCTGACGTCGTTCTGCCATGTGTATTGACGGTTCTCCGAGTTGAAGCGGCTCGTATAGACGCCGTTCTGCTCGATATTCGCGCGGTCCTGTCCCTGCCCGATGATGAAGTGCGTGGTCCAGCTGTCGGTGATTTTGCCGTTCGCGAACACGGACGCGGAGCGCACGCGGTCGTGCGTTTCGTTGATGTCGGCGGGCTGGCCGTAGGCATCGTCGAAACTGTTGATGCCGTTCGATTGCAGGAAGCGCACGCCCGCGTCCCATTTGTCGCTGAACTGATGACGCAGCGTCGCCGCGACGCTCTCGTTCAGATAGCCGTTCGCGTTCGGATTCGCGCCCGGCGCGATGGCCGGATCGAGCGACGAAAAGCCGTCGGTCTTCTCGCGCGAAACGTTCAGGCTGAAGGTCGTGCGGCCGTCCCTGTCGAGCGCGCCGTTCACGCCCGCCGACTGACGCTGCGTGTGATAGCTGCCGTACTCGGCCTCGAAGCTGAAACGCGGCGGATGCGGCTCGCCTTGCTTCGTGAAAATCTGCACGACGCCGCCGATCGCATTCGAACCATACAGCGCCGATACATTGCCGTTGACGACTTCGACGCGCCCGATCTGGTCGAGCATCAGTTGCGACAACTGCGCCGCGCCGAGCGACGCCGATTCGACGCGCACGCCGTCGATCAGAACCAGCGATTGCGACGACGCCGCGCCGCGAATAAAGAGACCCGAGTTCGCGCCCGGTCCGCCATTGCGCGTGACCTGCACGCCGGGTGCGAGCGCGACGAGGCCGAGCGCGTCAGTGGCATTGGTGTCGGCGATGTCCTGTTCATCGAATACCGACGTCTGCGGGATCGATTCGGCGAGCGGCTGCGGCGCGCGCGTCGCGGTGACGACGACCGGCGCAAGCGTTTGCGATGAGTCGTCGGCGGCGTGCGCGGTGCTGGCGAGCGGCAAGGTAATGAGCGCGGCGAGCGCGCCCAGAGGCGATGACATGGTGTGAAGCGTTCCCGTGAAGCGTGAGCGCGACCCCGCTCCCCGCGAGGACGATGCGCGACGAACGCATCGCGCAATATGCGCCGATGCGTCGAGCCTTGGCCGGTATCCGGGCTGGCGACGGATCGTCTCGCCTTCCCGCGCATTCGTGCGCAGTGGCGTCGACACGTTTCTTGCAGTCGCGACCGTGCGATGAAATTCGACACGCTCGCGCTGCAAAAACGCGCATGAGACGACTTGCAACTTGCGTTGCGGTCGCTTACCGTTGCGGGGGCAGCACAGGTTGGCTCGTCCCGGTTGAACTTCGGGGACTTCGCTCCCTGTTTCCCGTTTGACTGCATCCGCGAGATCCGCGGATGCGAGCACCAAAAGTCCGGCAAGTGTAGGAGCGCGGGTTGGGGCCGTCAAGAAAACGGCGTCCACAGATTGGCGCGGCGCATGACGAATCGAACGAGAAACAGCCGGGCCTGTCCTCAACGAGCGAAGCATCGGCGCTCGCGTTTATCTGCACACGAATGCATGACGACATGCGCTTGATTCGATGGATTAAGCGCGAGATCGCATGCTGTTACGTCTCGAAACGAGACAATTATCGGAAGCTCCGTTGAACCGCGCTAAAATGCGAGGTCTTTAGAGGACGCAGCACATGCTCAACGAACTCGAATCACTGTCAGGAAATATCGGCCGGCTGATCCAGATCAGCGAGCGCCACAAGCAGGCGCGCGAAGCGCTGCAGGAACAACTCGAACAGCTGCGCGCCGATCACGCGAACGTGCAGGCCGAACTCGAGCAGGTGCGTGAAGAACGCGACACGCTGCAATCCGAACGCGACTCGCTCTCCGCGAAAATCGACGACGCGCAAGTGCGCCTCAACGCGATTCTCGAAAAGCTGCCGCGTGCGAAGTCCGCGCAACATGCCGAAGCGGACAATCAACTCGATCTCCTCGAAGCCGATTCCCAGGAAGCAACTGAAGCGGAATTGCACGGCGAACATCATCAGGGAGAGAAGGCATGACGAACACGCAGATCGAAGTTTCCATTCTCGGGCAGCCGTATCGCCTCGCGTGCTCGCCGGAAACGGAAGGCGCGTTGCGCGAAGCAGTCGCGCGCGTCGACGCCGAGATGAACAAGGTGCGCAATGCAAGCAACGTGCGCGGCACGGATCGCATCGCAGTGATGGCGGCGCTTTCGCTGGCGTCGGAATTGCTTAAGCTGCAAGACAGCGTGCGTCACGGCGAGGCTTTCCCCGCCGAGGAAATCCGTCGCACGATGCATTCGATGAACGAACAACTGGGCGCCGTCATCGCGCAATACGAAGCGCAGTAAGGTGCCTGCGCGTCGAGTCAATCAGCGCGCAAAGTCAATCGAAAAAAGAAACCGTCGAATTGATGACAAGAGGCTGCAGAAGGCAAACGATTGGTGTAGAGTGACGTTTCCCTGCCTGGTTCGCCAAGGTCATATATTCCTTGAACCAATGCTACATTGGCACGGTTGCGGAACCTTGCAACATGGGCGCGCGCGTCGCTAGTCCGATGTACCCGAAGTGTTGCTTACCGCGACCAATCTTGAACCCAGGTTCAGGATGCCGGCCTAGCGGCTGTGGCGGGGACCTCTTCAAAAGAACGGCATCGGTGTTTCCGGTGCCGTTTTCATTTGCATCGGCACATCGTCGATTTCCGCATAGCGAACAACCATGCGCTACTGGCTGATGAAGTCCGAACCGGACGAAGCGAGCATCGATCATCTCGCGCACGCGCCGAAAAAAACCTTGCCATGGACGGGCGTGCGCAACTATCAGGCGCGCAACTTCATGCGCGATCAGATGCAGATCGGCGACGGCGTGCTGTTCTATCATTCGAGCTGTCCGGAGCCGGGCATCGCGGGCATCGCGAAAGTGTGCTCGACGTCCTATCCCGATCCCACGCAATTCGATCCGAAGAGCGATTACTACGATCCGAAGTCCACGCAGGAAACGCCGCGCTGGATGCTCGTCGACGTGAAGTTCGTGAAGAAGACACCGCTGGTCCCGCTCGCCGCGCTGCGTGAGCACAAGGAACTCGCCGACATGCAGGTGCTCGCGCGCGGCAATCGCCTGTCGATCACGCCGGTGACCGAAGCGCAATGGCGATTTATTACCGAGCAACTCGTCTAACAAGGAACTTACGACACGCGGGCCGCGCCTAAAGTCCGTCGCGAATCACGCGATATCCCGCGTTCGGAGTCCTTCGATGATCAACAAGAAAACCGCTGCCGCGCTCGCGCTTCTCGCGATGTCGGGCGCAGCGCTCAGCTTCTCTCAAATGGCAGCCGCACAAACGGTGATTACGCAGCCGCAGCCCTCGGGCGTGCTGTCCCTATCGGCGCAGGCCAACGCGCAAGTGCCGCAGGATGTCGTCGACATCACGCTCTTCTTCGAGCAGGAAGCGGCCGATCCCTCCTCGCTCACCAACACGCTCAATCAGCGCGCAGAAGCCGCGTTGCGCGAAGCCAAGGGCGTCGAGGGCGTGACCGCCAAGAGCGGCTCGTTCACCGTGTACCCCACCACCGACCGCGACGGCAAGATCTCCGCGTGGCGCGGCCGCACGGAAGTCGTGCTCGAATCGCACGATTTCGCGGCGGCGTCGAAGCTCGCGGGCAAGATGAGTTCGTCGATGCAGGTGGGCAGCGTCGCGTTCTCGCTGTCGCCGGAAGCGCAGCGCGCGGCGGAGCAGAAGCTCGTTTCGCAAGCCATCGATTCGTTCCGCAAGCAGGCGCAAACCGCAGCGCAAGCGTTCGGCTATAGCAATTTCACGATTCGGGAAGTGAATGTCGGACGCAGCGGGAATCAGCCGCGCCCGATCATGATGATGCAGGCGCGCGCGATGAGCAACGATGCGAAGATGGCCGCGCCGATCGCCATGGAAGCCGGCACGTCGACGGTGACCGTCGACGTCTCCGGTTCGGTGCAGATGGGACGTTGAACGATGCGGGGCACGCCGCCCCGCAACCGTCAAGCTTTTGCGGATTCGGGCGGCAGGCGCAGATTGCGCTTGTACGCCCACACCATCATCAGCACGCCCGCGATGATCATCGGCAGCGAGAGCCACTGGCCCATCGAGAGGTTGAACGCCAGCAGGCCGAGATAATCGTCCGGCTCACGCGCGAATTCCACGGTGAAACGCGCCAGTCCATAACCGATCAGAAACAGCGCGGAAATTGCGCCCACGGGCCGCTGCTTGCGCGAGAACGTCCAGATCACGATGAACAGCACGAGCCCTTCCAGCGCGATCTCGTAGAGCTGCGACGGATGGCGCGGCAGCATGTGGTAACGCTGAAAAATCTCGGTGAGATGGTATTGCGCATCGAGTTTCGGATTTTTCGCGAGCCAGATCGCGTCGTCGTTGGTCGAATTCTGGAACAGCATCGCCCACGGCGCGTTCGGGTCCGTCACGCGGCCCCACAGCTCACCGTTGATGAAGTTGCCCAGACGCCCCGCCGCGAGGCCGAGCGGCACCATCGGCGCGACGAAATCGGTCACCTGCAGCCAGGTGCGTTTGCGATGGAACGCGAACAGCACCATCGCGAGCGTCACGCCGAGAAAGCCGCCGTGAAACGACATGCCGCCTTCCCACACCTTGAAGATGTCGAGCGGGTGCGCCGCGTAATAGCTCGCCTTGTAAAAGACCACATAGCCCAGGCGGCCGCCGAGAATCGTGCCGAGGACGCCGTAGAACAGCATGTCGTCGATGTCCTTCGCGGTCCAGCCTTGCGCCGCGACATACGGCAGCCGCAGACGCAGCCGCCCGATGACGATGGCCGACACGAACGCCACCAGATACATGAGGCCGTACCAGCGCACGGCGAGCGGTCCGAGATGGATCGCGATGGGATCGAAATTGGGATGTATGAGCATTCTGAAGTGAGAGCTTGAGCGAACTACAAGGGCGAATCATACAGAACCCGCGCTTTCGGCCCGCGAACGGACGATCTCGATGAACCCGGCGAGCACCGGGCTCACTTCCGCCGCGCGCCACACGAGCCCGGTCTCGACGACCGTTTCTGACTCACCCGCCACGCGCAGCGGACGATACACGACGCCCGTGCGCCGCAGATGACGCAGCGACTGCGGCACGAGCGCGACGCCCATGCCGGCGGACACGAGACTCACGATGGTCTGCATCTGGATCGCCTCCTGGCCGATGCGTGGCGTCAATCCCGCCGCGCCGTAGCAGCCCATGATGATGTCATACAAACCGGGCGCGAGCCGTCTCGGGAAGACGACGAGCGGCGCCACAGCGAGATCGTGCAGATCGACGGGCGTATCGGCCCATTCCTGCGCGCCCTGCCCCAGTTCCAGCGCCGCATCGGCGGACATCGCGATGACGAGCGGTTCGCGCGCGACAGCCAGATATGACAGCGCGCTCGCGTAGCGCGGCGGCAGCGGCGGAATCACGAGGCCCGCGTCGATGCGCCCGGCGACGAGTTCTTCGATCTGCACGTCGCTGGTCGCTTCGGTCAGTTGCAGCCGCACGCCGGGATAGCGCGCGCCGAAATCGCGCAGCAGCGCTGGCAGAAGACCGTAATCGGCGGTGGAAACGAACGCGAGCGACAGCACGCCCGCCTCGCCGCGCGCGAGCGATTGCGCGAGCGGGCGCAGCGCATCGGCGGACGCGAGCAGGCGGCGCACTTCCGGCAACAGATCCTTGCCAACGGGTGTCAACTCCACGGTCCGTTTCGTGCGCACGAAGAGCGCGACGCCGAGCGCGTCTTCCAGCGCGCGGATCGCCTGCGAGAGCGGCGGCTGCGTCATCGCGAGACGCGCGGCGGCGCGGCCGAAGTGCATCTCCTCGGCGACCGTCACGAAATAGCGCAGCAGACGCAGCTCGATGGGCGGATTTCTCTGCTCCATTGATATATTTTGCGACCTAGTAAGCCTTGAATAATATATTGGACAGACACATCGCGGGGGCTGCATTCTTGCTGCACTAGACCAAAAACGTCCCTCAGGAGCACACCATGGCCTTCAATCGTCGCTCGAAGCACATCACCCAGGGCGTCGCGCGCTCGCCCAACCGTTCGATGTATTACGCCCTCGGCTACAAGGAGGAAGACTTCGACAAGCCGATGATCGGCGTCGCGAACGGGCATTCCACCATCACGCCGTGCAACGCGGGCCTGCAGCGCCTCGCGGATGCCGCCATCGAAGCGATCAAGAAGTCCGACGCCAATCCGCAGATCTTCGGCACGCCGACGATTTCCGACGGCATGTCGATGGGCACCGAAGGCATGAAGTACTCGCTCGTGTCGCGCGAAGTGATCGCGGACTGCATCGAGACCGCCGTGCAGGGCCAGTGGATGGACGGCGTGGTCGTGATCGGCGGCTGCGACAAGAACATGCCCGGCGGCATGATCGGCATGGCGCGCATGAACGTGCCGTCGATCTACGTGTACGGCGGCACCATCCGCCCCGGCAACTGGAAGGGCAAGGACTTGACGATCGTGTCGTCGTTCGAGGCGGTCGGCGAATTCACGGCGGGCCGCATGTCGGAAGAGGATTTCAAGGGCGTCGAGAAGAACGCGTGCCCGTCGACCGGTTCGTGCGGCGGCATGTACACGGCGAACACGATGAGTTCGTCGTTCGAGGCGCTCGGCATGTCGCTGATGTACTCGTCGACGATGGCCAATCCGGATCAGGAAAAGGTCGATTCCGCCGCGGAATCGGCGCGCGTGCTCGTCGAGGCGGTGAAGAAGGATCTGAAGCCGCGCGACATCATCACGAAAAAGTCGATCGAGAACGCGGTCGCGCTGATCATGGCGACGGGCGGCTCGACCAATGCCGTGCTGCACTTTCTCGCGATCGCGCACGCGGCGGAAGTGGAATGGAGCATCGACGACTTCGAGCGCATGCGCAAGAAAGTGCCGGTGATCTGCGATCTGAAGCCGTCGGGTCAATATGTCGCGACGGACCTGCACAAGGCCGGCGGCATCCCGCAAGTGCTGAAGATCCTGCTCGAAGCGGGCCTCCTGCACGGCGACTGCATGACGATCACCGGCCGCACCATCGCGGAAGAACTGAAGGATGTGCCAGCCAAGCCGCGCGCGGATCAGAAGGTCATCTTTCCGATCGAGAAGGCGCTCTACAAGGAAGGCCATCTCGCGATCCTGCGCGGCAATCTCGCTGAAGACGGCGCGGTCGCGAAGATCACGGGCCTGAAGAATCCGGTCATCACCGGCCCGGCGCGCGTGTTCGACGATGAGCAAAGCGCAATGGACGCGATTCTCGCCGACAAGATCAAGGCCGGCGATATCCTCGTGCTGCGCTATCTCGGTCCGCAAGGCGGTCCCGGCATGCCGGAGATGCTTGCGCCGACATCGGCGATCATCGGCAAGGGGCTGGGTGAATCGGTCGGCTTCATCACCGACGGGCGCTTCTCGGGCGGCACGTGGGGCATGGTGGTCGGCCACGTCGCGCCGGAAGCGTATGCGGGCGGCACCATCGGGCTCGTGCAGGAAGACGATTCGATCACCATCGACGCGCACAAGCTGCTGCTGCAACTGAACGTGGATGACGCAGAGCTCGCGCGCCGCCGCGCCGCGTGGAAGAAGCCTGCGCCGAAGTACACGCGCGGCGTGCTGGCGAAGTTCGCGGCGCTCGTGCAGCCGGCGAACAAGGGGGCGGTGACGGGGTGATTCGGCATCGAGCCGATATGACGAAGGGGCGCACGTGCGCCCCTTCTTTTCGTGTGCCTTCGGCGCGCTAAAGCGCGCTCATTCGCCCCGCTGACGCCGCAACTCGCTCTCCACCGCCTCGCGCACCCATTCGCTCATCCGGCCTTCGAGCGCCATCGCGACTTCGCGCGTGATCGCCGAGACGAGTTGCGTCGAATGTTCGCGCAGCACTTCGCGGCAGCGCTCTTCGATCAGCGTACGCGCCTCGCCCGTCAGAAAGCCCGTGAAACGGCCGCGCAGCCGCTCGGCGATCTGCTCCGCATCGTATTCGATCGCCTCGGCGCCCGCGGACGGCGCGCGCGCATATTCGGGCTTGCCGGGCACGACGACATCGGTCAGGACGGGGATCGACGGATCGAAGGATTCGGGCGTATTGGTCATGTCGGGAGGTCTCCTCTTTATCTAAGCGGAGCATAGTGCAGCGCGCTGGCGCTCTCTGTGCGCTCAACCGCCCTGTTTGTGCGTCTCGATCGCATAGCCGCGATCGCGATAGAAGCGATAACGCTCGCGGCCCGCGGCGAGTTCGTCGCCATCGCTGCCGACGATCTCCACCAGCCGCTCGAAGCGCGCGAACTGCGCGGACACCGGCGCGCCGAGATTCACGAGCACCTGATGATGCGGCGCTTCGTCGAGATTCGACGTGAGCACGACCGGCGTGTCCTGCGCGAGCGGGCTCTTCGCCATGCAATGCGGCACGAACTCGAGCGGCTGGAAGGTCCACAACTGCTCGTCGAACGCAGCGAGACGCTGCGGTTCGGCGAGCACGACGAGCGGCTTGCCGCTCAGATACGCCTTGCGCGCGAGGCGGCAGGCGTACGCGAGCGGATCGCCGACGTTCGTATGAAAGTCGATGCGGGTCATGCTCGCTTCAAGCGCCGGCGCGATCGATCAGGAACTGCGAGAGCAGCGGCACCGGACGGCCCGTCGCACCCTTCGCCGCGCCGCTCTTCCACGCGGTTCCTGCGATGTCGAGGTGCGCCCACGGATAAGCCGTCGCGAAGCGCGACAGGAAGCACGCCGCCGTCACGCTGCCCGCCGGACGACCGCCGATGTTCGCGACATCCGCGAAATTCGACTTGAGCTGATCCTGATACTCGTCGTCGAGCGGCAGACGCCAGGCCGGATCGACCGCTTCGCGCGACGCGTCGAGCAGCTCGCCCGCGAGCGCGTCGTCCTTCGAGAACAGACCCGTGTTGTGATGACCCAGCGCGATGATGCACGCGCCCGTCAACGTCGCGATATCGACCACGGCGGCGGGCTTGAAGCGCTCCGCGTAGGTCAATGCGTCGCACAGGATGAGGCGGCCTTCGGCGTCGGTGTTGAGCACTTCGATGGTCGTGCCGTTCATCGCGGTGATGATGTCGCCAGGCTTCACCGCGTTGCCCGCGGGCATGTTCTCGCAGGTCGGGACCACGCCGATCACGTTGAGCTTCAGGCCCATCTCGGCAACCGCGCGCATCGTGCCGAACACGGAGCCCGCGCCGCACATGTCATATTTCATCTCGTCCATCGCCTCGCCCGGCTTGATCGAGATGCCGCCCGAGTCGAACGTGATGCCCTTGCCGACCAGCACGACCGGCGCGTTCTTGCCCTTCGCGGCCGCACCGGCGCCCTGGTAATGCATGACGATGAACTGCGGCGGCTCGACCGAGCCCTTCGCGACCGACAGGAACGAGCCCATGTTGAGCGCTTCGATCTGCTTCTG
>Ga0160459_100728_pt1 | contig 11196 bp, 11 predicted proteins | sample HID1973K_E6MG_FD_108208 | JGI IMG/M metagenome (GOLD analysis project Ga0160459, IMG submission 108208) | Enriched mosquito-associated microbial communities from UW Madison campus, WI, USA - HID1973K_E6 MG | ecosystem: Host-associated > Arthropoda: Insects > Digestive system > Unclassified ... | reverse complement strand
GGCCGCGCCGACCAGACCCGAGATGCCGACCATGATCAGCGTTTCCCAGAACGACTGCACGAACATGTCGAACATTTCACTCAACATGGGACAACTCCTCCACAACGACGCCTTGCGAACGCAAATACTCGATCGCCTCGGCGATCTTCACCGGCTGGCCGCCCGCGAGCACCGCGAGCGAGCCGAACGCCTGCCCCTGGATCTCGTCGATCTGACCGTGCAGGATGTTGAAATCGAGTTCGTAGCGGCGAATCGTCTCCGAGAGAATCGGCTGATCGACGCCCGAGCCCGTGAACGCGAGCCGCAGCAGATGGCCGCTGCCGGTCTTCAGACGCTCGATGACGCGCGCCTTCAACGCGGGCGGCAACTCGTGCGCGATCACGTCGCCGATCAGCGCGCGCGTGACTTCGTGATGCGGCTGCATGAAGACATCGACGACCTTGCCCTCTTCCACCACGCGGCCCGCGTCGAGCACCGCGACGCGATCGCAGACCTGCTTGATGACTTCCATCTGATGCGTGATCAGCACGATCGTGAGACCGAGCTCGCGATTGATCTTGCGCAGCAGATCGAGAATCGCGCGGGTGGTCTCGGGATCGAGCGCGGACGTGGCTTCGTCGGAAAGCAGCACGGTCGGCTTGCTCGCGAGCGCCCGCGCGATGCCCACGCGCTGCTTCTGCCCGCCGCTGATCTGCGCGGGATATTTGTCCTTGTGCGTCGTCAGGCCGACGAGATCGAGCAGCGGCAAAACGGCCGCCTCGATCTCCGCGCGCTTCTTGCCGGCGAGTTCGAGCGGCAGCGCGACGTTGTCGAACACCGTGCGCGAGCTCAGCAGATTGAAATGCTGAAAGATCATGCCGATATCGCGGCGAGCGGCGCGCAGATCGTCCTTGCCGAGCGTCGTGAGATCGCGGCCGTCGACGATCACGTTGCCTTCGCTTGGGCGCGTGAGCAGATTGATCGTGCGCACCAGCGTGCTCTTGCCCGCGCCGCTGCGCCCGATAATGCCGAACACTTCGCCGGCGGGAATCGTCAGATTGACGTTGTGCAGCGCTTCGACCCAGCCGCGCGGGCCGGCGAATCGCTGCGAGAGGTTGCGTATTTCGATCATGGAAAATGCAAACGGCGGAAGGCTCGCCGGGTGAAACGCACCCCGCGCAGCCGGCCGCCGCTCGTTCGTAGCCGTGTAGTACCGTGGTTCGCGATTTTACAGGAGGCTTTACATTCCGTTTAATAATGAATTCAGATTGGCTAATAACGTTGAGATATTTAGCGATGCTCAGATCTCGGCCAGCACACGCAAGTGCGCAACCACACTGCGCCCAAGCGCCGACAAGTTATATCCACCTTCGAGACAACTCACGATGCGCCCTTGCGCGTGACGCTTCGCCACCGCGCGAACCTGCTCGGTGATCCACGCATAGTCGTCCTCGACGAGACCCATGTTCGCCATGTCGTCCTCGCGATGCGCGTCGAATCCGGCTGAAACGAAGATCATCTGCGGCTTGAATTCCTCGAGCCGCGGCAGCCACATCATGTCGACGACCTCGCGCACCTGCACGCCCTTGGTGCGCGCCGGCAGCGGCACGTTAACCATGTTCGACGCGTGATTCCCAGCGCCGCTGAACGGATAGAACGGATGCTGGAAGAAGCTGCACATCAGCACGCGCGAGTCGCCGGAAAACGCGGCCTCGGTGCCGTTGCCGTGATGAACGTCGAAATCGACGATCGCGACGCGTTGCAGGCCGTGCACGTCGAGCGCATGACGCGCGGCAATCGCGACGTTGTTGAAGAGGCAGAAGCCCATCGCGCGCGCGGGTTCCGCGTGATGGCCCGGCGGGCGCACGCTGCAAAACGCGTTGTCATAACGCCCTTCGATGACGGCATCGGTCGCAGCGATTGCCGCGCCCGCCGCGCGCAATGCGGCGCGATAGGACTCGGGGCACATCGACGTATCGGGATCGAGCTCGCTTCGACCCGATTCGGGCGTGCGGCTCTTGATGTAGTCGATATGCGCCTGCGTATGCACGCGCGCGAGGTCGGTTTCCTCGGCGAGCGGCGCTTCCTCGCGCTCGATGAGCGCATCGATCCGGCTCGCGATCAGCTGATCTTCGATCGCCTGCAAGCGCGCCGGGCATTCGGGATGCCATTGACCGTTGTCGTGCCGGAGGCAGTCGGGGTGGGAGTAAAAGCCGGTGGCCATGATGTCTCGCAATGCCGCTTTCGTCGGCTCTCGTCTCGTGTTTTTTCGTCATACGCGACCACGCGTCGCGCGTTTGACGTTAAGTTACCACACCGTTCGGCGCGGCCGCCCTCGCCCCTGCACGAGGGCAGTATGGGCGCGAGGCGTCGGTTATACTGCCCCGACGCCTTGCCGGCCGAGCGGTTGCGCGTTGCGTTCTGTTGAGAATCGTTGCAGATCGTTTCGGATCGATTCAACTTCCGGCGTTTCGTGCATCCGGCATCGCCCCAACCGCCCCAACCACGCACACTATGACTTTCCAGTTTGCTCCGTTCGACCTCACGGCCCGCTTCAAGCCGGCAAAGCGCGCACTCTTCGCCTCCCTCGTCTGCGCGCTCGGCGTTCTCTCCGGCAACAGTGTCTTTGCGCAGTCGCAGCAGCCGCAGGCCGCGACGCCGCAAGGACAGGTGTTCGAAGAAGAGATCGTGCCGCAGCGCTACGCGAACAACCCGAATGTCGAAGCGTTCATCAACGACATGGTCGCGCGCTACGATTTCGATTCGTCCGCGCTGCACGACCTGTTCGCCCGCGTGAGCTATTCGGCGACGGCGGCGAAACTCGTTCTGCCATCGCCCACGCCGCAGGCCAAGAACTGGCGCGCATATCAATCGCGCTTCATCGAGCCGGTGCGAATCAACGCGGGCGTGAAGTTCTGGCGCGCGAATCAGGCCACGCTGCAGCGCGCCTCCGAGCAATTCGGCGTGCCGCCCGAGGTGATCGTCGGGATCATCGGCGTGGAGACGATCTACGGGAAGTACATGGGCAACTTCCGCGCGCTCGACGCGCTGACCACGCTCACCTTCGATTACCCGAACACGCCGAATCGCGCCGAGCGCATGGCGACCTTTCGCAAGAACCTGGAAGACCTGCTCGTGTGGACGCGCGATGCGCAGATCGATCCGACCACCGTGCTCGGTTCGTACACCGGCGCGATCGGCATCCCGCAGTTTCTGCCCAGCAGCATCGTGCAATACGCGGTCGATTACGACGGCAACAGCCGCATCGATCTGCGCACGAGCCCCGCGGACGCCATCGGCAGCGTGGCGAACTATCTGAAGCAGAACGGCTGGGAGCCGGGCCGTCCGGTCGTGTGGCGGATCGCTGGCGACGTCGGCAGCCAGGGCATCGCGCAGGCCGCGGCCGATGGCGCACCGGAGCCGAAGTGGTCGCTCGCGCAATTGACGAAGGCCGGCATGCTGCTCAACGAACCGGGACTGAACGTCGAGGCACAGGCAGCGACGCCACTCACCGTCGTCGATCTGCCGACGCCCGGCCGCACGACCGAGTACACGCTCGGGCTGAAGAACTTCTATGTGCTCACGCGCTACAACCGCAGCTTCTTCTATGCGCTCGCGGTGTATCAACTCGGCGAGGCCGTTAAGGCGCGCATGATCGCGGGCGACACCGGTACGAATCCGCAGTGACGTTTTTGCTGGCTCTGAAAAAGAAAAACCCCGGCATGCCGGGGTTTTTTCATTGCGCGGGCAAAGGTCGCGGCATCACGCCGGAAACACGCCCGTCGACAGATAACGATCGCCGCGATCGCAGACGATGAACACGATCGTCGCGTTCTCCACCTGACGCGCGATGCGCAGCGCGACTTCGCACGCGCCGCCCGACGAGATGCCCGCGAAAATACCTTCGACCGATGCGAGGCGCCGCGCCATCGCCTCGGAAGCCGCCTGACTCACATTCTCCACGCGGTCGACCCGGCTGCGATCGAAGATTTTCGGCAGATACGCTTCCGGCCACTTGCGGATGCCCGGAATGCGCGAGCCCTCTTCCGGTTGCGCACCGATGATCTCGATCTTCTGATCCTGCTCTTTCAGGTATTTCGACACGCCCATGATCGTGCCGGTCGTGCCCATCGACGAGACGAAGTGCGTGAGGCGCCCTTCGGTCTGACGCCACAGTTCGGGGCCAGTGCCTTCGTAATGCGCGAGCGGATTGTCGGGATTCGCGAACTGGTCGAGGATGATCCCCTTGCCATCGCGCTGCATCTGATCGGCGAGATCGCGTGCGTACTCCATGCCGCCCGTCACCGGCGTCAGCACGATCTCCGCGCCATACGCGGCCATGCTCTGACGGCGCTCGACCGAGAGATCTTCGGGCATCAGCAGCACCATCTTGTAGCCGCGCATCGCGGCGGCCATCGCGAGCGCGATGCCGGTATTGCCGCTCGTCGCTTCGATCAGCGTGTCGCCCGGCTTGATGCGGCCGCGCTCTTCAGCTTTCCTGATCATCGACAAAGCCGGACGGTCCTTCACCGAACCCGCCGGATTGTTGCCTTCCAGCTTGCCCAGCACGACGTTGTTGCGGCTGCGGATTTCGTCGTCCACGATGCGGACGAGCTGCACGAGCGGCGTATTGCCGATCGTGTCTTCGATAGTCATGTAAGCCATATGCGGAGCGGATTCGATTCCCGCGGCAGGACGCGCCCGCCGAGGGATTTTTGATATGAGAATGCTTCGATTGTAGCCCAGCGGTCCCGTCGACGCCGGTGCACCCCTGATGCGCGGATGGAATGCCGCGCGCGGCCGCGCCCGCACATGCAAAAAGCCCCGCAGGCAAACGTCCGCGGGGGAGCCCAACACTTCCGAAGGCTGAAGGAGATCGTTGACGCGCCGGGGACGCCGGCGCGCCTTGGCGTCGTCCCTTATTTCTTCACGACGACGGGTTTGGACGACGCGGACGCCGAAACCTGCGTTGCGACCGCCGGGTTCGCAGCGCCGGGCGGTGCGGCGGCGGCGGTCTTGGCGGTAGCACCGATCGTCAGCCCTTCCGCTTCGAGACGTTGAACGGTCTTGCCGCCCATGCCTTTCACGCGCGTGCTGAGATCGCTGGCGTCCTTGAAGGGGCCATGCGCCTGACGTTCGTCGAGAATGGCTTTCGCCTTGGCCGGACCGATGCCCTTCACGCCGCGCAGCGCATCGGAGTTGGCGGTGTTGACGTCGACGGCCGCGAACGCGCTACCGATGGAAAAGATGAGCGCGAATGCGGCGATCGACGAGCGTGCTTGCTTGAACATGACTGAGTCTCCGTGAGGAACCGGCTGGCAACGGCGCCAACCGTGAGACCCAGTTTAGAGAGACTCGAAACGCGTTTATAGCTGGCCGAATAGCCAACGCACGTAGCGATCGACGCCTTCCTGAACCGTCAGAAACGGTGCGTCGTAACCCGCCGCGCGCAGGCGCGACTGGTCCGCCTGCGTGAAGCATTGATACTTGCCGCGCAGTGCGTCGGGGAACGGAATGTACTCGATGAGCCCGCGCTGCACGAGCTCCGCGAGCGACAGCGGCGCTTCGCCGTCGAGCGCGCGCAGCGAATTCACTACCGTCGACGCGATATCGTTGAACGGCTGGGCGCGTCCGGTGCCGAGATTGAAGATGCCCGACTTCTCCGGATGATCGAAGAAGAACAGGTTCACCTTCACCACATCTTCGACCGAGATGAAATCGCGCGTCTGCTCGCCCGCGGCATAGCCGTTGTATTCACCGAAGAGCTTGACCTTGCCCTCCGAGCGGAACTGGTTGAAGTTATGGAACGCGACCGACGCCATGCGGCCCTTGTGCGTCTCGCGCGGGCCGTACACGTTGAAGTAGCGAAAGCCGACGATCTGGCTCTGCGCCTTCGGCAACACCTGACGCACGATCTGATCGAACAGGAATTTCGAATAGCCGTAGACGTTGAGCGGCTTCTCGACCTCGCGTTCTTCGACGAAACGGCTCGACCCGCCGTATGTCGCCGCCGACGATGCATAGAGGAACTGCGCGCCCTGTGCGAGGCACGCGTCCATCACGTCGCGGCTGTAGCGGAAATTGTTGTCCATCATGTAGCGGCCGTCGGTTTCCATCGTGTCCGAACATGCGCCTTCATGGAACACCGCGCGCACTTTGCCGAAATCGCCGCGCGTGAAGCGCTCGACGAACTCGGTCTTGTCGAGGTAATCGTCGATCTCGCAATCGACGAGGTTCTTGAACTTGTCGGCGCGCGTGAGGTTGTCCACCGCGATCACGCGTTGCTCGCCGCGCTCGTTGAGCGCCTTGACGATATTGCTGCCGATGAACCCGGCAGCACCGGTAACGATGATGGTCATGGCGAAGTGTCAGGTAAGGTCAGGCGAAGAGTTCGTTGTAGTCGACGGTCGCCGTGCCGAGCTTGCCCACGACGATGCCCGCCGCGCGGTTCGCATAGACGATCGAGTCGACGAGCGGCACACCCGCGCCCAGCATGGTCGCGACCGTTGCGATGACGGTGTCGCCCGCGCCCGAGACATCATACACTTCGCGTGCTTCGGCCGAGGTATGCAGCACCTGGTTCTCGGTGAAGAGCGTCATGCCTTCTTCGGAGCGCGTGAGCAGCAGCGCAGAGATATCAAGCTCGGCGCGCAGCTTCGTCACGCGCTCGTGCAAGTCTTCCTCCGACTTCCACTGACCGACCACTTCGCGCAGTTCGGCGCGATTCGGCGTGATGAGCGTGGCGCCGCGATAGCGATCCCAGTCGTCGCCTTTCGGGTCGACGAGCACGGGTTTTCCGGCGCGCTTCGCGTCGGCGATCATCTGCGTGACGTGCGTGAGGCCGCCCTTCGCGTAGTCGGACATGAGGATCACGTCGTGCTGCGGCAGCAGTTCCGCGAAGCGCGCAAGACACGCGTGCAGCACTTCGTGATTCGGCGTGTTCTCGAAATCGACGCGCAGCAATTGCTGCTGGCGCGAAAGCACGCGCAGCTTGATGGTCGTGAGCAGTTCGGGATCGCGTTCGAGATGCCCCGCGACCTTGCTCTCGCCGAGCAACTCGACGATGCGCTCGCCCGGCTCGTCGTGACCGACGACACAGAGCAAGCCCGCCTGCGCGCCGAGCGCCGCCGCGTTGCGCGCGACGTTCGCAGCGCCTCCGAGCCGGTCTTCCTTCTTCTGCACATGCACCACCGGCACGGGCGCTTCCGGCGAGATGCGGTGACGTCGCCGAACCAGTAGCGGTCGAGCATCACGTCGCCGACCACCAGCACGCGCGCGGCCGAGATGCGCGCGCGCGGCACGACGGGAATATCGGCGTTAGCTGCGGCTGCCGTTGCGGTCGAGTTCGACATGGGGACGTCCTATCGCGTAATAGTCGATGCCCATTTCGGCCATCGCTTCCGGTTCATACAGATTGCGGCCATCGAAGATTACCGGCGTCTTCAGCGCGCTCTTCAAGTGCCAGAAATCGGGGCTCTTGAATTCCTTCCATTCGGTCACGATGACGAGTGCGTCTGCGCCCGTCAGCGCGTCCTGCTGCGTCTTCACGAAGTGCAGACGCTTGATGTCCTCGGGGCGATCCGCGAGATCGAGCGCGAACACGCGCTCGGCTTCGTCGCGCGCGACGGGATCGTAACCGCGCACCGTGGCGCCGCGCTGCAAGAGCGCCTCGATGATGCGCCGGCTCGACGCCTCGCGCATGTCGTCGGTGTTGGGCTTGAACGCGAGGCCCCACACGGCGAACGTGCGCCCGCGCAGGTCTTCGCCCATGCGCCTGACGATCTTGTTGACGAGCACATCCTTCTGGTCGTGATTGACCGCTTCGACCGCTTCGAGAACGCGCAGCGTGTGGCCGTTTTCGCGCGCGGTCTGCGCGAGCGCCTGCACGTCCTTCGGGAAGCACGAGCCGCCGTAACCGCAGCCCGCGTACAGGAAGTGATAGCCGATTCGCGGGTCCGAGCCGATGCCGCGCCGCACCGATTCAATGTCCGCGCCGACGGTGTCCGCCAGATTCGACAGATCGTTCATGAACGAGATGCGCGTCGCGAGCATCGCGTTGGCGGCGTACTTCGTGAATTCGGCAGAGCGCACGTCCATGTAGAGCGTGCGCTCGTGATTGCGGTTGAAGGGCACGTAGAGCCGCTTCATTTTCTCGCGCGCGAGATTGCCTGCGTCGTCGTCGTCGATGCCGATCACGATGCGATCTGGCCGCATGAAGTCGTCGACCGCCGCGCCTTCCTTCAGGAACTCCGGATTCGACACGACCGAGAAGCCATGCTTCGCCGAGCCTTCGAGCCCACGCGCTTTCAGCTCTTCGTCGACGACCTTCTTCACCTGCAGCGCTGTGCCGACCGGCACCGTCGACTTGTCGACGATCACCTTGAAGTCGTTCGAGTATTTGCCGATATTGCGCGCGGCGGCGAGCACGTATTGCAGGTCGGCGGAACCGTCTTCGTCGGGCGGCGTGCCCACCGCGATGAACTGGATGTCGCCATGCTCGACGCTCGCTTTGACATCCGTGGAAAACTGGATGCGGCCCGCCGCGCGCGTGCGCTTCAGCATTTCCTGAAGGCCCGGCTCGTGGATCGGCACGCCGCCGTTGTTGAGAATTTCGATCTTGCGCGGATCCACATCCACGCAAAACACGTCATTGCCGATTTCGGCAAGGCACGCGCCGGTCACAAGACCGACGTAACCCGTGCCGACGATGGTCACTTTCATACGCTTTCCGGTGGTTTCTGAAATGCCGGTGGCGGAAGCGGCGCGTTCGAGCGCCGCCTGATTTCATGCTTGCCGCGCGCGGGTTCAGACCGAGCTGGTGATCGGCTCGACGCGCCGCGGCGCGTACGTTTCCCAGCCGCTGCAGCCGGGACATTGCCAATAGAATAGTCGCGCGCGGAAGCCGCAAGTTTGACACGTATAACGCGGCAGGTTCTTGGTGCGCTGTTTCACGAGATTACGCATCAGTTCGAGCTCGCCGCGACGCGGCTCGTCGGCGGTCGCTTCCTGGGCTTCGAGCAGACGCGTCATGCCCGCGAGATTCGGCGCGCTTTCCATTTGCTTGCGCGCGAGCGCGTGCGCCGCGTCCAGGCCGCGCAACTCCTGCACGTGCTTGTACGCGACATCGAGCAGATCGTTCGACGGATAGCGCGTCGCGTAATCGATCAGCAGATCCACGCCCTCATCCTTGCGTCCGAGCGCGCCGTACGCCTTCATCAGCTTTTCGGCGACGAGCGGCAGATACGCTTCATTCTGCGCCTCGACGCGCTTCCAGTGCGTGATCGCGGTGTCGACGTTGCCCGCGGCCGCCTCGACGTCGCCGGCGAGGATCGTCGCGCGCACGTTGTCCGGGTTCGATGCCAGCGCGAGCTTCAGTTCGGCGCGCGCGCCTTCGGGATTCTTGCGCTGCAACGCTTCCTGCGCGAGCTCGCAATGAAAATGCGCGATCTCCATATGCAGCGACGGCGCGCCCATCTTTTCGATCTGCTCGGCCGTCGTGATGGACTTCGGCCAGTCTTTCTCGATCTCGTAGATGGTGAGCAAGGCGCGCTGCGCGCCGAGCGAATACTCGCCCGCTTCGAGCGAACGGAACGTCTCCTCGGCGCGATCGAGCAGGCCCGCCTTCAGGAAGTCCTGTCCGAGTTCATAGAGCGCGTGATCGCGCTCGGCGACCGGCAAGTCGGCGCGGCTCAGGAGATTCTGATGCACGCGGATCGCGCGGTCGGTTTCGCCGCGCCGGCGGAACAGATTGCCGAGCGCGAAATGCAGTTCGATGGTTTCCGGATCGAGTTTGGCGACTTCGATGAACGCATCGATCGCCTTGTCGTGTTGTTCGTTCAGCAGAAAATTCAGGCCGCGAAAGTACGAGCGCGGCAGGTTCGCATTCTCGGACAGCAGAGTTTTCAGGTCATAGCGGGACGCGATCCACCCCAGCGCGAAGGCGATGGGGATGACGAGTAGCCACCAGAAGTCTAGATCCATGCGATTTGTCGTTGAATGTTAGGTGTCTGCTTTCGCTCGATATCAGATGAGCGGCGGCATCGGCGGTTCTTCCTTCACCACCGGCGTCTCGCGCGCGACGCGCAGTTCGCGCTTCAGCCGTCCGTTTTCCATCCGCAGACGTATCATCGCGGGCACGCCGGACAACAGCCCCGCCAGCAATCCCACGACGAAAAACGCGAGACCGATCAGGATCAGCGGCGCGGTCCAGGCATAGCCTGCAAGGAAGTTCAGCGTCGCGGTCTGGGTGTTGGCGAGCGCCAGCACCAGCAGCAGCACGAAAATCAGAACGCGGATCAGCCAGACGAGGAATCTCATGTAGGGTCTCGCAAGAGCGGTTGCATCAGACGGCCCTTCCGTTGCGGCCGGGCCTGCGCGGTTGAACACCCAGGTCAAAGTGACCGGTATTGTAATTGATGCTTCCGGGCACAGGCAGCCGCCGGCGCTCCGCGTGGATTTTCAGCAAACAACGAACCCGTTGCGCCAGCGCTGCGAGCATGAAGCGCCGCATATGAAAAAAGCACCCCGAAGGGTGCTTTCCTGGTCGATTGCCTCGTGGGCGAACGTCGCGAACTGAAGAATGCCTTCAGCCGGGAATGCGCGCCGATCAGAGATCGTCCGCATCATCGTCATTCGACATCTTCAGCGGCTCTCCCGCACGGCCATCGACGCGTTCGCGCAATTCCTTGCCCGGCTTGAAGTGCGGCACGAATTTCTCCGGTACCAGCACCTTCTCACCCGACTTGGGATTGCGCCCGACGCGCGACGGACGACGGTTGAGCCCGAAGCTGCCGAAGCCGCGAATCTCGATGCGGTGACCGTTAGCCAAAGCCTCCGACATCGCATCGAGCATCGTCTTCACCGCGAAATCCGCATCCTTGAGGACAAGTTGCGGAAATCGCGACGCCAACTGGGCGACCAATTCCGATTTGGTCATACTTCAGCTTGCCGTTGAGGGCTTAGCTGTTCTGGCCGTCGAGCTTGGCCTTGAGCAGCGCGCCGAGGTTGGTCGTGCCGGTCGCAGCGGCGTTCGTGTCGCCCTGCAGGCTGCGCATGGCTTCCTGCTGTTCGGCCGAATCCTTCGCCTTGATCGAAAGGTTGATGCCACGCGACTTGCGATCGATGTTGATGATCATCGCGTTGACCTTGTCGCCTTCCTTCAGCACGTTACGCGCATCTTCCACGCGGTCTTGTGCGATTTCCGAAGCACGCAGGTAG
>Ga0160459_100722_pt1 | contig 11300 bp, 10 predicted proteins | sample HID1973K_E6MG_FD_108208 | JGI IMG/M metagenome (GOLD analysis project Ga0160459, IMG submission 108208) | Enriched mosquito-associated microbial communities from UW Madison campus, WI, USA - HID1973K_E6 MG | ecosystem: Host-associated > Arthropoda: Insects > Digestive system > Unclassified ... | reverse complement strand
TGATCTCGGGCGAGCACGGCATCGGCATCACCAAGCTGGAGTTTCTGACTGAAGAGGAAATCGGCGATTTCCGCGCGTACAAGCAGCGCGTCGATCCACACGGGCGCTTCAACAAGGGCAAGCTGTTCGAAGGCGCCGATCTGCGAAACGCGTATACGCCGAGCTTCGGGCTGATGGGGTACGAATCGCTCATCATGCAGCAGTCGGATATCGGCGCGATCTCCGATTCGATCAAGGACTGTCTGCGCTGCGGCAAGTGCAAGCCGGTTTGCGCGACACACGTGCCGCGCGCGAACCTGCTGTATAGCCCGCGCAACAAGATTCTCGCGACTTCGTTGCTGGTCGAAGCGTTCCTGTACGAAGAGCAGACGCGCCGCGGTGTATCGATCAAGCATTGGGACGAGTTCAACGACGTCGCCGATCACTGCACGGTCTGCCACAAATGCGTGACGCCGTGCCCGGTGAAGATCGACTTCGGCGATGTCACGATGAACATGCGCAATCTGCTGCGCAAGATGGGCAAGAAGAAGTTCAACGCGGGCAACGCGGCGGGCATGTTCTTCCTCAATGCGACCAATCCGCAGACCATCAATCTCGCCCGAACCGCGATGATGGGTGTCGGCTACAAGGCGCAGCGTTTCGGCAACGACGTGCTGAAGAAATTCGCGAAGAAGCAGACGGCGAAACCGCCGGCGACGGTCGGCAAGCCGCCCGTGGTCACGCAGGTGATCCACTTCATGAACAAGAAGATGCCGGGCAATCTGCCGAAGAAGACGGCGCGCGCGCTGCTGGATATCGAAGACAACAAGATCGTTCCGATCATCCGCAATCCGAAGACGACCACCGTCGATTCGGAAGCCGTGTTCTATTTCCCCGGCTGCGGTTCGGAGCGTCTGTTCTCGCAAGTCGGGCTCGCGACGCAGGCCATGCTGTGGGAAGCGGGCGTGCAGACCGTGCTGCCGCCGGGCTATCTGTGCTGCGGTTATCCGCAGCGCGGCTCCGGGCAGTACGACAAGGCCGAGAAGATCGTCACGGACAATCGCGTGCTGTTCCATCGGGTCGCGAATACGCTGAACTATCTCGATATCAAGACCGTGGTCGTGTCGTGCGGAACCTGCTACGACCAGCTCGCGGGCTATGAATTCGAGAAGATCTTCCCGGGCTGCCGGATCATCGACATTCACGAATTCCTGCTCGAGAAGAACATCAAGCTCGACGGCGTGACGGGCACACGTTACATGTACCACGACCCGTGTCACTCGCCGATCAAGACGATGGACCCGGTCAAGCTCGTCAACGAACTGATGGGCTCGCAGAACGACGGGTACAAGATCGAGAAGAACGATCGATGCTGCGGCGAATCGGGCACGCTCGCGGTCACGCGTCCGGACATCTCCACGCAGGTGCGCTTCCGCAAGGAAGAGGAGATCCGCAAGGGCGCGGCGAGGCTGCGGGGCATTCCGCTCGTCGCGGAAGCGGGCGCGAATGGCATCAATATCGCGAACGCGTCGGCTGGAGCTGCGGGCGCGCAGCCCGGTTCGGTGCTCAAGGCCGGCGACGGTCCGCAACCCAACGGCTCGGACGTGAAAATCCTCACGAGCTGCCCGTCCTGTCTGCAAGGCCTGTCGCGCTACAACGAGGACGCCAATATCGAGGCGGACTATATCGTCGTGGAAATCGCGCGCAAGGTGCTAGGCGAGAACTGGATGGAACAGTACGTCGAACGCGCGAACAATGGCGGTATCGAGCGCGTACTGGTGTAATAGCGAAATCGAGGTTGATTCGCTAGAGGTATGAGATGGACTGTGTGTTTTGCCGTGAAGACGGCGGCGAGGTGCTGTGGTCGGACGACGCGTTGCGCGTCGTCCTCGCCGACGAGCCCGACTGGCCGGGCCTGTGCCGCGTGATCTGGGGCGCGCACGTCGCTGAAATGTCCGATTTGCCGGATGGCGACCGCGCGCGCGTGATGACCGCCGTCAACGGCGTCGAGCGCGCAATGCGCCGCGTGCTCGTACCGGAGAAGATCAATCTGGCGAGCCTCGGCAGTCAGGTGCCGCACGTCCACTGGCACGTCATTCCACGCTTTTCCAACGATTCCCGCTTTCCTCTGCCGATCTGGGCGCCGCGCCAGCGCACCGTGTCGGAATCGCAGCTTTCGAAGCGCCGCGCCCAGGCCACGCTCTTGCGCGAACAGGTGCGCAACGAACTGAACCAGGCGTTCGGACATCAATAAGGCAAGACCATGAGCGGACTCACATCCACGACGCCGATTCCCACCGGCGTCGTCGTGCATTCGAAATCCCGGGTGCTCGAATTGCAGTACGGCGACGAATCGTTTCGCGTGCCTTTCGAGCTGTTGCGCGTGTATTCGCCTTCCGCCGAAGTGCAGGGCCACGGACCGGGCCAGGAAACCTTGCAGACCGGCAAGCGCGAAGTGACGATCATCGGTATCGAACCGGTCGGGCATTACGCGCTGCAACTGAATTTTTCGGACGGCCACAATACCGGCATCTATTCGTGGGACATCCTCCACGACCTGGCGACGCGTCAGGACGTCCTCTGGCGCGAATATCTGACGAAGCTGGAAGCCGCCGGCGCGGACCGCGACGCGCCGATGGCGGTGAAAAAATCCGGTGGGCATTGCCACTGAACATCAAGGCTGCGGCATAACGCCGCACAGCCGGCGCGACGATTGCGCAGCACATAACGAACAACAGGCGAGGAAAAAGCGCGATGAGCAAGACCCACTTCGGATATGAATCGGTCGACGAGCAGGACAAGGCGAAGAAAGTGGCGGGTGTGTTCCATTCCGTCGCGAGCAACTACGACTTGATGAACGACCTGATGTCCGGCGGACTGCATCGGATCTGGAAGCACTTCACGATCGGGCAGGCCAAGGTGCGGCCGGGATACAAGGTGCTCGATCTCGCCGGCGGCACGGGCGATCTGGCGATGGCCTTCGCCAAACAGGCGGGCGAGACGGGTGAAGTCTGGCACACGGACATCAATGAATCGATGCTGCGCGTCGGGCGCGACAGGCTGATCGACAAGGGCGTGCTGACGCCCGCGCTGCTGTGCGACGCCGAGAAGATTCCATTCCCGGACAATTATTTCAATATAGTTACAGTTGCTTTCGGTTTGCGTAATATGACGCACAAGGATCGTGCGCTGGCCGAAATGCAGCGCGTGATCAAGCCAGGCGGCCGCCTGCTCGTGCTGGAATTCTCGAAAGTGTGGGAACCGCTCAAAAAGCCGTACGATATCTACAGTTTCAAGATTTTGCCGTGGCTTGGCGAAAAAGTGGCCAAAGATGCGGATAGCTACCGGTACTTGGCGGAGTCTATTCGCATGCACCCGGACCAGGAAACTTTGAAAACAATGATGGAACAAGCGGGCCTGGATCGAGTCGAATATTACAATTTGTCAGGTGGCGTGGTAGCGTTACACGTCGGGACCAAATTTTAGTGTTCCACTCTTAAAGGATTCGATATGTTCGATTCGCGCAAACCCCAATCCCGGGGTTTCCTGAACATCCTCTTCAGGAAGGCCGGAATCTTGGCGCTGGCTGGCGTTATTGCGGCTGGCGCAATCTTCGCGGAAACGGCGGAAGCCAAGCGCATGGGCGGCGGCCGCAGCATGGGCCGGCAGTCGGCAACGGCGACGCAGCAGCATCAGGCCACGCCGCCGTCCCAGTCGCAGTCGATGCAGGGCCAGCCGGGACAGGCGGCTCAGGCCCAGCGCGCGCAACCCGCGCCGGGCGCACCCGCCGCGGCGCAACCCGCGCGCAACCGCTGGCTCGGACCGATCGCCGGTCTTGCCGCGGGTCTGGGCATCGCGGCGCTGCTGTCGCACTTCGGGCTCGGCGAAGCATTCGCCGGCGCGATGGCCAACATGATCATGATCGCGTTGATCGTGCTGGCGGCCGTCATGCTGTTCCGCTTCATCATGCGCAAGCGTCAGGGCAACAACGCGAACACGCCCGCGTATGCCGGCGCGGGCTCGAATTCGGGCTCGCCGTACGGCGCCACCGCGCGCACGAGTCTGAATCAGGACCCGCCGCAGGTGCCGCAGCAGCCGTCCGGTTTCGGTGCGAACTATATCGAGTCGTCGGCCCCGCAACAGGCCGTGAACGCGAACGTGCCCGCTGGCTTCGACACCGATGCCTTCGTGCGTAACGCGAAGGTCTACTTCGTGCGGCTGCAGGACGCGTGGGATCGCGGCAACGTCAACGACATCCGCGAGTTCACGACGCCGGAAATGTTCGCCGAAGTGAAGCTCGACGTCGACGCCCGCGGCAGCGCGCCGAACCGCACGGACGTGGTGCAACTCAACGCCGATGTGCTCGGCGTCGACGACCGCCCGACCGAGTATCTCGCGAGCGTGCGCTTCCACGGCCTGATCCGCGAGTCGGAAGGGGCGGCGGCGGAACCGTTCGTCGAGGTCTGGAACCTGTCGAAGCAGAAGGCAGGCAACGAAGGCTGGCTGCTGGCGGGGATTCAGCAGGTCAGTTGAGCGTGGCCGCGCGCCGGCAACCGTCAGTGTGATCATCGGTTGCGGCGGTAGAATAGAAACCCGCGCGAGCGTCTCGCGCGGGTTTTTTCATCTCATAGCCGATGACCAACGCAGACGAATCCGCCCGTCCCGCAGCAAATCCCGCCTTGAAGACCGCATCCAGTGGGTTCGCGGCCGCCGTGAATCATCTGCTCGCGCGCGAGCCGTGGGCGCGTGAGCGCGTCAAACCCTACGCGGGCAAGCGCGTCAAGCTTGCGGGCACGCCGGTTTCGATCGCGCTCGTGGTGCAGCCGGACGGCCTGTTCGCCGCGACCACCGAAGCAGAGGCGGGCGCGTTCGACGTGACGATCTCCGTGCCGCTCGACGCCGTGCCTGCGTTTCTGCAAGGCGGCCAGGCGGCGGTGATGAAACACGTTCGCATCGAAGGCGACGCCGAATTCGCGCAGACGCTCGCGAAACTCGCCGAACATCTGCGCTGGGACCCGGAAGAAGATCTCGCGCGCGTGATCGGCGATGCGCCCGCGCATCGCGTGGGCCTCATCGCGCGCGCCGTGCAGGAGCAGGCGCAGCGCACCGGGCGGAACCTGCTGGACACGTTCACCGAATATTTCCTCGACGAGCGCCCGCAGCTCGTGCGCAAGAGCGCGCTCGACGCGTTCAACGCCGAGCTGTCGAAAGCGCGCGACGCGCTGGCGCGCGTCGAGAAACGCATCGAAAGAATCGAACAAAGCAGCGGACACATCACCCAACCATCACGACCGGGTAGCGGCGCTTCAGCGCGAACCGGCGGCGAGTCCGTGCGCGACTCGCACGAATAACGAGCTGAAGCGAATCCGAACCATGCGTTTTCTGCGTTTCCTCAAGATTTTCTTCACGATCGTCCGTTTCGGGCTCGATGAACTCGTCATGAGCGGCATCGACGATCGCCGCGTGCGCTTTCTCATGCGTATCACGACGTTCGGCCGCAAGTTCAACATCGAGCGCGGCATCCGGCTGCGCCTCGCGCTGGAAAGCCTCGGGCCGATCTTCGTGAAGTTTGGCCAGGTGCTGTCGACGCGGCGCGACTTGTTGCCTGTCGATATCGCCGATGAACTCGCGAAGCTTCAGGACCGCGTTCCGCCGTTCGATTCGACGGTGGCCGTTGGGCTCATCGAAAAGTCGCTCGGCGCGCCCATCGACGAACTGTTCGACGAATTCGAGCGCGTGCCGGTGGCGAGCGCGTCGATCGCGCAGGTGCATTTCGCGAAGATCAGGAACGGCGAGCACGCGGGCAAACCGGTCGCGGTGAAGGTGTTGCGGCCGGGCATGCTGCCGGTGATCGATTCCGACCTCGCGCTGCTGCGCGATATCGCGACCTGGGCCGAACGGCTGTGGGCGGACGGCCGGCGTCTGAAGCCACGCGAAGTGGTCGCCGAATTCGACAAATATCTGCACGACGAACTCGACCTGATGCGCGAGGCCGCCAACGGCAGCCAGCTGCGCCGCAATTTTCAGGGGCTCGATCTGCTGCTCGTGCCGGAGATGTACTGGGATCTGTCCGCGCCGACAGTGCTCGTCATGGAGCGCATGGTCGGCGTGCCGATCAGTCAGGTGGAGACGCTGCGCGCGGCAGGCGTCGATATTCCGAAGCTGGCACGCGAAGGCGTCGAGATTTTCTTCACGCAGGTGTTCCGCGACGGCTTCTTTCATGCCGACATGCATCCCGGCAACATCCAGGTGAGTCTCGATCCTGCCACCTTCGGGCGCTATATCGCGCTGGATTTCGGCATCGTCGGCGCGCTCTCGGACTTCGACAAGAACTACCTCGCGCAGAACTTCCTCGCGTTCTTCAAGCGCGACTATCACCGCGTCGCGACGCTGCACCTGGAATCAGGCTGGGTGCCGCCGAGCACGCGCGTCGAGGAACTGGAAAGTTCGATTCGCGCGGTCTGCGAGCCGTATTTCGATCGCGCGCTGAAGGACATTTCGCTCGGACAGGTTCTGATGCGCCTCTTTTCGACGTCGCGCCGCTTCAATGTCGAGATTCAGCCGCAGCTCGTGCTGCTGCAAAAGACCATGCTCAATGTCGAGGGACTCGGGCGCTCGCTCGATCCGGAGCTCGATCTGTGGAAAACGGCCAAGCCGTATCTCGAGCGCTGGATGAACGAGCAGATCGGCTGGCGCGGCTGGTACGAGCGCCTGCAGATGGAAGCGCCGCAGTGGAGCAAGACCATTCCGCAGTTGCCGCGGCTGATCCACCATATTCTGGCGGAGCACCACGACGCGCCGAAGAGCGGCAGCGACGAACTCATGCGCCTGCTGCTCGTCGAGCAAAAGCGGACCAACCGGCTGCTCGTGACGCTGCTCGTCGCCGGTCTCGTCGCGATTGCCGGCGCGGGTGTTGTGGTCGCGCAATTGTGGCTCAGCCATCCGTGAGGGCGACATCATGAGCGATCCGACGAATCCAGACGTTCCCAGCTTCGAGAATCGCGACCCGAATTCGCCCGGATTCTGGGACGAACGCTTCGACCAGCGCTTCACGCCGTGGGATCAGGCCGGCGTGCCGGACGCGTTCAAGCACTTCGTGGGATCGCGGAATGCGCTGAACGTGCTGATTCCCGGCTGCGGCAGCGCGTACGAAGCGCTTTATCTGGCCGAGCGCGGCTGGCCGGTGCGCGCGATCGATTTCGCGGCGAGCGCGGTTGCGGCTGCGCGCTCGCAACTGGGCGCGCATGCGGGGCTCGTCGAAGAGGCCGACTTCTTCGCCTACGCGCCGCCTTTTCCACTCGACTGGATCTACGAGCGCGCGTTTCTCTGCGCGTTGCCGAAAGACCGCTGGCAGGACTATGCCGACCGGATGGCGGCGCTCCTGAAACCTGGTGCGTTGCTCGCGGGCTTCTATTTCATCGGATCGACGCCGAAAGGGCCGCCGTTCGGCATCGAGCGTGGCGAACTGGACGCGCTGTTGTTGCCGCACTTCGAACTGATCGGAGACCGCGAAGTGAGCGGTTCCATTCCGGTATTCGCTGGCCGCGAGCGCTGGCTGACCTGGCGGCGAATCTGAGCGGACCGGCTTGAAAAACGCCTGCCGCGCCCCGATATACAAGCGGATCAATTCTGCGTCCGCGATCCCGAAAATCGCGGGTCAATATTGGTTTGCGGCTATAATTCAAGGCTTTGCAAGCGTCGACAGATCATTGTAGGAAGAGTGCCATGCCGATTTACGCGTACCGCTGCGCACACTGCGGCCACGAAAAAGACGTGCTTCAGAAACTGAGCGATGCGCCGCTCACGCAATGTCCTGCCTGCGGACAGGATGCTTTTTCGAAGCAGGTGACCGCTGCCGGATTCCAGTTGAAGGGATCGGGTTGGTATGTCACCGATTTCCGTAGCGCTAACAACGGCTCGAAGGGCGGCGCGGCGAACGCGTCGGCGGCGAAATCGGATGACGCCGCCGCGGCTGGCGCCAGCAGCTCGAATTCGAGCGATAGCGCGAAGCCGGCCAATACGTCATCGTCGGAAACCGCCAAGCCTGCGGCGGGCGCGTCCGCATCGTCGGACGCAGCCTGAAGCGCAGGGCGGCGAATCCGCCTCACCCCAGGTCGCGCAGACGATCTCGCCGACCGTGCCCGGAACCGGGCGCGGCTCGCCTGCCAAGCCGAATCTCCAAAGACAACGAGAGCCGGCGCAGCCTTCTCTCCGTGTAAATGACGACGAAAAAGACTACGCTGAAATCCGTGTTCCTCACCGGCCTGCTCGTGCTGGTGCCGCTCGCCATCACGCTCTGGGTGCTGGGGCTCGTGATCGGCACGATGGACCAGACGCTGCTCCTGCTGCCGCAGTCGTGGCAGCCCGAGCGCGTCGTCGGCTTCCATCTGCCGGGCGTGGGCGCGGTGCTGACGATCGCGTTCATTTTCATCGTCGGGCTGTTGACGCAGAACTTCGTCGGCCAGAAGCTCGTGAAATGGTGGGACGCGATCCTGCGTCACATCCCGGTGGTCGGGCCGCTGTACACGAGCGTGAAGCAGGTATCGGACACGCTGCTCTCATCGAGCGGCAACGCGTTTCGCAAGGCGCTGCTGATCGAGTATCCGCGCAAGGGCTCGTACACCATCGGCTTTCTGACGGGTATTCCGGGCGGCGACGTGCTCAATCACCTCGACGAAGACCACGTGAGCGTCTACGTGCCCACGACGCCGAACCCGACATCCGGCTTCTTCCTGATGATGCCGAAAAGCGAAGTCGTCGAACTGGACATGACCGTCGACGCCGCACTGAAGTACATCGTCTCGATGGGCGTGGTGGCTCCCGCGCCGAGCGCGCCGGCACCGGTCGCGCCCGCCCGCCGCCCCACCGAGCCGCCGATGTAATGCCGGCCGCGCGAACCGAGCGTCAGCCGCAGGAAGAGCATGACCCGAACGCGCGAGCCGTTGATTAACGAACAACGAAAGACACAACATCATGTCGATGCGATCTGAATACTGCGGTCTGGTGACCGAGGCCCGCCTGGGCGAAACCGTCTCGCTGTGCGGCTGGGTGCAGCGCCGCCGCGATCACGGTGGCGTTATCTTCATCGACCTGCGCGATCGCGAGGGAATCGTTCAGGTTGTCTGCGATCCGGACCGCGCCGAAATGTTCAAGGTGGCCGAAGGCGTGCGCAACGAATTCTGCGTGCAGGTGAAGGGCGTCGTGCGCAACCGTCCTGAAGGCACCGTCAATGCCAATCTGACGAGCGGCAAGATCGAAGTGCTGTGCCATGAGCTGACGGTGCTGAACGCATCGGTCACGCCGCCGTTCCAGCTCGACGACGACAACCTCTCGGAAACCACGCGCCTCACGCATCGCGTGCTCGACCTGCGCCGCCCGCAGATGCAGAAGAACCTGCGCCTGCGCTATCGCGTCGCGATGGAAGTGCGCAAGTATCTCGACGCGCAAGGCTTCATCGACATCGAAACGCCGATGCTGACCAAGAGCACGCCGGAAGGCGCGCGCGATTACCTGGTGCCGTCGCGCGTGAACGCGGGCCAGTTCTTCGCATTGCCGCAGTCGCCGCAGCTCTTCAAGCAATTGCTGATGGTCGCGAACTTCGACCGTTACTACCAGATCACCAAGTGCTTCCGCGACGAAGACCTGCGCGCGGACCGTCAGCCGGAATTCACGCAGATCGACTGCGAAACCTCGTTCCTCACCGAGCAGGAAATCCGCGATCTGTTCGAAAACATGATCCGCCACGTCTTCAAGGAGACGATGGATGTCGCGCTGCCGGAAAAATTCCCGGTCATGCTGTACTCGGAAGCGATGCGCCGCTTCGGTTCGGACAAGCCCGACCTGCGTGTGAAGCTCGAATTCGCCGACCTCACGGATGCCGTGAAGGACGTCGACTTCAAGGTGTTCAGCATGCCGGCGAACTCGAAGGACGGCCGCGTCGCGGCGCTGCGCGTGCCCAAAGGCAGCGAGCTGTCGCGCGGCGATATCGACGGTTACACGGAGTTCGTGCGCATCTACGGCGCGAAGGGCCTCGCGTGGATCAAGGTCAACGACAAGACCCGTGGCCGCGACGGCCTGCAAAGCCCGATCGTCAAGAACCTGCATGACGCGGCGCTTGCGGCGATCATGGAGCGCACCGGCGCGCAAGACGGCGACATCATCTTCTTCGCGGCGGATCGCGCGAAGGTCGTGAACGACAGCCTCGGCGCGCTGCGTCTGAAGATCGGCCATTCGGAATTCGGCCGTGCGAACAACCTGATCGAAACCGGCTGGAAGCCGCTGTGGGTCATCGACTTCCCGATGTTCGAGTTCGACGAGGAAGAGAACCGCCACGTGGCCGCGCATCACCCGTTCACGAGCCCGAAGGACGAGCATCTCGAATACCTCGAAACCGATCCGGGCCGTTGCCTCGCAAAGGCGTACGACATGGTGCTGAACGGCTGGGAAATCGGCGGCGGTTCGGTGCGTATCTTCCAGGAAGACGTGCAGAGCAAGGTGTTCCGCGCGCTCAAGATCGGCGCGGAAGAAGCGCGTCTGAAGTTCGGCTTCCTGCTCGACGCGCTGCAGTACGGCGCGCCGCCGCACGGTGGTATCGCGTTCGGTCTGGACCGCATCGTCACGCTGATGTCGGGCGCCGATTCGATCCGCGACACCATCGCGTTCCCGAAGACGCAGCGCGCGCAGGATCTGCTCACGCAGGCGCCGAGCGAAGTGGACGAGCGCCAGTTGCGCGAGTTGCACATTCGCCTGCGTCAGCCGGAGCAGAAGGCGCAGTAAGCAGGTTTTGTTGTCGATGTGATGAAAAGGGCGCCGGGTGCGCCTTTTTCATTTTTTGCGTTACAGTCTTTCGGCATCGACACACAAAGAAACGCGCGTACACAAAAACATGCAGAAGCCGCCGAAAATCCCCGAATCCGTGCTGGTCGTCATTCATACGCCGGACCTCGACGTGCTCATCATCGAACGCGCGGATCACAAGGGCTTCTGGCAATCGGTGACGGGCTCGAAAGACCACATCGACGAGCCGCTTGGCGAAACCGCCGCGCGCGAGGTGCAGGAAGAGACGGGCATCGTGATCGGCAGTGCGCTCATTCCGGAGCGCGCGCTGCTCGACTGGCATCACAGCATTCAATACGAGATCTATCCGCAATGGCGGCATCGCTATGCGGAGGGCGTCACGCGCAACACCGAGCATCAGTTCAGCCTGCTCGTGCCGCATTGCCTCGAAGTGACGCTCGCGCCGCGCGAGCACACCGCGCATCGGTGGCTGCCGTTTCGCGAGGCCGCGGACCAGTGCTTCTCGTGGTCGAACCGGGAAGCGA
>Ga0160459_100720_pt1 | contig 11309 bp, 11 predicted proteins | sample HID1973K_E6MG_FD_108208 | JGI IMG/M metagenome (GOLD analysis project Ga0160459, IMG submission 108208) | Enriched mosquito-associated microbial communities from UW Madison campus, WI, USA - HID1973K_E6 MG | ecosystem: Host-associated > Arthropoda: Insects > Digestive system > Unclassified ... | reverse complement strand
CCGAGCATCGCTGCGGCGACTGCGGTGGCCTTGACCGTTGCTTTCACCGTAGTCTTCGGCGCACGGTTGACGGTTGACTTCATGAACTCTCCTGTCTTTTGTCGAAAATTGAAAGCTTGGCGGGCGAGGGGCGTGGCACTCGCCTCGTCTGACCGGCATAACGGTTTTGTGGGCGAGAGTGGCAACACGTGTGGAGCGGCACCATCTTTACGGACCATTTTTCCGGTCAAAAATGTTTTTGGTTATTACGGGTATAGCGGTTCGGATACTTCAGGCCGATCGCGCATAAGGAAAAGCGCGTGTCGCCACGCGCTCATGAGATTCAGCTCGATGACCGGCGCGACGCACAGCGAGTACCGACGCGCTTCTTCGAGCGTCGAAAGCCATTCGAAACATTGGGAAAACGAGATTTATCCGCGCAGGGCGCATTGTCCTTGCGCGGAAAAAAGAGCGGAATGTCTTGAAGAAATTCGGTGTGTGACTGTGGCGTGATTACGTCATCGGGAAAGCGAAACTAGACGCGCCGATATTTTTTTGATTCGTGCGCAATAGCGACGCGAAGCGGCGGGAGTCGCCAGGGCGGCGATTCAGTTGCGGTAACTCGCGGTGGCGGGTGTGCGGCCATCGTCCGCCGGACGTCCGGGCTGGCGCGGCAGGCTGCGTTCTTCGTTGTAGCGCGTGATGTCGGCACGGATGGAACCGGAACCGCGCATGGGCGTGGCCTGTTCTGCGCGCGTGCCGGGACGCACTTCGGCGCTCACGGGCGTGAGGCCGTCTTTGGCGGCGACCGGCGTGTAGTGCAGGGACTGCCTGCTGTCGGCCGAGTCGCTGAACACCGCCGACGGCGACAACCACTCGACGCGCGGCCCCGCAAGCGCGAGCGAACCCGCCACCGTCAGCGCGCCGAGCGCTGCGGTTACGAAAAGCCGGGTAGTCTTGCGAAAGCCAATGAGCGCCATGTCCAAACTGCCTGCGTCCGACCGATATCCGCGTCCGTGACACCGAAAGCGCGAGCTGACGATTCAGGCGGACGACCGGCCGAAAGTCGGAGCATTCGGGTGAGGGCATCGATGTGATGCAAAAACCCGCCGACCGGTGTATCCAACAATTTATTGGGGCTTGCGGCGGCAGTCGAGCCAAAAAGTGTTAGGCCTGCTCGATGGTTGTAACACCGTGTTACGTCAGAGTTTTTTCCCTTCGGCCAACCGTTTCGGATGACCAATCATGTGACGAAAATCCTGCTGGCCAGACAATTATCGCAGCCGTCAAATCGACGTCTACGCGGCCCGGAAGTTGCTGCTTCGTCCCTTCTGCCTGCGACGATTTCATGCGCGTTGGGAATCAATCGATCTGGCAAATGAATTTGACGATTTAATCGGGTACAGGGGAAAATCATGGTTTTTCCTGACTTGACGCTGAAAAGGCCGGGCACCCATCCCGGCATGTCCAGGTACGAGATCCTTTGATGGCACGGCCCAAACTTCTTCCCGACAATTTCACGCTGGCGCTCGTCGGCACCGTCATCATCGCGAGCTTTCTGCCGTGCCGCGGCAGCGCCGCGGTGGCGTTCAACTGGATCACCAATTTCGCCATCGGGCTGCTGTTCTTCCTGCACGGCGCAAAGCTTTCCCGCGAGGCGATCGTCGCGGGCGCGACGCACTGGCGGCTGCACCTCGTCGTGCTGCTCAGCACGTTCGCCCTCTTTCCGTTGCTGGGGCTCGCCCTCAAGCCGGTACTGACGCCGCTCGTCACGCCCGCGCTCTACACCGGCATTCTGTTCCTCTGCACGCTGCCGTCCACGGTGCAGTCGTCGATTGCGTTCACGTCGATGGCCAAGGGCAACGTGCCGGCCGCCGTGTGCAGCGCGTCCGCGTCGAGCCTGCTCGGCATCTTCATCACGCCGGCGCTGGTCGGGATCGTCGTGAGCAACCATGGCGCGACGACCGGCTCGCCGTGGCATACCGTCGGCAACATCACCCTGCAACTGCTCGTGCCGTTCATCGCCGGGCAACTCCTGCGGCCGGCCATCGGCAAGTGGATCGACAAGCATCGCGCGATGCTCAAATTCGTCGATCAGGGCTCGATCCTGCTCGTCGTGTACGTGGCGTTCAGCGAGGCCGTGAACGAAGGCATCTGGCACTCCATCTCGCTGTCGACGCTCGCGGGGCTGCTCGCCGTCAACATCCTGCTGCTGGCGGCGGCGCTCTTCATCACCGCGTTCACGGCCAAACGTCTCGGCTTTTCCCGCGCGGATCAGATCACGATCATCTTCTGCGGCTCGAAGAAAAGCCTCGCCTCCGGCATTCCGATGGCGAAGGTGATCTTCGCGTCGCACGCGGTCGGCGCAGTGGTGCTACCGCTCATGCTGTTCCATCAGATCCAGCTCATGGTGTGCGCCGTACTCGCGCAGCGTTGGGGCGCGCGCAAGACCGCGCCCGAACCGGCGCGCGAGGGCAAAAGCGTCGGCGCGCCCGCGCGTCGCTGACTGGCGGCGTCTGCTGCTTCAGCATCGTTCTCCGTTGTGTTCAGCAAAGGCCGCCTCGTGCGGCCTTTGTGTCATTGGAACCCGGCTGCGCGCAGACGTCGATTCGGCCGAACGGCATAGGCCGTAACACCTGACATTTCGCATTGATCGACGGACGTGAACTGCCGCGCGTCCGACGCTTTGGACTAAGCCGTTGCGCCAAGTGACGTCCGGGCATGTCCCTTGCCACACTCTTGTCCGACAGCGGCCAGAAACGGACTCACGACGAGCATGCGGACACTATCAAGGCGACAACGATGAACCGAGTCGACCATCACGCTACAGCATCAGCGTTGCGCGCCTTTCTCAGCGAAATGCCGTTTCAACGCGGCAGCGCGGAGGACGCCGGACGCGCGCTGCGTGCGCTGATCGACGCCGGTCTCGACCGCCTGCCCTTGCCCGGCCACGGCAACACGCCGGAGCGCTGGCGCGCGCTCGGAGCGGTAGCCGCATTCGATCTTTCGCTGGTCAAGCTCTACGAAGGTCACACGGACGCGCTCGCGATCCTCGCCGAACTCGACGCGGCGCAAGCGGACGAAGACAGCGCATGGGCGGTGTGGGCGGCCGAGCCGCCGAGCGCGAGGCTGACGGCGCTGGGCGATCCCGAATCACAGACTCTGCTGCTTCAGGGCACCAAGGCGTGGTGTTCCGGCGCGGCGGCGGTCACGCATGCGCTCGTGACGGCCTGGAATGAGCGCGATGAGCCGGTGCTCGCCGCCATCGACCTGAATCAGGACGGCGTGCGGATCACGGACGCCGGCTGGCAGGCCGTCGGCATGAAGGCGAGCGCAAGCGTCGACGTGCATTTCGAGCGCGTGCCCGCGCGCCGGATCGGCGCACCGCGCGCGTATCTCGAACGGCCCGGCTTCTGGCAGGGCGGCGCGGGCATCGCCGCGTGCTGGTTCGGCGCGGCGGCGGGCGTCGCGGCATTCGTCGCGCGTGACGCGAGGCATCGGGCAGGACCGCATAAGCTCGCGCATCTCGGCGCCATCGACACGACACTGTCCGCCACGGCCGCGCTGTTGCGCGAGACGGCGGCGTTCATCGACCGCGAGCCGCGCGCCGATGCCATGGTGGCCACGATGCGCGCCCGCCTCGCCGCGGAACAGGCGGCGGCGCTCGTCGTCGAGCGCGCTGGCCGTGCACTGGGCGCGGGCCCGCTGTGCCGCGACGCGCATTTCGCGCAACTCATGGCAGATCTGCCGGTATTCATTCGACAAAGCCACGCCGAGCGGGACGAAAGTTCGCTCGCCGAGCGCGTCATAGAGGAGGAAGGGACTTCATGGCAAATCTGATCACGCGTGGGCCGCCCGGTGAAACGGCCGTGGACCGCGCCATTTTCGGCGAAGGCACGCCCGAGTCGGAATGGCAGGGATGGGCGCGTCTCAATGCGCTGCCCGAAGTCGCGCCGTCCGAACTCGTGCCGCTCGGCGGGCGGGCTGTCGTAGTTGCGCCACACCCCGACGACGAAGTGCTCGGCACCGGAGGACTGCTCGCGCTTCTCTCGGAAATAAGCCGGAATCTGCTCGTCATCGCGGTCACGGACGGCACCGCGAGCCATCCGAATTCGACCGAATGGCCCCCAGAACGCCTTGCACGCGTGCGTCCGCAGGAAACGCGGGCGGCGCTGCAAAGGTTGCATTTGCGTCAGGTACAGGTGGTCAGGCTCGGTCTTCAGGATGGCGACCCGGGCCACATCGAGGCAAGTTTGTCAGGATTGCTATCGGCTTATCTCCAACCAGGCGATATCGTTTTCACGACTTGGCGCTATGATGGGCACCCCGACCATGAGGCCGCCGGGCGCGCTGTTCACTCCGCGGCACAGGCGCTCGATCTGCCTTGCGTCGAAGTGCCGCTCTGGACCTGGCATTGGGCGTCTCCCGACGATACGCGCGTGCCATGGAGCCGTGCTCGGCGCATCGTTCTGGACGGCGCCACGCATGCCCGGAAGCTTCGGGCCGTGCAGGCGTTTCGAAGCCAGCTCGAACCCGACACCGCAACCGGTCAGGCACCAGTGCTGCCCGAGCATGTGCTGGCCCGGCTGACTCGGCCTTTCGAAGTCGTACTCATATGAACAACAACATCAATAACGATACTAAGCAGTACTTCGATGATCTGTATCGAGAAAATGAAGATCCCTGGAAGATCAGAAACCGCTGGTATGAGCGGCGCAAGCGCGCGCTCATGCTCGCCGCGCTTCCGCACGAGCGCTACGCGCGTGCGTTCGAGCCCGGCTGCGGCAACGGCGAGCTGACCGCGCTGCTGGCGTCGCGCTGCGACGAACTGATCGCGACAGACATCGCCGCGGAAGCTGTAGCGCTCACGCGGCAGCGCGTCGCGCAGTGCGCGAATGTGAAAGTCGAGCAGATGCTGCTGCCCGATGTCTGGCCAAGCGGCAAGCTCGATCTCGTCGTGATCAGCGAGATCGGTTATTACCTTGACGAGCCGCAGCTATGGCATATCGTCGAGCACATCCATCAGACTTTGTCGCGCGACGGCGCCGTCGTCGCGTGTCATTGGCGCAGACCGATCGAAGGCTGGAGTCAGACCGGCGACGAAGTGCACGCCAGGCTGCGCGGCCGGATGGGCATGCCGGTGCTCGGCCACTATTGGGACGACGATCTCGTCCTCGACGTCTGGACGCCCGACAAGCGCTCCATCCACGACCGCGAAAGCTCAGTCTGATGTTTTGCGTTATTTACTAAACAAACAAATCGCAAGGAATCTCATATACAACAAGGCTCTACTGGTTTTCTCCAATCCCTTCCGGGCTGTTTTCGAGATGTTTTACTATACAATCGCTCTGAACAAGCGAATCGGGTCAGCGCGATAAACAGCGCGTACGCCCGAAAAACAGCCGGAACCAGGCGGAGACAGAGAACACCACGATGGCCACCACCATTCGCGATGTCGCGCGGGCGGCAAGCGTCTCGATAGGGACGGTGTCGCGCGCGCTCAAGAATCAACCCGGCTTGTCCGAAGCGACGCGCGTGCGCGTCGTCGAAGTGGCGCAGCAGCTCGGCTACGACCCGGCGCAATTGCGCACGCGCATTCGCCGCGTGACCTTTCTGCTGCATCGGCAGCACAACAACTTCGCCCTCAGCCCGTTTTTTTCGCATGTGCTGAATGGCTTCGAAGAAGCGTGCCGCGAGCGCCGGCTCGTGCCGTCGGTGCTCAGCGCCGGGCCGACGCAGGACCTCGCGCAGCAGATGCGTCTGCACGCGCCCGACGCCATCGCGGTGGCGGGCTTCGTCGAGCCGGAACTGCTCGCGCATCTGCATTCGCTCGCGCGCCCGACCGTGCTGATCGACCTGCGCGCGCCGGGCTTTCGCTCCGTCAACATCGACAACATGAAAGGCGCTTCGCTCGCGATGCAGCATCTGTTCGCCCAAGGGCGGCGGCGCATCGCGTTCATCGGCGGGTCGCTTGCGCATTACAGCATCGCGCAGCGCGCGCTCGGCTATCGCAAGGCGTATTTCGACGCGGGCCTGCTCTTCGATCCGACGCTCGAAATCATGACGCAGCCGGGCCTGCCCGCCGATCTCGCCGCCGCCGACGCGATGGAACGCCTGATCGCCGACGCCCGCGCGCAATCCAGTCCGCTGCCCGACGCAGTTTTCGCCTATAACGATGCAGCGGCCCTCGCCGCGATGCGCGTCTGTCTCGCGCACGGGCTGCGCGTGCCGGACGATGTCGCGTTCGTCGGTTTCGACGACATTCCGGCCGCCGCGCAGAGCACGCCGCCGCTGTCGACCGTGACCGTCGACAAGGAAGCGCTCGGACGCCGCGGCGTCGAGTTGTTGCTGGAAGATCAATCGAGCCCGCCGAGCCAGGCTGACACGCTCGTCGCCGTCAATTTCGTTCCTCGCGCGAGCTCGGGCACGAAACAGGACATCAGCACGCCATGAACATGACCGCCTCACCTGCCCTCGCGGAAGAAGTGTCAGTGGAACGCGCGATCGATTTCCGCAGCCGCGACTTCCTGCTCTCGCACGTGCGCGACACGCTCGCCTTTTACGCGCCCAATGCGCGCGATCCGTCCGGCGGCTTCTTCCATTTCTTCAAGGACGACGGCAGCGTCTACGACCGCACGACGCGCCATCTCGTCAGCAGCACGCGCTTCGTCTTCAACTACGCGATGGCGTATCGCCATTTCGGCGACGCGCGCTATCAGGACGATGCGCGCCACGCGTTCGAATTTCTGCGCGACGCGCACTGGGACGCCGCCAACGAAGGCTACGACTGGGAAATCGAGTGGTGCGACGGCCAGAAACGCACGCTCGACGGCACGCGCCACTGCTACGGCATGGCCTTCGTGCTGCTCGCATGCGCGCACGCCGCGATGGCGGGCATCGACGAAGCCAGACCGATGATCGACGAAACGTTCGCGCTGATGGACAAGCGCTTCTGGGACGCCGACGCCGGCCTTTACGCCGACGAAGCCACGGCCGACTGGCAGCTTTCGGACTATCGCGGACAGAACGCGAACATGCACGCGACCGAGGCGCTGCTCGCCGCGTATGAGGCGACGGGCCACGTCATTTATCTCGATCGCGCGTCGATCATCGCGGGCAACATCACGCTGCGTCAGGCGAAGCTGTCGAACGGTCTCGTGTGGGAGCATTTTCATCGCGACTGGTCGGTGGACTGGCATTACAACGAATCGGACAGCTCGAACATCTTTCGCCCGTGGGGTTTTCAGCCGGGGCACCAGACCGAATGGGCGAAGCTGCTGCTGATCCTGGAGCGGCATCGCGCGCTGCCGTGGCTCGCGCCGCGCGCGGCCGAACTCTTCGACGCGGGTTTCAATCGCGCGTGGGACAGCCGGCACGGCGGCCTTTATTACGGTTTCGGCCCGGACGACACCATCTGCGACCACGACAAATACTTCTGGGTCCAGGCGGAAAGTTTCGCGGCGGCGGCGCTGCTCGGGGCGCGCACCGGCCGCGAGCGCTTCTGGGATTGCTACGACGAACTCTGGCGCTATAGCTGGGCGCACTTCGTCGATCACGAATATGGCGCGTGGTATCGCATTCTCACGTGCGACAACCGCAAGTACGGCGACGAGAAAAGTCCCGCCGGCAAGACCGACTATCACACCATGGGCGCGTGCTACGAAGTGCTGAACGCGCTCGGCCCGACCTCGACTCAACGGTGACAAGCATGGCAAGCGAGCAAACCACCTTCCCGCAATTCATCTCCGCCGGCGACATTCTCACCGACATGATCCGCACGGACGTGTCGAGCTGGCTTTCGCGTCCGGGCGGCGCGGGCTGGAACGTCGCGCGGGCGGTGGCGCGGCTCGGCCTGCCGACGGCCTGCGCCGGCTCGCTCGGCACCGACAATTTCTCCGACGATCTGTGGGACGCGAGCGCCGCATCGGGGCTCGACATGCGCTTCATGCAGCGCGTCGAGCGCCCGCCGCTGCTCGCGATCGTGCACAAGACGCAGCCGCCGACCTACTACTTCATGGGCGAAAACGGTGCGGATCTGGCGTTCGATCCGTCGCGGCTGCCGCAAGGCTGGATGGAGCGCGTGAAGTGGGCGCATTTCGGCTGCATCAGCCTCGTGCGTCAGCCGCTCGGCGCGACGCTTGCTGCGCTCGCCCGGCAATTGCGCGATCACGGCGTGAAGATCAGCTTCGATCCGAACTACCGCAATCTGATGGAGCACGGCTACGAGCCGATCCTGCGCAACATGGCGAGCCTCGCCGATCTCATCAAGGTGTCGGATGAGGACCTGCACATGCTCTTCAAGGGCATGCCCGAGGCGGACGCGCTCGCGAAAATCCGCTCGATCAACCCACAAGCCACCGTGCTCGTCACGCGCGGCTCGGGCCAGGCGACGCTCTACGCCGGCGACCAGCAATACAGCGCGCGCCCGCCCAGCGTCGAAGTGGCGGATACGGTCGGCGCGGGCGATGCGTCCATCGGCGGATTGCTCTACAGCCTGATGGCGCGTCACGGCGAGTGGCCCGATCATCTGAAGTTCGCGCTCGCGGCGGGCGCGGCAGCGTGCCGTCACTCAGGCGCGCACTCGCCTTCGCTGGACGAGGTGCAGGCGTTGCTCGCATAAGCGTCGTACGCGTTACATATCCGCGTGCTAGCATGGGTTCGTCCTTGCCTGGAGGCGAATCCATCATGGAAGACACCACCTATACGAAAGGCATCTATACCGCGACGATCGGCGTACGCGCCATCGACGGCGGTCAGTTTCAGGGTCTTGTCTCGCTCGCGCGCGACGACGGCGAAGATGCCGACTCGACGCTCTACGAAGTGGAAGCCGCCTCAAGCAACGAAGAAGAAGCGCTGAACGAAGCGCGCGCGCTCGCGCACCGCATCCTCGGAGAAATCGAACTTTAGCCGGAGGACATCATGCCGGAGCAGATCTTCCTTTACGGCGTCTACGCCATCCACGTGAGGCCCGTCGAGCTACAGGGCTCGCGCTGGGACGCGGAGTACGAAATCCGTCATCACGACAAGGCCGTGCAGCCGTGGACGACCGTCGGCGGCGATGACGGTCTCGCCGACAAGGCCGAAGCCGTCGAACTCGCGCATCAGCGCGCGGTGTCGGATATCGAAGCGGGCGCGGGCATTCCGAAGCCGCGCGCGTTTCCCTAAACTTCGTCCGACGAACGCGCGATGCCCGCGTGGACACCGAGCGCGAGCCGCTCGGCCTCGCGACGATCGATCGCTGACGCACGCTCGTAGCCTTCACGCGCGAGCGAGCGCTCGACGTAATCGAACAGCACGCCCTGCGGCTCGATCAGCTTCGCCTTGAACGCGATCTGCAGCGTGCTGGCCGCGAGAATATCGGCGGCGGTGAACTGCTCGCCGAGCAGCCACGGACCTTCTTCCAGCGCGTTTTCGATCGCGTGCTCGACGCGCATCAAATCGCCCCATCCGAAACTCACGGTGTTGCCCTGCGCGCCGGTCATGCGTTCGGCCATCGCGGGTTCGAGACATGAGCCGGTGAAAAACATCCATTGCAGAAAGCGGCCGCGCGACGGATCGGAGAGCGGCACGCCGAGCGCGGTTTCCGGATAGCGGTCCGCGAGATAAAGCAGCACCGCGCCCGATTCCGCCACGCGCACGCTGCCGTCTTCGAGCGCGGGCAGCTTCGACATCGGATTGACGCGGCAAAAGTTCGGATCGTTCTGCGCGCCCGCGCGGATGTTCACGAATTCGAGCTGATACGGCACGCGCATTTCCTCGAGCATCCACAGCGCGCGGAAGGCGCGCGTCTTCGGCCAGTAGAAGAGCTTCATCGGCGTCGTTTTCGTTGTCTTTCGATGCATTCAGGGTAGCCCCAAATCCCCACGAAACGCGTGGCGGATGGCGTCGGGTTTACGCGTAGGCACGCCTGTCCGAGAAAAATTCCTCTCGTCGATCCCAAAAATCAGGGCTTTGCTTTCCGATGCGAGCGGAATCGAAGCGAGTGCGCAAAAACTTTCCGCATTTGTCGGCAAAGAATGTCGCATTGCCCCGCATATCAAAAAAGACTCTGGAGATTTCATGAACGCGCGCGTCCCCGCCGATGCATTTTTTCCTCCCGCGCTGTCGGATTACCAGCTCAGCGACAACCTGAGCGCCACCAAGGGCCGCATTTTTCTCACCGGTACGCAGGCGCTCGTGCGCCTCGTGTTGATGCAGCGCGAACGCGACCGCGCCGCGAACCTGAACACCGCCGGTTTCGTCAGCGGCTATCGCGGCTCGCCGCTCGGCATGGTCGATCAGCAATTGTGGAAAGCGAAGAAACTGCTCGCGTCGCACGACGTGCGCTTTCTGCCCGCGATCAACGAGGAACTCGGCGGCACCGCCGTGCTCGGCACGCAGCGCGTGGAGTCGGATGAAGAACGCACCGTCGATGGCGTGTTCGCGATGTGGTACGGCAAAGGCCCGGGCGTCGATCGCGCGGGCGACGCGCTCAAGCACGGCAACGCGTACGGCTCGTCGCCGCATGGCGGCGTGCTCGTCGTGGCAGGCGATGACCATGGCTGCGTGTCCTCGTCGATGCCGCATCAGAGCGACCAGACGATGATCTCGTGGCACATGCCGGTGGTGAATCCGTCGAACGTCGCGGACATGCTGGAGTTCGGCCTCTACGGCTGGGCGCTGTCGCGTTTCTCGGGCGCGTGGATCGGCTTCAAGGCAATTTCGGAGACGGTCGAATCCGGCTCGACCGTCGATCTCGACGCGATCCGCACCGACTGGCAGGCGCCCGCCGATTTCACGCCGCCGCCGGGCGGCCTCCACAACCGCTGGCCCGATCTGCCGAGCCTGACGATCGAAGCGCGCCTTGCCGCGAAGATCGACGCCGTCCGTCACTTCGCGCGCGCGAACAGCATCGACAAGTGGATCGCGCCGAGCGCGCGCGCGAATGTGGGCATCGTGACGTGCGGCAAGGCGCACCTCGATCTGATGGAAGCGCTGCGCCGCCTCGAACTCACCGTCGACGATCTCGACGCCGCCGGCGTGCGTATCTACAAGGTCGGGCTGTCGTATCCGCTCGAAACGACGCGGCTGGAAACGTTCGTCGAAGGTTTGAGCGAAGTGCTCGTGATCGAGGAGAAAGGACCGGTCATCGAGCAGCAGATCAAGGATCACCTGTACAACCGCCAGGATGGTGCGCGGCCGGTCGTGATCGGCAAGAACGCGCCCGACGGCGCGCAGCTTCTGAGCGCGCTCGGCGAACTGCGTCCGTCGCGCGTGCTGCCGGTGTTCGCGCAATGGCTCGCGCGTCACAAGCCCGCGCTGGATCGCCGCGACAAGGTCGTCGATCTGGT
>Ga0160459_100717_pt1 | contig 11326 bp, 12 predicted proteins | sample HID1973K_E6MG_FD_108208 | JGI IMG/M metagenome (GOLD analysis project Ga0160459, IMG submission 108208) | Enriched mosquito-associated microbial communities from UW Madison campus, WI, USA - HID1973K_E6 MG | ecosystem: Host-associated > Arthropoda: Insects > Digestive system > Unclassified ... | reverse complement strand
CGGCTGTACGGAAATGATGGTGCTGTCGATGTTCTTCTTCGGCGGCCCGACGCTGCATTACTTCGCGCTGGCGCTGACCGTCGGTATTCTGTTCGGTATCTATTCGTCGGTGTTCGTCGCGGCCGCGCTCGCGATGTGGTTCGGCGTGAAGCGTGAGGATCTCGTGAAGGACAAGAAAGACAAGTTCGATCCGAACGATCCGAATGCGGGCGCGCAGGTTTGAGCTTCATGCGCTCCAAGCAAGCATAAAAAAACGGCCGGTCTGCAAAGACCGGCCGTTTTGTTTCAGCGCGCCGAACTTACTGCTTGATGCCCTCGGCCTGAATATGCAGCACTGTCTTGAGGCTGAAACCATACGCCTTGCCGTAGTCCATCCCGAAGTCGCCACGATCGAAGGTCGTCGTCGCTTCGACGCCGCACACTTCCTTCTTCATCATCGGATTCACGAAGCACTTGAAGTTCTCGACCTTCAGGTTGATCGGCTTCGTCACGCCATGCATCGTCAGCGTGCCGATCACTTCCGAGGGCTTGTCGCCGTCGAACTTGATCGACGTGCCCTTGTACACCGCAGTCGGATACTTCGCGGCATCGAAGAACTCGGCCTTTTGCAGATGCTCGTCCAGCTTCACGTTGCCGGTATTGATCGAGGCCACGTCGATGGTCACGTCGACCGTGCCCGTCTTCGCCGCGCGATCGAGCACCACGGTGCCGCTGCTCTTGTTGAACTTGCCGCGCCAGGTCGAGACGCCGCCGAAGTGGTCGGCCTCGAAGCTCGGGTACGTGTGGTTCGGGTCGAGTTGATACGTGTCGGCGGCGAAAGCGCTCACCGAAGCGACGGACGACAGACCCAGTGCGAGCGCGCCCGCAGCGATGATCGAAAGCTTTTTCAAGTTCTTCTCCTGACTAACCAGATACGCTGAATGCGTGTGTGTGACGAAAGCGCCGCTCACTTCTTCGCGGCGACGATGTGAAACTTGATGACGACGTCGTCGGCGACGATCGACGTGTCTTTCCATTCACCCGTTCCGACATCGAACTGGGTGCGCTTGATGGGCAACGCGCCGTCGAAGGTTTCCGTTGCGCCCTGCTGCGTGACCGTCACGGGCACCGTGACCGTCTGCGACTTGCCCTTGATGGTGATCTTGCCCGTCACGTTGTACTTGTTGGCGCCCGCGGGCGCGATCGCGCTGGAGACGAAGGTCGCGCTCGGGAACTTGGCCGCGTCGAACCATTCCGCGCCGCGCACCTGCTTGTTGTACTCGTCGTCGCCGAGGTCGTAGCTGCCGGTGTCGATCGTGATGTTCGCCGAGCCCGCCGCCGGCTTCGCCGGATCGAACGCGATCTGCGCGGTGAACTTGTTGAACTTGCCGTCGGTGGGCACGTTCATCTGCTTCGAGGTGGCGATCACCGTGCTCTTGCTCATGTCCACCTGCGCGTGCGCGCCGGCGACGAGCGCGAGCGAAGCGGCCGTAACCAGCATCCAGCGATTGAGTTTCACTTTCATGTGTGCCCTATTCAAACGGTTCGACCGAACAAACCGATATTGGAAATCAAAAGAACGCGAGAACAATCAGCCGTGGGGAAACGTCCTGCCAACGGCGAGGAAACAATGCGTTGCGCTTGTCCGAGTCATCTGAGAAAAGGCAGCATGCGCCCGAGCAAGCCGTCGCGATCGACGAAATGATGCTTCAGCGCGGCGAGCACATGCATCACGACGAAGAACAGCAGCGTGTAGTTCAGCGCGACGTGCACGATGCGCAGCGTCGCCTTCAGCGCCTTGTCCGGACCGATGATGGTGGGCAGCGGCAGCACGCCGAGATAAACCACCTGGATGCCCGCCGCCGAGCTGTAGAGATAACCCGACGCCGGAATGATGAGCATCAGCGCGTAGAGCAAGAAGTGCGCGAAATTCGCCGCGCGCTGCTGCCATTGCGGCATGCCATCGGGCATGGCCGGCGCCGCATGCGTCGCGCGCCAGATGAGACGCAGGAGCGCGAGCGCGAACACCGTCACGCCGATCCACTTATGCCACGAGAAGTACTTGAGCTTGGTCGGCGTGATGCCGGGAATATCGGTCATGATCCAGCCGAGCCAGAAGCCGCCTACGATCAACAACGCGATCAGCCAGTGCAGCCCGATCGCCGTGGCGCTGTAACGTTGCGCCGGCGCGGGTGCCGCGATGCGTGCGCTGCTTTCCATATTGCTTTCACCCAGGTGTTCGATGTTTCCCGTCTTGCCGTCGCCCGACGACAAGCATGTAAGGCCGCCATGCTACCTCAATGCCAACGATTTGCCAGCGCGTGAAAAAAGCCTGCCGGAAATCCGCAAAACCAGTCCCCGCGTGGCTTTGCGGGCGATCGAGCCATATTCCCGCGCCTTGCGTGCCGCGCGTGCAACGAACTATTCCATGCGTGCAACGGTCGATGAAGGCGCGAAGAAGAAGCGGCATCAACCGCGACGGATTCCGGCATCAATGTATTAACGCGCGACGCAGCGATTTCATTCCGTCCATGACGAGGCGACCCGCCCAATGACGTCGGCAAGTCGCCATTTGATACCATGCTGCTACCATTCGCGCTGGCCCGCAGCTTGCTATGCTCCGTCGGAGCCGGTCCTCGCGGCACCCGACAAATACGCTCGACCAGTCTCGGGCCTCGACCATGAACGCGAACGATCCGGAAGAACTCATCGCTTGTCACGAATGCGACGCGCTCTACCTCAAACGTGCGCTGCCTCAGCGAAGCTCGGCGAAATGCCACCGCTGCGGATCGCTGCTTTATCGCAGCATCTCGTCGAACCTCGACAAAATCTGCGCGATGACACTCGCCGCGCTCGTCACCTTCGTGATCGCGCAGGGCTTTCCCATCGTCGAGCTGGACGCCAACGGTCTCACGTCGCAGACCACGCTCATCGGCGCGATCGTCGCATTGTGGAACGAGCAGATGGAGATCATGGCCGTGCTCGTGTTCTGCTCGACCATTCTGTTTCCCCTGTGCGAGCTGCTCGCGCTGCTTTACGTACTGCTTCCGATGCGCTCGGGCTACGTTCCGCCGGGCTTCAACGCGCTGTTGCGCGGCATTCAGTTCGTGCGTCCGTGGGGCATGATCGAAGTGTTCATGCTCGGCGTGCTCGTCACGCTGGTGAAGATGGTCAGCATCGCGCGCGTGATTCCCGAAGCGGCGCTGTTCGCGTTCGGCGCGCTGACGCTCATGTTCGCGGTTGTCGTGAGTTTCGATCCGCGCGCGCTCTGGGATCTCGCGGAAAAGCTCGGTCAGCGCGGCGAGCCGAGGCGAGCAGGCAGCCAGAAGCACCTACCCTCCGACGCGAGGCAGAAATCGTGAACGATCCAGTCGATTCGAACACCGGCGAGCCAGCGAGCGAGACGCACTACACCACGGCGTCGCGCGCGCACGTCGTGAGCTGTCACGCGTGCGGGCTCGTGCAGCCGCTCGCGCGCACCGTCGAGAAGCAGCGCTGCACGCGCTGCGATGCCGTCGTGCACCGGCGTCATCCGGACAGCATCGCGCGCACCTGGGCGCTGCTCATCAGCGCGGCGATTCTGTATATCCCGGCAAATCTCTTTCCGATCATGCATACGTCGTCGATTCTCGGCTCCGAGGACGACACCATCATGAGCGGCGTCGCGCTCTTCTGGAACGACGGCGACTATCCGCTCGCCGCGGTGATTTTCATCGCCAGCATTCTCGTGCCGATGTTGAAGCTCGTCACGCTCGGCTTTCTCGTCATCAGCGTGCAGCGGCGCTCGATCTGGCGACTGCGCCAGCGCACGACGCTGTTTCGCCTCGTCGAGGGCATCGGCCGCTGGTCGATGCTCGATATCTTCGTGATCACGCTGACCATCGCGCTGGTGCGCTTCAAGTCGCTCGCCGTCATCACGCCGGGGCCGGGCGCGCTGGCGTTCGCGTCGGTCGTCGTGCTGACGATGATCGCGTCCATGCAATTCGACCCGCGCCTCATGTGGGACAACATCGAACCGTCAGGAAAGAAACATGACTAGTGCCCAAGGTCCGAACGACCCGAAGCAGCCCGCGCCGCCGTCCTCAGGTGACAAAGGCGGCGGCGGCCTGCCGCCGAATCTGCCCGAGCCCGTGATCGAACCGCGCAGCCGCTGGCTGCCTTCGCTCGTGTGGGTGATTCCGCTCGTCGCGGCGCTGATCGGCGTGATACTTGTCGTGAAGACGGTGTCGAGCCGCGGGCCGACCGTGACGATCAGCTTCGTGAGCGCGGAAGGCCTCGAGCCCGGCAAGACGAAGGTGAAGTTCAAGGACGTCGATATCGGCACGGTCAAGACCATCACGCTGTCGAAGGATCATTCGCGCGTGCTCGTCGATGTTTTGCTCACCAAGGAAGCCACCGATTTCGCCGTGAAGGACACGCGCTTCTGGATCGTGCGTCCGCGCGTGGCGGCGAGCGGCGTGACCGGCCTGTCGACGCTGCTGTCGGGTGCGTATATCGGCGTCGACGCGGGCAGGTCCACCGAGGACCAGACCTACTTCGTCGGTCTCGAGACGCCGCCCGCCGTGACAGGCGACCAGAAGGGCCACACCTTCACGTTGCATGGCGAATCGCTCGGCTCGCTCGATATCGGCTCGCCGGTCTATTACCGGCGCGTGCAGGTCGGGCAGGTCGTCGCCTTCTCGCTCGACAAGGACGGCACCGGCGTCACGCTGCAGGTGTTCGTCACCGCGCCTTACGATCAGTACGTCGGCACGAACTCGCGCTGGTGGCATGCGAGCGGCGTCGACCTGCGGCTCGATTCGAGCGGCTTCACGCTCAACACGCAGTCGCTCGCGACGGTCGTGCTCGGCGGCATCGCGTTCCAGACGCCGCCCAACCAGCAGTCGGGGCCGCAGGCGCAGAACAACGCGACCTTCAGCCTCGCCGGCGATCAGGCCGACGCCATGCGCGATCCGGACGGCCAGCCCGTGCACGTCGTGATGAACTTCAATCAGTCGCTGCGCGGCTTGTCGGTCGGCGCGCCGGTCGATTTCCGCGGCATCGTGCTCGGACAGGTCACGGGCATCGGCGTGCAGTACGATCCGAAATCGCGTTCGTTCATGATGCCGGTGACGATCGATGTCTATCCGGATCGCCTTGGCAAGCGCTCGAAGCACGCGTTGCCGGAGCAAGGCTCCGCCGCGAGCCAGGACATGCTGCAGATGCTCGTCAATCGCGGCTTGCGCGGACAGTTGCGCACCGGCAACCTGCTGACGAGTCAGTTGTATATCGCGCTCGACTTCTTCCCGAAGGCGTCGCCCGTGAAAGTCAACGTCAATGCCGATCCGTTCGAACTGCCGACCGTGCCGAACACGCTCGACGAGCTGCAACTGCAGATCGCGGACATCGCGCGTAAGATCGACAAGATTCCGTTCGACGAGATCGGCTCCAACCTGAACGGCTCGCTAAAGAACGCGAACGCGCTCTTCGACCGGATGGACAAGGAAGTCCTGCCGGAAATGCGCGACACGCTCACGCAGGCGAAGAAGACCTTCGGCCAGGCGCAATCGACGCTGCAATCGGACTCGCCGCTTCAGTCGGACGTGCATCAGGCGTTGCAGGAACTCACCCGCACGCTGCAATCGCTCAACTCGCTCGCGGACTATCTGGAACGCCATCCGGAGTCGCTGATTCGCGGTAAATCGGGAGACAAACCATGAAGTTCGGCTCGTTGATATCGATCCTGAGCGCGGCGGCCATGCTCGCCGCCTGCGCCTCGCCGTCGAGCCGGTTCTACACGCTCGGCGGCGGCGACGCGCGTCCCGTGCCGTCCACGCCCGCTTCGTTCTATTTCGAGCTGGCGCCCGTCGACATGCCGCAGCAGGCCGCCAAAAATCAGTTGGTCGTGCAGACGAGTCCCGCGCAGGTGCGTGTGCTCGAAGAGGAACGCTGGGCGTCGCTGCCCGGCGACGAAGTGCGCCGCGCGCTGTCCGCCGATCTCACGCAGCAGCTCGGCGCGATCGATGTCTACGGCACCCCGCATCCGGAGTCGGTGCCGGTGTATCGCGTCAAGGTGAACGTGCAGCGCTTCGAATCGTGGCCGGGCTCGCAGGCCGTGATCGACGCCGTGTGGAGCGTGCGCGCCGCCGGATCGGATACCGTGCTGACGTGCCGGACCGTCGCGCAGGAGCGCGTGGACACGGGCTACGACGCGCTCGTCGAGGGTCATCGCAAGGCAGTCGATGCGCTCTCCTCCGCGATCTCGGCAGGCGTGCGCAGCCTGAGTTCATTGCCGCACGCGAACGCGAGCGCGCCGGCTGCGTCCACGAAGGGCAAAAGCGGCGCGATCACGAAGCCCGCTGCCGCGCCGGTCCTGCCGTGTCCGTCCGCGAGCGCCGCGACGACTGCCGCCGCGCAATGATCCGATGTTGTCCGCAGGCGACATTGTCCGACACCGCTATCTCTAATTTGCCGATGGTTCGTGCGCGCCCGGTTAAGATCGTCGTCGCCCGCATTCCGAATCAACCGTGAAAATTAGATGATGAAACTGATCGGTTCGCATCCCAGCCCGTTCGTCCGCAAGGTACGGATCGTCATGGCGGAGAAGAAGATCGACTGCGAACTGGTGCTCGAGGACGTTTGGGCATCCGATTCGAAGATCCACGACTACAACCCGCTCGGCAAGGTGCCGTGCCTCATTCTGGACGACGGCGAAGCGGTGTTCGACTCGCGCGTCATCTGCGAGTACGTGGACACGCTCACGCCTGTCGGCAAGCTGCTGCCGCAGGAGCGCCGCGAGCGCACCGAAGTGCGTTGCTGGGAAGCGCTCGCCGACGGCATGCTCGACGCCGCCGTGCTGATGCGTCTCGAAGGCGTGTTGCGTGAGGAAGCGCATCGCAGCGAGAAGTGGATCGCGCGTCAGCGCCACAAGATCGACGACGGCTTGCGCGCGATGGCGCGCGGCATCGGCTCGAAGCAGTGGTGTTCGGCGAACCGCTTCACGCTTGCGGATATCGCGTGCGGCTGCGCGCTCGGCTATCTCGACTTCCGCATGCCCGATGTGAACTGGCGCGAGGCGCATTCGAATCTCGACAAGTACTACGCACGCATCTCGCAGCGTCAGTCGTTCGTGGATACCGCTCCGGTCTGACGTAAAACCAAATTCCATCTACGACTAGATAGACAGTCGGCTACGGTAGGACCATATGACCGTGCGAAGCGCTCGCGTTTTCTTCGCGTGAAGTGGTATAGCCGGGCACTTCGACGAACCAGGCGCATCGCGGATCGAATAACTGGTTTTTTCCGCCAAAATCTATCTATTCAAAGATAGATGATCGAACGCCCATTCACGGGTTTTTCACACGGTTATCCACAGGGTTATCTACCGGCGCACGGCGTCCGTGACTTCTTCTAGCCGCGCGCGCGTCTGGAACAGGCGACACGCGAGCAGGCTGCCCTGAAATGTCGCATACAGCCTGCGGGCCGCGGCTTCGGGATTGCCGCCCGCATCGAGCGTGTCCTGCGCTTCGCCTTCGGCAAGCACTTTCGCCAGCCAGTTCTCGTTGGCCCTGTAGAACGACTGGACCGCGTATCGCACTTTCTCCGGCAATGATTCGATATCGGACGCCAGCATGCCGCACAGGCAGATCTGATTGCCCCCGCCGATGATCCGCCCGAACAGCCTGGCATAACGGTCCAGCTTCTTGTCGGCTGGGGCGGAACTGTCGATCGCGTAGATCGACGACATCAGGTCCGCGCTGTACGCGTTGACGGCTTCGAGCGCGAGGTCTTCCTTCGTCGGAAAGTAATAGTGGATGCTGGACGTCTTCACGCCGACCAGATTGGACAGGTCGCGGTAACTGAAACCGTTGTAGCCACGCGTCATCAGCAACGTCTGGGCATGGTCCAGCAGCGCTTCGCGTACCGTGTTCTTGTCCATTTGTGTGAGTGTCCCTGCCCTCGATGTGCGTAATTTATCTACCACTAGATAGACGGTCAAGCGCTTGTATCAAAAAAGCTTTTATCGGATCGATAGGGAAAATGAAAAGCCCCGGACACAGCCGGGGCTCGCGGATAAACCAACCTGCCGGACCTCAGCGCGCGGCAGAAAGCAACGCAGCCTGCGATGATTCCTGCCCCACCGTCGCGTGCTCGATGATGCCGCCGCCGAGACACACATCGCCCTGATACAGCACGGCGGATTGCCCGGGCGTCACCGCCCATTGCGCTTCGTCGAAATGGAGCGCGAAGCGGGCGTCGTCGGCATTGGCGAAGCGGCACGCCGCGTCCTGCTGCCGATAACGCGTCTTGGCGCCGCACGCCGCGCCCTCTTCCGGCGCGAAACCCGCGACCCAGCTCGTGTTGCCCGCGACGAGCGTCGGTGACAGCAGCCACGGGTGATCGTGTCCCTGCACGACATACAGCGTGTTGCTCGCCATATCCTTGCCGGCGACGAACCACGGCTCGCCGCTGCCGTCCTTCGCGCCGCCGATGCCGATGCCCTTGCGCTGCCCGAACGTATAGAACGCAAGCCCGATATGCTCGCCGACGACCTTGCCTTCGCCCGTCTTCATCGGACCCGGCTTGGTCGGCAGATAGCGGTTGAGGAATTCGCGGAACGGCCGTTCGCCGATGAAGCAGATGCCGGTCGAATCCTTCTTTTTCGCGTTCGGCAGGCCGATCTGCGCGGCGATCTCGCGCACCTTCGTCTTCGGGATTTCGCCGAGCGGGAACAGCGTCTTCGACAATTGCGCCTGATTCAGCCGATGCAGGAAGTACGACTGATCCTTGGTCGAATCGGCGGCCTTGAGCAACTGGAACAGCCCGTCGTGCTCGCGCACGCGCGCGTAGTGCCCCGTCGCGATGGTTTCCGCGCCGAGCGACATCGCGTGGTCGAGGAACGCCTTGAACTTGATTTCGGCGTTGCAGAGCACGTCGGGATTGGGCGTGCGGCCGGCCGAGTATTCGCGCAGGAATTCCGCGAACACGCGATCCTTGTATTCGGCGGCGAAATTGACCGCCTCGACGTCGATGCCGATCAGATCCGCGACCGATACCACGTCGATCCAGTCCTGACGCGTCGAGCAGTATTCGCCGTCGTCGTCGTCTTCCCAGTTCTTCATGAAGAGGCCGACCACGTCGTAGCCCTGCTCCTTCAGAAGCCATGCCGTCACGGACGAATCCACGCCGCCCGACATGCCCACCACTACCTTTCGCTTGCTCATAGGGATATCACGCCCGCACCACCGGCGCGACCGAATGCGTATGAATGAAATCGAGCGGCACGCGCCGCCCGGACAAGTAATCGTCGACACACTTCATCACGAGCGGCGTGCGATGCCGCTCCGCCGACGCGCGCAGTTCGTCGGCCGTGAGCCACATCGCGCGCACGATGCCTTCGTCGAGCGAACGACCGCTCTCTTCGCCCGACGACTTGCCGCAGAACGTGAAGCGCAGATACGTGACATCGCGCCCCGGCCCTGTGAAATGCGTCATGTACGCGCCGACGAGCGCCTCGGGTTCGAAGCGATGCGCCGTTTCTTCGAGCGTCTCGCGAATCACCGCTTCGACGAGCGTTTCGCCCGCCTCGAGATGACCGGCCGGTTGGTTGATTCGCAGCCCTGCCGACGTGTGCTCTTCGACGACGAGAAAGCGCCCGTCGCGCTCGACGACGGCGGCCACCGTAACGTGGGGGGCCCAAGTATCTGATTTCATGGTCAGATATTTTACCGTCCCGGCGGCGTTCCCGCCCGGCCGTCCTAAGGGTAAGCGCTGAGCGTCGAATGCGGAACGAGTGCCGGATCGCATTCTTGCGGGCGCATTCTTCGGTTACAGTTGCGATAGCCGTCAGTTCCAGCATTTGAAATAAAAAACTCAGCCTTAAGCCTTCCTAAGCCCTTGCCCGGTGACGAAGGCAACAAAGACAGGAGAATTGAAGATGCACATTGGAGTGCCTGCAGAAACGCGGGCGAACGAGGCGCGCGTCGCCGCCACGCCCGAAACGGTCAAAAAGCTCGTCACGCAAGGACATCGCGTTTCTGTCCAGAGCGGTGCGGGCTTGCCGGCAAGCTATATCGACGATGCCTTCGCGCAAGCGGGCGCGGATCTCGTCGATGCCGCCACGGCCTTTTCCGCCGAGATCGTCCTCAAGGTGCAGTCGCCGAGCGAAAGCGAACTGGCGATGCTCAAGCCGGGCGCCGTGCTCATCGGCATGCTCGATCCATTCAATACGGAGAACACCGCGCGGCTCGCATCAGCGAACGTCACCGCGTTCGCGCTCGAAGCCGCGCCGCGCACGACGCGCGCGCAGAGCCTCGACGTGCTCTCGTCGCAGGCGAACATCGCCGGGTACAAGGCGGTGCTGATGGCCTGCCAGTATTACCAGCGCTTCATGCCGATGCTGATGACCGCCGCCGGCACCGTGAAAGCGGCGCGCGTGCTCGTGCTCGGCGCAGGTGTGGCGGGCCTGCAGGCGATCGCGACGGCCAAGCGTCTCGGCGCGGTCGTCGAAGCGTCCGATGTGCGCCCCGCCGTGAAGGAGCAGATCGAGTCGCTCGGCGGGAAGTTCGTCGACGTGCCTTTCGAAACCGACGAGGAACGCGAGGCGGCGGTCGGCGTCGGCGGCTACGCGCGCCCGATGCCGCCAAGCTGGCTCGCGCGGCAAGCGGCGCAGGTGCACGAGCGTGCGAAGGCGGCGGACATCGTCATCTCGACGGCGCTGATTCCCGGCCGCCCCGCGCCGACGCTGATCTCCGTCGAAACGGTCAAGCACATGAAGCCGGGCTCCGTGATCATCGATCTCGCCGCGGGTCGCGGTCCCGAGTTCGAGGGCAGGAAGGGCGGCAACTGTCCGCTCACCGAAGTCGATCAGGTGGTGATGAAGCACGGCGTGCATATCGTCGGCCATACGAATCTCGCTTCGATGGTCGGCGCCGATGCCTCCGCGCTCTACGCCCGCAATCTTCTGGACTTCCTGAAGCTGATCCTGACCAAGGAAGGCACGCTCAACATCGACCTCGCGGACGACATCGTCGCGGCCACGCTCCAGTGCCGCGATGGACAAGTCACGCGTCCGGCCGCTTAACGCCGATACGGAGACGCACATGGATGTCATCAATCACACGGTGATCAACCTCATCATCTTCGTGCTGGCCATTTATGTCGGCTATCACGTGGTGTGGAACGTCACGCCTGCGCTGCATACGCCGCTGATGGCCGTGACCAACGCGATTTCGGCGATCGTCATCGTCGGCGCGATGCTCGCGGTGGGCCTTACGGTCGGCGTGGCGGGCAAGTTCTTCGGCACGCTCGCCGTGCTGCTCGCGGCGGTGAACGTGTTCGGCGGCTTTCTCGTCACACGGCGAATGCT
>Ga0160459_100712_pt1 | contig 11380 bp, 13 predicted proteins | sample HID1973K_E6MG_FD_108208 | JGI IMG/M metagenome (GOLD analysis project Ga0160459, IMG submission 108208) | Enriched mosquito-associated microbial communities from UW Madison campus, WI, USA - HID1973K_E6 MG | ecosystem: Host-associated > Arthropoda: Insects > Digestive system > Unclassified ... | reverse complement strand
TCCGGCACCGTGCGCGAAGACATATAGGGCTCGCGCGTCCTCCGGCACTCGGAGGAGCGCAGAGATCTTAGAGCCGTCGGGCAGTGCCAGGGAAAGCGATTCTGGGTCGTCCATCGTATTCAGGTCGTGTCGTTGTGGCCTTTGCGCCGATTCTGCATCAATTGAGGCATCGGAGAGCGTTTGTGGCGGCCTCCGCCAAGGCATTGCGCAGGTGGAGTTTGCCGGCCGATCCATGAAGCGCGCCCATCGTAAACGGCGCTGCAGTCGCGATGTGTCGGTTGACGACCGCAAGCCCGACCGCAACGTGATCCGCGCTCTGAGACATTTGCGTGATAGCACGCTTGCATCATTGTCGGCGAGCTGTCACGACACTGCAATCAGCGTCAAAGGAAGTTCTCGAAGGGCAGTTCTTTTATCTGGCGCTCTGGAAGAGCATGTCCGGCTGCAAAAAGTTCTGGGTTCGGCCAGGCCCTGTCGGATGACCGACGCACGGAGCGTCGGCCTTCGCCGACATTGAGGCGGGTTCTTTTCAACGTCAGCAGCGAAGCAGATTACTGATGTTCGCAGCGTCGCGCGGCAGGGCCGCGACCGCCCGCATCAGCGAACTCACACTCACGACCCAAAGCCGTCACCTGACGCGAGTCAATGCTAATGTCTCAAAGCGGAGAGATGCCGTCATCCGGCGCCCAGTGACATCGGGCAATGTTCCGTCGTTGCTCTTGGGTCATATGGGTCGGTTGGCGTATTTTCTTGAAACGTTGTTGATGGAAACGTCGGGAGGTCTTCGAGACGTCAATCCGAAACGGCTTCGAGTACTTCGCCGCGTGTCTCGACGCCGAATCGCAGTACGACGAGCGATGCGATGGCGAAGCACGATGCGCCGAAAATGAACACCCCGCCTTGCTGTACGACCGGCAAGATCCATCCGATGAGCGTGGGCCCGAGCAATGCGCCGATCCGTCCGCAGAACGAAGCCAACCCGCAGCCCGTGGCTCTCGCACGCGACGGATAGAGTTCGGGGGTGTAGGCGTAGAGCACGGCCCACATGCCGAAGGCGAAGAACTGCATGCCGGCACCCGTCAGGATCAATCCCGCCGACGACGCACCCCATTGCGCTGCATGACCGAAGACATAGGTCATGACCGCCCCGCCGACCAAGGTCGCGACACACGTCGCTTTTCTGCCCCAGTGTTCGACGGCCCACGCAGCGGTCAGGAAACCCGGAATCCCGCCCAACGAGATGTACACCGTGAACAACACGGACTTCGTCACCGCGGAACCAGATGCCTGAAGCAAGGCCCCGAGCCACGTGTTGAGTCCGTAAAAGCCCAACAGCGCGAAGAACCAGAGCACACCGACCATCATGGTCCTCTGACGATAGGCGTCGGACCACAGCACCTTCAGCCCGCGCGCTTCATGATGGCGCGCGTTCAGGGAAAGCGTGACCGGCGGAAGCGTGTCGATCTTCAGTCTGCTCATTACCGTGTGCTCGATACTCGAAACGATTTGCTCGGCTTCTTCATGACGTCGCTGAGATTCGAGCCAACGCGGAGATTCGGGCACGACGCGGCGGATGACGAACAGAAACAAGGCCGGAATCGATTCGATGAGAAACAGCATTCTCCAGTTGTGCGACTGGAGCACGACATAGGACAGCAAGCCCGCGCATACAAATGCGATCGGCCAGTTTCCGTCCATAAGCGCGAGGTACTTACCGCGGCTCCTCGCCGGAATAAACTCGGACAGGAGCGTCTGCGCAAGCGGCAACTCCATGCCCATGCCGATACCCAGCAGCACGCGGTAAACCCCCAGTTCGGTCGCGCTACTCGCGGTGTAGCACAGCAAACTTCCTATTCCCCACACGATCATGCTGATCTGAAACACCGGCTTGCGTCCGAAACGATCGGCTAGCATTCCCGAGCAGACGGCACCGCACGCCATCCCTACAAATCCGGCACTGCCCAGCAGTCCGGCTTGCGCAGGCGACAGCCCGAACTCCGACTTGATCGAACCCAGGACGAACGTCATGGTGGCGAGGTCGACGTTGTCGAAGAAAAACGCAAGCGAAATGATCAGAAACAACCAGCGGTGGTAACCGCAAACCGGCAGTCTTTCGAGCCGGTCTGCCACGCCAAAGCATGTGACGTCGACATTGCCCATCTTCATTCGAGTATCTCCTCGGTGATTTCCTGTACGTGGATTTGCCGAATTGCTTCCCTGCGGCAAGATCACTATCAGTCGTCAAAAGAAGACAGGCGCGTGAGGAAATGTCGTCGATGGTCGCGCTTACGCCAAGTTATGCTGCCGCGCAACGGCTACACATCGCCCTGATCGCGCTTGGCGAATCGGTTCGGATCGAACGCATCGGGACCGAGGCCGGACACCGTCGCGCCTGCGGCGAACGGGTAGCGAAGATACGGAGCCTGGGGCTGGCCAGGCGGAGAATATTGTCCGTCGGCGAGAATGCGCTTCTTTGCCGTCATCTCAAGTACAGCGCAGCGAATCGCGATGATCTGATTGGCCGCGCCCTGTTCGATTGGCGAATAGTCCTTTTCGGGGCGAAACTTATCCAGCGCCTGATTCTGGTGGCGAATGACGCCTTCGGTGTCGTCATCGATGGACGCATGGCAACGGGCAATCACGCTGTAATACTCGAGACTCGTATTCTGTCCTTTCGGCGCCTTGAGCAGCGCGACCGGCCTGTCCACCTCGATGGTGACGTGCCGGTTCTCACGCAGCTTCTGAGCGAAGCTGCCGAAGCGGGAGCAGTGGATAAGGAATGTATCCCCCGTGAAGGTGAAGCTCTGCGCGAGCACGTACGGAAAAGGCGTGTCGTGTACGGCGACCCGGCAAATCAGTTCATCTTTCAGGAAAGCGAAAATCGATGGCCAGTCTGTCCATGCGAGATCGCTTCGACGCATTTGAACGTTAAGGAAGGATGGAGTCATTGCGTTTATGGTTCATTGAAAGCCGATGATGTCGCCTCGCGCCGGACCTGTGCCTATGCCTGCAATCCGGCATCCGGTTCTTCGCTCGATATGAGCCATCAGACCGCGCAGCGATGGGGGCAAACTGTTATCCAACGGTCCTGCGAAGGCGGGGAACCAGCGAAGCGACGCTTCATCGAATACGGGAATGGCGCCCGACGCCTTGTCGGGGAACAGAGCGAGACTGTCGCACTTGTTGAGATAAATCTCGTCTACGGCGTGACGAATCGCCGCGTCGGCAAGCTGCGAAACGTCGAGTGCGCCGATGCGCCGGGGCCGCCCGCTGCCCGTGCCGTATTCGTCGGTCAGCATCCGCAGCGCGATGCCAAGCTCGAACGGGTCGCCGGATGCGAGAAGCGCTTGCGGATCGAATCTTGTTCGTTCGGCTTCGCGTCCCATCCCCTCCCTGGCCGCCCGAGCACAGTAGGACGCGGACGCCATGCCACCGAGCTCGGAGGGAAACGGCCCTGCGCCCACGCGCGAGACGATCGCTTTCGCCACGCCGATCGTCTTGCGGTGATAGCGGCACGACAGGTCGCCGCCAACGTACGCGAACGATGCACACGTATGGCTCGACGTCACATACGGCTGATCGCCGAGCGACACGTCGAGCTGCAACGACTGCGCGCCCTCGAAAAGCACCCGCTTGCCCGCTCTCACCAGCCGCGTCAGGAATAGATCGTCCATCGTCACGAAAGGCCGGATGCGCGTCCACGCCGCCCGAAGTCGATCTAAGCAAGCGGCGATATCGGCCTCATGCGCTTCGGAGCGAGCGTCCGACAGGCGGTCATACGCTGCCATCTGTCCGAACGCGAGGTCGAGGTTCTCGTGCAAATCGCGAAGCTGCACGACGGTACGGCAGCCGGAGCGCATTCTGATCGCAAGATCTGCATAACACGGACCGATGCCGTTACCTGTCGTTCCGATGTCCGATCCGTGAAGCACGTCCATGCGGATATGGACGGGTTGCACGACGACGCAACGGCCGCTGATGAGCAGCCGTCCGTCGAGCGTCGGACCGGCGCGTTCCAGCGCGTCGATCTCGCCGGCCAGCTTCTCGAGATTCACCGCGCAGCCCGAGCCGATGTAGAGCAGCTTGTCAGGGTGAAATGCGCCCGACGGCACTTGCGCTAGCTTCGCGCTGCCCACCGGCGTTCGGATCGTATGCCCTGCGTTCGCGCCGCCGTTGAACCGGGCAATGATGTCGTAGCCGTGAGCCAGATGGTCGACGATCTTCGCCTTGCCTTCATCGCCATACTGAAGGCCGACGAGAACGTCCGCGTAACCAGGCGTGATGCTCATCTCACTCTTCAAGGACGAAGGTCGCTTCGACTTCGACCGGCGCATTGAACGGCAGGCTCGCGACGCCGACTGCGATGCGCGCATGTTCGCCGCGCTCGCCGAAGAGCTGATTGATCAGTTCCGACGCCGCGTTGATGATCGCCGGGGCATCGGCGAAGCGCGCCGACGTGACAACGTAACCGCCGACTTTCAGGACCTTCGAGATGCGCTCGAGGTGGCCGTCGGTCGCCTGATGCGCCCATCCAAGCATGTTGAGCACGCAGAGTCGCGCGGCGCTGCGAGCATCCTCGACGGACACCACTTCCGGCACGGAGCCGGTCCATTGCGCCTTGCCGTCGCGAACCGGCAACTGCCCGGAGATCACAAGCAAGTTTCCATGTCGATTGAACGGCTTGAACGCTGCCCGGACCGGCGTATGAACGGGCAAGCTGAGACCTGCTTCCTTGATTCGATCGTAGATTGACATCTTCTCTCCTTGACGCCGCGAGGACGAGGCGGCTAGACATCATTCTGGAGAGAACGCATCGGTCATGCTCTCGCGGATAGGTCGCGTTCTATCGCGCAAATGCCAAATTCATCAGTCCGCCACAGTCCTGAAAAACTCGCTTGGGCTTCGTCCAAGTGATTTGCGGAACATCGCGCTGAAGGCGCTCGGGCTGTCATATCCGAGCACCGAGGCGATCTCGGTGACCGAGCGATTCTCGGCCAGCATCTGGACCGCTGCCAGCAGGCGCGCCTGTTGACGCCAGCGCGTGAATGTCATGCCCGTCTGATCCGGAAAGAGCCGGATGATGGTCCGCTCGCTTGCCCCGACCACCTTGCTCCAGGACTCGACCGACGTTTCTTCTGCCGGGTTCGCGATGATCCAGCGGCATATGCGCGCGATGCGTTCGTCGGCCGGCATCGGCAAGTGCAAGGGTTCGACCTGTAACGGCTTGACCTCGCGATAGAGCAACTCAACGACGAGCCCGTCTCGTCCTTGCTCTTCGTAGTCGACGGGCATCGCGACGATGGACGCGATCAGTTCCCGCAGAAGCGGAGAAATGGATACGACACAACAGTTCGACGCGTCGAGCGGCGTGCGTTCCGGCGCAAAATAGAGTGTGCGCATTTCGATCTTTCCGACGGCCTGCATGCAGTGCCGAACGCCCGGCGGAACCCATACGGCCCGTTGCGGCGGCACGACCCACGAGCCGCCGTCGGCAGTGACGAGGATCGATCCCGCGTAGGCGTAAATGAGCTGACCTCGCACGTGCGCATGGTAGTCGATGAAGAACCGGTCCGGCAGATCGCGAGCCATTCCTCCCACGGGCCGCGCGATCGCCTGATAATCCTCACGGTCCTCGCTCTTTCCGAACATGGCGTTTCCTCGTTGATCGTTGTCACTTGCACGCGCGCCGGCCAAACCGGGTCGCGATACGGTTATAGGCGATCCACAGGGATCGCTCATTCAATCACCCATCTGTTTCCCGAGGTACAGCATGCCGGTTTACCGCTCATTCGATCAAGAGGCGCTCGACAATCAATACAACGTCCGCGCCGGCATCCCAGACCATCTCGAAGTGTTCGCAAGGTGGAAGACGGAAAGCAAGCGCTTCCGTGCGGACCATACGGTCCGCGAAGACATTCGCTATGGCAGCGACGAGCAGCAGGCGTATGACTTCTTTCCTGCCAGGACGAACGGGCGCCCCGTGCTGGTCTTCATTCATGGCGGATATTGGCAGTCGCTCGACAAGTCGGATTTCAGCACCGTCGCCCGGCCGTATCTGGATGCGGACATCAACGTTGCCGTGCTCAACTACCGGTTGGCGCCTTCCGTGCGCATGGCGGACATCGTGTCCGACAACATCGAGGCCATCGCGCATTTGTATCGCAACGCGGAGGAGCTGAGCTTCGATCGCAATGCGATCTTCGTATCCGGGAGTTCGGCGGGCGGCCATCTGACTGCCATTCTCGCTGGGACGGACTGGGACAGCCGCGGCCTGCCGCATGATGTGCTAAAGGGCGCCTGCGCGATCAGCGGTTTGTACGATCTCGAACCGATTCGTCTTTGTTACCTCAATAAGGTCGTCGGACTGGACGAAGCGGAGGCACGCGCGTATAGCCCGAAGCTTCATCTTCCCAAGCGGCCGTTGCCTTTCATCCTGACGGTCGGCGGCGACGAATCCGACGAGTTCCACCGGCTGCAGGCCGAGTATCAGACGCTGTTGAACAACCATGGGCTGGATGTGCGGATCGTCCGACAAGCCGACGGACATCATTTTGATGCGGTCGATCGTCTCGGAGAACCGAACGCAGCGCTGGCGAAGGCTGTTATCGAAATGATCGAATCGTGAGCGTCGCAAAGCATTCCACCAGGCACGCGGCCGAACGATATGGCGCGTGGGCCGTCGGCCTGCACTGGCCGATCGGGATCTTTATCGTGGGTGGCTTTCTATCTGGATTGGATCATGATTCGACAGCACCAGCGTAACGCCCACGAAACTCCGGTACGTCGCGTGGCATGAGTGGATCGGCGTGGCCTGTGTTCGTGGTCGCGGTGGTGCGCCTAGTTTCGCGCGCGATGCATGCGACGCCTCCCGCGCCGGACATGCCTCGCTCGCAGGCGGGCGCCGCGCATCTGACTCGCTTCCTGCGGGCGCTCCGTGCGAGCAGCCGCCGAAAGCTCGGTCACGTCCTTCTCACCGATTTGGGCGCGTCCTTCGTCGACGCGCTCAAGCCCCGTGATCATTCGCAAGGTGGTCTCCTTGCCGCAGCTGCTCGGGACGAGCAAGGGTGACGAGCGACTCCAGCTCGATCGAGGAACTCACTTCCGGCCTCTTGGCCTCGAGTCGATAGGCCGCGGCGATCACCCTTGCCGGAATGGCGAAGCTCAGCAAGGTACTCTGAGGTATCGGCACCACCAAATGCAGCATTAGGACAGACAGCGCTTCGATAGCGGCTCCAAGAAGTCCCTGACGAGCCGGGCACGACAAGGCGTATGCACCTCCGACCCGCTCTTATATGGTGGATATTGCCTAAATGACCGCAGGTCTTGGCGCAAACGCTCGCGTTATCGTCTTTTCAAAACCCACGGCCATCTCAGGCCTCGGTGTTGCTCTCTGTAATGCAGGCAGGTTGCGCCAGCGACGGGATGGCTTCGGAGGTAAAAGCGTTCGGGTTCGCCGTCGGCGCCCGTTAATCTTTTGGATCTCACTCCATGAAGCTCCGTGTCGGTTTCCAGTTGACCTATTCCTGCACTCAGGCTACGCCTGCGGTGCTTCTGCTCAATACGCATCCATCCATGTCGGACAAGGTCGTCGTCGCCGATCGCATCTCGTTCGACCCGCCGGTGGCCTTCACTCACTACTATGACGGCTTCGGGAACCTGTGCACCCGCATCGTAACCCCCTCTAAGGGGGCTTTGACGGTCGCCACAGAAGGCGTGCTGGAGGTGCCCGATACGCCGGAGACCTACCCCGTGGAAGACGGTCAGCTTCCGGTCGAGGAGCTTCCAGACGACTGTCTTCAATTCTTGCTCGGCAGTCGCTACTGCGAAACTGACCTGCTCTCGAGCGTCGCATGGGAACTATTCGGGGGCCTCCCGCAAGGACGCGCCCAAGTGCTCGCCATTTGCGATTACGTACACTCCCATATCAAGTTCGACTACAAGACCGCAAGGGCCACCCGCACAGCCTCTGAAGCCCACCGGGAAAGAATCGGCGTTTGCCGCGATTACGCGCAACTTGCGGTCGCACTGTGCCGTTCCATGAATATCCCGGCGCGATATTGCACTGGCTATATCAGCGATGTGAATCTGCCACCGCCTTACGCCGACCAGGACTTCTGCGCGTGGTTTGAAGCGTATCTCGGCGGAACATGGCAGACCTTCGATCCGCGGAACAACGCTCCACGCACCGGCCGGGTACTTATGGCGCGCGGCCGCGATGCCACGGATGTGCCTATCAGCATGACATTCGGAGATGCCGCACTGGTCGAATTCAAGGTGATCTGCGAGCCGTGCGTATGACTTTCACACCGATTCTCAGAACGCCCTCAAAAAGCTTTTTATGAAAGCGTTTCACTGTACCGATTGCGGGCATCTCATCTTCTTCGAGAACGTTCAATGCGAACGCTGCGGGTCGATGCTCGGCTTCATCCCGGAAACGGGCGAAATGAGCGCGTTCGTCAAACTGAAGGGCTTCGTCTGGGAAACAAAACCCGCCAGCGGCGACGGACGATATAAGCCGTGTTACAACTACTCGGTCGAGAAGGTTTGCAACTGGATGGTCCCAGAGAACTCGACGGATGCGTTTTGTCATTCCTGTCGCCTGACCGCAGTCATCCCGAATTTGAAGGCACCTCGCAGGCGATACTACTGGTCGAGGCTCGAAGCAGCGAAGCGTCGCTTGTTGTACACGCTCGCCGTGCTGGGACTACGCGTCGACACGCGCAAGGAGCATCCTGATACAGGGCTCGAGTTCGAGTTTCTCGAGAGCCGGCGCGGCAAGAAAATACTGACCGGCCATCACAGCGGTTTGATCACGATGAACATCGCCGAGGCAGACGAGGTGCGCCGGGAACGCTTGCGCATCGCGATGCGCGAACCCTACCGCACGTTGCTCGGCCATTTCAGACACGAGATCGGTCATTACTATTTCGACCGCCTTATCGTCGGTGCGAGGCGGACTGGCGCCTTCCGCTCATTGTTCGGAGACGATCGGACAGACTATTCCGACGCGCTTGCGCGACATTATCGCGACGGCCCGACAGCCGCCTGGGCGACGAACCACGTCAGCGCCTACGCGACGATGCATCCCTGGGAAGACTGGGCCGAAACCTGGGCGCACTACCTTCACATCGTTGATACGACGGGCACCGCGCGCGCGTGTGGAATCAATATCGCGCAGTTGAGTCGGAACGGGCCGACATTCGCCGCACAAGTTCTGCCTCATTCACCGAGCTTTGACTTGCTGATGAAGCAGTGGACGATGTTGACCTATGCAATGAATAGCCTAAATCGAAGCATGGGAATGCCCGACCCGTATCCGTTTACTCTCGCGCCCGGCGCGGTGAAAAAGTTGAGGTTCATCCATCGCCTGATTGAGGCGCAGGGTATCGAGCATGAGCATGATCGCGTCGAAGCGATTTCGCCCTAGGCAAGCCTAAAGGTAAGAAGATCTGGCATCGCAGAAACCCGATACCAAACCAGGCACGCCGCAGGGAACGCAAGGCGAGAGCGACCACAACAAGTTGCCGGGTTGAATCAGGTCATCAAGCTCCGGTTGCGTAACGCCGACAATGTTCGAGGTACCCCGCTTCATGGTTGCTCACCAATTGGACGATGCTGTTCCAAAGCCATAGCGGCGCGTCGATGGTCTTTGATCGATTGCGACCGAGGTCCGCTCGCCACTCTCGCTTCGTTGCGTCGTCCATCTGCCGCGCATGCGCCTTACCGACGACCGCCGCGAGATAGTGCGCGACGTGCATCGCGTCATCCTTGCCGAGTTGCTCGATCTCGAGCTTCATGTCCTGCGGCAACAACTCGCGGATAACCACGCCGCGATCGAATAGGCGTGCTGCGCGCATCCGCTCACCGAGATATGGCGAGAGGTTCCGGGCACCTTCGAGGACGCGCAACGCGTTGTCGCGCGGCATCGCCACATCGTCATAACGGGGCGCCGCGGCCTTCACGCCTTCCTTGATGTCCATCAGACACAGGTCGTCGCCTTCCACGACGCCACCGTCGACATCGAGCAGGACCGCATAGCGCAGACGGCCGAGCGAACTGCAACCCTTCACCCAATACGCCGCATCCAGCACGACGACCTCGCCCGAGTCTTTGCGACCCTTCAGGCTGGTCGGCAGACTGGCAATGTCTTCGTCGGCGAGAAGCGCTTCGATCGCCTTTCGCTCGTCTCTGGCAAGAGGCCAGAATCGCTTTCCCAAGGGAATCGCCGGATGCAGATCGTCGATGCGCTCACGCGCGAGATGCTGCCACGACCGGCGCACGGCTTCCTTCATCGTTACGTGAACGGGTTCAGGACGTTTGATGTCAATGACCTCACCTGCGAACGCCGATTCATATCCGGCAGCCAACGCCTCGATCATTCGCACGACGTTCAGGCCGGACAATGACGACCCGCGCGCAGCCGTCGCGAGCGACAATCCCAGGCGGACGACGTCATGCACGGGATTGCCGATCACCGTCTGATCGAGGTCGCGAATCTGGATCTCGACTTTGCCTTTTGCATTGGCTATGGGCCCGAGATTGCCGGTGTGGCAGTCGCCGCAAATCCAGATCGCCGGGCCGTGAGGCAGCGATTCTCCGTTCGCCTCGATCACCCACTCATAAAATCGTTCGGTATTGCCTCTGACGTACGCGTGCGGCGAGCGCGCCATCTTGCAGCGGCGCAGCTCTGTCAGAGGGGCCTGTCGATCATCGGGCGCGGGCAGCCCCTTATTCGCTTTGCTGTTCTTGCTCATATCCGTTTGCCTTGGGTGGTCAGCAACCGGAGCAGGAGCCGTGCCGTTGTCTTCCAAACGGCTTACGCGGCCCAGAGTCATAGCGAGTCTGGCCTGTCATACGTAGCGCGGCGTCTCCACATGCGTCGGAATGATGTGGCTCACGACTGCGAGTTGTGGCGCGGACGGCGCACCGCGCGGCCGCGGGCATCGAGCGCGCTGAACGCTTGCGGGCGGGTGCGTTCGTTCATCAGATACGGATCGGTGTACAGCAGCGCGATGTGTTCGTCGATACGCGCTACGGTATGCGAATCGACGAGCTTCCGGCAAAAGGTCTGGTCTGACATGACTTACTCGCTGAGAAAAGGCATCACGCGTTCGAGCAGCCGCTCCGGCGCTTCTTCGGGAATGTAGTGGCCGCAAGGCAACGCCTCGCCCTGCACGTTTGGCGCGTACGCCCGCCATTCGGCAATCGGATCGAAGCACTGTTCGATCACGCCCTGCGCGCCCCACAACGCCATGAACGGACAGCCGATGCGCTGCTCTGAAGCGAGCGTCGCGCGGTCGTGTTCGAGGTCGATGGTCACGCTCGCGCGATAGTCCTCGCAGATGCCGTGCGCCGTATCGGGATCGGAGAGACAACGCAG
>Ga0160459_100709_pt1 | contig 11397 bp, 13 predicted proteins | sample HID1973K_E6MG_FD_108208 | JGI IMG/M metagenome (GOLD analysis project Ga0160459, IMG submission 108208) | Enriched mosquito-associated microbial communities from UW Madison campus, WI, USA - HID1973K_E6 MG | ecosystem: Host-associated > Arthropoda: Insects > Digestive system > Unclassified ... | reverse complement strand
CCCCCTCCGTCCGCTGACCCGCAACGAACGGTCCGACAAAACATCAGGGGGGTCAAAATTGGGCGCCGATACCCCTCTTCAGGGGGTCAGAATTGCACGCCGAAACACACCGGTGCCTTCGCCGACGTATTCTTCAGGACGCATCCGGCGGGATTGCGTCCGCTCATCCCGGCCTCCAGACAGAGGGCGAGCGTCAAGGTCAGCCATTCCGTGAAAAAGGAAGGGGCGGAGTTCGGAGACAGAATGACCGTCGGCGCGGCAACGAAACGGTTACGGTAATCACATGGGGTGTTCTGATCGGAAAAGCTCAAGGGAGCCGCCGCGTCCGCGCGCTGACCGATCGGCTCCATGGTTTTCTTCTTTTTCACGGCAAGCATTTCTGGGTTATCTTCCCTGTTAACTTCCCTGTTTGTCTCCGCCGCCACGGAGGAGCCCCCTCCGTCCCGGCGATGAAGGGTGCTCTCCCGGGTGAGAGTAGCGGCAGAAACAGCCATCACGTCTCGCTGACCTCGAAATCCTCCGGGCTGACCGGCGAAGGCGCCTGCGGAAAGTTGTACTGGGTGGACATGTTCGGGTAATCCTCCCCGTGGTTAAGGGGATGCGGTCGTAGAATTTTCTCGTGAGCCGTGAGCCGAGGAGATTCGAATGAGGAAGACCCGATTTACCGAGCCGTAGATCATGGCGGTGCTGCGCCAGGCCGAAGGCGGCGTTGCGGTGCCGGAACTGTGCCGCGAGCACGGGATCAGCAGCGCGAGCTTCTACAAGTGGCGGGCGAAGTATGGCGGCATGGATGCATCCATGATGAGCCAGATGAAGGCGCTTGAGGATGAGAGCCGGCGGCTGAAGCGTATGTTCGCGGATCTCAGCATGCAGGCCGATCTGCTCAAGGAAGCTCTGGGAAAAAAGTGACACGGCCAACTCAACGCCGCGAGTTGGCCGTGAGAGCGGTGGCGACGAAGGGGATCAGCATCGCGCTGGCCTGCCAGACGTTCGGGGTCAGCGAGACCTGCTTTCGCTACAGCCCGAAGCGCTGTGCCGAGAACGAGACTATTGCGGATCTTCTCGAAGGCCTGACCAAGGCGCATAGAACGTGGGGCTTCGGTCTGTGCTTCCTGTATCTACGCCACGTTCGCTGCTACGTCTGAAACCACAAGCGCATCCGCAGGATCTACTGCGAACTGGAGTTAAACCTGAGGATCAAACCAAGACGGCGGATCACGCGAGACAAGCCGGCATACTCACCGTTCCGGACGCGCCAAATCTTGTCTGATCCATGGACTTCATTGCGGACCGTCTGGCCGATGGTCGCCAGTTCCGGCTGCTGAACGTTCTGGATGATTTCAACCGCGAGGGTCTGGGTATCGAAGTCGACTTCTCGCTGCCCGCAGAACGCGTCGTGCGAGTGCTCAACCAGATCATCGAGTGGCGCGGCAAGCCCACGGCCATCAGGGTGGCAACGGCCCCGAATGCATCAGTGCGACACTGGCGATCTGGGCCGAGAAGCAGGGCATCGCCCTGACCCATATCCAGCCCGACAAGCCGCAGCAGAACGCCTATGTCCAGCGATACAACCGAACCGTCCGCCACGAATGGCTGGACCTCTACATCTTCGAAACCATCGCGGAGGCACAAAGCATCGCAACCGACTGGCTATGCACTTACAACAATGAGCGACCCAACATGGGCATCGGCGGCATAACACCCGCACAGAAACTACAAATGGCTGCGTGAATTCTACGGCCAGACCCCGTTAAAGCGGGGAGGATTACCTTCATCGCGGATGCGTTGGGCGTGGTCGCAGGCGCCAAGGGCATGAAGCAGATCGCTGAAGATGCCGGGTTATCGCGCGAAAGCCTCTACCGCGCCTTGAGCCGGAAGAGCAATCCAGAGTTCAGCACGGTGCTGAAGGTGGTGGCGGTGCTTGGTCTGCGCCTCTCCGCTGTCCCTGTGTATCGCCGGCAGAATGACAGTTGACTGGCCAGTGCAAGCAGCACTTCGTCGGGGGTGTCGAAAAGACGGCCAATGTCAGCAGTCGGGATTGCAGGGTGCAGGTCAGGCTTGCGTCCATCGTGCCGACCGTGCAGGATCAGCCCGATCGAAAAACGGCGGGGTTCGTGCCCCGCCGTCCAAGACTTCAAAGCGCCCTATCAATCGGCTTTTGCGCTCTCGCCGTCTTGCAACACACCCACCGCACCCTTGAGTTTCTGACGTTCTTCGATCAGTGCGCGGCGCAGTGTGCGTTTCAGGTCGCTGGTCATCTGACGTCCTCCCAGGTTGGCAGCACAAGCTGCGGGAGAGGTCACGATACCACGGATAACCTCGAATTTCACGACAAAATAAGACGTGATTATAATGCCGCCGCCCTGCACGGCGGATACGGTCATCAATCGCGGCCAGCGGGCGGCAAGTCCCCCGGTTTGATCCCGGCAGAACGGCTCCCAGTAACGCGGTAAACGCCCATGACGGATCTGGAGGGCCAACTCCCCGACCACCAGCTTGCGGCCATACCCGCCTCGACCAACTTCGGGACGACCGGCGTGGGCACCATGGCGCTCCGCCGCTTCCTGCGCCGGGTCCGCTGCGAGAACCTGCCCTACTTTTGCCCGCTGAGGGTTGATCCGTCGCAGCCCGAACCCTGATGCCACCAGCGGTTCGCGACGGAAAATTTGGCGGCCCCGTCACCGGGACCGCGCCCTTCCAGCCTAGATGCTGGACACAGCCTTCCGCTGCGGACGGCGGCGCCATTGCAGCGCCGCGATTCCGGCCGTCAGCAAAAGCGCACCGAGTGTCGGCCACAGCACCGAGGGTTGCGCCGCGCGGACCAGAACCCCGGCCACGTCAAAGCCCGGCTCGAGCCCCATCCGTGCGGCGTAAGAGCCGAAGCGCACCTGTCCCGTCATCAATCCGTCGCCCAGCTGCACGATCTCCAGCCCGTTATCGGCCAGCCGCTCGGCGGCGCCCGCCACATTTGTGCGCAGGTTGACGGTCTTGCGCACCTCGTCGCCCATCAGATCGAAGCCCTCGACCACAAAGCGGAACTGCGTGCCGACGGGGGCCGCCTCCAGAAGCTCGGTGAACTCCGACGCCGGGCGCAATTCATAGGGTTCGGAAATCTGGTTCATCCACCAGTCGGGGCGGAACAGCGTGAAGCAGATGATCAGCAGCGCAACAGATTCCCAGATCCGGCTTTTCGTCACGAACCAGTTCATCGTCGCGGCCGAGAACAGAAGGATCGCCACCAGCGCGGTAAAGCACATCCAGGCCGTCTCGACCCAGTCATGCACGTCGACCAGCAGCATCGCCGGATTGAAGATGAAGACAAAGGGCAGGATCGCGGTGCGCAGCGCATAGATCGCCCCCTGGAACGAGGTCTTGATCGGATCCTCGCGCGAGATGGCGGCGGCGGCAAAGCCCGCCAGCCCGACAGGTGGCGTGATATCGGCCATGATCCCGAAATAGAACACGAACATATGCACCGCGATCAGCGGGATGGACATACCCGCCTGCGAAGCGAGGCTGACCACCACCGGTGCCATCAGCGAGGAGACCAGGATGTAATTCGCCGTCGTCGGAATGCCGAGGCCCAGCACAAGGCTGATTGCCGCCACCATGATCAGCATCACGATGACATTACCACCCGAGATAAGTTCGACGAACTCGGTCATCATCAGGCCAAGGCCGGTCAGGGTGATGGTGCCGACAACGATGCCCGCCGTGGCGGTGGCGACGCCGATCCCGATCATGTTGCGCGCGCCAAGCGCCAGACCGTCCCAGAGGTCGATCAGCCCGGTTTTCAGCCCGGCGCCGGCACCGGCACCGCGGAACAGTCCCATCAGCGCCTTGCGCGTGGCGGTGATGACGATCACCGAAATCGTCGCGTAGAAGGCCGACAGGCCCGGCGACATCATCTCGACCATCAGGCACCAGAGCAGCACGACGATGGGGATCAGGAAATCGAGGCCGGTCCGCGTCACCTCCCAGGCCAACGGCAGTTGCAGGATCGGGGCGTTCGGATCCTCGATCTCCAGATCGGGGTGGCGCGAGGACAAAGCCACCGCCAGAAGGTAAAGCCCAAGCCCCGCCAGCATCAGCCAAACTCCGGCCTGCGCCCCGGCAATCGCCTTGATCGCCAGAATGCCCCAATACAGCAGGCAGACGACGGTGATGGTGCCCGAGAGGCCCAGCCCCCAGCGGATCAGGCGACGCCTGCGCTCCATCACCTGACCGGGGATGGGGCGGGAGCCGATCTTCAGCGCCTCGAGATGCACGATGTAGAGCAGCGCGATATACGAGAAGATTGCCGGCAACAGCGCATGCTTGACGATCTGGTTATAGGGAATGCCGACATATTCCACCATCAGGAAGGCAGCCGCCCCCATGACCGGTGGCATGATCTGGCCATTGATCGAGGAGGCCGCCTCGATCGCGCCGGCCTTCACACCCGAAAGCCCCGTGCGCTTCATCAGCGGAATGGTGAAGATCCCGCCCGAGACGACATTCGACACCGAAGACCCCGAGACGACGCCGTTCAACGCCGAGGAGACCACCGCCACCTTGGCCGGCCCGCCACGCAGATGCCCCAGCAACGCGACCGAAATCTGCATCATCCAGTTGCCGGCGCCGACCTTGTCGAGCAGCGTGCCGAACAGCACGAAGAGGAAAACGAAGCTCGACGAGACGCCAAGCGCGATGCCGAAGACGCCCTCGGTCGTCAGCCACTGGTGATTGACGAATTTTGCCAGCGAGGCACCGCGATGCTGGATCACCTCGGGCATGTATTGGCCGCCGAAGCTGTAGGCGGTGAAAACCAGCGCCACGACGACCATCGGCAGCCCCAGCGCGCGGCGCGTCGCCTCGAGCAGCAGGACAAAGCCCGCAATGCCCGACAGGATGTCGAACTGGGTCGGCTGGCCCGGCCGGGTGGCAAGCTGATCATAGAACAGAAACAGATAGGCGCCGCAGAAGGCCCCGACCAAGGCCATGATCCAGTCCTGAACCGGAATCCGGTCGCGGGGCGAGGATTTCAGCGCCGGATAGGCGGTAAAGGCCAGAAACATCGCGAAGCCCAGATGGATCGCCCGGGTCTCGGTATCGTTCAGCACGCCGATCCCCAGCGTGAACGGCAGCGGCGAGGCGATCCAGAGCTGGAACAGCGACCAGACGACGGCCACGACCGTCAGGATCTTCGCCGCAAGGCCGATCGGGTTGCGTCCTCCGGTATCGGCCTCGGCCACCAGTTGCTCCAGAGCGGCTGTATCGGGGGCGGCGGTATCGGGTCCGGTCGCGCTGCTCATGTCATGTTCCCTGTCGCTTGGCCCCTCTGACGGGGGCAGAATTGTCTTGCGTCCGAAATTCCTCTGCGCGGAGGACAAGAGGTGCCCCCGCGCAGAGGTCGTCTTCGGGCTTGACCGGCCAGATTACTGGATCCAGCCCTTTTCCTTGTAGTATTTCGCCGCGCCCGGATGCAGCGGCGCCGAAAGCCCGTCGGCCACCATCTTTTCGGGTGTCAGGCCACCCAGAGCCGGGTGCAGGGCCTTGAATTCGTCGAAGTTGTCGAAGACCGCCTTGACGACATTGTAGACGGTATCCTCGGGCGTGTCGGCCGAAACGACAAAGGTTGCCAGCACGCCGAAGGTTTCCACATCATCGGGGTTGGCGTTGTAGAGCCCGCCCGGAATGGTGGCCTTGGCGTAATAGGGGAACTTCGCGACCAGCCCGTCGACCGCCTCTCCCGTCAGCGGGATCAGCTTGGCGCCGCAGGTCGTGGTCGGATCCTGGATATTGGCCGAAGGGTGGCCGACGCCATAGAAGAAGCCGTCAATCTTGCCGTCACAAAGCGCCGGGCCGTGCTCATCCGCCTTCAGCTCGGAAGCCAGCGAGAAATCGGCCATGGTCCAGCCAAGCGCGCCCAGCAGCACCTCGGCCGAAGCGCGGGTGCCCGAACCCGGATTGCCCACGTTGAAGCGCTTGCCCTTGAAATCCTCGAAGGCGGCCACGCCGGAATCGGGATGGGCCAGCACGGTGAAGGGCTCGGGATGCAGCGAGAAGACCGCGCGCAGCTTGTCATTCGCGCCGCCTTCGGCAAAGGCGCCTTCGCCCTTCAGGGCGTTGTATTGCACGTCGGACTGGGCCATGCCGAAGTCCAGCTCGCCCGCCTTGATCGCATTGGCGTTATAGGCCGATCCGCCGGTGGATTCGACCGAGCAGCGCAGCCCGTGGGTCGCGCGGTCCTTGTTGACCAGACGGCAGATCGCGCCGCCCGCCGCATAGTAGACGCCGGTGACGCCACCGGTGCCCACGGTGATGAAGGTCTGCTGCGCCATGGCCGGCAGCGAGATGCTGCCCGCCAGCATGGCAAGGCCAAGTCCGAAGACCGAGGTTCTGAAGCTCATTGCACTCTCCTTGTTGAAGCGCCCCTGCGGGCGCGGTTTATGACTTGTTTATTGGCCCGCCTCTGCGGGCATGGGCGCGGGCTTGCGCCAGATCCGTCGCAGATCGGCCGCGACCGCCAGCACCCGGCCCGAGGCCGCTGCCGCCTCTGCGCAGGCCGCCACCAGCGCGGCATTGTTGGGGGCGATACCGCCGTTTGGCAAGTTCAGGTTGTTCTCGAAACCCACGCGGGCATGTCCGCCCCGCAGGGCCGACAACCCCATGAAGCGCGCCTCCTCCGGGCCGAAGGCGCAAAGCATGAAGGCATGGCGTGCGATGCCCGCCTCCAGAAAGGCCGCGAATTCGGCCTCGTCGGCCCCGGTGCCCGAATAGCGCCCCAGCACCGGCAGCACCGCCAGAGGCCCGTCAGGCAGAAGCCCGCGCGCCTGCAAGACCTCCATCCGCGCCAGATCGGCAGCATCATAGAGGATCAACTGCCAAAGCGTCCCGCGCTCCTCCATGTCGCGGATCAGCGCGGCGGGGGCGGCCTCGTCCCCGCCCTCGGCAAACAGTTCGCGCAGCGCAAGGCTGACCGATTCGGGCCAGAGCGCGCGGACCAGCGCGATCTGTTCTGCCGGGCTATAGCGCCCGACGGCCTCGGTCGTGACCTGCATCACCATCCGCTCGCCCAACTCGCGGCGGAGCGCCGCCAGCGCCTCACGGTAAAGCCCGGCATCCAGAACATGTCGACCTGTCGCGTCGCGCACATGCAGATGCAGCATCGCCGCCCCGGCCTCCTGCGCGGCGCATGCCTCACGCACCATCTCCTCCACGGTCAGCGGCAGGCGCGGGTGATCCGCTTTGGTGCGGCGCGCGCCGTTCGGTGCGACGGCAATGGCAAAGGGCAATGTCACTGGCCCACTCCGGCCGAAGCGAGGGCCGCATCGACGGCCGCCAGCAGCCGGTCGGCAATCATTTCGACATGCCCCGCGTCGATGATGTAGGAGGGCGCCATCAGGACATGATCGCCCGTGATACCATCGGCCGTGCCGCCGCCCGGATAGACCATCAGGTCCCGCGCCATGCTTTCGGCGCGGATCCGGGAATGCAGCTTCAGCCCCGGCGCAAAGCTGCGCTTTGTGGCACGATCCTCGACCAGTTCGATGGCGCGAAAGAGGCCCCGGCCGCGGATGTCGCCGACATGTGGATGCGCGCCGAAACGGTCATGCAGCGCCGTCTCCAGCGCCCCCCCCATCTCGCGGCAGCGTGCCAGCAGGCCATCCTCCTCGATCACCTTCTGCACGGCGAGCGCGCCGGCACAGGCGGTGGCATGGCCGATATAGGTGAAGCCGTGCTGGAAGCTGCCCGAACCACCGGTGATCGTGTCATAGATCTCGCCCGACATCAGGCAGGCGCCGATCGGCTGGTAACCTGCGCCGAGGCCCTTGGCGCAGGTCAGAAGGTCGGGCGCGGCGCCCTCCTGCTCGCAGGCGTTGAGCGTGCCTGTGCGGCCCATGCCGCACATCACCTCGTCAAGGATCAGCAGCACGCCATATTTGTCGCAGATCTCGCGGATGCGACGGAAATAGCCCGGTGCCGGGGTGATCGCGCCACAGGTCGCGCCGCCCACCGTCTCGGCGATGAAGGCAATCACGGTTTCCGGGCCAAGGCGCAGGATCTCGGCCTCCAGCTCGTTGGCGGCGCGCAGGCCGTAGGCTTCGGGGGTTTCGCCCTCGGCCCGATGGCGATAGTCGAAACAGGGCGGGATATGGCTGACGGGCAGCAGGATCGGTTCATAGACCGCGCGCCGCCCGGCATTGCCGCCCGCCGACAGGGCGCCCAGCGTATTGCCGTGATAGCTTTGCTGCCGCGCGATAAAGCGGCTGCGGCCGGTTTCGCCCTTTTCCCAGAAATACTGCCGCGCCAGTTTCAGCGCCGTCTCGTTCGCCTCGGAGCCACCTGACAGGAAATAGACATGCTCCAGCCCCTCGGGCGCGCGTGAGACGAGGAAGTCGGCCAGTTCCTCGGCCGGCGAGGTGGTGAAAAAGCTGGTATGCGCATAGGGCAACCGGTCAAGCTGCGCCTTGATCGCCGACACCACGCGCCCCTCGCTGTGCCCGAGGCACGAAACCGCGGCGCCCCCCGAGGCATCCAGATAGCGCCGCCCGGTGCTGTCGATCACGAAGGGCCCGTCGCCGCCCACAGCCACGGGCAGGATGCGCGACGGATCGCGATGCAGGATGCGGCTCTGGTTCGGCAAGGTGGCAAGGGTCATCTCAGGTCTCCAACGGAAGAAAGGCCGAACGGGCGGCGAAGGTTGCCTCACGCCGACGCAGGGCGGCCAGCCCCGCCTCGCCCCGACGGGTCAGGGCGAGGCTGGACAGGCATTGCGACAGCACCATCAGGCCGCTGATCGAGGCGATATGCGCCGGCCCGCCATTCGTCGCGGTCAGCGTGATGTCCGCCAACCGCGCCAGCGGCCCCAGCGGCGCATCGGTCAGCCCGATCACGCCGATCCCGGCATCACGGGCATGGCGCGTGGCGGCAATCGTCTCGCGGCTGAAGGGCGCAACAGAAATCGAGACCAGCACGTCCCCCGCCCGCAGGCTGCACAGGTCATCAAGCATCATCCCGCTTCCCGCGCCCACAAGCCGGGTATTCTCGCGAAACAGCGACAGGCTGTAATGCATGGCGAAGGCCACCGCGTGACAGCTGCGCAGACCCAGCACCGCCACCGTCGGGCTGTCGGCCAGAATAGCCGCCGCCTCCAGCATTCTGCCGCGCTGGTCCTCGCGCAGGCCCGACAGCACATTCGCGACCTCGGCCTCGGCGATGCGGGACACGAGGTCGCTCGGCTCCTGCGCGGCCAGCGTGTCGGAGGCGCGGCCCGAATAGATCGCGCCATTGCTCTCGGTCAGCCAGTCGCGGTGCAGGGCCTGAAACTCCTCCCAGCCCGCAAAGCCAAGGCTCTGGACCAGCCGCAGAAGCGTGCCGGGCGACAGCGCCGCCTCGCGCGCGGTGCGTCTGAGGCCGTGCAGCGCCACATCGGCCGGATTTTCGCGGATCCAGATCGCCGCCTCGCGCAGTCGCGGCGACAGGTCTGCATGACGGAGTTCCAGATGCTGCCAGAGATCGGTGATGGTCATGCAAGGGTCCGGATCATTTGTTCCGAACATATTCATTCTTAGAACAAACGTGTCAATGACCGATGTTACGGGATGTTGATAAGGCGTCTTTCACCGCCATGCCGCGCGAGGTGCCGGTCGCGCCTCCACCAGGCTGGCGCATTGCCGACGGTCCGGGATCGTACGATCCCGCCTATGAATTCGATGATAGCGCGTGATCCCATCGGCGCGGCAAACAAGGTGAGATTCCGCGCCGATCAGGTTGAGGCGCGTGCTGGGGCCGAGACGGAATGAGGGCGTAGCCCGACTGGAGTGACAGCCCTGCCATGGCGTTGGCTTCGAATATGCGTCTGGGATCGCGGTCAGCCCGGTAAGCTGGGGGCTTTCTGGAAGGGAGAACGAATTGATCCGGCGGTCCGATGAGATAGAGTGACAGGGTCTACCATATCGTTCTGTCTGCCGTGTGGGGCATTGGTTTCGTTATGCCCGCGCCGTGGCCGCCGCAAGACGACCAGAGGTGTAACGAAGGCTCGGTCTATTGATGCGATTGTCGCAAGACCCCTTGCTCGGTTTCTTGATTAATCCTTTTGGCAGATCGGTTCGTGCCATCCAGATTGACGGGGGGCCACATCAGGATCACGCGGCGGACAACATCGCCTCCGTGTCCCTGCAATCTTTGGTAAGTCCGCCGGCTCTTCGGAAAGGGATACTAGGAACTGAACTGATGCGGTGGATGCCCCCACCCGACGGCATCTCGTATGCCATGATGGTTCCAGCTGAGCCGCACGGAGGGCACATCGATGACGACAACGATCAGCATGCTGGCGATCGACCTGGCGAAGGGCAGTTTTCAGGTTTGCGCAATCGGACTGGATGGGGCGGTTCTTTATAACCGCGTGCTGTCGCGGCCGCGTTTGACGGCGCTCCTCGCCGAACATTCGGCCTGCGTGGTGGCGATGGAGGCCTGCGCGACATCGCATCACTGGGGCCGGATCGCGCAGTCATACTGGTGCCGGCGGCATATGTGACGCCGTTCGTGAAACGCCAAAAGAACGACAAGGCGGATGCCGAAGCCATCGCAGAAGCCGCTTCGCGCCCGCCCCTGCGGTTCGTGGCTGTGAAGAGTTCCGAAACGCAGGGCCGTGCAGTCGCCTTTCGGACACATCAGTGTCTGGTGCGGCAACGCACACAGCTCATCAACGCGCTCCGCGGCCATTTGGCCGAGTTCGGGCTGGTGGCGCCGAAGGGCCCCGCGAGCCTGAAGCTCCTTGAAAATGCGCTGGCAGACGAGAGCAGCGACCTTCCTGGCCAAGTCCGAGAAATGGGCACGATCTATCTCGAGCAAATTGCGCGCCTGACAGATGTGATTGATCGGCTTTCTGGCGAACTCGAGGCGGCGACGAAAACTGATGCGCAGCTGCGTCGACTTTGCACCATCCCAGGGATCGGCCCAGTCACCGCCGGCGCGGTCGCGGCATTCGCACCAGATCTCGATACATTCGACAGCGGGCGCAACTTTGCCGCCTGGCTTGGCCTAGTACCGCGACAAAGGTCCACCGGCGGCAAGACCAGGCTCGGCTCGGTCAGCAAGATGGGGCAGACCGACATCCGCCGCTTGCTGATCGTCGGCGCCATGAGCGTGATCCGATGGGTTGTTCGCAAGGGTAGTAGCGCGAACCGCTGGTTGGCTGGGCTTGTGGCACGCAAGCCGAAGATGGTCGCGGCTGTAGCGCTCGCAAACAAGATGGCCCGTATGATCTGGGCAATGACAACGAGAGAGGAAAATTACCGGATGGCGTGATCCAAGCCCGGCAAGGGCAATGGCACGACATGGCCGTAAGGCCGGGGTGAGCGATCGACGAGGAGTAGGCGACACGGACTTCGAAGTTCAAGGCGGGAGATT
>Ga0160459_100708_pt1 | contig 11401 bp, 8 predicted proteins | sample HID1973K_E6MG_FD_108208 | JGI IMG/M metagenome (GOLD analysis project Ga0160459, IMG submission 108208) | Enriched mosquito-associated microbial communities from UW Madison campus, WI, USA - HID1973K_E6 MG | ecosystem: Host-associated > Arthropoda: Insects > Digestive system > Unclassified ... | reverse complement strand
TCCCGACCGCATAGGCTCGGGTCATGGCACTGCGCTTCGCCCTCGTGATCGAGCCCGCGGCATCCGATGACGCCCGCTCGGACTTCGCCGACACGTTCCGGACGATCGACCCGTCGGCGCCTGCTCTCAGCGTCGGCGAACTGAGCACACAGCGCGGCGACGGCATCTTCGAGTCGATCGGCGTGGTCGACGGGCACCCGCAGGAGACGCAGGCGCACCTGGAGCGCCTCGCCCACTCCGCGGCGATCTGCGACCTGCCGGCGCCGAACCTGGAGCAGTGGCGACAGGCGGTCGCCATCGCCGCGGCTCACGCGCCGCAGCGGGGTGAAGGCGTGGTCAAGCTGATCCTCAGCCGCGGCATCGAGCACGGACCGACCCCCACCGCGTGGGTGACCGCCGCCGCGGCGGCCGACAACACCGCAGCGCGCGAACGCGGGATCCGTGTCGTCACGCTCGACCGCGGCTACGGCATCGACACACCCGCGTCTGCGCCGTGGCTGCTGCTCGGGGCCAAGACGCTGTCGTACGCGGTCAACATGGCGGCCATCCGCGAAGCCCACCGGCGCGGCGCCGACGACGCGATCTTCGTGACATCGGACGGCTTCGTGCTCGAGGCGCCGACGGCGTCGCTCATCGTGCGTCTCGACGGCCGCTTCGTGACGCCCGCACCGAACGGCGGCATCCTGCACGGCACGACGCAGCTCAGCCTGTTCGCGCACCTGGAGTCCGAGGGGCATGAGACCGGCTATGCGACCCTCCCGACGATCGCGCTGCAGGACGCGGATGCCGCATGGCTGGTGTCCAGCGTTCGCCTGGCCGCCCCGATCACCGCGATCGACGGCGTCGAGGTTCCGGTGGACGCCGGGCTGACGGCATCCATCAATCGATACCTGCTGAGCCCTCGGGACTGAGCGCACACGACGAAGCCCTCGCCGGGCGACGGGTCACCCGAAGCGGCCCGAGACGTAGTCCTCGGTCGCCTGCACCGACGGGGTCGTGAAGATCGCGGACGTGGCGTCGTACTCGATGAGCTTGCCGGGCTTGCCGGTGCCGGCGATGTTGAAGAACGCCGTCTTGTCGCTCACGCGCGATGCCTGCTGCATGTTGTGCGTCACGATGACGACGGTGTACTCGTTCTTCAGCTCGCCGATGAGCTCCTCGATCGCGTACGTCGAGATCGGGTCGAGTGCCGAGCACGGCTCGTCCATGAGGATGACCTCGGGCGACACGGCGATCGCGCGGGCGATGCACAGACGCTGCTGCTGACCGCCCGACAGGCCGGAGCCCGGCTTGTCGAGGCGGTCCTTCACCTCGTTCCACAGGTTGGCTCCGCGCAGCGACTTCTCGACCAGAGCGTCGGCGTCGGAGCGCGAGATGCGCTTGTTGTTGAGCTTGACGCCCGCCAGCACGTTCTCCTTGATCGACATCGTGGGGAACGGGTTCGGACGCTGGAACACCATGCCCACCTGCCGGCGCACCAGCACGGGATCGACGTTCGCGCCGTACAGGTCGGTGCCGTCCAGCAGCACCTCGCCCTCGACACGGGCGCCGGGGATGACCTCGTGCATGCGGTTGAGAGTGCGCAGGAACGTCGACTTGCCGCAGCCCGACGGGCCGATGAAGGCCGTCACGGAACGCGGCTCGATGTGCAGGTCCACGCCTTCGACGGCGAGGAAGTCGCCGTAGTAGACGTTGAGGTCGTTGACTTCGATGCTCTTTGACACGGTGTTCGGGTTCTTTCGTGGCTCGTGGAGGGCTCAGCGGCCGGTCTTCGGGGCGAACAGCTTCGCGATCAGACGCGCGAGGAGGTTCAGCACCATGACGATGATGATGAGGGTGAGCGCCGCGGCCCACGCGCGGTCGACGTACGCCTCGGGCGGGATGCCCTGGTTCATGTACTGCGTGTACGTGAACACCGGGAGGGTCTGCATGCGCCCGTCGAACAGGTTGAGGTTCAATGAGTCGGTGAAGCCGGCGGTGATGAGCAGGGGCGCCGTCTCGCCGATGACACGCGAGATCGACAGCATGATGCCCGTCGTGATCCCGGCGATCGCCGTGGGCAGCACGACCTTGAGGATCGTCAGCCACTTCGGCACCCCGAGAGCGTACGACGCCTCACGCAGCTCGTTCGGCACGAGCCGCAGCATCTCCTCGCTCGAGCGCACCACCACGGGGATCATGAGGACGGCCAGCGAGATCGCCCCCATGATGCCCAGACGGACGCCGGGCCCGAGGAACAGCGCGAACAGCGCATACGCGAACAGGCCCGCCACGATCGAGGGGATGCCGGTCATCACGTCCACGAGGAACGTGATGCCCCGCGCGACGCGCTTGCCCTCGCCGTACTCGACCAGGTAGATCGAGGTCATGAGGCCGATCGGGATCGAGATGATCGCGGCCGCGAGTGTGATCAGCAGCGTGCCCCAGATGGCGTGGACGGCACCGCCGCCCTCGCCGACGACGTTGCGCATCGACGACGAGAAGAACAGTGCGTCAAAGCGCGCCAGGCCGTTCGCGATGACGGTCCAGGCCACCGAGATCAGCGGGACCATCGCGATCAGGAACGCGACGGTGACCAGGCCGGTGACGAAGCGGTCGGCGGCTTTGCGGCGTCCTTCGACGAGACCCGAGATGAGGGTGATCAGCGCGAGGTAGACGATCGCGCTGACGACGAGCCAGCCGGTCAGATCGAAGCCGCGGTCGCCGGCGACGGACACGAGCGCGAACACCAGGCCGGTGAGCACGATGCTCGCGCCCAGCAGGGCCCACGGCATCCACCGCTTCAGATGTCCGCTGGTCAGCCGCGGCGAGGTGCGTACCGGGGCCGGCGTCGGGGACGGGGCGGGAGCAGTCGCGATGGTCATGTCAGTTGGCTCCCGAGAATTCCTTGCGGCGGCTGACGATGAAGCGCGCCAGGGCGTTCACCGCGAACGTCACGATGAACAGGATCAGACCGGTGGCGATGAGGACGTTGATGTTGACGTCGTACGCCTCGGGGAACGTCAGGGCGATGTTGGCCGCGATGGTCGACGGGTTCGTCGACGTGAACAGCCGGAAGCTGACGGTGCCGGTGGCCGAGAGCACCATGGCCACGGCCATCGTCTCGCCGAGCGCACGGCCGAGGCCGAGCATCGAGGCCGACACGATGCCGGAGCGGCCGAACGGCAGCACCGCCATGCGGATCATCTCCCAGCGGGTCGCGCCGAGCGCGAGCGCCGCCTCTTCGTGGAGGCGCGGCGTCTGCAGGAAGATCTCGCGGCAGATCGCGGTGATGATCGGCACGACCATGACGGCCAGCACGATCGCCGCGGTGAAGATGGTGCGGCCCGTGGCCGACACGTCGCCGGCGAACAGCGGGAACCATCCCGCGTTCTTGTTGAGCCACGCGTAGGCGGGCTGCACGGCGGGGGCGAGGACCAGGATGCCCCACAGGCCGAACACGACCGACGGCACCGCGGCGAGCAGATCGACGACGTAGCCGAGGCCCTGCGCGAGGCGCCGGGGTGCGTAATGGGTGATGAACAGCGCGACGCCGAGCGACAGCGGCACCGCCATGAGCAGGGCGAGGAACGCCGCCCAGATCGTGCCGAACAGCAGCGGCCAGACGTAGTCCCAGAAGTTGGTGGTCAGCAGCGACGCCGTCGAGCTGTCAGCACCGAAGGCAGGGATCGACTGGATGATCAGGAAGACCGCGACGGCTGCCAGCGTCGCGAGGATCATGGATCCGGCGAAGAGCGCGGAGCCCGAGAACCAGATGTCTCCGGCTCGCCGCTTCGTTCTCGGTGTGGCGGTCCCGGCGGCTGCCGTGGTCTGCGTCATGTCGTCTTCCTGCTCGAAGGAGGGCAGGTCCCGGGCCGCCGTGCGGCGACCCGGGACCGTGGGATCACTTGATCGCGTCGACCGCGGCCTGAGCCTTGTCGCGGAGCGTGTCCGAGATGGGGGCGCTGCCCGCGTTGGTGGCGGCGGCGTCCTGACCCTCGGCGCTGACGGCCGTCGTGAAGAAGCCCTTCACGAGGGCGGCCGCGTCGGCGTCCTCGTACTGGGTGCAGCCGATCAGGTAGCTGATCAGGATGACCGGGTAGGCGCCGGCTTCCGTGGTCGTGCGGTCGATCTTGATGGCGAGGTCGGTGTCGGCGCGGCCGTCCTCGATGGGCGAGGCGTCGGCGGTGATCGCCGCGCCCTCGGCCGAGTGGCCCACCCACTCATCGCCGACCTGGACGTTCACCGACGACAGGCCGCCGGCCTGCGACGAGTCGGCGTAGCCGATCGTGCCCGAGCCCGCCTTGATGGCGTTGACGACACCCGAGGTGCCCTGAGCAGCTTCGCCGCCCTGAATCGGCCATTCCTCGACCGAGCCGTACGACCAGGCGCTGCCGCCGGTGGCCGACAGATAGTCGGTGAAGTTGCCCGTGGTGCCCGACTTGTCGGAGCGGTGCACCGGCGAGATCGCCAGGTCGGGCAGGTCGACGCCGTCGTTGGTGGCGGCGATCGCCGGGTCGTTCCAGTTCGTGATGGTGCCGGCGAAGATGCCGGCGATGGTCGCCGGGTCGAGGTTCAGCTCGTCGACGCCGTCGACGTTGAAGACGATCGCGATGGGCGAGATGTAGGCGGGGATCTCGACGAGGTCCGAGCCGTCCGCGCACGCGCCGAAACCACCGGCGGTGATCTCGTCGGTCGTGAAGGCGCGGTCGGAGCCGGCGAACTGCACAGCACCCGACAGGAACGACTCGCGGCCCGTTCCCGAGCCCTGCGGGTCGTAGTTGATGGTGACGTCCGGGTTGGCCGTCTGGACGAGCTGGGTCCACGACTGGATCGCGACCTGCTGCGACGTGGCGCCCGAGCCGTTGAGCGTGCCCGTGAGCGTGGGCGCGTCCGACGTCGCGGACGGGGTGTCGCTGGGGGTCTCGTTGGAGGCGCAGCCGGCGAGGCCGAGGGCCGCGATCGCGGCGATGGCGCCCACCTGGGCGAGGCGAGAGATCTTCACTGTGTGAATCCTTCACGTGTCAGGGGAATGAGGCCCGGTGCAGGCCTGCGGGTACGAAGCCCGGTGCGGGTTCGCTCTGAAACGTAGGCGCGGACTCTTAAGAGACTGGGCTCTACGGGTGAACGGAAGGTGAACGGGATGCCGCCATCCATGCACCGGCATCGACATCGTTTCGGGGAGTCCGGCGCGGAATCGCGCGTCATATCGGGGTTGTCCGTTCACCCTGGCCCGCTAAGGTGCCACGCATGAGCAAGACGACAAAGGCGCAGCGCACGGCGTTCGACGCGATCGACGATGCGGCTGCGGCCGCGAAGCAGGCTCGCAAGGTCGCCAAGACCCTCCCGGGCAAGAACGCCAAGAAGCTGCGCGAGGTCGCGGCCGAGACCCTCGACGACGTCGACGTCTCGAAGAAGGCGATCCGCCGCGCCCCCGCCAAGGTCACCAAGAAGGCACAGCGTGCCGAGGAGCGCGTGCGCAAGGCGACGCGCACGGCGATCGCGAAGGCCGAGAAGAAGGCGCGGCTGCGCGCCGAGGCCGAACGTGCGGCGGCCGAGGCCGAGAGGGCCGCCCAGGAGGCGAAGGCGCGCAACGCCGAGGCCAAGAGCCTGAAGAAGTTGGCGGCGAAGGCGAAGCGTGCCGCGGCCAAGGCCGAGCTCGACGCGCTCGCCGCCGACCGGACGCTGGAGGAGCAGTTCGCGCCGCAGGGGGACGACGTGGATGCCGCGGCCGCAGCGGCATCGTCGGAGCCCGCGCCTGCCGCCGAGCCCGAGCCTGCCGCCGAGCCCGCGCCGGCTGCGGCGGCGCCGGTCACATCGAAGCCGGCCGCATCGAAACAGGCCGCGGCGCGCAAGCGCCCGACAGCGACGCCGGCCGCGCCGAAACCGACCGCCGCGCGCAAGCGCCCGACAGCGACAGCAACCTCTGCGGCGCCCCCGACCGATCTCGCCGCGCTGACGGTGGTTCAGCTGCGTGAACGCGCCCGTGCTGCGGGGGCCACCGGCTACTCGAGGCTCACCAAGGCCGAGCTCGTCGCACTGCTGTCCTGACGTGAGCCGGTCCGAGTCGCTGCCGGCGGTACCGGCGTCATTGGATCGCATCGACGCGGCGCCGGCGCCGCGCACGCTGCTGGACGTGCTCCGCGAGACCGCGCGACGCACGCCCGAGGCATCCGCTCTCGACGACGGCTCGGGTGCGCTCAGCTACCGCGAACTCATGGCGCGAGTCGGCCGCACGGCCGCCCGCCTGCACGAGGCGGGCGTCCGGCGCGGAGACCGGGTCGGTGTGCGCATGCCGTCGGGCTCGAAGGAGCTGTACATCTCGATCCTCGGCGTGATCGCCGCGGGTGCGGCCTACGTGCCCGTCGACGCCGACGACTCGGACGAGCGGGCGAACCTGGTGTTCGGCGAGGCGCACGTGCGCGGCGTGATCACAGGGACCGGTGCGTACGCACCCTCGCAGCAGCGCCCTGACGACGCGGCGTCGGCGCTGTTCGACGGTACCGCCCCGCATCCGAGCACCCACGCGATCGTGACGGTGCCGCCGCCGACGATCGACGACGACGCCTGGATCATCTTCACGTCAGGCTCCACCGGCGTGCCCAAGGGCGTCGCGGTGAGCCACCGCTCGGCGGCGGCTTTCGTCGACGCCGAGGCCGAGTTGTTCCTGCAGCAGGCGCCCCTCGGACCCCGCGACCGCGTGCTGGCCGGCCTGTCGGTCGCCTTCGACGCGTCGTGCGAAGAGATGTGGCTGGCGTGGCGCCACGGCGCGTGCCTCGTGCCCGCGCCGCGATCGCTGGTGCGCTCGGGCGAGGATCTCGCACCGTGGCTCATCCGGCAGGGGATCACCGTGGTCTCGACGGTGCCGACCCTCGCGGCGATGTGGCCCGCCGACGCGATAGAGAACGTGCGCCTGCTGATCTTCGGCGGCGAGGCCTGCCCGCCCGAGCTCGTCGCACGGCTGGTCTCGGACGGCCGCGAAGTGTGGAACACATACGGCCCGACCGAGGCGACCGTCGTCGCGTGCGCGGCGCTCCTCGATGCGGACGGTCCGGTGCGCATCGGGCTCCCGCTCGACGGCTGGGCGCTCGCCGTCGTCGGCGCCGACGACGAGCAGGTCGCGCCGGGTGAGATCGGCGAGCTGATCATCGGCGGCGTCGGGCTCGCCCGCTATCTCGATCCGGTCAAGGACCTCGAGAAGTACGCGCCGATGCCGACGCTCGGCTGGGACCGTGCGTATCGCTCAGGAGACCTCGTGCGCTTCGACCCCGAGGGGCTGCTGTTCCAGGGGCGTGCCGACGACCAGGTGAAGGTCGGCGGACGCCGCATCGAGCTCGGCGAAGTCGAGAACGCGCTCCAGGAGCTGCCCGGGGTGACCGCTGCGAGCGCCGCCGTGCGCACGAGTGAGGCGGGCGTCCCCCTGCTGGTCGGATACCTCGTCGTCGACGGCGAGCTCGACCGCGCCGCCGCACGCGGGCACCTCGCCGAACGTCTGCCGGCCGGTGTCATGCCGCTGCTCGCGGTCGTCCCCGATCTGCCCGTGCGCACGTCGGGCAAGGTGGACCGCGCCGCGCTGCCGTGGCCGCTGCCCGACCTCGACATCCCGCGAGCCGACCTGACTCCCGACGAGGATTGGCTCGCCGAGCAGTGGCAGGCTGTCCTCGGCACGCCGGTGCCCGACCGCAAGGCCGACTTCTTCGACCTGGGCGGGGGTTCGCTCGCTGCGGCGCAGCTCGTGTCGCGCATCCGCGGCCGCGTGCCGGACTTCTCGGTCGCCGACATCTACGACGTGCCGCGGCTGGGCGCCATGGCCAAGGCCCTGCAGCAGTTCCTCTCGCGCGAGGAGGCCTCGGGATTCCGGATGCCGGAGCCCACGCCTCGCGCCACCCAGTGGGCGCAGTCGCTGCTGGGCGTTCCGCTGTTCATCCTGTCGGGTGTGCGGTGGCTGCTGTACCTGCTGACCGCGGGCGCCGTCCTGCATCTGTTCCCCGGGTTCGAGGCACTGCCCTCGGCGTCAGGGTGGCTGCTGGTGATCGGCCTCGTGCTGTTCGCGACGCCGTTCGGACGCATGGCGATCGCGGCGGCATCCGCTCGGCTGCTCTTGGCGGGAGTGCGCCCCGGCGACCACCCGCGCGGGGGATCGGTGCACCTGCGCCTGTGGCTCGCCGAGCAGATCTCCGACCAGGTCGACGCCGTCGGGCTCGCCGGAGCGCCGTGGGTGTCGTATTACGCCCGGGCGCTCGGCGCGCAGATCGGGCGAGACGTCGACATGCACACGCTGCCGCCCATCACCGGCATGCTCAAGGTGGGCGACCGCGCCTCGATCGAACCCGAGGTCGACCTCAGCGGCTACTGGATCGACGGCGACCTGGTGCGCATCGGCGAGGTGCGGATCGGCGCGGACGCCACCGTGGGCACGCGCAGCACGCTGGCGCCCGGCACGCGCATCGGACAGCGCGCCGAGATCGCGCCCGGCTCGGCCGTGTTCGGCCGGGTTCGGGCGAACCAGTCCTGGGCCGGATCGCCCGCCGAGCGCGTCGGCGGCACCGCCGAGGGGTGGCCCGCCGAGCGACCGCCGGAGGGGCACCGGTGGCTCTGGGCCTACGCCGCGTCGGCGATGCTGCTCGGGCTCCTGCCGGTGGCGAGCTTCGCCGTCGGCGGCATCGTGCTCGCGCTCGGGATGCGGGGCGCCGCAGATCTCGGCGGCGCGCTGCTCGCGGCGCTGGCGTGGCTCGTGCCGGCGGTGCTGGTGACCGGCATCGTCTACGCCGCAGCGGTCGTCGTCGGCGTGCGCCTCATGTCGATCGGCCTGACCGAGGGCACGCACGCGGTGCGCAGCCGCATCGGGTGGCAGGCGTGGACGACCGAGCGCCTGCTCGACTCCGCGCGCACCATCCTGTTCCCGCTGTACTCGAGCTTGTTCACGCCGGTGTGGCTGCGGCTGCTCGGGGCGCGTGTCGGCCGCGATGTCGAGGCATCCACGGTTCTGCTGATCCCCGCGATGACCCGGATCGAGGACGGCGCGTTCCTCGCCGACGACACCATGGTCGCCTCGTACGAGTTGCGCGGCGGCTGGATGCGGCTGGGGGAGGTGCGGATCGGCAAGCGTGCGTTCCTGGGCAATTCCGGCATGGCCTCTCCCGGCCACACGGTGCCCCGGGACGGGCTCGTGGCGGTGCTGTCTGCGGCTCCGGTCAGGGCCAAGGCCGGGTCGTCGTGGCTCGGGTCGCCGGCAGCCCGACTGCGCCGCCGACCCAACGAGAGCGACTCCAGTCGCACCTATGACCCGCCGGCCTCGCTGCGACTGGCGCGCACCCTGTGGGAGCTCGGCCGATTCGTGCCGGTGGTCGTGACGTGTGCCGTGGGGCTGCTCGTGCTGTTCGCCCTGGCCGCCCTCGTCGACGCCGTCGGACCGTGGATCGCCCTGCTGCTGTCGGGATTCGTCATGCTCGTGACCGGCGCGGTGGCCGCCGGTATCTCGACGGCCGCGAAATGGCTGATCGTCGGCGCCATCCGTGCCGGCGAGCAGCCGCTGTGGTCGAGCTTCGTGTGGCGCACCGAGGTGTCGGACACCTTCACCGAGATGGTCGCCGCGCCCTGGTTCGCGCGGGCGGCCGCCGGCACTCCCGCGCTCGCGGTGTGGCTGCGCAGCCTGGGCGCGCGGATCGGCCGCGGCGTGTGGTGCGACAGCTACTGGCTGCCCGAGCCCGATCTGGTCACCCTCGGCGACGCATCCACGGTCAACCGCGGGTGCGTCGTGCAGACCCACCTGTTCCATGATCGAATCATGAGCATGGACACCGTCGAACTCGAACCCGGGGCGACGCTCGGGCCGCACAGCGTGATCCTGCCCGCGGCGTCGATCGGCGCCCACGCGACGGTCGGACCCGCATCGCTCGTCATGCGCGGCGAGAGCGTGCCGGTGGGCTCGCGGTGGAGCGGCAATCCGATCGGACCGTGGCGCGCGGTGAAGGTCCGCGCCTACCAGTCGTCGTCGTGATCGGCCCCGACCCGTACACCCCGCGCAGCGGCGACACGTCGTTCGACGTCGTGTCGTACGACCTCGACCTGCATTACAGGGTGCACACGAATCGGCTGGAGGGCCGGGCGATCGTCAACGCGGTCGCCGCTGAGCAGGTGCGCTCCGTGCGCCTCGACCTGGTGGGCCTGCGCGCCTCCCGCGTACGCGTGGACGGCGATGCCCGCACGCGTCATCAGCAGGATGCCGCGGGCCTGCGCGTCAGGCTGCCGCGCGTGATCGAACCCGGCGAGGAGTTCTCGATCGAGGTGCGGTATGCGGGTTCGCCGCGACCGCGGAGGTCGACGTGGGGCACCATCGGCTGGGAGGAGCTCGAGGACGGCGTGCTCGTGGCCGCGCAGCCGATCGGCGCGCCCACCTGGTTCCCGTGCAACGACCGTCCCGACGACCGCGCCCGCTTCCGGATCGCCGTGACGACGGAGGACGACTATGTCGTCGCGGCCACCGGGGTTCCCCGGCCGCCGGTGCGCACCGGCGGCGCCACGCGGTGGGAATTCGTGTCGGACGTGCCCACCGCCACCTACCTTGCGGCCGTCCACATCGGACCGTACCGCGAGAGCGCGCTCGGCGACGTGCGGCTCGTGGCCCCGACACGGCTGCTGCCGGCGGCCCGCCGCTGGTTCGCCGACGTGCCGCGCATCCTCGAGTGCTTCGAGGCGGCCTTCGGCCCCTACCCGCAGGAGCAGTGCACGATCGTCGTCACGCCCGACGACCTCGAGATCCCGCTGGAGGCGCAGGGTCTCGTGGTGTTCGGCGCGAACCACTTCGAGCCCGAGACGTCTCGGCTCATCTCGCACGAGATCGCGCATCAGTGGTTCGGCAACAGCCTCGGCGTCGAGAAGTGGCGTGACATCTGGCTGAACGAGGGGTTCGCGTGCTTCGCCGAATGGGTCTGGTCGGAGGCATCCGGCGGCCCCACGATCGCCGAGCTCGCCGAAGAGCACCACACGCGCCTGCGGGCCCTTCCGCAGGACCTCGTCATCTCCGACCCCGGCCCGGCGCTCATGTTCGACGACCGCGTCTACAAGCGCGGCGCGCTCACGCTGGAAGCGCTGCGGCGCACCCTCGGGCCCGACGTGTTCGCCGGGCTGCTGCGGGACTGGGTGGCCGCCCACCGGCATTCCCTCGTCACCACCGATGTGTTCCGCGAGGCCGTCGAACGCATCGCCGGCGCGGTCGGGACGACGCTGCTGGCCGAATGGCTCGACGCGCCCGTGCTTCCGTCGTTGCCGGAGGCACCGCCCGACGTCGCCGTGCGGGCGCGGTCCCGGTGGTTCAGAGGTCGCGGGCCGCAGGGCTGAGGATCGCGACGCTCACCAGTTCGCCGTCCGGCCCGGCGGCATCCCACCCGGTGTAGATCGCGCCCCCGGGCACCGAGGCCAC
>Ga0160459_100702_pt1 | contig 11469 bp, 10 predicted proteins | sample HID1973K_E6MG_FD_108208 | JGI IMG/M metagenome (GOLD analysis project Ga0160459, IMG submission 108208) | Enriched mosquito-associated microbial communities from UW Madison campus, WI, USA - HID1973K_E6 MG | ecosystem: Host-associated > Arthropoda: Insects > Digestive system > Unclassified ... | reverse complement strand
CCGCCACGGTCCAGGCCGCGCCAGTCACCCCTGAACCGGCGGAGGCAGCGGCTGCGGCACCCCGGCAGCCCGTCGCAGCTGCGGCCCCCGCACGTGAGCTGAACGCCGCTGCCGCCCCCGACCTGTCCCGGCAGCGCCGTCCGCGGCGTAACCGCAGTGCAAGCAGGGCCCAGGGCGCAGCCAACGAGACCACCGTGGAACACCATGAGAACGTCCCGTCGGCCAGCGAAGGCCACTCCCATGCCGCCAAGGCGCCCGAGCCTGCCGCGCCGGCAGAACCGGCAGCCAAAGCCGATGCGCCCATCATCCTGGGCGTAGGGGTTCCTGCCTCCGAGCTCTGACCGGACCCAGGCACTGCAGATGCCCGGCCCCTCCACTCCTGTGGTGGGGCCGGGCATCTGCCGTTAACGGGGAGTGGACCTCAGCCGCACACTTCACAGGTGCAGTCACCTTTCGGTTGACTGCCGTCCAACGGCTAGGCTGGGGAACCGACACGGGGTGCCGCGCACCAGGCCCGGCTGAGATCCACACCCGTTGAACCTGTCCGGTTAGTACCGGCGAAGGGATGTCTCTTTTGTCTACGAACCTTGCCATGCCTGCAGCCACCCCGCTCCCGAATCCCTCCGCGACCGAACTGCCGGCTGCCGGACGCGATGTGCCCCGCGTCCTAGCCATCGCGGGCTCGGACCCCTCCGGCGGGGCCGGCATCCAGGCCGACCTCAAGAGCATCGCAGCGCACGGCGGCTACGGCATGGCCGCCATCACTGCCCTCACAGCCCAGAACACCCGCGGAGTGACCGCCGTCCATGTTCCTCCGGCATCCTTTTTGGCGCAGCAGCTCGCGGCCATCAGCGACGACATCGACGTGGACGCCGTCAAGATCGGCATGCTGGGCGATGCCGACGTGATCGCTGCCGTGCGCACCTGGCTGGAGAAGGTGCGCCCCGCCGTCGTGGTCCTGGACCCGGTCATGGTTGCCACCAGCGGGGACCGGCTGCTGCAGGAGAGCGCCGAAGCCGCGCTCCGGGACCTGGTGCCGCTGGCCCACCTGGTCACCCCCAACCTGGCCGAACTGGCCATGCTGCTGGAAGAAGACGTACCGGACACATGGGAGGCGGCGCTGGACCAGGGCAGGCGGCTGGCTGGTGCCACCGGCGCCGCCGTGCTGGTCAAGGGCGGGCACCTGCAGGGGAGCAGCTGCCCGGACGCCCTGGTTGGGCCGCCGGGCATGCTGTCCGCGGACGTCGTCGAAGTCCCGGGGGAGCGGGTGGCCACACGCAACAGCCATGGCACAGGCTGCTCCCTGTCCTCCGCCATGGCCACGGTCCAGGCCCAGGTAGGCAACTGGGAAGCAGCTCTTCGGGAAGTGAAACCCTGGCTTGCTGGGGCGTTGGCTGAGTCCGCGGCGCTGGAGGTGGGAACCGGCAACGGTCCCGTCCACCATTTCCACCACATCCGCCAAGCCCTTCGGCCAGGCGACTTCACGGCGCAGCTGCGGAAAGATGCCAACGCACACCTTGAGTCGATCTACGCCTTGGACTTCATCCAGGGCCTGGCCTCGGGGACACTGCCGGAAAGCGAGTTCGCGTATTACCTTGCGCAGGATGCCATCTACCTGAACGGGTATTCGCGAGTCCTCGCCCGGGCCAGCGCGCTGGCCCCCACGGAGGCCGAGCAGCTGTTCTGGGCGGCGTCGGCTCAGCAATGCCTCGAAGTGGAGTCGGAACTGCACCGTTCCTGGCTCAGCACCCGCACCGTCCTCCCAGAACTCGGGCCTGTCACCAAGGCCTACGTGGACCACCTGACCGCTGCTTCGTCGTCGGGCAGCTATGCAGTCCTGGCAGCAGCTGTCCTGCCCTGTTTCTGGCTGTACGCGGACGCCGGGAAGACGCTCCATGCCAGGTTCCTCGCAGACGGGGAACCGGCAGGCCACCCCTACGCCGAGTGGCTCCGCACGTATGCCGACGAAGATTTCGCGGAGGCAACGCGGCGGGCCATCGCCGTGGTGGACGAAGCGGCGCGCAAGGCCTTCGCTGACGAACGGCACGCCATGGCCACCGCATTCCGGCAGTCCTGCCGGCTGGAAGTGGAGTTCTTCGACGCGCCGCGGCTCCACTCCTGAACCCGCCCGGGCCGTGCTGCCGGTACTATGGTCTGGCACGGCCCCGGTGGCGGACGATGTCTGTGGTTCCTATCACGGCCGACCCGCCGGAGCCAGCCTCATTTGCGGCCGGAGACGGAATTAGCGTATTCTGGATCTTCGGTGCTTACGCCAACACTTGGGTTATGACCCCGGGAACATGCCAACGTGGAAAACACAAGGCAGTCCTGCGGGATAACTCATGGAGACCTTCGGGGAATCCACGGCGTTGAGGCACAGCGGGAACCCAGCCAAACAGTGCAACGGGTGCCGCACGCAATTTTAGTTATAAACGTCGAGAGAAGTGAGTTCCCAAGTGGTGTACGCGATTGTCCGCGCAGGCGGCCGCCAAGAGAAGGTTTCCGTTGGAGACTTCGTTACCCTGAACCGCGTCGCCGGTGGGGCTGGCAGCACCATCGAGCTGCCCGCACTGCTCCTGGTTGATGGTGACAAGATCACCACTGCCGCTGCTGACCTGGCCAAGGTGACCGTTACGGCTGAAATCCTCCAGGACCTCCGTGGTCCTAAGATTGTCATCCAGAAGTTCAAGAACAAGACCGGTTACAAGAAGCGCCAGGGTCACCGTCAGGAACTGACCAAGGTCAAGATCACTGGCATCAAGTAACCACCGGTTACTGTTCAGGTTTTCAGCAGATTCCCCAGAATTTAAAGGCAGGCATTTCAGATGGCACATAAAAAGGGCGCGAGCTCCACTCGCAACGGTCGTGACTCCAACGCACAGTACCTCGGCGTCAAGCGCTTCGGCGGCCAGGTAGTTTCCGCCGGCGAAATCATCGTCCGCCAGCGTGGCACCCACTTCCACCCGGGCGCCGGCGTTGGCCGTGGCGGCGACGACACCCTGTTCGCACTGACCCCGGGCGCCGTTGAATTCGGTACCCGCCGCGGTCGTCGCGTCGTCAACATCGTTGCTGCTGCAGCTGCAGAGTAACAACCAGTTCTGAAGCGGTGGAGCGGGCCAGTTGGCCCGCTCCACTGTTCTTTTAAGCGCATTACAATCGATAGGGCGTCCATGGGCGCCCACACGACACTGAGGAGATTTACGTGGCCAGCTTTGTAGACCGGGTAGTACTGCACGTATCCGGCGGTACCGGCGGCCACGGTTGCGTCTCCGTCCACCGTGAGAAGTTCAAGCCCCTCGGCGGGCCCGACGGCGGCAACGGCGGCAACGGCGGCGACGTCATCCTGCGCGTGGACCACCAGACCACCACGCTCCTTGACTACCACCATGCCCCGCACCGGCACGCCACCAACGGCGGTCCCGGCATGGGCGACTGGCGCGGCGGCAAGAACGGTGAAACCCTGGTCCTGCCTGTGCCCGACGGCACGGTGGTGAAGTCAAAGGACGGCACCGTCCTGGCGGACCTGGTGGGGGAGGGCGCCGAATACATCGCCGCCGCCGGCGGACCGGGAGGGCTGGGCAACGCCGCCCTTTCGTCGCAGAAACGACGCGCACCAGGCTTCGCCCTGCTCGGCATCGAGGGTGAATCCAGCGACATCGTCCTTGAGCTGAAGTCCATTGCAGACATCGCCCTGGTGGGATTCCCGTCTGCCGGCAAGTCCAGCCTCATCGCCGCCATGTCCGCTGCGCGCCCAAAGATCGCCGACTACCCCTTCACCACCCTCATCCCCAACCTGGGTGTCGTCCAGGCAGGCGAAGTCCGGTTTACCATCGCGGACGTCCCGGGACTCATCGAGGGTGCCAGCGAGGGCAAGGGCCTCGGCCACAACTTCCTGCGGCACGTGGAACGCTGCGCCGCACTGGTGCACGTCCTGGACTGCGGCACGCTCGAATCCGAACGCGATCCGCTCTCCGACCTCTCCATCATCGAGACCGAGCTTGAAAAGTACGCGGTGGACATGAGCTACGCCGGCCAGGACGGCGAAGTCGTCCCGCTGAACCACCGGCCCCGCCTGGTGGCACTGAACAAAGTGGACCTGCCGGACGGCAAGGATATGGCTGAATTCGTCCGCCCTGAGCTGGAGTCCCGCGGCTACCGGGTCTTCGAAGTCTCGGCCACCAGCCACGAAGGCCTGCGGCAGCTCGGCTTCGCCATGGCCGAGATCGTCAAGGCGGCACGCGATGCCGTCGAAGCCGCTCCGCCGAAGGTTACCCCCACTGTGCTGCGTCCCCGCGCCGTCAACGAAACCGGATTCCGGATCCGCCGCGAGGAGAAGGCCCACGAGCCGCTGTTCCGGGTCCTCGGCGACAAGCCTGTGCGCTGGGTCAAGCAGACAGACTTCACCAACGAAGAGGCCATCGGTTACCTGGCCGACCGGCTCGCCAGGCTGGGCGTGGAAACCGAGCTGTTCAAGATGGGCGCCAAGCCGGGCGACACCGTGGTGATCGGTGAAGACGATGGCGTGGTCTTCGACTGGGAGCCCACCATGATGGCTGGTGCAGAACTTCTCGCGTCGCCGCGCGGAACCGACATCCGCTTCGCCGACACCGGCGACCGCCCCACCCGCACCCAGAAGCGCGAGGAGCAGCAGGAACGCCGGGACGCCAAGGCCGCTGCCCGCGCCGAACTCGAAGCCGAACGCAAGGCCGGCATCTGGACAGAGTCCGTCAGCGGACGGCGCGCAGCCCAGCCCACCAAGGAAAGTGGCCTGGACTCCGGCGATGAGTCCTAGGGCCACAGCCACGGGACCGGCCTCCGGTTCCGTGGACAGGAGCGCGCTGGCCGGCGCCCGCCGGGTCGTAGTGAAGGTCGGCTCCTCCTCGCTGACGAGCATCAAGGGCGGAATTTCCGAGGAGTCACTCACGGCCCTCGCGGACGCCCTGGCTGCCAAACGCAACAGCGGCACCGAGATCATCCTGGTTTCATCAGGCGCCATCGCTGCCGGGCTGGCCCCGCTCGGCCTCCCGAAGCGTCCCCGGGACCTCGCCACCCAGCAGGCTGCCGCCAGCGTGGGGCAGGGGCTCCTCATGGCCCGGTACACGCAGGCGTTCGGCGCCCACGGCGTCACCGTCAGCCAGGTCCTGCTCACCGCGGAGGACCTGATGCGGCGGAGCCAGCACACCAACGCCTTCCGGGCCTTGGACCGGCTGCTGAACCTGGGCGTGGTTCCGGTGGTGAACGAGAACGACACCGTGGCCACCCACGAAATACGCTTCGGCGACAACGACCGGCTCGCGGCCCTCGTGGCGCACCTGGTCCGCGCCGACGCGCTGGTGCTGCTCTCCGACGTCGACTCCCTCTACGACGGTCCGCCGGCCCACGGGGCCAAGCGCATTCCCGTGGTGGCGGGACCGCACGACCTCGAGGGAGTGTCCATCGGCAAGACCGGCAAAGCCGGGGTTGGCACCGGCGGCATGCTCACCAAGGTTGAGGCGGCCAGCATGGCCGCAGGATCGGGCATCCACGCCCTGGTGACGTCCACGCCCAACGCTGCCGCCGCACTCAACGGTGAGGACGTTGGCACCTGGTTCACCGTCAACGGCGCCCGCAAGCCCGTCCGCCTGCTGTGGCTGGCCCACGTTGCCTCTGTCCAGGGCAGGCTGGTCCTGGATGAGGGTGCCGTCCGGGCCGTCCGGCACCACCGGACCTCGCTGCTGCCGGCCGGCATATCAGCGGTGCACGGAGTCTTCGAAGCGGGCGACGCCGTCGAGATCGCAGGTGCCGACGGCACCGTCGTGGCCCGCGGCCTTGTCAACTACTCCTCCGAAGAGCTGCCCCGCATGCTGGGACGGTCCACGCGCGACCTCGGCGAGGAACTCGGTACCGGCTACGACCGTGAAGTTGTTCATGTTGACGACCTGGTGCTGGTTTGAACCGGGGCCTCGCCTAAACTTGAACCATGACTGAGGCCCTGATCCACACGACTGCCGACAACCCCGCAGACACCGCCGCCGCGGCCACCCCGCAGCAGCAGGCCCCCTCAGCAGCTCCTGCCCCGGCCGACGGTCAGCTCACCGATGCCGGGATCGAGGCCGCGGTTCACGCCATTGCCGACCGTTCCCGCCACGCCGCCCGCCGGGTGGCCATGGCCAACCGTGCCTGGAAAGACCGCGGCCTGCGCGCCGTGGGGGCGGCACTGCAGGCGAACACCCGCGCCATTCTCGATGCCAACGCGCGCGACGTCGCCAACGGCAAAGCCAACGGTACATCCGCAGCACTGCTGGACAGGCTGACCCTCACCGAGGCCCGCATCGAAGGCCTCGTTGCCGCCCTGGAGAACCTGGCCAACCTGCCGGATCCCGTAGGCAATGTGGTCCGCGGCCAGACCCTTCCGAACGGGCTGCGCCTGCGCCAGGTCAACGTTCCCATGGGTGTCGTAGCAGCAATCTACGAGGCCCGGCCCAACGTCACTGTGGACATCGCAGGACTTGCACTCAAGAGCGGCAACGCAGTGATCCTCCGCGGCGGCAGCGCAGCGGAGTCAACCAACGGTGTCCTGGTGAGGGTGTTGCGCGACGCCCTGGAGTCCGTGGGACTGCCTGCCGACGCCGTCCAGACCGTGGACCAGTACGGCCGGGCCGGCGCCACGGTCCTGATGCGTGCCCGCGGCAGGGTTGACGTCCTGATTCCGCGCGGCGGCCGTGACCTCATCCAGTCGGTGGTGACCAACTCCGCCGTGCCGGTCATCGAAACGGGTGAAGGCAACGTCCACATCTTCATCGACGAATCGGCCAACGAGGACATGGCGGTGGAGATCCTCCTCAACGCCAAGACGCAACGGCCCAGCGTCTGCAACACCGTGGAAACCCTCCTGGTCCACTCCGGGTCCACCGTGCTCCCCGCCGTGGCCAAAGCGCTCAGCAAGGCCGGCGTCAGGCTGCATGCCGATGAACGCGTCCGCGCGGCCCTGCCGGCTTCGGTAGCTGCCGACGCCGCCACGGATGAGGACTGGGGCACGGAGTACATGGACCTTGACCTCGCCGTGGCCATGGTGGACAGCCTGGACGAAGCCGTCCGCCATATCCGCAAGTGGTCCACGGGCCACACGGAGGCCATCCTGACCAACGACCTCGCCAACGCTGAACGGTTCATCGCCGAGGTGGACTCCGCTGCCGTGATCGTCAACGCTTCCACCCGTTTTACCGATGGCGGGGAGCTCGGACTCGGCGCCGAAGTGGGCATTTCCACCCAGAAGCTGCACGCCCGCGGGCCCATGGGGCTCACCGAGCTCACCACCACCAAGTGGATCGTCCAGGGTGAAGGCCAGGTCCGCGGGTAGCAACGCGGTAACATAGACCAGACGCCAAAAAGCAGCGGAAAAGTCCGCTGCCCCAAAATACTTGAACCTAGGGGAGAACATGCTGTTCCAGCAGATCGCCACGACCATCGCCGCAGCAGGCGAAGCAGAACACGAGGAACTCGCCCCGCTGTGGGCTGAGCCGTGGGTCTTCGGCATCGTCATGTTTGCGATCCTCCTAGTCATGATGTTCATCACCTTGTCCTACAACAACCTGGGCAACCGCCACACCGCCACGGAGGAGCACGCGGACCCGCACCGCCAGCACCCGAACAAGCACGATCACGGGCAGGGCCACTAACATTTCCCGCACTTTGCGCCGGAGCAGTGACAAGGGCCGGATTCGGCTGGGCGTGATGGGCGGGACATTCGATCCCATCCATCACGGCCACCTTGTTGCCGCCAGTGAGGTGGCTGCAGAATTCGACCTGGACGAGGTTGTTTTTGTCCCTACCGGACAGCCATGGCAGAAGTCCCACAAACGGGTTACCGAGCCGGAACACCGCTACCTCATGACAGTTATCGCCACAGCCTCCAATCCGAGGTTTACGGTAAGCCGGGTGGATGTGGACCGTCCCGGTCCCACGTACACCATCGACACGCTGCGCGACCTCCGCGCGCAGCGGCCGGACGCGGACCTGTTCTTCATCACCGGTGCCGACGCCCTGGCGCAGATCCTGTCCTGGAAGGACATCGACGAACTGTGGTCCCTGGCCCATTTCGTTGGAGTCACCCGTCCGGGCCACGTCCTTGACGGCATGGGGCGCGACGACGTCAGCCTCCTCGAAGTGCCGGCCATGGCCATCTCTTCCACAGACTGCCGCACCCGGGTAGCGGGAAACGATCCCGTTTGGTACTTGGTGCCTGATGGTGTGGTGCAGTACATCGCGAAGTATGGCCTGTACGCCCCGGCAGCCGGGGACGATCAATCTTCCGAAGCACGCGAACGAGCCAGCACTGAATGAGTTCTTTATGAGCCAGGAACAGCCCCCCATCCGCAGCCGCCGGGAACTCCGGAAGGCGCGGGACGCCGCCCAAGAGTCGGCTGAACCCACGGGTAAGGAGCAGCTTTCGCCTGCCACAAAACCGTCGCCCGCCGCACAAGCGGGGACAGGTGGGAAGCCCCAAATACCCGTGGCCGCCGCGGCGCCTGCGCCCGTCAAACCTGCTGCGGCGAAGCCTTCCGCTGCTCCTGACCAGGACCAGCAGCCCGTGGACCAGCCCAGCGCGGCGCAGGCCCACACACAACGGTCATCGCAAATCCGTGCCCGGGACAGGGCAGCACTGCGCACCATCAAGGACCTGGAGGAAAAGGAAGGCCAGCTGGCCGCTGGCGGTCCTCCCACCCGCCGCCAGCTTCGCCTGCAGCAGCTGAAGGAGCAGGCCCTCACGGCGGCCAACCCGATCGTTCCTCCCGCCGCCACGCCGCCTGCTGTCCCGTCCAGGACGCCGGCCCGGCCCGGACCCGACGTCGACAGTAAAGCTGCACCGTCCGCCGGGGGAGAAGGCAAGTTGGCTCCGGATGCGCCGTCCGGACGTCCTGCCCAGAAGGCCGCCGGCGCTCCTTCCGGCCCTGCAGGGATGACTGTTGAACAGGCGCTGGCTGCCCGTTCCCTGATTGCCGAGCAGGCCAAGAACCAGATCGCCAAGATGGAGCACATTGCCTCCATGGATCCGGAGGCGGTGGATCCCGAAATCCTTGCCGAGCAGATCGCCCTGGCGGAACGTGCAGCAGTGCTGAACCGGCGCGCGATGGCCCGGCAGAAACTCGCTGAGCAGGCCGGCGGCGCTGCAGCCCCCGGCGACAACCAGGCCGTGGACGCGCCATCGAAGCCGGGGCAGCCCAAGGCCGCGCACTTCGGGATTGCCCCACCCAAGCCAGCTTCGCCCGCGGGTTCCGGGCCAAAGGCAAACCAGCCAAAGGCAAATCCGCCCAAGGACCGGCCGGGCCCGTCCACTACGAACAACCTGGCCATGGTCACGCCGCTGGAATTCGTCCAGGTTCCCGGCGTGGACCGGCCCGTCATGAAGCCGCCGGCAACGTCCCATGTTCCGGTCACCACCCGGCCGGGAACCAGGGTTCCAGCAGCCGGCGGAGGCAAAAAGAAGCCGGCCGGCAGGACCGGCCGCGCGGCTGAGCCGGTGTCCGGCCGTTCGCAGGTCATTGCACGGGCCGAAGCGGCAGCCAAGGCCGCCACCCGGCCCAAGCCTGTTGTCTTCCCGGACAGCCAGGCGACCTTCGAAGACGTTCCGCGGGTTCCCGCCAGCTCGGCCTACGGGCTGGAACCGTTGGATGCAGCCACCGCCGGCCTGGGCCGCGCGAGGCGCAACCGCATCCTGCAGTTCTGCATCCTGGCCTTCGGCGTCGTGGCCCTGGTGTCCGGCGTCGTCCTAATCATCAGCGGCATGACCCCCTGACCTGCCGCAACCTGTTTTTCCATCAACGAGGAGTCCCGTGACTGCATCAGATACATCCATCACCATTGCCCGCGACGCCGCCAAGGCTGCCTCGGACAAGCTTGCCCACGACATTGTTGCCCTGGACGTGAGTGAACGCCTGGCACTGGCCGACGTCTTCCTCATCGCATCGGCCCCCAGCGAGCGTCAGGTCAACGCGATCGTGGACGGCATCGAGGAAGAACTTGCCAAACAGGACCTGCGGCCTGTCCGCCGCGAAGGCCGTTCCGGTGGCCGCTGGGTCCTCCTGGACTACTCCGACATCGTCATCCACGTCCAGCACGAAGAGGACCGGGTCTTCTACGCGCTCGAGCGGCTCTGGAAGGACTGCCCGGTGGTGGACCTGCAGCTGGAAGACGCCGCCGCAGCCACGTCGGAAAGCGAATAAACCCGCGCCGCTCCGTGGAGTATTCCCGATTTGGAATTCTTGGAACCGCTGATCTAAGATATTGGAGTTGCTTCGGGGAAAGCCGAAAAGAGCTCCAAGGAGCGGCAGCAGTTCGGGGCTGTGGCGCAGCTGGTAGCGCACCTGCATGGCATGCAGGGGGTCAGGGGTTCGAGTCCCCTCAGCTCCACCGGACAATCCGCCGGAATCATCATGATTCCGGCGGATTTTTTTGTGCGCCGCAGGACCGGTGGGGCGTCCGGAGGCCCTGGCGGAGAGGCCGCGGGCAGCCGCCGTGCGCTGCGGCAGCCCGCTCGCAGGTGCGATTTGGTGCTGCGGGGAAAGTGCATTAAGCTGGTCAGGTTGCTCCGGGGAAACCGACCGGAACAGCGAAGTTCCGGGGCTGTGGCGCAGCTGGTAGCGCACCTGCATGGCATGCAGGGGGTCAGGGGTTCGAGTCCCCTCAGCTCCACCGAATGAAAAGGGAACCATCACCTGTGATGGTTCCCTTTCTCGTTTCCGGCGGTGGGATCACATCCACGCCGTGCGGCGAAGCGGAGGCTCGGCGCCGCCGGGGCGTTGCACCAGGACTTGATTCACCCCGGTCAGGCCATTCTCAAAGCCAATGGCACTCGAGGCCATGTACAGCCGCCAGATCCGGGCGCGGCCAACGCTGGTCAGGGCAACGGCCCGGTCCCAGTTTTCTTCCAGCCGACGCACCCACGCACGCAGCGTCAGGGCGTAGTGCTGCCGCAATGCTTCAACATCGAGTACCTCAAACCGCGCTCCCTCAAGCGCCACCACCATTTCACCCAGGCTGATCATCTCCCCATCAGGAAACACGTAGCGGGGAATGAACGAATCGGGATCCGGGTCGGTGGGTCCGGCATTCCAGGAAATCGCATGGTTCAGGAGCCTGCCGCCGGGGCGGAGCAGTGAATACAGGGAGGCGGCGTAGCCGGGCGTTTGCTCGCGCCCCACATGCTCGGACATCCCGATGGAGCTGATCGCGTCAAACGGCCCGTCCGCCACGTCCCGGTAATCCTGGACCCGGATCTCCACCTTATCGGTCAGCCCCGCCTCGGCCGCCCGCTTGCGGGCCAGGTTTGCCTGCTCCGAAGACAACGTCACTCCCAGCACGGTGACGCCGTACCTTCCCGCTGCGTGCAGGGCAAAACTGCCCCAGCCGCAGCCCACATCCAGCACGCGCATCCCGGGCTGCAGCCCAAGCTTTCGGCACACCAAATCCAACTTGGCTTCCTGTGCGGTG
>Ga0160459_100699_pt1 | contig 11503 bp, 4 predicted proteins | sample HID1973K_E6MG_FD_108208 | JGI IMG/M metagenome (GOLD analysis project Ga0160459, IMG submission 108208) | Enriched mosquito-associated microbial communities from UW Madison campus, WI, USA - HID1973K_E6 MG | ecosystem: Host-associated > Arthropoda: Insects > Digestive system > Unclassified ... | reverse complement strand
GGCAAGCAGACCGCGCAATCGCCGATCACGATTTACGAGGCGCACGCCGAATCGTGGTTGCGCGTGCCGGAGGAAGCCAATCGCGGCATGAACTGGCACGAGCTTGCCGAACGCCTGATTCCGTATGCGAAGGGCATGGGCTTCACGCATCTGGAGTTCATGCCGATCGCGGAACATCCGTTCGGCGGTTCGTGGGGTTATCAGCCGCTCGGGCAGTTCGCGCCGTCCGCGCGCTTCGGCACGCCGGAGCAGTTCGCGGAGTTCGTGAACCGCGCACACGAGGCGGGACTGGGCGTGATCATCGACTGGGTGCCGGCGCACTTCCCGAACGACGCGCATGGTCTCGTGCAATTCGACGGCACGCCGCTGTACGAACACGCGGACCCGCGCGAGGGCTATCACCAGGACTGGAACACGATGATCTACAACCTCGGGCGCAACGAGGTGAGCGCGTTCCTGATCGCATCGGGGCTGGCGTGGCTGAAGCGCTATCACGTCGATGGCTTGCGTGTCGATGCGGTCGCGTCGATGTTGTATCGCGACTATTCGCGCAAAGCGGGCGAGTGGGTGCCGAACATCTATGGCGGTCGCGAGAATCTCGAATCGATCGCGTTCCTCAAGCGGTTGAATCACGAAGTGCGGCAGATTCCGGGCGCGATCACCGTGGCCGAGGAATCGACTGCATGGCCGGGCGTGACGGCGGATGTCGAGAGCGGCGGGCTTGGTTTCGACTTCAAGTGGAACATGGGCTGGATGCACGACACGCTGCATTACATGGAAGAGGACCCGGTTTATCGGCAGTACCACCATCATCTCTATACGTTCGGGATGGTGTATGCGTATTCCGAGCGCTTCGTTCTGCCCTTGTCGCACGACGAAGTGGTGCATGGCAAGGGATCGCTCATCAACAAGATGCCGGGGGACCGGTGGCAGAAGTTCGCCAACCTGCGCGCCTATTACGGTTTCATGTGGACGCATCCGGGCAAGAAGCTCTTGTTCATGGGCGGGGAATTCGGGCAGTTTGCGGAGTTCAATCACGATGAATCGCCGCACTGGCATCTGCTCGATGATTCACTGCACGGCGGGTTGCAGAGGCTCGTGCGCGATCTGAATCTGCTTTATACGAGCGAGCCAGCGTTGCATAAGCTCGATAGCGATTCGCGCGGGTTCGAGTGGATCGTCGGCGATGACAATGCGAACAGCGTGTATGCGTATCGGCGTACGGATGCCGAAGGGCGGGATCTTGTCGTGGTGTGCAATATGACGCCGGTGCCTCGGCTGGCCTATCGGATCGGGCTGCCACGGCGTGGGCGTTGGAGTGAGGTTTTTAACTCCGATGCTTCGATTTATGGTGGGTCCAATACCGGGAATGGTGGGGTTATTCATACGGATGACTATCCGGGTCATGGGAGGGAGCAGTCGGCGGCGTTGACGTTGCCGCCATTGGCGACCATTGTGTTGAGGGCGGATTGAGGTTCGGTTTTGCTTTTCGCCGGATCCCGATTTCGTGTCGGTCTATTGGCGTTGCCCCTGTGCGGGGCGGCACCTACTTTCTTTGCTGCTGCAAAGAAAGTAGGCAAAGAAAGCAGCTCGAAACGCCCGCGGTCACACGCAATTTGGGTGTTCTTCTCCTCGCTCGTGGCGTCTGTAGCGAGTGCCCTCGTAGGTCTAACCGGGCGTGGACCGCGCACGGTCTGACTAGCTAGTTGTTTAAGCGCACCGGTTCAGCACGAAATAGCTTCGGCACAGCGCTACGCGCTGCCGTTGGGTTTGCCAGGGAAACCATTGGTGTGGATACCTTGATATGGAAGCACACGCAGACCCGATGTACCCATCGGCCGCGAAGCGGGCCGGAGCCATTTCGTGCTGAACCAGCCACGCACGCGGCGCGATGTGACAGATCGTGCGCGGTCCAAGCCCGAGGTGGCCTTTGAGGGCACTCGCTACTGAGTGCCACGAGCGAGGAGAAGAATACCCAAATTGCGTGTGACCGCGGGCGTCTCGAGCTGCTTTCTTTGGTTACTTTCTTTGCAGCAGCAAAGAAAGTGACTGCCGCCCCGCACAGGGGCAGTGCTAATAGACCAAAACGACAACGGGATCCGGCAACAAAAAGACCTAACCTAAAGGAAAGCCCAAATGGCTAATGCACTCCCCGAACGGTTACTCCCGGGCGCCTCCTACCCGCTCGGAGCCAACTGGGACGGTCTGGGCGTCAACTTCGCGGTGTTCTCGTCGAATGCTCACCGCATCGAGGTATGTCTCTTCGACAGCACCGGCCGCAAGGAACTGATGCGCTTCGACCTGCCCGAGTGCACCGATGAAATCTGGCACGGCTATCTCCCCGGCGCGCATCCGGGAACGGTCTACGGTTTCCGCGCCCACGGCCCGTACCAGCCACAGCAAGGTCACCGCTTCAATCCGCACAAACTGCTGCTCGACCCCTACGCGAAAAAGCTCGTCGGCCCCTGGCGCTGGTCCGATGCGCTCTTCGGTTATCGCGTGCATTCGAACCGGCTCGACATGTCGATGGACCGTCGCGACTCCGCACCCGCGATGCCCAAATGCATCGTCACCGACGACGCCTTCGACTGGTCCCGCGACGTGCGCCCCGACACGCCCTGGGGCGAAACCATCATCTACGAGACGCACGTGCGCGGCACATCGATGATGCGCCACGACATCCGCCAGCACGAACGCGGCACCTTCGCGGCGCTCTCGTCGCCGTGGTTCATCGAGCACTTGCAGAAACTCGGCATCACCGCTGTGGAGTTCCTGCCGGTCCACGCATTCCTGAACGACCGCTTTCTCGTCGAGCGCAGCCTCAGAAATTACTGGGGCTACAACACGGCGGCGTTCTTCGCGCCCGAACCGTCGTATCTGTCGACACATCGGCTCAACGAAATGCGTATCGCCGTGCGCCAGTTGCACGCGGCGGGCATCGAAGTGTTTCTCGATGTCGTCTACAACCACACCTGCGAAGGCAACGAACTCGGACCGACGGTCTCATGGCGCGGCCTCGACAACGCCAGCTATTACCGCCTGATTCCCGGCGACGAGCGCCATTACATCAACGAGACCGGCTGCGGCAATACCGTGAACCTGTCGCATCCGCGCGTGCTGCAGATGGTGATGGATTCGCTGCGCTACTGGAGCACCGCGTTCAATATCGACGGCTTTCGTTTCGATCTCGGCGTCACGCTCGGGCGCGAAGGCCACGGCTTCGATCCAGGTTCGGGCTTCTTCGATGCCGTCCGCCAGGACCCGATCCTCTCCACGCGCAAGCTCATCTCGGAGCCGTGGGACATCGGGCCGGACGGCTATCAGGTGGGCAATCATCCGCCGGGCTTCGCCGAATGGAACGACAAGTATCGCGACGGCGTGCGTCGCTTCTGGCGCGGCGATGCGGGCATGCGCCCCGATCTCGCCGCGCGCCTAACCGGCTCCGCGGAACTGTTCAACCGCCGCTTCAGGAAACCGTGGGCTTCGGTGAATTTCGTCGCGTCGCATGACGGCTTCACGCTCGCCGATGTCACCGCGTATTCGCACAAGCATAACGAGGCGAATCAGGAAGGCAACAACGACGGCCACAACGAAAATTGCAGCACGAACTGGGGCGTGGAAGGCCCGACCGACGACCCCGCAATTCTCGCCATCCGCGCGCGCCTCGCCCGCTCGATGATCGCGACGACGCTGCTCTCGCTAGGCACGCCGATGCTGCTCGCCGGCGACGAATTCGGCCGCACGCAACAAGGCAATAACAACGCCTACTGCCAGGACAACGAGATATCGTGGCTCGACTGGGAGGCGGCGGCGAGTGCGCAGGGTGTCGAGATGACCGAGTTCGTCGCGCGCGTCATCGCACTGCGCAAAAGTTACCCCGTGCTGCGCGAAACGCGGTTTCTCTACGGCGACCGCGAAGTGCTGCCGGGACTTTACGATGTGAGCTGGTTCGATGAACGCGGCGACGCGCTCGAGATCGAAGCATGGCAGGACGCCGAGCGGCGCGCGCTCACGCTGCGGCGCGCAGGCCCCGGTATCGACGGCGAAATCGATGTGCTGCTGATCATGTTCAACGGATCGTCGCAAACGCTGGTATTCACGCCGCCCGCGCCGCACTTGGAATGGAACGTGCTCATCGATAGCGCGGAGCCCGACTCCGTGACGCGGCCGCTCGTCGGCAGCGATCTGGAGGTGGCCGCGCACAGCATCACGGTGCTGCTGGCCGAGCCGACCGGCGAGGCCGACTGGCAGGCGGTGTGGATGGCGGGCGCGCATCAGGGGCCTCGACTTTTGACGGCTTTGCCGCCCGATCCGGGTACGATGCCTTCGCCGCGTGCGCCCGACATCGATTCGCCGCATTGAAGCGCCAGCAAAAGACTTGACACGCCCGCGAGAAATTCGCCGAACAGCAGCACTACAGGCAGGAAATCATGTCCGAACGTCCGATCGATCCGCACAAGCATCATCATGCGTATTGCCTTCCTTTCGGCGCTCATCTGACGGGCGCCGTGCGTGAAAATCCGCGTACGCGCTTTCGGTTCTGGGCGCCTTCGCGCGATGCCGTGCAAGTGGAAATTCAGCGCGCGGGCGGCGCGCCCGAACTGGTCGACATGCAGGCAACCGGCGACGGCTGGTTCGAAGCCGAAGCAGATGGCGGCGCGGGCACGCTCTACCGCTATCGGCTGGACCAGGACCTCGCCGTGCCCGATCCCGCTTCGCGCTTTCAGCCGCAGGACGTGCACGGCCCGAGCGAAGTCGTCGATCCGCGCGCGTATCGCTGGACCCACACCAACTGGCACGGCAGGCCGTGGGAAGAAACCGTGCTCTACGAACTGCACGTCGGCGCGATGGGCGGATATGCCGGCGTCACCGCGCGTCTGCCGGAACTCGCGCAACTCGGCGTGACGGCCATCGAACTGATGCCGCTCAACGATTTCTCCGGCACGCGCAACTGGGGCTACGACGGCGTGCTGCCCTACGCGCCCGACTCGTCCTACGGCCGCCCCGATGACCTGAAGAAGCTCGTCGACACCGCGCATGGTCTCGGCCTGATGGTGTTTCTCGATGTCGTCTATAACCACTTCGGCCCGGACGGCAACTATCTGCACGCGTACGCGAAGACCTTCTTCCGCGAAGGCGTGCACACGCCGTGGGGTCCGGCGATCGACTTCGAGCGTCCGCAAGTGCGCGACCTCTTCTTCGACAATGCCCTGTATTGGCTCAACGAATATCGTTTCGATGGCCTGCGCCTCGATGCGGTGCACGCCATCGACGACGACGAATGGCTGCGCGAGTTCGCGCACCGCGTGCGCAGTTCCGTCGAAGCGGGCCGTCACTTGCATCTCGTCCTTGAGAACGAGCACAACACGGCGAATCTGCTCGAAACGCATTTCGACGCTCAATGGAACGACGACGCGCACAACACGCTGCACGTCCTTCTGACAGGCGAAAGCGAGAGCTACTACGGCGCGTATTGCGACAGGCCCATCGAGAAGCTCGCGCGCATCCTGAGCGAAGGCTTCGCGTATCAGGGCGATCCATCGCCGATCCACGATGGCAAGCCGCGCGGCGAAACGAGCGCGCATCTGCCGCCCACGCGTTTCGTGATGTTCCTGCAGAACCACGATCAGATCGGCAATCGGGCGATGGGCGACCGTCTGCGCTCATTGACCGACGATGAATCGCTCTACGCCGCGACGGGTCTTCTGTTGCTGTCGCCGCAGGTTCCGCTGCTGTTCATGGAAGAGCAATACGGGTCGAAGCAGCCTTTCCTGTTCTTCACCGACTATCACGATCAGCTCGCCGATGCCGTGCGCGAAGGCCGTCGCAAGGAGTTCGCAAAGTTCTCCGCGTTCAGCGACGAAAAACGCCGCGCGCAGATTCCCGATCCGAACGATAAACAGACCTTCGCGATGTCCTCGCCGACGCTGTCCGACAAACAGGACGAAGAAGACCGGCTCGCATGGCTGCACTTCTATCGCTCGGCGCTTACGGTGCGCGCGAAGCTCGTCACGCCGCGTCTGAAGGGCGCGAAATCGCTCGGCGCGGATGTGCTCGGCGACAAGGCGGTCGTCGCGCGCTGGAAGCTCGGCGATGGCGAGACGCTGACCATCGCGCTCAATCTCGGCGATGAGGGCATCGCGCTGAAGGAGAATCCCGCCGGCAAGATCATCTTCGAGACGCCGGCGCGCGCGCAGGATCGCGCGCGTGACGGGGAACTCAGCGGACGCACGTTCCTCGCCTGGCTCACCGGCGATGTGAACGAGTACGCGATCGCGCACGACGCGCGCCGCTTCGAACCGGCATCGACCGAAGGGAAAGTCTCGTGAGCGCCGCCACCAGTAAAACGCACGACACGCGTCCCGTGAGCAGCATCGAAGCGCTCGCGGAACGCGCCGGCTTCGAGATCGAATGGCTGAACGCGCACAAGACCATGCAGCGCGTGCCGGAAACGACGCTGCGCATCCTGCTGGAAAAGCTCGGCCTGCCGTGCGGCAACGCCACGCAGATCCGGCAGAGTATGGCCGCCATCGATGCCGAGATCAGCGGACGCAAGCTGCCGCCGCTCATCACCGCCGAAGTGGATCGCGGCATCGCGCTGCCGGTGTCGGCGGCGAAGTCGGGCGCGCGCTATCGCATCGAACTGGAAAGCGGCGAGGTCATCGACGGACGCTTCACGTCGCCCAAGGGCGAGACCGCGCTGCTCTCGCCGATCGCCGAGCCGGGTTATCACACGCTCGTCATCAACGACCACCGCACGACGCTCGCGGTCGCGCCCACGCGCTGCTATACGATCGACGACGCATGGCGCACCGTGGACGAAGACGCCGAACACGCGCCGCCGCTCTGGGGCGTCGCGGCGCAGGTGTATGGACTGCGGCGCAACGGCGATGGCGGCATCGGCGATTTCACCGCGCTGGCGTCGCTCGCGACGCAGACGGCGAGGCGCGGCGGACACGCCGTCGCCATCAGCCCGATGCACGCGATGTTCAGCGCCGAGCCGAACAAATTCAGCCCGTATTCGCCGTCGTCGCGGCTCTTTCTCAACATCGCGCATATCGATCCGGCCGCCGTGCTCGGCGCGCCCGCCGCTCGCGCGGCGATCGAAAAAGCGGGCGTGGCCCAGGAGCTCGGCGAACTCGAAGGTCTCTCGCTGATCGACTGGCCGCGTGCATCGAAAGCGCGTCTTGCGATTCTGCGCGCCCTCTTCGACACCTTTTCGCAAGACCGCGATTCGCCCTTCGCGACGGACTTCGCCGCGTTCGTCGCGGAAGGCGGCCGGCCGCTCGAAGACCATGCGCGCTTCGAGGCGCTGCAGGCCGCGCAGATCACGGAGAATGGCGAAGGCCACTGGCGCAACTGGCCCGAGGCGTTGCGCGATCCGCGCAGCGACGCGGTGACGGAATTCGCCAGCGCGCATCGCCGCGAAGTCGACTTTTATCTCTTCACGCAATGGCTCGCGGCCAAGGGCCTCATGCATGCGCAGTACGCCGCGCGCGATGCGGGCATGGCCGTGGGTCTCGTCGCGGACCTCGCGGTCGGTTGCGACAGCGCGGGCAGTCACGCATGGTCTTATCGCGAGGAAATGCTCACGGGCGTGTCGGTCGGTGCGCCGCCCGACCTCTTCAATCAAGCCGGGCAATCGTGGGGCCTCACGACCTTCTCGCCGCGCGCGATGCGCACACAGGGCTTTGCGGCGTTCATCGACATGCTGCGCTGCGCGTTCGCGCGCGCGGGCGGCATCCGCATCGATCATATTCTCGGCCTGCGCCGGCTCTGGCTCGTGCCCGAAGGCGAAAGCGCGAAAGACGGCGCGTATCTGCGCTACCCGCTCGATGACATGCTGCGGCTCATCGCGCTCGAATCGTGGCGGCATCGCGCGATCGTGGTCGGCGAGGACCTCGGCACCGTGCCGCCGGGCTTTACGGAGCGCTTGCAGGAGCACGGCTTGCTGGGCATACGCGTGCTGTGGTTCGAGCGCGAAGTGGATGGCCCGGGCTTCAAGCCGCCGCGCGAATGGGACAGCGGCGTCACCGCGACGACGACGACGCACGACCTGCCGACCGTCACCGGATGGTGGCGCGGCGAGGACATCGTATGGCGCTCGAAGATCGGTCAGACGAACGCGCGCGCCGATGGCCGCGACGCTGTCGAAGCAGCGCTCGAGGAGCGCGGCGAGGACCGCGCGTATCTGTGGCGCGCGTTTCAGGATGCGGGCATCGCACCCGACGACGTGGACGCGCCCGGCATCGACAACGCGCCCGTCGATGAAGCGCTCGCCTTCGTCGCCGCTACGCCCGCGCCGCTCGTCACGTATCCGCTCGAGGACCTGCTGGCGCTCGCGGAGCAGCCGAACCTGCCCGGCTCGATCGACGAGCATCCGAACTGGCGCAGGCGCATGACCAGCGCCGTCGACGAGCTGTTTCTCGACGATGCCTTCTCCGACCGCCTGCTCGCCGTCGATGCCGCGCGCAAGCGCTCCGTGCAGCCGAACGAAACCACATCGAAACCCGAATCACCATGACCGTACCGCGTTCCACGCTCAGGCTTCAGCTTCACAAAGACTTCACGTTCGACGATGCCGCCGCGCTCGTGGACTACTTCGCGCAACTCGGCGTGAGTCACGCCTATGTGTCGCCGATCACGACCGCGACCGCCGGCTCAACGCACGGCTACGACGTCGTCGACTACACGACGGTCAATCCCGAGCTGGGCGGCGAGGATGGGCTGCGGCGCTTTGTCGAGAAGCTGCGCGCGCACGAGATGGGACTCATCGTCGATATCGTGCCGAATCATATGGGCGTGGGTGGATCACAGAACGCGTGGTGGCAGGACATCCTCGAATGGGGCCGCCATGCCGTGCACGCGCGCTTCTTCGACGTCGACTGGCATTCGCCCGATCCCGCGTTGCGCGGCAAGGTGCTCGCGCCGTTTCTCGGCGCATCCTATGGCGACGAATTGCAGGCCGGCAAGATCAGGCTCGCATTCCGCGCGGACGAAGGGCGCTTCGTCATCGAGTATTACTCGAATGCGTTTCCGGTCTGCCCGGTCGACTACCCTGCCGTGTTTCAGGAAGCGCCCGAGCTTGCGCAACGCTTCGTCGGCTTGACGACGCAGCCTGTCGATCAGCCGCGCGCCGCCGACGCCCGCACCGCGCTCGTCACCATCGCGCAGACCGAGGGCGGCCAGGCTGCGATCGAGGCGATCCTCGCCGCGCATGCGCCGGATACGCCCGCAGGCCGCGACCGGTTGCATCGTCTGCTGGAGCGCCAGCATTTCCGCCTCGCATGGTGGCGCACCGCCGCCGACGAAGTGAACTGGCGGCGCTTCTTCGACGTGAGCACGCTCGGTGGCGTGCGCGTCGAGCGGCCCGAGGTGTTCGAGGCATCGCATGCGCTCGTCTTCAGACTCTTTACGGAAGGGCTGATCGATGGCGTGCGCGTCGATCACGTCGATGGTCTCGCCGAACCGCGCGAGTATTGCCAGCGCTTGCGCGCGCGGCTCGAAGAGCTGGCGATCGAACGTCCCGAGGCATTGCGGCACGGCAATGGCCGCACGTATTTCGTCGTCGAGAAGATTCTTGCGCGCGGCGAGCCGTTGCGGCGCGACTGGCAGGTCGACGGCACGACCGGCTACGACTTCATGAACGATGTCGGCGCGCTGCTGCATGATCCGGCGGGCGCGGAACCGCTTGCCGCGTTGTGGGCCGAGATCACGGGCAAGAGCGCGTGCTTCGCCGATGAAGCGCTCGCCGCGCGCCGCAAGATACTCGCGGAGAATCTGTCGGCGGAACTGGATCGCGTCACGCGCGCGCTGCATCGTATCGCGCGCGATGCGCAGACGACGCGCGATCTCACGTTCACGTCGATCAGGCGAGTGGTCGCGGAACTCGTCGTGCAGTTTCCGGTGTATCGCATCTATCCGATCGGCAGCGTGCGCAGCCCCGAGGACGAGCGCTTCTTCACGCAAGCGCTCGACGCCGCGCGCGCGGTGCTCGCGCGGGCGGATCATGTCGTGCTCGACCAGGTCGCGCAATGGCTCGGCGGCAAGCTGCCCGACGATGTGCCGCAGCCCGAGCGTGGCGAGCGTCCGGAGCGCGGCCGTGATCGCGCCGCGGAGCGCACGCGCGAGCGTGATCGCAATCAGGCGCAGGCGGGGCCGAACCCGCCATCGTCGAGCGGCTCGCAGCGTCGTGCGGCGCAGACGCTGTTTTCGCAGTTGACATCGCCGGTGGCGGCGAAGGCGGTCGAAGATACGGCGTGCTATCGCTACGGGCGGCTCATTTCGCGCAATGAAGTCGGCGCGGACCCGGGTGAATTTTCGCTGTCCGTCGACGCGTTCCACGCAGGCAATCAGGAGCGTTTCGCCGCGTTTCCGCATGCCATGCTCTGCACTGCGACGCACGATCACAAGCGCGGAGAAGACGTGCGCGCGCGCATCGCGGCGTTGAGCGAGATTCCCGACGAGTGGGCCGCGACGCTGCGGCAATGGTCCACCTTGAACACGCCTCTGAGACGCGGCGATCAGCATGACTGGGCGCCGGGGCCGGCGGCGGAGGCGATGCTTTATCAGACGCTCGTCGGATGCTGGCCGACGACGCTCGCCCCCGATGACGAAGCGGGCGTTCACGCGCTTGCAGAACGTGTGGCGCAATGGCAGTTGAAGGCGCTGCGTGAGGCGAAGTCGCGTACGAGCTGGTTCGCGCCTGACGAAGCGTACGAGAACGCGTGCAAGGACTTTCTATTCGATATCGTCGCGCCGCAGCGGCGCAATGGCTTTTTGCAGGAGTTGTCGGCGTTCGTCGCGCGGGTCGCGCCGCTCGGCGCGATCAACAGTTTCCAGCAGACGCTGTTGCGGCTTACGTCGCCGGGTGTGCCGGATCTTTATCAGGGCACCGAGTTGTGGGACTTCAGTCTCGTCGATCCTGACAATCGCAGGCCTGTCGATTATGCGTTGCGCCGGCAATGGCTTGCCGAGGTGGAAGAGAAGGGACCGCCTTCCGAGCAGTTGGCGAACTGGCGCGATGGGCGTGTCAAGCTGGCGCTCGTGAGGCGCGCTTTGGCTTTGCGCAAGCATTGCGAGTCGTTGTTCGCTCAAGGAGAGTATGTGCCGCTCGAGGTTCAGGGTGAGCAGGCCGGACATGTGATCGCTTATGCGCGGCATGCGGGGAGTGCGTTTGCGATCGTGATCGCGACGCGACTTGCGGCGCCGTTGCTGGATCCTGAGCGGGATGTGCCGCTTGTCGAGCCTGAACGTTGGGGCGACACGGCGATCGCGTTGCCCGAGGCGCTGCATTCGCGGGCGTTGTTCGATTGGTTGGGGCCCAATGCGCCCAAGGCCGAGGGGGAGAGGCTGTTTTTGCGCGATGCGTTGGGGGTGATGCCGGTGGCTTTGCTGGTGGAGGAAGGCGTGCCGAAGCCTTAGGGTTTTGGTGTTTCGTCGGATCCCGTGTTCGCGTCGGTCTATTAGCACTGCCCCTGTGCGGGGCGGCAGTCACTTTCTT
>Ga0160459_100698_pt1 | contig 11515 bp, 12 predicted proteins | sample HID1973K_E6MG_FD_108208 | JGI IMG/M metagenome (GOLD analysis project Ga0160459, IMG submission 108208) | Enriched mosquito-associated microbial communities from UW Madison campus, WI, USA - HID1973K_E6 MG | ecosystem: Host-associated > Arthropoda: Insects > Digestive system > Unclassified ... | reverse complement strand
GCTTCATGTTCCTGCTGTTGGACGCTTCCCGCAGCACCTTGAACGCTTCGTCCTGGCTGCAGCGGTTCTGCGCCATGATGGCACCGGTGGCCAGGTCGATGACCGTCCGCGTCTGCATGGCGGCGCTCATGCCGTCCCTGGTGTCCTGGAGCTTCGCCATCCGCAACGTCAGGGCCAGGCCCTTGGCAGCCTGTTCGGTGAACGCCTCGGCCATCGCAACGGCATCGGCGCTGAAAGCGTCGGGCTCCCCGCTGTACAGGACCAGTACGCCGCGGTCCCCGCCCTCGAGCTGCAGCGGCATGGCCAGCACGGAGTAAGCGCCCTGGTGTGTGGCAGCGGCGGCATAGTCCGGCCACCGCGCTTCCTCCCGCAGGTCCTTGACGTGCATGGTGGATGCGCTGATGATGGCGGAATCTCCGGGCCCCTGGCCGTATTTGAGCTCCAGCTGGTCAAGCAGCCTCGCCTTGGTGTCGCTGGCGGCCGCTGCTGTGGGTTTCTTGGGGCGGCTGACGGAGATGCCGCAGAACAGCTCCCGGCCAACGCTGCCCAGCCGGGCTACCGCGTAGAGGGCGAGGCTGTCCAGGAGCCGGACCACATCAGGACTCTGCAGGACAAGGTCCTGCACATGGGCTGCAACATCGGCAAAAACCTTGCCACCCGAAACCCCGGTGTCAACCACAAGCATTCCCTCCGGACATAATTGATAAGCCATGGCACACCATGGCCGCTCACTGCCGAACGGTAGTCCTCAGCGTACCCGTGGACACCCCGTAAGGTGTCAATCATGAAGCTCGCCTCCAGCATCGGCGGAACCTTCCGCGGAGCCACCCTGGCAGTGGACGGCGCCCCCGTGCACCGGTTCCTCGGCATCCCTTACGCCCAGCCGCCATCGGGAGAACTGCGCTTCCGCCCGCCAGTGGCCCTCCCCCAATGGACCGGCGAGGTGGACGCCACCGGGTACGGCCCCGCAGCCCCCCAGAACCCGGACGCCCGTGATCCAGACGAAACCCCGCTGGCCTGGAGCGAGGACGGCTGCCTGAACCTGAACATCTGGACGCCGGACACCGGCGGGACGGCCAGGCCGGTGATGGTCTGGATCCACGGCGGCGCCTACCTGATGGGCGCCAACAGTGACGGGATGTACGACGGCGCCCGGCTCGCCGCAGCGACGGGCACGGTGGTGGTAGCCATCAATTACCGGCTGGGCGCACTCGGTTTCCTCCACCTGGCACACCTGCTCGGCGAGGGATTTGTGGATTCGTCCAACCTCGGCCTGCTGGACCAGATTGAGGCGCTGCGCTGGGTGCGGGACAACATCGCCGGGTTTGGCGGCGACCCGCACAACGTGACCCTGTTCGGCGAATCGGCCGGCGCGGCAGCCATCGGCACCCTGCTGGGCATGCCGGCGTCGGAAGGCCTCTTCCGGCGGGCCATCATGCAAAGCGGCACAGCGGAGCGCTTCCGCACCCCGGAGGGGTCTGCGCGCGTAACTGCTGACTTCCTGCGGCTTTGCGGCCTGGACGAATCGTCAGCAGGTGAGTTGCGCACCCTTCCGGTGGAACACCTGCTGGCCGCCCAGCAGCAACTCGAAGAGCGGATCGCCGCCGAAAGCTACGCAGTGCCGCTCCCCTTCCAGCCAACAGTGGGGACCCCGTCACTGCCGGAACCTCCACTGGACGCCGTCCGGAACGGGATCAACAGTGGCGTGGACCTGCTGGTGGGCACCAACCTCAACGAAGGGTCTTTCGCCGTCGAAATGCGCCCGGACCGGCCGGAAGACCCTGGTTACCCGGACCGGGCCGCCGCGGTCCTGTCCGCAGGGGGCCTGCCGGGAGACTGCGCGCAGGGATACGCGGAAGCACTGGCGGCCGTGCTGGCACACGGGCCCCGCGGGAAGGAACTGCTGGAGGCGGCCATTGCCGATGCGGTGTACCGCCAGCCCAGCAACAACCTGCTTGATGCGAGGCTCCAGTCAGCACGCAGCGCTGCGCACGGCAGGACATTCGCCTACCTGTTCACCTGGCGCAGCCCGGCCATGGGCGGCAGGCTGGGATCCTGCCACACGCTGGAAATTCCCTTCGTGTTCCGGCACTTGGCATCCCCGGACGCCGCCTACCTGACCCGGGGCAAGGGTCCGCAGGCCCTCAGTGACACCATGAGCGGAGCCTGGGCGGCCTTCGCCAGCACCGGGGCCCCGGACCAGCCCGGCCTGGCGTGGCCGGAATACGGGCAGGAGCGCCGCACCATGATGCTCGACGACGCGCCCCGGTTGGAAGCGGACCCACGGCGGGAGGTCCGGCTGTTCTTTGCCGGGATCCAGGTCAGGCAGCAGCCAGTGAGTTAAGCGTGTCCCGGAGGCCCTTCAATGCGGGGTCGCGGAGCTGCATGAACAGCGGCTTCAGGAGCGGCTGGATGATTTTGGCCGGCCCCTTGATGCTGAACTCTGCCGTGTACTTCACCACGGATCCGGTGCCATTGGGGGCGACGTCGATGGAATCGAAGGAGACGACGGTCTTGTTCTCCCCGCGCAGCTTGATGTGGCTGCCCGTCAGCTCGATGACCTCGTAAATCAGCGACTGGCGTTTCCCCCGGAACTCGGCCTCAGCGTGGTACTTGTGTCCCACGGCCACGGGTCCCGGCGTGATCTTGTCCATCACAGGAGTGCCGGGGTCCCACTTGCTGGTGTTTTCGAACTCACTCAGGAAGGCAAAGGCCTTCTCAGCGGACAGTTTGGTTTCCACACTTCCGGCTACTGTGATCATCACCCCAGTCTAGGAGCACCCGGCAGGTGGGCGGCAGCCATTCTGTAGCAAAGATTGCCGTCCAACTTACGGGGGCTGATCCACACCTCGTAGCCGTCAGCGGCGGTGAACAGGGCACGGCCGCCGTTGGCGTCGCCTGCAATCCACACGGCGGAGGAGTCCGGCATGGCGTTGTCCACCACTCCGGACCGCACCATCCGGCGGCCCTTCCGGACCTCCACAGGGACACCGATCAGGCGGGCCCACTCGGAATACGGGTAGGAATCCACGGCATCCCTCCTGCTCAGCGTGTCTGGAAGTCGCTGAGGATCTTGATATTGCCCATCAAGGCGCCGTCGGCGACGTCCGGGCCGGTCAGCCCGGCGAAGGCGTGAATGTCGCAGAAACCCGCAAGGGCTTCCTCGGCGAAGTCCGAAGGGTCATTGACGGTCTTTGTCATGGTGGGTTCTCTGGCATCCGGAAGGAGGTGAAAGGGCTGCGGGGCCCTTAGTGCATGTGGCTTCCGCCGTTAATGTCCACCACGGTTCCGGTTAGGTACGCGGAATCCTCGGAGGACAGGAAAGTGATCACGGAAGCTACTTCCTCGGTGCTGGCGTTACGGCCCAGCGGGATGCCGGCGTTGATGGCGGCTTCCTGTTCTTCGGTGCTGCCCACGCGGATGTTGGTGTCCACCGCGCCCGGGGTGATGGCGTTGACGGTGACGCCGGTGGTGCCGAGTTCACGGGCCAGTGCCTTGGTGAGGCCCAGGATGGCTGCCTTGGCTGCAGAGTAGGGGACCTTGCCGAAGACGCCGCCGCCGCGCTGGGCAGAGACGGAGGACATGTTCACGATGCGGCCCCAGCCGTTCCCGATCATGTCCGGCAGGAATGCCTTGGTCACCAGGTAGGTGCCGGTGGCGTTGACGTCCATGATCTTGTGCCACAGCTCGAGGGTGGTTTCCAGGAACGGGACGGGCGAGGTGATGCCGGCGATGTTGGCCAGTGCGCCGACGGGGGGCAGGTTACCGGCGGCCACCTCGGCGGCGACGGCGGCCTGGGCGGTGGTCACGGAGGCCTCGTTGGCGACATCGATCTCGTGGCCGTAGGCAGGGACGTTGAACTCGTTGCCGATTTCCGCGGCCACCTTGGCGGACTTTTCGCCGTCGAGGTCCAGGATGACGACGCCCCAGCCTTCACGGGCGTAGCGGCGGGCGGTGGTGATGCCGATGCCCCGGTCCGAGGTGGCTCCGGTGAGGACGGCGGTGCGCTGGATGGTGGTCATGGTTTGTGCTCCTTGAAAGTGTTTTTGTGGATCGATTGCTCTGTAGTTGTCGCGGCCCCTGCCGGGCGGTATGCCAGCAGTCCTTCGGGTTCCAGGTCCTCGCGCTCACCGCGCACCGGTTCGTGGTGGAGTGCGCCGCGAGTCAGTCTTTAGACCCTGGTGACGCATTCTGAAGGACGAGCATCCGGGTCTGAAGTGGAACATCGTTAATCCCTTGGTTCGTGCGAAGCAGTAGTGATGCCGACCACACTAACTTCGTTAACTGTCAACAGTCAACCCATAAAGTTGACTGTTGACAGTCAGCATGATGCGGGTCACACTGGGAATATCATTTGTTAACAGTCGACAGCGGCGACTTCCTGAGGCCGCTTTTCGAAAGGGAACCCAACATGAGCAAAGATGCTCTGACCATGCGCGGTCCGGTCCACGGAACCAAGGACGCAAGGCGCGTTGCCGTTGGCTCCGGTGTGGGCGCTGTGATCGAGACGTATGACTTCATCGGTTTCGGCACCGCCGCTGCGCTGTACTTCGGCACCGCGTTTTTCCCCGGAACCGATCCGGTCACCGGCACCCTCGCTTCCTTCGCCACCCTGGGCGTCGGCTTCGCAGCCCGTCCCTTGGGCGGCATCATCGGCGGCCACCTCGGCGACAAGGTAGGGCGCAAGCCCGTTTTGGTGGCCTCCCTGATCCTGATGGGCCTGGCCACGTTCGCCATCGGACTCCTGCCCACCTACGCCGCAGTGGGGCTCCTCGCCCCTGCACTGCTCGTCTTCGTCCGCATCGTCCAGGGTTTGGCCTTCGGAGCGGAATGGGGCGGCGCCATCCTGATGAGCTACGAGCACGCACCCTGGAAGGCCAAGGGCAAGTACACCGGCATTGTCCAGGCCGGCTTCCCGGTGGGCCTGCTGCTGGCCAACCTGACCTTCCTGTTCAGCGTCAACCTCGGCGGCGAACTGGCCTGGCGCATCCCCTTCCTTGCCAGCATCGTGCTGGTGGCGGTGGGCCTGATCATCCGCTCCAAGGTCCCGGAATCCCCGGTCTTCGATGAGGTCAAGGACAGCGGTGCCATCGTGAAGTCCCCCATCGTGGAGGTCATCAAGACCGACTGGCGCAACATCGTCAAGGGCATCGGCCTCCGCGTGGCCGAGACTGCAGGCTACGCCGTGTCCATCACCTACATGATTTCCTACCTCAACAGCCAGCACCTGGCAGACAAGAGCCAGACCCTCATCGCCCTGTGCATCGCCTCCGCCATCGGCATCTTCGCCACCCAGGCCTGGGCTGCGCTGACCGACCGCATTGGCCGGCGTCCGCTGTATGTCTGGTCCACCCTGTTCGCGGCCCTCTTCGCCATCCCGATGTTCCTGCTGGTCAATACGGGAATGTTCATCGCCATCATCATCACCATCGTCATTTCCTACGCGGTCTGCCAGAACTCGCTCGCCGGCGCCCAAGGCGCCTGGTTCCCGGAGCTCTTCCAGGCCAAGACCCGGGCCTCCGGCGCCAGCCTGGCCTACCAGATCTCGGCCATGGTCTCCGGCTTCACCCCTTTCATCACCACCCTGTTGTTTGTCAGCTTCGGCTGGATGGGCCCGGCGCTGCTCTTCGGCGCCTACGCCCTGATCGGCCTATGGGCTGCGGTGGCCACCCGGGAAACCTGGGGCAAGCGGGAGCGCGAACTGGCCGAAGAAGCCACCAAAAGCACCCCCAACACCATCAACGCCTGAATGACCGCGCACCCAACAACCACGGAGCACGCAATGCCTACAGATACCGTCCAGGACACCCCACAGGGACAAACATTGCAGGAACAGATCCTGCAGACCGCGGTGACCCCGGAACGGGTGGAGAAAATCAGCGCCGCCGCGTACCGGATCCGGCACCACGCCCTCAACATGGGCGAAGTCCAAGGCCAGGGCTACGTGGGCCAGGCCCTCGGGGCTGCCGACATGCTCGCCACCGTGTACGGGGACCAGCTGAACTTCCGCGCCGAGGACCCGCACTGGGAAGCCCGCGACCGGTTCCTGCTGTCCACCGGCCACTACGCGATCGGCCACTACGCAGCCCTTGCCGAAGCCGGCATCGTCCCGGTGGAGGAACTTGAAACCTACGGCTCGGATGACTCCCGGCTGCCGATGTCCGGGATGTCCACGTACACCCCCGGCATGGAGATCTCGGGCGGTTCCCTGGGCCACGGCCTGACCATCGCCGTCGGCATGGCGTTGGGCCTGCGCTACCAGGGCTCGTCCGCCCGGGTGTTCAACTTCCTCTCCGACGGCGAGCTGGACGAAGGCTCCACCTGGGAAGCGGCCATGGGTGCGCACCACCACCAGTTGGGCAACCTCACCGCCATGGTGGACATCAACGCCCTGCAGGCCGACGGCAAGACGGACACCGTACTCCGCACCGAGCCGGTGACGGAGAAGTGGGAATCGTTCGGCTGGTACACCCAGCGGGTTGACGGGAACGACGTCGGTGCGCTGCTCGCAGCGTTCGACAACGCAGCCGCCCAGGCCGCCGCCGTCGGACGTCCTTCCGTGATCCTGTGCGATACGAAAGTGGGCCGCGGCGTCCCGCTGCTGGAGGACCGCGAAAAGGCGCACTTCATGCGCATCGAAGAGAACGAATGGCAGATCTGCCGCGAGCAGCTCACCGCCGGATATGAAGGAAAGGCTTCAGCATGAGCACCACCACGGAGGCCCCGGACACCACGGCGGCCGCTAAGCCCAAGCTCAAGACCTCGGCGATGATCGCATCGTTCGCCGATCCCGGCCAGAAGACGGCGTCGGCGCCGTTCGGGCACGCCCTGGTCAAGGCCGCGCAGGAGAACGACAAGATCGTGGGCCTGACCGCGGACCTGGGCAAGTACACGGACATGCACATCTTCGCCAAGGCTTTCCCGGAGCGGTTCTTCCAGATGGGCATGGCCGAACAACTGCTGTTCGGCGCAGCCGCGGGCCTGGCCGAAACGGGGCTGGTGCCGTTCGCGTCCACCTATTCCGTGTTCGCGGCCCGCCGCGCCTACGATTTCCTGTGCCTGGACGCGGCAGAGCCGAACCTGAACGTCAACATCGTGGGCGGCCTGCCCGGCCTCACCACTGGGTACGGCCCCAGCCACCAGGCCACCGAGGACATGGCGATCTTCCGCGGCATGCCCAACCTCACCATCGTGGACCCCTGCGACAGCATCGACATCGAACAGGCAGTGCCGCAGCTGGCAGCGTCCGAGGGCCCCACATACCTGCGGCTGCTCCGCGGGAATGTGCCCACCGTCCTGGACGAGTACGGCTACACGTTCGAGCTCGGCAAGGCCAAGGTGCTGCGCGGCGGCAACGACGTCGTCTTCATCTCGTCCGGGCTGATGACCATGCGTGCGCTGCAGGCAGCGAAGGCCCTCGCGGCACATAACGTGGACGTCGCCGTCGTGCATACGCCCACCATCAAGCCGTTCGACGCCGAAACCGTCCTCAAGGAGATCAACACGGACAGGCTCGCCGTCACCCTGGAAAACCACTCCGTGGTGGGCGGTCTGTTCGAAACCGTTGCCTCCGCCGTCGTCACCGCGGGCCTGGGCAAGCGTGTCGTTCCCATCGGCCTGCCGGACCAGTTCCTCGATGCCGGCGCCCTTCCCACCCTGCACGACCGGTACGGGCTCGCCACCGACCGTATCGTGGCCAAGGTCCTCGCCGAACTCGGGTAGAGAGTCAACAAACCAGCAGAAAGCGCGGCACCGGTCCAAAGCCGGTGCCGCGCTTTCTGCCGTACCATCGAAACTACGACTGTAAACAGTCGACTTATGACACTGAGGACGGATGCCATGGCCGGACTGACAGCCCCGCTGCTGGGACTGCAAAAGAAAAGCCTGCGCGAGCAGGCCCTCTCGGCGTTGCGGACCGCCATCACCAGCGGCGAGCTGGCACCGGGACGGCACTTGGTGGAAACCGAACTGTCCGAAATGCTGCAGATCAGCCGCGGCACGCTCCGGGAAGCCTTGCGGCAGCTGGAACAGGAGGGCCTCCTCTCCGCCGGACCGCGTGGCCGCCTGTCCGTGCGGCACCTGGACCACAAGGAGATCCGGGACATCTTTGCGGTGCGCGCGGCTCTGGAGTCCCTTGCTGCCCGGACACTCTGCGAATTGGCGGACCGCCAGCACGTCACCGAGTCGTTGCACGCCGCCATCGACGCCATGGCCGCGAATGCCGGGGGCACGCTTGAGGAACGCATCGAGTCGGACCTGGAGTTCCACCGGACCCTCTGCCGGCTGACCGGCAATGAAACGCTCCTGCACTCCTGGGAGTCGCTGGAGGGCTCCATCCGGATGTCCATCATGTTTGCCGGACAGGAAAAAGGCGTCAGCAACATGAGCGTTGACCGCCACCGGGACATCGTGGATGCCATCGATACCGGTGACGCCGGGCTGACGCGGAAGACCATCCTCGAACACATGGACACCGCCGCCGCGAACCTTGTCTCCTAGGGCTCACCATTCCCGGGGCCGCCGGGAATCCCTTCGGGCTGTCAACCGTTAACTTACTGTGCGGTAGGAAACCCGTCCGCTGGTGAGGGATGTGATGAGCGCAAAGTTTGAATCAGTAGAAGACGACGCCGGCAAGGTCACCCGGTATGTCCGGCATGCCAACGGCGGCGGTTTCGTCGCACCGGGCGCCGTGGTGCCTGAGAGCGTCCGGGTCGGCCCGATGACCTACGTGGAGCACGGGGCGGTCATCGGAGCAGGCTGCCGGATCGGCCACGGCAGCTGGATTGACCGGGAAGCGAAGATTGGAGCCAAGACCGTCATCGGCGACGGCGTCCGGGTTGGCCGCGGCACCGTGATCGGCAACCGGGCCAACATCGGCAGCCATTCCCGCATCGGGTCTGGAGCCCTGATCGGGCACGGGGTCCATCTTCATTCGGACAGCACCGTTCCCGATGGCCACCGGCAGCTGCAGAAGCCGCAGGCCCTGGCGCCGGCGAAGGAACGCCCGCACCGGAAGCCCGACCGCGGGATAGCTGCCTGACCTTCGCCCGGCCGCCTCGAGAACCTGCAGCCCGCCGTTGTGGCGGCCTGCCCGTTGTGGTCAGCCCTCGCGCTGCAGCCGGTTCCTGGCGGCCGTAAGGGCCCACACACCAATGAAGGCGGCCACGAGCAGGAGTCCCGCCTCCCCCAGGTCGAGTTCCCCCAGCCAGGTGGTCAGAGGGTCGCCAATGCCAAACGCGGCATTGGTGAATCCGCCAAGCGTGACGGCGGCGATGAACAGCGCTGACAGGGCTGAGATGCCGGTCACCACTGCGTTGAAGCCGAGCCTGCGCTGCGGATTGTGGATGGCGGACCGGTACATACGCATCATGGCCACGCCGTTGACGGTGTCGCAGACGGTCATTGCCGCCGTGAAGGCGAGGGGAAGGGCCATGAGCGCCAGCGGGGACACCCCGGCCAGCGACGCGGCGGTGGTGACCACCAGCAGCCCGATGGTGGTGGCCGTATCGAAACCGAGCCCGAACAGGAAACCGATGACATAGATGTTCCGTGGCCGTTGCACCGCGGAGAGTGGTTTGGACAGGAGCCGGGCAACAAACCCCGTGCTTTCCAGGTCCTCCTCCCGGATCGCCGCGCCGCCTCGCGCACTCCGGTATACCTGCGAGGCGCGCACGAACGCCGAACCGTTGAACAGCCCCATGGCCAGCAGGAACAGCCCGGACACGCCACTGCCAATCAGGCCGAGAACGTGGTTGCCGGTGGTTCCGTCTTCCATGAACTGGCCGATCACCGCCGCGCCCGCCACCACCAGCAGCCCGGCGAGGACCACCACGGAACTGTGGCCCAGGCTGAAGGCGAACCCCACGCTGACGGGGTCCTTCCGCTGGGCCACGAACTTACGGGTGGAGTTGTCGATGGCGGCGATATGGTCCCAGTCGTAGCTGTGCTTGACGCCGGCCACGTAGGCGGTCAGGACCAGGCCGAGGGCAAGGGGCGCGCCTGCTGTTGCCGACCCGGCGACGAGGAGGACGACGGCGGCAATATGCAGGGCGGCCACGGCACCAAACGTGGCGAGCAGGCGGGTCCGGAACGGCAAGGTTTCCCGGTCGCGATACAGGGTGGCGATGTTTGCCAGGGCCGTCATCAGTGCTTCCTCAGGTTCAGTGGGCCTTGCCCGTGCCAGCGTTCCCTCAGGAGGTCGGTGCAGGCTGCGAGCAGGCGGTTCAGTTCATCGGTGCTGTTGGAAAGCGAGCGCAGCACCAGGCCGGTGGTTCCGGCGACGGTGCGGGTGAGGGTGATTCCGGTCCGGGCGTCGTATCCCGCCGTGAGGTGGTGCAGGTGGTCTGCGAGGGCCTGGTCTACCCGGGAGTCCACCACCACCAGTGAGCCCAGGTGGCTGAAGCCTTCCATGAACCCCAGTCCGGTGACGTCACCGAGCGGCGGCCGGATCAGCAGGTTGTCGAGGGCCAGTAACTGCGTGCCGCCATCCGTTTCGATGTGGATCCCGTTCCGCAGCCGCACTTCCTCGTACCGGAAGGCAGCGCCGTCCGGCGACCAGCCCGGGGTCACCACTTCCGCCATGACAAGGCTCGACGACGGCCGGAGGGTCACGGAGGTCCGTTGCCGGTAGCTGGCCTCCCGGTAGGCGATGAGCTGGTCCGGCATGAGTTCCAGCCGCGCCCCCTCCCCCAGCCGCACATCCATCCGCTGCTCAGCAAACGACCCCGGCGTCCGGTAAACCTTGGTAGCGGACTGGGTGGTCAGCAGCAGGTCAGCGCCATCCCCCACCTCCACATCCAGCAAGAACAAATCCGCCCCAAGATAAGCCCCACCAGGATTGACGACGACATAACAAACCTGCCCGGAGTCATCGAGGTAGTGAGGCCGGAGTACCCGGAGGGCCCCCTCATGAAACTGGCGTGAAGCAACTGACCGGCCGCCCCGGAAACTGATACCAAGCTCAAGCCGCCCCATAGGTGACCGTCCGTGGCTGGGTCCGGCGGCTTCGCCGGATTTGGGGCCGTGCCCGTCCCCAGGCGCTCCCAACCGTCGCAAGCTCGGGTCGGGGCCCTCGCGCCAGTGGGCCCCCCACGAGCCCCGCCACGCCGCGGCCCCAAAATCCGGCCTCGCCGCTTCAGCGTGTATGTCACCTTCGGGCAAGTCCACGAGTGCCATGTCTATTGGGCCAAATCGAGCATCAGGACGTCGTGGCGTATCCACTCAATAACCTTGTCCAGCCCTTCGTCGGTTTTCAGGTTCGTGAAGCAGAACGGTTTGTCCCCCCTAAATTCTTTCGAATCTCTTTCCATCACTGACAAGTCGGCTCCGACGTGGGGGGCGAGGTCGGTTTTGTTGATGATGAAGAGGTCGGACTTGATCATGCCCTGGCCGGCCTTGCGGGGGATTTTTTCGCCCTGTGCCACGTCGATGATGTAGATGGAGAAGTCGACCAGTTCGGGGCTGAAGGTGGCGGAGAGGTTGTCGCCGCCCGATTCGACGAAGATGACCTGAAGGT
>Ga0160459_100696_pt1 | contig 11562 bp, 11 predicted proteins | sample HID1973K_E6MG_FD_108208 | JGI IMG/M metagenome (GOLD analysis project Ga0160459, IMG submission 108208) | Enriched mosquito-associated microbial communities from UW Madison campus, WI, USA - HID1973K_E6 MG | ecosystem: Host-associated > Arthropoda: Insects > Digestive system > Unclassified ... | reverse complement strand
TTCGCGATCAGCGGACGCGCGATCGACGTGCCGAGCAGATACTCGCCTTCGTAGATGGTGTTCGCGCGGAACATCGGGAACACGAAATCGCGGACGAACTCTTCACGCAGATCTTCGATGAAGATGTTGTCCTGCTTGATGCCGAGCTGCAGCGCCTTCTTGCGCGCAGGCTCCAGTTCCTCGCCCTGGCCGATGTCGGCCGTGAAGGTCACGACTTCGGCGTCGTAGTTGTCCTGCAACCATTTCAGGATGACGGAGGTGTCGAGACCGCCCGAATAGGCGAGCACGACTTTCTTGATATCGCTCATGGTGAACTCGTGTGCTGAAAAGCCGGTGCGGCGGTTGTGCGCCGCTTCGCGTCCGCCGGGCGCGCGACGGGCATGAAGAGCGCGGAAAAAACGCTATTTTGACATTAAAAAGCCGCGCTTCCGTAAATTTGGGACGCGCGGCCGGGATGACTCAGTGATTCAGTTTGCCGAGCAGGAGATACTCCATCAGCGCCTTCTGGACATGCAGACGGTTTTCCGCCTCGTCCCAGACGACGCTCTGCGGACCGTCGATCACGTCCGCGCTCACTTCCTCGCCGCGATGCGCGGGCAGGCAGTGCATGAAAAGCGCATCGGGATTCGCGCGCGCCATCATCTCGGCGTCGACGCAATAGTCCGCGAACGCCTTCATGCGCGCTTCGTTTTCGGCTTCGTAACCCATGCTGGTCCAGACGTCCGTGGTGACGAGATCGGCGCCCGTGCAGGCGTCGTTCGGATCGTCGAACTCTTCGTAGAATGGTTTGCTGTCCTCGGAGACCAGCGCGGGATCGAGCTTGTAGCCGAGCGGCGTCGAGAGGCGCAACTTGAAGCCGAGGATCTGCGCGGCCTCGATCCACGTGTAGAGCATGTTGTTCGCGTCGCCGACCCACGCGACCGTCTTGCCGTGAATCGGCCCGCGATGCTCGTAGAACGTGAAGATGTCCGCGAGCACCTGACACGGGTGATATTCGTTCGTCAGGCCGTTGATCACCGGCACGCGCGAGCTTTCCGCGAAGCGCTGGATGATGTCCTGGCCGAACGTGCGGATCATGATGATGTCGACCATGCGCGAGATGACCTGCGCCGAATCCTCGATCGGCTCGCCGCGTCCGAGCTGCGTGTCGCGCGTGTTCATGAACACCGCGTGGCCGCCGAGCTGGAAGATGCCCGCTTCGAACGAGAGACGCGTGCGCGTCGAACTCTTCTCGAAGATCATCGCGAGCGTGCGGTCGTGCAGCGGATGATAGGTCTCGTAGTTCTTGAACTTGCGCTTCAGGATGCGCGCGCGTTCAAGCACGTACTCGTAGTCGTCGAGCGAAAAATCCTTGAACTGAAGATAGTGGCGAATTTTCTTGGCGGTCATGAAAACGCAAGCGGCGGCTTCGAACCGGCCTTCGCCGCGCTCATGCGCGCTGGGTCAGGGCCGGACGGCGCCGCCGTCGTGGGTGGTATCGCATTTGAGCATAAAGGATTTTGCGATGTTTGACGAGGCTGGCAGAAAGGGCTCTGTGGGCCGCGCCAGCACGGCCGACAGCTTCGGCAAATCCCCGATGGACGCGCACGATGTCCGTGTGCGCTGCGCAAGAGGGGGCCGCTAATGTATAATTGCGGTCGCTCGTTTCAACAGTTCTGCAACACTCAGCACCGTTTCACGCGCTCTGCGGCGAAGGGTTCGCAAGAATCCGGTCGGCGTGATTTCGCGCGTTCCGATTCCGCGGTGGCTTGCCCAGTGCTGTCGAGTCCGCCATTCCTGTCGCGGGCGCGGCCGGTTCCCAGAGAATCGCGTCCCGCGAAGACCGCCCGGCGCTTTTCGCGCGCCGGCCCTTGCGGTTCCCTGTGTCAGGCATGTGCGTCCCGGTGCGCGTCACCGGCCGTCAAAAGGTATTGCTACATGGCTGAATCATCCTCTACCGAATACTTCATACAAGGCATCACCAAGAGCGGAAGGAAGTTTCGGCCGAGCGACTGGTCCGAACGCCTGTGCGGCGTGATGTCGAGTTTCGGACCCAAGGCGAAAGGGCCGAACGCCCGCCTGCAATATTCCATCTACGTGCGTCCGACCATGATCGGCGACATCAAGGTCGTGATCGTCGATTCGCGCCTGCGCGACATCGAGCCGATGGCCTTCGATTTCGTGCTCAATTTCGCGAAGGACAACGATCTCCTCGTGACCGAGGCGTGCGAGCTGCCGCCGCATCACGGCACGCAGACCCAGCAGCAGGGTTGAGGCGGTAACACCAGGCCCAGACGCAAAAAAGCCCGCCGAAGCGGGCTTTTTCGTTACTGCGCAGCGGAAACAGGAAGCTGCTTCGACGAACGCACCGATTGTGAAACCTCGCGAAACTCGCGAAAACCGGAGAGCGCCCGCCGGAAGCGGGCCGGAATTACTGGTCAGCGGGGGCTTGCAGGCCCTTGATGGCTGCAGCCAGGCGGCTCTTGTGACGAGCGGCCTTGTTCTTGTGGATGATCTTCTTGTCCGCGATGATGTCCATCGTCTTGATCGACGACTTGAACACTTCGGCGGCCTTGGTCTGATCGCCGGCTTCGATAGCCTTGCGAACTGCCTTGATGGCCGTGCGGAACTTCGAGCGCAGCGCCGAGTTGTGCGAGTTGGCCTTGGCGGCCTGACGGGCGCGCTTGCGAGCTTGTGCGGTATTTGCCATGACGGTTCCTTTTTCCTGTTTCAGCTGATTCTGCTGTCACTTGTCCGGAGCGGGCTTCACTTGGCTGTCCAGCCAGGGGCCGGAAGCGGTGATCGGTGCGCGCTGCCTTTGATCTGAAATCCCGGGAACGATTGCCCGAGAACCTCTGTAACATCGCCGGCCAGAGCCGGAAAAGACGTGAAGCTGCTCAATCCAAACAATTTTGGAGCTTCGAAACCCGCGATTATAGCAACGGAATATGAGACGTGACAAGCGCGACGTGGATCGGGCCGGTCCGCCGCCCTCACGCAAGCCCGATCGATGCGATCGGTCAATCTTGCGCTATTGCCCGCCAGCAATAAGCCGAGTCTGGTAGGCGGGTTGCGGGCGCCCCGTATAATAAGCGCCCCATGAATCTATTCCGAGCCCTCCTGACGGTCAGCGGCTTCACGCTGCTGTCCCGCGTGACCGGCCTGATCCGCGAAACGCTGATCGCCCGTGCCTTTGGCGCCAGTATCTATACCGACGCGTTCTACGTCGCGTTCCGCATTCCCAACCTGCTGCGGCGGCTGTCCGCGGAAGGCGCGTTCGCGCAGGCGTTCGTGCCGATCCTCGCCGAATTCAAGAACAGCAAGGGTCACGACCCGACCAAGGCGCTCGTCGACGCAATGTCGACCGTGCTGACCTGGTGCCTGGTCGTGCTCTCGATCGCCGGCATGCTGGGCGCGAGCTGGGTGGTGTACGCGGTGGCGTCGGGTCTTTCGCACGAAGGCGCTGCGTACGGCCTTGCCGTCGAGATGACGCGCATCATGTTCCCGTACATCATCTTCATCTCGATGACGACGCTCGCCTCCGGCGTGCTCAACACGTACAAGCAGTTTTCGCTGCCCGCGTTCGCGCCGGTGCTGCTGAACGTGGCGTTCATCTTCGCGGCGGTGTTCGTCGCCCCCCACTTGAAGGTGCCGGTCTACGCGCTCGCCTATGCGGTGATCGCGGGCGGCATCCTGCAACTGCTCGTGCAGTTGCCGGGGCTGAAGAAGATCGACATGGTGCCGAAGATCGGCCTGAACTTCCGGCGCGCGCTCGCGCATCCGGGCGTGAAGCGCGTGCTGCTGAAGATGGTGCCCGCGACCTTTGCGGTGTCGGTCGGGCAACTGAGCCTCATCATCAACACGAATATCGCGTCGAATATCGGGGCGGGCGCGGTGTCGTGGATCAACTACGCCGACCGGCTGATGGAGTTCCCCACCGCGCTGCTGGGCGCGGCGCTTGGCACGATCCTCTTGCCGAGCCTCTCGAAAGCGCACGTCGACGCCGACAACGATGAATACTCCGCGCTGCTCGACTGGGGCCTGCGCATCACGTTCCTGCTGGCCGCGCCCAGTGCGATCGCGCTCTTCTTCTTCGCCCAGCCGCTCACCGCGACGCTCTTTCACTACGGCAAGTTCGACAACCATTCCGTCGTGATGGTCGGCCGCGCGCTGTCAGCTTACGGCATCGGGCTGATCGGGCTCATCCTCATCAAGATTCTCGCGCCGGGCTTCTACGCGAAACAGGACATCAAGACGCCGGTGAAGATCGCCGTGTTCGTGCTCGTCATGACGCAGGTGAGCAACTATGTCTTCGTGCCGATCTTCTCGCACGCCGGTCTGACGCTGTCGATCGGCCTCGGCGCGCTCGCCAACGCGGGGCTGCTGTTCCTGGGCCTGCGCCGTCGCGGAATCTATCGGCCGTCGCCGGGCTGGCTGCGCTTTTTCGCGCAACTGGTGGGCGCGTGCCTGATTCTTGCGGGCACGATGCACTGGGTTGCGATCAACTTCGACTGGATCGCCATGCGCGCGACGCCGTTGCTGCGCGTGGCGCTGCTCGGTGCGAGCCTCGTCGTGTTTGCCGCGCTATATTTCGGTATTCTGTCCGCGATGGGCTTCAAATACGCCTATTTCAAGAGACGCACGCTTTGATGACGACGACGCGTATCCTCGATTACTTCACTTCACTGATGGCGGACGACGAGAGCCTTCCGCTCACGGAAGCGGCCTTGTCGCTCGCGCAGGACGCCTATCCCGATGTCGACATGCAGGCGGCGCTCGCCGAGATCGACGAGCTCGTCGTGCGCGCCCGCCGCCGCATGCCCGACGACGCGGACGTGAAGCAGAAAGTCGATGCGCTCAATCGTTACTTCTTCCGCGAGCTGGGCTTCTCCAGCAATCTCAACGATTACTACGATCCGGACAACAGCCATCTGAACGTCGTGCTGCGGCGTCGGCGCGGCATTCCGATCTCGCTTGCCGTGATCTATCTGGAAATGGCCGAACAGCTCGGCGTGCCGGCGCGCGGCGTGTCGTTTCCGGGGCATTTCCTGTTGCGCGTCGCGACGCCCGGCCAGGATCTGATGCTCGATCCGACCACCGGCCAGACGCTCTCCGAAGCGCAGATGGTCGAGATGCTGGAGCCGTATGTGCAGCGCGTCGGCGAATCGATCGGCAGCGCGTTGCGGGTGCTGTTGCAGCCCGCGACTCGGCGCGAGATCGTCGCGCGCATGTTGCGCAACCTGAAGGGCATCTACTTGCAGACGGAGCGCTGGCAGCGTCTGCTCGCGGTTCAGCAGCGGCTCGTGATCGCGCTGCCGAACAGCATCGAGGAAGTGCGCGATCGCGGCTTCGCGTATGCGCGGCTCGATTATCTGCGTCCGGCGCTGGAGGATTTGCAGCGTTACATCGAGCTCCGTCCGGACGCCGAGGACGCGACGGTCGTCGAAACCGAGCTGCACGAGTTGCGGCAGCGCACGCAGCACGACGGCGACTGAACGAGCCGCCGTCTTCGCAATTCTTCGCAATTCTTCGCAATAAGCGTTATTTCGGCTGCATGCGGATCGCGCCGTCGAGACGGATCACTTCGCCGTTGAGCATGGGGTTATCGAAGATCTGCTTGACGAGCATCGCGTATTCATCCGGCTTGCCGAGGCGCGGCGGGAACGGCACCATCGCGCCGAGCGCGTCCTGCACTTCCTTCGGCATGCCGAGCAGCATGGGCGTTTCGAACAGGCCCGGTGCGATCGTCATCACGCGGATGCCGCTCTTGCTCAGATCACGCGCGACCGGCAGCGTCATGCCCGCGACGCCGCTCTTCGACGCCGCATAGGCCGCCTGGCCCACCTGCCCGTCATACGCCGCGACAGACGCCGTGTTCACGATCACGCCGCGCTCGCCCGCATCGTTCGCTTCGTTCTTCGACATCACGCTGGCCGCGAGCCGGATCATGTTGAAGGTGCCGATGAGATTCACCGAAATCACCTTCGAAAACAGATCGAGCGCATGCGGCCCGTCGCGTCCGACCGTCTTCGCCGCCGGCGCGATGCCCGCGCAGTTCACGAGCCCGCGCAGTGTGCCGAGCTTCAAAGCGGCATCGACAGCGCGCTGGCCGTCGCTTTCCTGACTCACATCGCATTTGACGAACGCGCCGGACAGTTCCTTCGCGAGCGCTTCGCCCGCTGCGTCGTTCATGTCGGCGATCACGACCTTGCCGCCTTGCGCCGCGATGAGCCGCGCGGTTGCCTCGCCCAAGCCCGATGCGCCGCCGGTGATCAGAACAACATTGCCTTGCATCTCCATGCTTCTTCTCCTTAATGTGATTCGTGCGCGCGAGGGCAGGGTAAAGCCGCTCGCGCCGATGTCCTTCCTCGTGGGAAACGCGTCGATTGTAGCGAAGCCGGTGACGGCAAAATCGCACATCGGTCATGCGGATTCACAGGCGTAAAAAAACCCGCTCATCGAGAGCGGGTTTCATCGAACGCCGAGCGAAAGCGCGCTTTTACTTCAGCGCGTCGAACACACGCGTGCGGATTTCATCGACGCTGCCGGTGCCCGCGATCTTGCGATACGCCGGCGCCTTCAAACCGTTCGGTGCGTCGCCGCTCTGCGCCCAGTCGTTGTAGTACGCGATCAGCGGCTTGGTCTGCGCGACATACACTTCGAGACGCTTCTTCACGGTCTCTTCCTTGTCGTCGTCACGCTGAATCAGCGGCTCGCCGGTGACGTCGTCGGTCATGTCGACCTTCGGCGGATTGAACTTGACGTGATACGTGCGACCCGAGGCCGCATGCACGCGACGGCCGCTCATGCGGGTGATGATCTCGTCGAACGGAACGTCGATCTCGAGCACGTAGTCGATCGCGACGCCCGCGTCCTTCATGGCTTCAGCCTGCGGCAGCGTGCGCGGGAAGCCGTCGAACAGATAGCCGTTCTTGCAGTCGTCCGCCTGCAGACGTTCCTTCACGAGATTGATGATGAGCGAATCCGGCACCAGCTCGCCCGCGTCCATGTAGCGCTTCGCCTCGACGCCGAGCGGCGAGCCTGCCTTGACGGCTGCGCGCAGCATGTCGCCGGTCGAAATCTGCGGAATGCCGAATTTCTCCTTGATGAAGTTTGCCTGGGTGCCCTTGCCCGCACCGGGTGCGCCCAACAGGATCAAACGCATGGTGATCTCTCCGAATCGTCTATAAACCGCTGCAGCCGCGAGGCTGATTTGACATCCGGTAGCCTGGCTCGTGCGGCGTCGACGACAGGGCGCGCAGCCGAAAGGAGACGGCGGGCACCTGCGGACAGCGGCGCGACGTTGAGCGGCGCTGACCGGAAGGCTCGCGCAATCGCTTGATTATGCCACGGCTCTTTACGATCGCGACCGTAATAACGCGCATAGAAACCGCCACAAACCCCGCCGATTGGGGCTCTGGCGGGGTTTACACCGGTTGCGCCGCGGCTTTCAGTCCGCTTTGGGGAAGAGCGCCTGCACGCGCTCGAGATCGGCGAGAGTGTCGACGCCGGGCGGCGGCGCATCGTGCGTCACGCGCACCGCGATGCGCTCGCCGTGCCACAGCGCGCGCAGTTGCTCCAGCGCTTCGGCGGCCTCGATCGGCGCTTGCGCGAGCGTCGGGAAGTCGCGCAGGAACTTCGCGCGATAGGCATAGAGCCCGATGTGACGCAGCACGTTCTCCGGCACGGCGGGCAATTGCCCGAGCGCGGCGACGTCCGGCCAGTGCGGCTGCCAGAGATCGCGCGACCAGGGAATCGGCGCGCGCGAGAAGTAGAGCGCGACGCTTTTCGCATCGAGCACGACCTTCACCACGTTCGGATTGAAGACGTCGGCCGGATCGTGGATCGGATGCGCGGCCGTGGCGATCGAGCACTCGGGATGCGTCGCGAGGTGATCGGCGACATCGCGCACGAGTTGCGGATCGATGAGCGGCTCGTCGCCCTGCACGTTGACGACGATCGCGTCGTCGGCCCAGTTCAGACGCGTGGCCACTTCGGCGAGGCGGTCGGTGCCGGTGGGATGATCCGAGCGCGTCAGCATCACTTCGATGCCGTGATCGCGCGCGGCCTCGACCACGCGGTCGGAATCGGTCGCGACGAGCACCTGGCTCGCGCCGGACTCGCGCGCGCGCTCGGCGACGCGCACGACCATCGGCTTGCCGCCGATATCGGCGAGCGGCTTGTTCGGCAGGCGCGTGGAAGCGAGGCGCGCGGGAATGACCGCGATGAACGGTACGGACATGTCAGCCGCGCTCAGGCATCGCCGGCCGGTTTGATCGGCTCGACGGGCGTGCCCTCGACGGTCTGGCGCGCTTCGTCGACGAGCATCACGGGAATGCCGTCGCGGATCGGGTAGGCGAGCTTGTCCGCGCTGCAGACGAGTTCCTGCGCCGCGCGATCGTAACTGAGCGGGCCTTTGCAGATCGGGCAAACGAGGATTTCAAGCAGACGTGCGTCCACGGAGTTTCTCCACAACAAGAGCGATGAGGCGCGGTCTCAGCACGGCTTGCACCGGAACGACCCAGATGCGTGCATCGCGCCAGGCTCCGAATTTTACTGCATCCTTTTCGGTGATCAGGATCGCATCGGCTTCGACGCCCGCGAACGGATTCTCGCGATACGAATAGTGATCGGGAAATGCGCGCGTCGCGGGCGCGATGCCCGCCGCGCGCAGCGTCGCGAAGAAGCGCTCGGGCGAACCGATGCCCGCTGCCGCGATCACTTTTTCGCCGACGAACTGATCGAGCGGGCGACGCTGGTGCGGGTCGTCGAGCAGCCACGCATCGCCGGATTCGAGTTCGAGCGCGAAGGTATCCGGCCACGGCGGCAGCGTGCGGTCGTACGGACTGTTGATGAGCGTCGCGTCCCGGCGGCGCGACATCGGCTCGCGCAACGGTCCGGCTGGCAACAGGAAGCCGTTGCCGCCGAGGCGGGCATCGAACACGACGAGCTCGAACGTGCGCGCGAGGCGATAGTGCTGGAGGCCATCGTCGGAGACGAGGACATCGACGTTCGGATGCGCGTCGAGCAGCGCTTTCGCCGCCGCGACGCGATCCGGGCAGACGAACACCGGCGCGTGCGTGCGGCGCGCGATCAGGAGCGGTTCGTCGCCGACCTGCGCGGCGGCCGAAGTCGGCGTGACGCTTGTGGGCTTCGTGACTTTCGCGCCGTAGCCGCGCGAGACGACGCCCGGCTGAAAACCGGCGCCGCGCAGCGCTTCGACGAGCGCGATGACAGTCGGCGTCTTGCCCGTTCCGCCGACGGTCACGTTGCCCACGACGACCACCGGCACGCCGACATCGATGCGCTTGAACCAGCCCAGCTCGTAGAAGGCGCGGCGGGTCGCGGCGATCGCGCCGAAGAGGCACGCGAAGGGCGTCAGCGCCCACGCGACGGGACCGCGGCGACGCCATTCGCGGGCGAGGAAGTTCTCGATCGGCGGCTTGAAATCAGACATGGGCGGCCTTCGGATACGGCGTGACGCGCAACGGCAGCTCCTTGAGTATCGGTCGACGTTGGACGGACTGTCCGGCGATGCTGGAACCCGGCACTCTAGCGCGCGCGGGCCGTGCGCGCCAGTCGCCGGCGCTTGCGATGAAGCTTGTCCACACGATCGGCGCGCCTGTGGATAACTCTGTGAAGAACTTGCGGCCCGCGAACTGTCGAAGCGCGTCAGGAAAGAGTTGCTCCGGAGCTTACAGTGTTCATAAAAATAAAACGCTGCAAATTCAATCGCATAGAACGAACTCACGGGCCTCTGGCGATGCCGCGCCGCACACGGCGGTAAGTCTTTCTGTGTGGACACTTGTTACACTTGCGTACCTCGTCCAGCGACGTTCGTCCACCGGCTCAGCGGCCGCCGCGCCAAGTTTTTCCTGTCCTGCCATGACTCCCGATTCCCTGCCGTCGCAAAGCGGCGACGCCGTCATCCCCGTTTCCGTGCTCAATCGGGCGATCAGCTCGATGCTCGAACGGTCGTTTCCGCTCGTCTGGGTGTCGGGCGAAGTGTCGAACTTCACGCGCGCGGCGAGCGGCCATTGGTACTTTTCGATCAAGGACGCGAACGCGCAGATGCGCTGCGTGATGTTCCGGGGCCGCGCGCAATACGCCGAGTTCACGCCGCGCGAAGGCGACCGGATCGAGGTGCGCGCGCTCGTCACGATGTACGAGCCGCGCGGCGAATTGCAATTGAACGTCGAAGCGGTGCGGCGCACGGGGCAGGGCCGGCTTTACGAAGCGTTCCTGCGGCTGAAGGCGCAGCTCGAAAGCGAAGGGCTGTTCGCCGCCGAGAGAAAGCGCGCGTTGCCGACGCATCCGCGCGGCATCGGCATCGTGACGTCGCTGCAGGCGGCTGCGCTGCGCGACGTGCTGACGACGCTCGCGCGCCGCGCGCCGCACGTGCCGGTCGTCGTGTATCCGGCGCCGGTGCAGGGCGCGGGCGTCGGCGCGAAGCTCGCGGCGATGGTCGAAGCCGCCAACGCGCGGCGCGAAGTCGATGTGCTGATCGTGTGCCGCGGCGGCGGGTCGATCGAAGACCTGTGGGCCTTCAACGAGGAAGTGCTGGCCCGCGCGATTGCCGGGAGCGCGTTGCCGGTGGTGAGCGGCGTCGGACACGAAACGGATTTCACCATCGCGGATTTCGCCGCCGACGTGCGCGCGCCGACGCCGACCGCCGCGGCCGAACTCGTCAGTCCGCAGCGCGTCCTGCTGTTGCGCGAGCTCGATCATCGTCATGCGGCGCTCGCACGCGGCTTCGGACGGATGATGGAGCGGCGCGCGCAACAACTCGACTGGCTCGCGCGCAGGCTCGTGAGTCCCGCCGAGCGGCTCGCCCGGCAGCGCGCGCATCTGCGGCAAGTGGCGGGCCGTCTCGCCGCGGCGGGAGCGCGTCCGGTGCGCGATGCGCGCGCGCATTTCGCGCTGGTGCACTATCGCTGGCAGCGCAAGCGCCCGGACGTGGCTGTCGAGCGTGAGCATGTGCTGCGGCTCGCGCAGCGCCTCGGCGGCGCGCACAAGCGTCGCGCGGAGCGGGAGAAAGCGTGCGTGTCGGAGCTGGCGGCACGGTTGCAGGTGCTGAGTCCGCAGCGCACACTGGAACGCGGCTATGCCGCGCTGATCGACGCCCAAACGGGCCGCGCCGTGCGCGCGCCGCATGCGTTGAAGCCGAAGCGCGCGCTCACCGTCCATCTCGCGGAAGGTTCCGCCGATGTCCTGCTCGCCGATGTCCAGGCGCGTCTGTCAGACGAATTCTGAGCCCGGCGCGACGCGTCGAATCGGCGTACATTTGACGTGCCTGTAGTTGCTCGCCAGAGCACTTTTTACGCCGTGCGAAGCATATGGAAAGCAATTTTTCTCATAAAGGGCACACGGTTTGCTGGGTTATCCCAACTCGCCTACAATCCATTGCTCCACTGCCTCACGCCTCACCATCCCCCACAAACCACATAGAAAGGAAGCTGAATCATGGAACATACGCTCCCGCCGCTGCCGTTCGACAAGAACGCGCTCGCTCCGCACATGTCGGAAGAAACGCTCGAGTATCACTATGGCAAGCACCACCAGACCTATGTGACGAACCTGAAC
>Ga0160459_100694_pt1 | contig 11602 bp, 12 predicted proteins | sample HID1973K_E6MG_FD_108208 | JGI IMG/M metagenome (GOLD analysis project Ga0160459, IMG submission 108208) | Enriched mosquito-associated microbial communities from UW Madison campus, WI, USA - HID1973K_E6 MG | ecosystem: Host-associated > Arthropoda: Insects > Digestive system > Unclassified ... | reverse complement strand
CTGACCGCCAGCCTGATCCAGTCCGGCAACCAGACCATCGCCGCAGAGATCGCCCTGAACTTCCCGGAGGCCAGCGGCCTGAAGGTGAGCACGCTGATTGCCGCAGGCCTGGTCCTGTTCGTCATCACCCTGGCCGTCAACATGATTGCTCGCTGGATCATCACCCGGCACAAAGAATTCTCGGGAGCCAACTAAATGACCTCCACGCTTACCCCGGTGCGCAGCAAGCGCTCTGCACTGACCAAGGGCCAGCTGCCCAAGTACGCCCCGTACATTGTCCTGGCCGCCGCCCTGATCGTGGGCGCCGCCATCCTGGCGCTCACTGGCTTCAACGCCTTCGGGTGGGGCCTCGTCTCGGCGCTGCTGTTCGCCGTCGGACTCGTATCCTGGAGCGCCGCCGTGGAAGGGTCCCGCAAGGCCAAGGACCGGCTGGCCACCTGTTTGGTGGTGGGCTCCTTCCTCGTGGCGCTGCTTCCGCTCGTCTCCGTGATCTGGACCGTGCTGGTCAACGGCGTGCCCGGGCTCCTGAACCCCGGCTTCCTCAGCAGTTCCATGAACGGGGTCACCGGCGTCTACGACAACCGGGCCGTTGAAGAGGGTGCCCCCGTCCTGGGCGGCATCTACCACGCGCTCCTGGGCACCGTGCAGATCACCCTCCTGGCCACCGTCATTTCCGTGCCGGTGGGCCTGCTGACCGCCATCTACCTCGTGGAGTACGGCAACGACGGCCGCCTGGCCCGGGCCATCACCTTCTTCGTGGACGTCATGACCGGCATCCCGTCCATCGTGGCCGGTCTCTTCGCAGCTGCCTTCTTCTTCGCAGTGGTGGGCCCGGGAACCAAGACCGGTGCAGTGGCCGCCGTCGCACTGTCCGTCCTCATGATTCCGGTGGTGGTCCGCTCCAGCGAGGAAATGCTGAAGATCGTCCCCAACGAGCTCCGCGAGGCCGCCTACGCCCTGGGGGTGCGGAAGTGGCGCACCATCCTCAAGGTGGTCATCCCGACGGCGATCTCCGGCATCGCGTCCGGTGTCACCCTGGCCATCGCCCGGGTGATCGGCGAAACAGCGCCCATCCTGGTCACCGCAGGCTTTGCCACCAGCATCAACTCCAACGTCTTCGGCGGCTGGATGGCCTCGCTGCCCACCTTTATCTACACCCAGATCCTCAACCCCACCTCGCCCGCCAACCCGGACCCGTCGTCCGAGCGGGCCTGGGGCGCGGCGCTGGTGCTGATCATCCTGGTGATGATCCTCAACCTCGCGGCACGGCTGATCGCCAGGATCTTCGCCCCCAAAGCGGGCCGCTGAGCCGCAGCCCCTTCCGGTCCCGCAGGCCGGATGCCAGACTTCAATTCATCCCCAGTTAGTGAAGGAACACCATGTCTAAGCGCATCGACGTCAAGGACCTGAACGTTTACTACGGCGACTTCCTCGCCGTGGAAGACGTCAGCATCAACATCGAGGCCAAGTCCGTCACCGCGTTCATCGGCCCGTCCGGTTGTGGCAAGTCCACGTTCCTGCGGACCCTGAACCGCATGCACGAGGTAATCCCCGGCGCCCGCGTGGAGGGCGAGGTCCTCCTCGACGGAGACAACCTGTACGGCAACGGAGTGGACCCCGTAACGGTCCGCTCACAGATCGGCATGGTGTTCCAGCGCCCCAACCCGTTCCCCACCATGTCCATCCGGGACAACGTGCTGGCCGGCGTGAAGCTGAACAACAAGAAGATCTCCAAGGGCGAAGCCGATGTCCTGGTGGAACGCTCACTGAAGGGCGCCAACCTGTGGAACGAGGTCAAGGACCGCCTGGACAAGCCCGGCTCCGGCCTCTCCGGCGGACAGCAGCAGCGCCTCTGCATCGCCCGTGCCATCGCAGTGGAGCCGCAGGTCATCCTCATGGACGAGCCCTGTTCCGCCCTGGATCCCATTTCCACGCTGGCCATTGAGGACCTCATCAACGAGCTCAAGGACCAGTACACCGTGGTGATCGTGACCCACAACATGCAGCAGGCCGCGCGCGTCTCTGACAAGACCGCGTTCTTCAACATCGCCGGTACCGGCAAGCCCGGCAAGCTGATCGAGTTTGGCGACACCCACACCATCTTCAGCAACCCCGTGGAGAAGGCCACCGAGGATTACGTCTCCGGCCGCTTCGGGTAAATCCGGCAGCCTCGGAAAAGGGGGACCGCAGGCGCTGCTTCCCCAGGCCCGCCTACTCGGGGACTTCCAGCTGGAAACCGCACCGGCACCGCAGGACCCTGGTGGGAAGGCAGACGGCGTTGAACCCGCCTCCCGCCATGCGGTTCCGGTAGCCCAGCCGTTCGATCTCGAACCCGGCTTCGTCCATGGGGTAGCCGCAGTGGACGTAGTCATCGCCGAACATGATCACCTGCGTCATGGAGCGCACCTGGTGGAGGGCAGCGGCCACGTCCGTGGCGTAGGCCAGATGCTCCTGGAACTGCCTGCAGTCATCGCAGGTGTAGGACACCGTCACCAGGTCCCCGCCGCCGGGGTCCAGGGCCGTGATCGCGTGGATAGTCACGTGGTTTTCCGTGCCGCAGGTCGCGCAGCCGAGCTGCCGTGGCTGGGGCAGCGGGCGCCGGGGATTGGAAGTAGACATGATGCCTGCTCTTTTCCGCGATCTGCATCCATGCCGCCGGTTGCAGCAGCGGCGCTAATCCGGCGGTTGCACGGGGCGCCGGACGCATCCCCGGCACCCAGCCCTGGGGGACGTCTTTCGAATGTACGTCACCGGCGCGGGGACTGTACAGGAAAATGGGGCGCTCAGCCTGCCGCGGACAGGGCCAGCGCCAGCACGAAGGCGAGTGCCGCCGTGGCCACCGGGGTGAGGATCCAGAGCCCCACGATGCGGATCACCAGCTTCCGGTTGGTGACGGAGAAGTGCTGGTTCTCGCCGGCTCCCAGGACCGCCGCGGTGACGGTGTGGGTGGTGGACAGGGGCCAGTGCAGTGCCAGTGCCCCCACAAACAGCATGAGGGCGCTGTAGATCTGGGCCACTGAACCGCGCAGTGGATCCACCCGGGTGAGCTTGTAGCCGATGGTGTGGGATATCCGCCAGCCGCCAAACAGGGTCCCGGCGGTAATCATCACCGCAGACAGGAGGACAACCCACACGGGGATGCTCCCGCCGTCGGAATATCCTGCCGCGAGCAGGGCGAGCAACAGCACCGCGCTGACCCGCTGGCCGTCCTGCAGGCCGTGGCCGAATGCCACCGCCCCGGCGGCGATGGCCTGGCTGCGGCGGAAGCGCTGGTTCACCACACTCGGCTGGGTATGGCGGGCGGCCCACGTGGCCGGATACACCAGCAGGAACGCGCCGCTGTACGCCACCAAGGGGGAGAGCAGCAGTGGCAGGACCACCTGCAGGAGGAGCGACTGGTCTGCCCCGCCCACCCCGGTCCCGCCGACCGCGAGGCTGGCCAACCCGGCTCCGGCCAGGCCGCCCACCAGGGTGTGCGTCGACGGGACGGGTATGCCCCGCCACCACATCAGCAGGCCCCAGGCGCAGGCGCTGAGAAGGCCGGAAACGAGGATGGTCAGGCCGTCGGTGCCGGAGGGCAGGCTGATCCATGTCTGGCTGACGGCAACGGCCAGGGTGGCGCTCAGGAGCGCGCCCACAAAGTTGAAGAAGGCGGCCAGCAGGACCGCCACGCTGGGCGTGAGTGCCCGGTTGCGGACGGGCAGGGCCGTGGAGAGTGAGACGTCCCGGAAGCCGTTGAGGAAGGCAAACGCGGCGGTGAGGAGCACCACCGCGCCGAAAAAGACTGCCGTCACCTCACGATTCCTTGACGATGATGCTGCCCACTTGCGTGGCGATGCGCCGCATGTCCTTGGTGACCTCCACCAGCTGGTTGGCCACGTCCCGGTTGCGGGAGTACTGGGCCCATTTCATGTCCGAGATCATGTCCGCCACCCACACCCGGTGCGTGCGCTCGGCCCGTTTGGTGAGGCGGAGGATCTCGATCCAGTAGTCCTCGAGGTCGTCCAGGTTGTTCAGCCGGCGCATGGCGTCCACGGTCAGTTCCGCCTGCCTGCTGATGATCTCCAGCTGGTCCGCGGCGCGCTTGGGAAGCCGGTCGAGCTTGTACAGCGCAACCAGTTCGGCCGCGGCGTCCATCTTTTCCATGGCTTCGTTGAGGTAGCGGGACAGGGTGTACATGTCCTCGCGGGGGAGCGGGTTCACGAAGCTGGTCCGCATGTGGGTCAGCAGGGCATAGTGCAGCTCGGAGGATTTTGCATCATGGTTGTGCATGTCCTCCACGAGCTTGGCGTGGTCCGCGGCCGAGACTCCGAGGATTTCCGCCAGGGTGCCGCTGGCCAGGACAATCTGCTGCGCCATCTGGGAGAGGAGTTTCAGCCCGGCGGGCTCCTGGGGAAATAGACGCAACTGCTTCACGTGGTTACCGGTCTCCGGGAAAAGTTCAAGGCGGGGGATTGCCGCCGTGTGACTTGACCCGGGCGCGCAACTGACGCTAACTCTACCGGCCCGTCACTGCGGGCCTGAAATGGGCGGACGGTAAAACGGGCAGAAAAATGGTGCCGAACCGGATACGCCTCTCGGCGGTAGGCCGCTCTAGGCGGCTGAGTGTTGAAGCCCGGGGGTTTCGCGGTTCGGCACCGATTTCAGTCTTCTACGATGCTTCGCCCAAGTCAATCTTGACAGTTGGCGGTGCTTGGGCAGGGGGATTCAGTCGAGTTCACCCAGGCGCCACGCGTTGGCGGCGTGCTCCAGGTCCTCAGCGGTCTTTACCAGCTGGTGCGAGTTGCGGGTCAGTCGGCTGGCATGGGCCTCGTTGGCGTGCTCGGCGCCGTCGGCGAGCGTCACCTGGCCGAGCGCCACCACGCGGCAGAAAGCCGCGGAACGTTCCAGCGCGACGTCGAACTCGCCGTCGAACGCGCCCGAGAGGACGGCGTCCGCCATGGTCCGCATTTCATCCGCCCCCGGCGGCTCTGCGACGCCGGCAACCACGTTGGACACCTGCGCGGTGTCTTTGCCTGCCCGGAAGTAGACGGAGATGCGCTCGGGGTCCTGGACGGTGGCGGCACGCAGGGCGTAGAGCCGCCAGAGTGCGCCCGGCAGCGAGCGGGCCGGGCTTTCGGCCCACATCTCCGCGATGGCTTCCAGGCCCTGTTCGTCCGCGAGCCGCACCAGGCGCTCGGTGATGACGGGATCGTCGCTGTCGCGGCCATGCCGCACCAGGGCCTGCGCGGCGAGGTGCGCGGCCTCGGACACCCGGGCAGGGTCGGCGCCGCCGGCGAAGGGCTCGAAGTCGATGGGGGCGAAAGGCTTGGGCTTGTGGTGCCGGTTCGCGCCGCCGTATGGCTTGGATCCTGCTTGCTCGCTCATGCCCCCACGCTACTCCTGTGCCGTGCCTGAATCGAGCATGCGGAGCAGGCGCAGGACCGGGCAGGAAAGCGGGTGCCGGTTCCGTCGTGGAATGCCCGACGGCGGCGTCCGGACTGCGTGCGGAGGCGCCGGAACCATGGGTTAGAGTATTAACGTCCAGAAATGGATGGGCCGGGATGGCGAACGTGGCAGACTGCAGCGTTGACCAGCCGGCTGGGGCCTTTAGCTCAGTTGGTAGAGCATCGGACTTTTAATCCGTGGGTCGTGGGTTCGAGCCCCACAGGGCCCACCCATTCAGCGGGCCGGAAGCGTGGAGCTTCCGGCCCGTTTTTGTTTGCCCGTTGTGGCGCCGGTCCCGGGCTTGTTCGCCGGTCAGAACCTTCACGGCACGGTCCTGCGAACTAGCTTCTGACGCGCGCCTGGGCTGCCGGGGCAAGCCACGGGCTGCCTGCCGCAATAGCCGTGAACCGTTCGCCGATCAGCCCGTAACCCTCGGCGTCCGGATGCAGGCCGTCCGGGAGGAGATGTGCGTCGGCGGACCCGAAAAGCCGCAGCCCGTCCAGGTAATGCAGATTCGGATCGGACGTGCAGCGTTCGCTGATGGCCTCCGCCAGGATGCTCCTGGCGTCGCGGAGGGTCAGCAGTCCGTCGCCGGGCTTGCGGGGAACGTCGGTGGCCAGGAACTTCCCGTCCACCAGCCGTGAGGGGCCGGGGGCGTCCTCATGCTCTGGGCAGAAGATGGGCGATATCAGGACCAGCGGGGTTTCAGGGTGGCCGTCCCGCACGGTGTCCAGGAATCCGTGGAGGGCCGGTGCAAACGTGCGCCGGCGGAGGCTGGCGCTGTTGATGATGTTGATGCCCACCTTCAGTGTGATGAGGTGGGCGGGCTGGTCGCGGATGGTCCGGGCCACGAACTGGTCAAGGTGGGCGGAGCCTGCAAGCCCCAGGTTATAAAGGTCCAGGCCGAGGTTGCGGGCGGCAATGACGGGCCACACCCCGAGCGGTGCCTCGGCGTGCGAGGACTGGCTGATGGAGCTTCCGTAGTGGACCCAGCGGAGACCGGTGCGCGCCGCTTGCTGCACTGGCCTTTCGGAACGGATGCCGTGGATCCGGGCGCTTCCCCGGTGCGGCAGCCACAGGGTGACTGTGCGCTCCTGCCGCGGCCCCGGTATCTCGAATCGTGCCGTGGACGGGGCTCCCGGGGCGAGGGTGCTGGACCCGTCCGGAAAGGTTTCCAGGACGTCCCCCTCGTGGAAGTCCCTGCTTTCGGCATGGCCATCCGAGGTGGTCAGGCTGATCACGGCTGCCTGGAGCGGACGCCAGCGCCAGGCCGCGGATTCCCGGGTGAACGTCAGATCGAGTTCGAGCCAGGCCGCGTCTGTGAGGAATTCCAGCCGCACCCCGGAGGGGGTGGAGTTGGCTTTGGCCAGCGGCACGTCGCCGCCGAACTGGGCCTGCGTCCAGGCCGGTAGGCGCCTGACCGACATTCCGCCCTCGTCGAGGGAAACGTCCAGGGCGCCTTTGATCGCAGCCGGCAACGTACCAGGCGCGCCGTGGTCCAGGGTCATACCGCCATTCCATCACGCCGGCCCGCTGATCCGACTGCACCGTCCGGCGGATGACGCCCCTTGCAGTACCCGGCAATGTAAAGCAGACTAGACATGTAAAGTTTGTTATACATATCGAGGGGGACACCATGGCAGGGCAGCAGACACGCACCAGGTGGGGGCAGGCAAGATTCGGGGGTGGCCGGATTCCCGCGGTGCTGATCGCCATTCCCGGCGGCCTACTCCTCGGGGCTGCCGGCGGTTGGCTGGCCGTGGGGACCGGCCTGGCCGGGTCAAACCCCGCCCTCGGTTTCGCGGTTTTCACAGCGTGCCTGGCAATGCCGGCGATGGCGCTGATGTACGTCCTGGTGGTCGACAGAAACTCGGTCGAAGGCGCAGTTGACCGGCCCGAGGAGTCGGTCGAAGGCAAGTGGTATGACAAGGCAGCCTCAGGATCGTTCACGGACCTCGTCCTGGTCCTGGGAGTCCTGGCCGCCGTGGCAGCATTCGTTCCTGCCGATCTTGCGGCCGACCTGAAACTGGTCCTGCCGGCAATCCTGGCTGTCTGCTTCGCCTCCTTCGGCATCCGCTACCTGCTGCTGCGCCACCGGGGCTGAAGTGGAAAACCGCGTCAACGAGTGCCGGACACGGCTCGGATGGTCACAGCAACGGCTTGCGGACCAGCTGGGGGTCTCCCGCCAAACCATCATCTCCATAGAACGCGGACGGTTTGACCCCTCACTGCCCCTGGCCTTCCGGCTCGCCCGGATCTTCGAGACCACCCTTGAAGAGCTGTTCCTTCCGGACGGGAATCCCTAGCAGGGTCCCGCTCACCACGCAGCGCGGGGCCCGGGGCGGGCTTTCCGCTCCAGCGGGGACAATAGGCAGATGGCTAAAAGCAGCAAGGGCAGGATGCCGCGCCTGGAGGACGTGGCCGATGTGGCCGGCGTTTCCCACCAGACCGTCTCCCGCGTCATCAACAACCACCCGAATGTCAGCAAAGCCACCCGGGAAAAGGTGGAGGCCGCCATCGCGGAACTGGGGTACCGGCGGAACACGGCTGCCCGGAGCCTTGTCACCAGGCGGTCCCACACCATCGGGGTCCTGGCCAGCGAGCTGTCCCAGTACGGGCCTGCCAACACCCTCCTCGGCGTGGAGCAGGCCGCCCGCAACGCCGGCTACTTCGTCAGCATCGCCGCGCTCCGTGAGGTCAGCGGAGCGGCCATCGCCGACGCCGTCAGCCACTTCCTGGACCAGGCGGTGGACGGCATCGCCGTGCTGGTGCCGCACGCCGAGACCCTCCAGGCGCTCGATGCGCTGAACATCCCGGTGCCGGTGATGGCCGTGGGATCGCTGGGCAACACCGAGGTGAGCGGTGCCATGGTGGACCAGCGCACAGGGGCGCGGCTCGCCGTCGAACATCTCATCGCCCAAGGGCACCGGCGGATCGGCCACGTCTCCGGTCCCGCCGGCTGGACCGACGCCGCTGAGCGCGCCGAGGGATGGCGCGAAGCACTCCACGCCGCCGGGCTGGCGGACGATCTCCTGGCGGAAGGGGACTGGAGCGCCGGCAGCGGCTACGCCATCGGCCGCGGGCTTGCGGCACGGCGCAGCGCCACCGCCCTGTTCGTAGGCAACGACCAGATGGCGCTGGGAATCCTGAGGGCCTTCGCAGAGGCCGGCGTCAGCGTGCCCGACGACGTCTCCATAGTCGGGTTCGACGACCAGCCGGAATCGGGGTACTTCAGCCCGCCGCTGACCACCGTCCGGCAGGACTTCGAGGAGCTGGGCCGCCGCTGCCTGGACGTCATGCTGAAGGAAATCGAGGCCGGCGCCGGGGTCAGTTCCACCGTGGTCACGCCGGAACTCGTGCTACGGTCCAGCACGGCCCCGCCCGCGGCCGGATAGGCGGCCCACAAAAAGTTCCATGATTCTGCATCCAACTCCGCGCCCGCAGCAGTAGTAGGGGTGTAAGCGAAAAGCGCCCGGCTGACGGGCCGACCAAGGAGAAGGACATGCGAAAGAGGATTTTCACAGCAGGTATCGGTGCCGCAGCCATTGCCGCCGCGATGGCCCTGGCCGGTCCAGCCAGCGCTGCCGAAGGCGACGCCCAACTATCGGTGCTGCACGGCGTCCCCGGGCTGACCGTGGATGTCTGGGTCAACGGCGACCGCACCCTGGATGATTTCACCCCGGGCAGCCTGGCAGGGCCGCTGGCATTGCCCGCAGGCGCCTACCAGATCGCGATCACCGCAGCGGATGCGGCCGACGCCTCCGCAGCCGTCATCGGCCCGGTGACCGTGAACCTCGCAGCCAACGGCAACTACACCGCCGTGGCCAACCTTGACGCCGCGGGCAAACCCACAGCCAACCTCTTCACCAATGACGTGTCCCAGATCGCCGCGGGCAAGGGCAAGCTCACCGTCCGGCACACCGCCGCGGCACCCGCCGTCGACGTCCTGGCCGGAGGCAGCGCCGTGGTCACCAACCTGGCCAACCCCAACGAGCAAACCCTCACCCTGGATCCCGGAACGGTATCCGCAGCGGTGGCCGCCACCGGCACCACTGCCCCCGTGATCGGCCCGGCGGACGTCACCATCGCCGAGGGCACCCACACCATCGTGTACGCGTGGGGCAGCCTGGCGGACAAGAACCTGCAGCTCGCGGTGCAGACCATCCCCGGCCTGCACTCCGCACCCGGTTCTGTCCCCGGCGCCCGCGACGGATCCGCCGATGCACCGGCACCGGCAGGACTGGTCCTGGGCTTCGGTACAGCCGCCCTCGCCCTGCTGCTGGGCGGCTTCGGCACGGCCCGCGCGGTGGCAGCGCGCCGCGTCCGGCAGTAGCGTCCGGGACCGAAAGACCGGCTGCCCGGCGTACCCTGCCCACCTGCGCCGGGCGGCCACCCACCACAAAACCACTAATCCCCGTCGGGCGCGGGGCCCGGGACCGAGAAAGGCCACAGAGATGAACGGACGTACGACGACGGCAGGGGAGTCCCGCCGTCGCCCGTCAGTTGGGGTGCGGATCGCCGCCGCCGCGTCCATTGTGGTCCTGACCGCATGTGCGCCTGCCGGCCAGTCCTCAGCACCGTCCGCTGCACCCGCCAGCACAGCAGCTTCCGCAGCAGCGGCTGCTTCCGATGCGGTTCCCGCTGCCCCGGGCACCACTGTCCCGGGCGCGGCCGCCCGGCCGGGTGCGGTGCCCATTCCCGTCCATCCGGCCACCCTGGGCGCTGTTCCGGCAGACCCTGCGCCAACGTCGATCTCCATTGCCGGCACGGCCATCGACATGTCCGTGGTTCCCGGGGGAGTGTCCGGCGAAGGCGCCATGGAAATCCCGGACGCCTTCGACCGCGCCGCCTGGTACCGGTTCGGACCGGCCCCGGGCGCGGCAGAGGGGGCGGCCGTCATCGCCGGCCACATCGACACAGCCTCGGACAGGGCTCCGTTTTCGGCCCTGAAATCGCTGGCCGAGGGGACCGCCGTCCGCGTGGGCCGTGATGGCGCCCCGGACCTCACCTACCGTGTGGTGAGGGTGGAACTGATGGCCAAGGACAGGTTCGACGGCGGCTCGCTCTTCCGCCGCGCCGGCCCCCACGAGCTCAAGGTGGTCACCTGCGGCGGACGGTGGCTGGACGAGCGGATGGACTACAGCGACAATGTGATAGTCACCGCGGTCCCCGGGTAAGCGGTGACAAGCCATGATTCTCGTCACCGATGCCGGGAAGGAGCCGCGTGTGACCTCTCCTGCGCAGGCCTCCCGCGGCTGGGATGACGGACTGACCGCGTCCTTCCTCGCCGGTGACGAGCGGGCTCTGGCGGCGGCCTACCGCGAATTCGCCCCGCTGGTGCACACCCTGGCCCTCCGTTCCCTGTCGGACCGGTCCGCGGCCGACGACGTCACCCAGGAGGTCTTCATCCGGGTGTGGCGCTCACGGAACAACTTCAAGCCGGAGCTGGCCCGGCTGCCCGCCTGGATCGTGGGTATCACCCGGAACGTCATTACCGACGCGCACTCGGCGACCGCACGCGAAGTGCGCAAGGCCAACGCGGTGGCCGGGGCCGGACTGGCCGCCGGAGAATTCGGTGCCGGAACAGAGGCCGCAGAGGTCCTGGCCGACCGGCTGCTGTTGGACGGCGAACTGGACAGGTTGGGCGAACCTCAGGGGTCCATCATGAAGCTTGCCTTCTATGAGGACCTGACGCACGAACAGATCTCACGGAAACTGGGCCTGCCGCTTGGTACCGTCAAGAGCCACATCCGCCGCAGCCTGACGCATTTGAGAAGCCGATTGGAGGTAGACCATGCCGCATCTTGATCCGGAACAGTTGAGCCTCCTTGCTATGTACGAGGGCTGGGAGGACGCGGACGGCCGGGAGCACCTCGGCGTCTGCCCCGAATGTGCCGCCGACTACGCCGCGCTGCGCCGCACAGTTGACGCGGTGAAGACGACGCCGGATACCGCCAGCCTGTCCGTTCCCGGACCACACGTGTGGGCCGGAATCCACCGGGAACTTGGGCTTGCCGAGGCTGTCCAGGAGGACCCGCTGGGTGGAGCCGCTACCAAGCCTGCGGACTCACCTGCTGGGCCGGCGCCGTCGAACGGTATCGCCTTCGGCCCTCGGAAGAAGGCGTGGTGGCAGCGCGCCGGGACATGGATCGCCGCCGCTGCTGCCGTTGTGATG
>Ga0160459_100693_pt1 | contig 11603 bp, 11 predicted proteins | sample HID1973K_E6MG_FD_108208 | JGI IMG/M metagenome (GOLD analysis project Ga0160459, IMG submission 108208) | Enriched mosquito-associated microbial communities from UW Madison campus, WI, USA - HID1973K_E6 MG | ecosystem: Host-associated > Arthropoda: Insects > Digestive system > Unclassified ... | reverse complement strand
CTGCGTGATGGCGGCCTGGAGTGCGTTCCACCAGTGCTCGGGGTGGACTTCGGTTCCGTCGGGGTGGCTGGCGCGTCCCTGCCGCACCAGCGCGCCGGTGTCCGCGTCGCGGATCACCACTTTGCAGGACTGGGTGGAGCTGTCGATTCCGGCAACGAGGGCCATGTGGTTCCTTCTCATGCGACGGTGCCGCCGGATCGTGGCTCCGGCGGCACCGTGGTGCTGGTGGTTGGTTGCCTGCGCCTAGCGTGCGTTGAGCAGGTGCTCGATGGCCAGCTGGTTGAGCCGCACGAAGGCGAAGGAGCGTTCGGCGGCGGCATCGGCGTCGAACGTTTCGAACGCGCTGGCGTCGGCCAGCAGATCCGCAGTGGTCTCACCGGCAGCGAGAGTGGGTTCCCCGAGTTCGAACACGCCGGAGGTCTTCAGTGCTTCCTGGACCTCAGGGTCTGCGCGGAAGGCGAGCGCGCGTTCCTTGAGCAGGAGGTACATGGACATGTTGGACTTCGCGGATTCCCAGACGCCGTCGTAGCCGTCGGTGCGGGAGGGCTTGTAGTCGAAGTGGCGCGGGCCGTCGTACGTGGGGCCGCCGTTGGGGAAGCCGTTCTCGAGGAGGTCAACGGTGAAGAAGGCGCTGGTGAGGTCGCCGTGGCCGAAGACGAGGTCCTGGTCGTACTTGATGCCGCGCTGGCCGTTGAGGTCGATGTGGAAGAGCTTGCCTGCCCAGAGGGCCTGGGCGATTCCGTGGGTGAAGTTCAGGCCTGCCATCTGCTCGTGGCCGGTTTCGGGGTTGAGGCCCACGATGTCGCCGTGTTCGAGCTGGGCGATGAAAGCCAGCCCGTGGCCGACGGTGGGCAGGAAGATGTCACCGCGGGGTTCGTTCGGCTTGGGCTCGAGGGCGATCCGCAGGCCGTAGCCCTTGTCCTTGATGTATGCGGCGGCGGTGTCCACGCCTTCCTTCATGCGGTCCAGTGCGGCGGACAGGTCCTTGGAACCGTCGTATTCGCTGCCTTCGCGGCCGCCCCACATCACGAACGTTTCGGCGCCGAGCTCGGCGGCGAGGTCGATGTTCTGGAGGACCTTGCTCAGGGCGAAGCGGCGGACGGAGCGGTCGTTGGAGGTGAAGCCGCCGTCCTTGAAGACCGGGTGGCTGAACAGGTTGGTGGTGACCATGGGGGTCTTGAGGCCGGTGTCGGCCAGGGCGGCCTTGAAGTTCTTCAGGATCAGTTCGCGCTCGGAGGCCGTGGCGTCGAACGGGACCAGGTCGTTGTCGTGGAAGGTGATGCCGTATGCGCCGAGGTCCGCCAGCTTGTGGACGGCTTCCACCGGGTCAAGGGCTGCACGGGTGGCCACACCGAAGGGGTCGGCGCCGGTCCAGCCCACCGTCCAAAGGCCAAAGGTGAACTTATCGGCAGGGGTGGGGGAGAGAGTCATGATGCGTCCTTGCGATCGATGGTCCGCGACGTGCGGATCTTTAGTTTATTGCTTGAACTTTATGTCTGGACGTAGGCTGTGGTCAAGGGTCCGGCGGTGCGGGCCACCGGTTTTCTTGGCGGGATCCGCAGCGAGGAGTGCCATGAGGTTGCCTGTTCCGGCGTCGACGCCCCAGGGGCCAGCGGCTCCCGGCAGCATGGGGGACGTGCGCAGGAGCAACCTCTCCCTGGTCCTCGGTGCCATCGCGGGTTCGCCCCGGGGAGCGTTTCCCACCAGGGCCCAGGTTGCTGCCGCCACCGGCCTGACCAAGGCGTCCGTTTCAAGCATGGTGATGGACCTCGTGGATGCAGGCCTGGTGCGCGAAGTTGGACTCAACGCACGGGGGGAGCGCGGCCGTCCCGGGGTGGGCCTGGACCTGAACACCATGCGGGCCGTCATGGGTATGGAGGTCAACGTCGACTACATAGCTGCCGGCGTGATGGACCTGTCCGGGGCGGTCGTCTTCCTGGAGGTTCGGGAACGGGATAACCGGGGAAGCCAGCCGGAACCGCTCCTGGAGGCACTCGCAGTCCTGGCGGCCAAAGCGCGAAGTTACGCGGGGGAGCGGGGGGTGGAAATCCTCGGCGGCGGCCTCGCCGTGCCCGGGCTGGTGGGACCCGGAGGGACGGGAATCCTGACCGCCCCGAACCTGGGGTGGACCGACGTCGACCTTGACCTTGGTGCCTTGCTTCCGGAAGCGCCACTGGCCGTCGCCCTCTTCAACGAGGCCAACGCTGCGGCCTTGGCTGAACTCCGGCACAGGCCCGCCAATGAAGGCGACTTCCTGTTCGTTTCCGGGGAGGTGGGCGTTGGTGGCGGCCTGGTCCTGGGCGGCGAACTCTTCACCGGACCCGCCGGCCACGCCGGCGAAGTGGGACACGTGGTGGTGGACCCGGGAGGAAAGCGCTGCTCGTGCGGAGGGACGGGCTGCCTTGAAACAATTGCCGGCCAGGATGCGATATTCGCGGCCGCGGGCGTGGAAACCACCGGCGAAAGCCGCTCCTCAGCCATGCGCAGCCTCCTTGCAGCGCTCGCGGCGGGCGACACCCGGGCGACATCCGCCGTCGAACGTGCCGGCAAGTACCTGGGCATTGCCATCGCATCAACTGCGCGGGTGGTGGACATCGGTTCCGTGGTGCTTGGCGGCCACTTTGCCGTCCTTGACCAGTGGCTGCGTGCTCCGCTGCTGGGCAGCCTTTCCACCTATGCGCCAGGGAAGCTGGCCGCCGAACATGTTGTCACCTCGGCCGTGGGTGAGGAGGGCGCGCTCCTGGGCGCGGCCGGAAGCGTCCTGCGCTCGCTGGTGGACGCGCCGCACTTGCTGCAGGGCTAGCCGCGGGGCGGTCAGGGGGCTTCAACGATCCTGCTTGAACGTCAGGCCCGGCTCTCACATGGACGCAAGAACCGGCCGGATTCCTGCGGCCGCTTAAGCAATAGAGGTCCTGGCCTGCATCCGCAAGGCCAGGACCTCCTTTCGGTGCCCCAGGAGGGAATCGAACCCCCGACCGGCGGATTAGAAGGCCGCTGCTCTATCCCCTGAGCTACTGAGGCATCCGGTCTCCGGCCTCTCGGCCAGTGCCTCAAAAAGTTTACCCTGCCCGGGGTGCCGGTGCCGTCATCTGCAGATGACTCTCCCTCCACATCCGCCTGGGCCGGTGCCTTATGCACATAGCCCAACCTGCCTCTCCTGCCGGCTGCCCGGCGGCGCAATGCTGGTACTGCCTGCAAGGGCACCACCATTGAGACAGGACGTGAAAGATGAAAGACCTAATGACCATCCGGGGCTTCGTGGCCACGGATGTAACGAGTTCCACCACTGGCCGCGGCACCGCGAAGGCATCATTCCGCGTAGGGGTTACCTCACGCCGCTTCGACGAGTCCGCCAAGGCATGGGTGGATGAACACACCAACTGGTTTACCGTCCATGGGTACCGCCAACTCGCGGGGACCATCGGATGCAGCATCAGGAAGGGCCAGCCGGTCATCGTGGTAGGGAAACTGCGGCTCAGCACCTGGGAAAACGACGGGCGCGCCTACCATTCGACAGTCATCTACGCCGATGCTGTGGGCCATGACCTTTCGCTCGGCTCGGCAAACTTCACCCGCACGTCATCCAAGCCCTCGCTGTCCCTGGTGGAGCCACCCGCCGTACCCGACGACCCCCAGTCAGCCATGGGCCTGACCCAGGACGAGGCAGAAGACCACGACTTCGACCACCCCGATGACGACGCCCAACCAGCCGTTGTCATCGAGGACAGCAACGGCGAACTCGCTTCCCTGGATCTCGAAACGGGGGAACTCGCCGAAGTCTAGGGCTCATCAGCGTTCACCGTCCTGCCAGTCCCGGGCGGACGGAACTCGGCACCCCCCGGCCGTATTCCGTCCGCCCGCCACACCCCGCCGGCGCTCAAGCGGAGCCCGCAACCGGTTACGGCGGGCCATGCCAGTCTGCGGACTGCCGGATGCTGCCGCGACCGGGCGGCAGCCCGGCACATGGCAGAATGACACCATGCGGCACTCTGTAACCTCCCGTCTCACCGCCACAACGGGAGCAGCTTTGGTGCTGCTGTTATCCGGGTGCGTCAGTGGCCCTTCGCCTGCCGGGCCGGGCGTGGACAATCCGGCCATGGACCAGCAGGCGCAGAGCCAGCCGGCCCCGGAGCAGCAGTCAGGCAGCCCCACGCCTTCCGCCTCTCCTGAAGCGGCGGCCACGCCCAGCGGACAGGCCCTGGCCGCCACATCCGACGCGGACGAAGCCGCCACCGAAGTGATGAAACGTACGGTTACCCAGACCCTCACCGGGTTGGCGGCAGGCACGCCCAAACCCGCAACTGCCCAGGTCACAGAGGTGCTCACAGCGGCCGGTATCGCCCCCGCAGCGCTTCAGGTATCGCAAAGCCGGACACCCACAGGGCTTGAAGCAGATGCCATCGAAGCCGCCGTGTTGCAGGGAAAGGATTGCGTGATCGGCCAGGTCCGCGAAGGGTCCGTCACCGTGACGGTCCTCCCCGTTCTCGCGAGCGGCAAATGCTTCGTGGGGTCATGAGGCCAGTGGCCCATTCAACGCAAATGTGAGATATGCCCGCCAACCCACTAGATTTGGAACCATGGCGGAATTTATCTACACAATGACCAAGGCCCGCAAAGCCGTTGGCGAAAAACTCATCCTTGATGACGTAAGCATGTCTTTTTTCCCGGGCGCCAAGATCGGCGTCGTGGGTCCGAACGGTGCCGGTAAGTCCACCATCCTGAAGATCATGGCCGGGCTGGACACCCCATCGAACGGTGAGGCCCGGCTGAGCCCCGGCTACACCGTGGGCATCCTGCTCCAGGAACCGCCCCTGAATGAGGAAAAGACCGTCCTGGGCAACGTCCAGGAAGGCGTGGGCGAGATCTACGGCAAGATCCAGCGCTTCAATGAAATCTCCGAGGAAATGGCCAGCCCCGACGCTGACTACGACACCCTCCTCGACGAGATGGGCAAGCTCCAGGAAGCCATTGACGCCGCAGACGCCTGGGACCTCGACTCCCAGCTGGAACAGGCCATGGATGCCCTCCGCTGCCCGCCGGCCGATGCCGACGTCACCAACCTCTCCGGTGGTGAACGCCGCCGCGTGGCACTGTGCAAGCTCCTGCTGCAGAAGCCGGACCTGCTGCTGCTCGACGAGCCCACCAACCACCTCGACGCCGAAAGCGTGCTGTGGCTCGAACAGCACCTCTCCAGCTACCCCGGCGCAGTGCTCGCCGTCACCCACGACCGGTACTTCCTGGACCACGTGGCCGAGTGGATCGCCGAGGTTGACCGCGGCCACCTGTACCCGTACGAGGGCAACTACTCCACGTACCTCGAAAAGAAGCGTGCCCGCCTGGAAGTCCAGGGCAAGAAGGACGCCAAGCAGGCCAAGCGCCTCACCGAGGAACTCGAGTGGGTCCGCTCCAACGCCAAGGGCCGCCAGACCAAGTCAAAGGCCCGTCTGGCCCGCTACGAGGAGATGGCTGCCGAAGCCGACCGGACCCGCAAGCTGGACTTCGAAGAGATCCAGATCCCGCCGGGACCGCGCCTGGGTGGCGTCGTCCTCGAAGCCAAGAACCTTCAGAAGGGCTTCGAGGACCGCACGCTCATCGACGGATTGTCCTTCACCCTGCCGCGCAACGGCATCGTTGGCGTCATCGGCCCCAACGGCGTGGGCAAGACCACCCTGTTCAAGACCATCGTGGGCCTGGAACCGCTCGACGGCGGTGACCTGAAGATCGGCGAGTCCGTAAAGATCTCCTACGCTGACCAGAGCCGTGGCGGCATCGACCCCAACAAGACGCTGTGGGAGGTCGTTTCCGACGGGCTCGACTTCATCCAGGTTGGTAACGTCGAAATGCCGTCCCGCGCCTACGTGGCAGCATTCGGCTTCAAGGGTCCGGACCAGCAGAAGAAGGCCGGCGTGCTCTCCGGCGGTGAGCGCAACCGCCTGAACCTGGCGCTGACCCTGAAGCAGGGCGGCAACCTCCTGCTCCTTGACGAACCCACCAACGACCTCGACGTCGAAACCCTCAGCAGCCTGGAGAACGCGCTGCTCGAATTCCCCGGCTGCGCCGTGGTGGTTTCGCACGACCGCTGGTTCCTGGACCGGGTGGCCACCCACATCCTGGCCTACGAAGGCGACGAGGAGAACCCGTCGAAGTGGTACTGGTTCGAGGGTAACTTCGAGTCCTACGAGGAGAACAAGGTGGAGCGCCTCGGCCCCGACGCCGCCAAGCCCCACCGCGTGACCCACCGCCGCCTGACCCGCGACTAAGTCATGCGCCGGGGCCGCGGCTCCGGGCACGAAAAGGCCGGCGCGGGTGGACTATGGTCCACCTGCGCCGGCCTTTGCCATGTGGTGACGCGCCGCCAGCGGGCCGGCAGGGACGCGGCAGCCGGAGCCCTACGCCCGGCCGGCCTTGCGGAGTTGGTGCTCCAGCACCTTGGACTGGACGGCCCCTGCCACCTTGCTTTTCAGGTCAGAGGGCACGCGGACCATGCCCTCCTGGGCCACGGAGGCAACGTGCTGTCCGGCCCGGTTGAAGATCTTTCCCGTTGCCAGGCCCCGGGCCGACTGAGCACTTGGTGACTCCTGCACGTACAGCAGCCACTCGTCCACGCGCGCCGGACGGTGCCACCACATGGCGTGGTCCAGGCTGGCCACGTTCATGCCCGGCGTGATCCAGCTGAGGCCGTGGCGCCGAAGGATGGACTCCAGGAGCGTGTAATCACTGGCGTAGGCAAGCGCAGCGCGGTGAAGGTTCGGGTTGTCCGGCATGGGGCCGAAGGTCTTCATCCAGACGGCGTTCGCGGCCTCTTTCTCGCCAGTCGCCGAAACATACAACGGGGGATTGACGTGGCGGATGTCGAACGGCCGCTCATAGGCCCAGTGCCGTGCCACCGGGTGGTCGAACTTCCCCAGCAGGTCTGCCGTGGTGGGGAGGGACTCGGGATCGGGGATCCCGGCCGGCATCGCAGACTCGTGCTCGATGCCTTCATCCTCAGTCTGGAAGGACGCGATCATCGACAGGATGGGCGTGCCTTCCTGGTAGGCGTGGACCCGCCGGGCGGAGAACGACCGGCCGTCACGGAGCCGCTGGACACCGAAGGTGATGGGCTTGTTGGCGTCACCGGGCCGCAGGAAGTACCCGTGCATGGAGTGGACAGCGCGGTCCTCCTCCACCGTCCTCGTGGCCGCAACGAGCGACTGTGCCAGCACCTGGCCGCCGAACACCCGGTGGTGCGGCTGCTGCTGGGACGGACCAAGGAAAATATCCTCGTCCGTCCGCGCGCCTTCCAGCTCGCCCAGGTCCAGGAGGTTGATGAGCGACGACGTGGGGTCGCCGCCGGGAAGAGCCAGGATTCCGGCTTCGGCTTCAGTCATGGTTTGACTCTAGACGGACCCCCGGCACCGCTCAAACAAGGCGCAGCCGGTAATGTTCTTGGTGTGTCTGATCTTCTTACTTCGTCCTTCCGCTTCGCCGACCCGCGGGATCTTGCCGACCTGAAGACCTTTGCAACCCGTGCCAAAGCGATTGACGACGGCGCCATCAGGCTGCAGGCTGCAGGCTCCGTGCTGGCTGCCTACGTCTGCGTGCTGCGGCCGCGGATCCTCGGCGAAGCCACCCCCACCATCCTTGGCCTGCGCACCATGGAGCTTGCGGCGCCATCGGAAACCGATGTCACGGTGCCGCTGGCGGCGGTCCTGGACCGGCTGGCCCGGGCAGGGGCGGACGACGTCGAACTGCCCGTTCCGCCCACCACCGTCACCGAGTCGTGGACGGGCGTGGGCGCCCCGCGGGGCGGCTGGGAGCTTCTGGGTTCGGTTCCGGACGCCGAGCTTAAGTCCGCCGCGGAGGCCGGTATTGGCGAGGTGGCCGGCGCCGTGCCCAACAATCCCGGGGCGCTGATGGTGAACAACGCCCGCGCCGCGGTGTGGGGCCGGGAACTGGACGCCACCGGGCTGCCGGCCGGTGCCGCATTTGCAGCACTGGCCCTTGGCTTCCTCGCCGACGGCGACCAGAAGCTCTACCGGGCCGGCCGCTGGTTCCGCCTCTCCGGCAGCCGCGGCCATGTCCTGGCGCGGACCGGCAGCGGACTCCTCTAGCCGGTCACGCGCCCGACGGACTGTTGATCATGGACAGCGCCGCGCGCTCCATGTACTCCCAGAGCGTGCCCTCGTAGAGTGCCGGCAGCTCCAGTGCGTCCACTGCCGCGCGCATGTGGAACAGCCAGCGGTCTTTGGCCTCGGGCGTCACCCTGAACGGCATGTGCCGCATCCGGAGCCGGGGATGGCCGCGTTCCTCGCCGTACGTGGTGGGGCCGCCCCAGTACTGCTCCAGGAACATGAGGAAACGCCGCTTGGCCGGCTCGAGGTCCTCTTCCGGGTACATGGGGCGCAGCAGCGGGTCGGTTGCCACGCCGTCGTAAAACACATCGATCAGTTTGACGAAGGTGTCGTGGCCGCCCACGGCGTCGTAGAAGCTGTCGGTGTAGGCCGGCTGGCTGAAGGGATCGTTCTGCATCAGCTGGGGCCGCTGCGGCTCAATGGGGAGGCTCATGGCTACTCTCCGGCTTTCTGCTCGGTCTTCGTGTTCTCGACGCCGTGGTTGGAGCCCTGGTCAGTGGTGCCGGTGGGCCCTTCATGCAGCGGGACGTATCGGCCCTGCGAGCGGTTGCCCACCCGCAGGATCTCACCGTTGCGCAGGTACCAGATGGCGCCGTCGTCGGACCGGACCCGGGTGATGCGCAGGCCCATGGACTCCACCACTCCCACTACCTCACTGGTTTCGATCACGTCACCGATGCCGAACTGGTCTTCAATGGTGATGAAGATCCCGGCCAGGAAGTCGCGGATCAGCTGCTGCGCGCCGAAGCCGATGGCCACACCCAGGATGCCCACGCTGGTCAGCAGCGGCGCAATGTTGATGTCCAGGTTCTGCAGCACGTACATGCCGGTGATGACCACCACCAGTACGCCCACCACGCTGTTCAGCAGCGAACCGATGGTTTCCGCGCGCTGTACGCGCCGTTCGTGGTCAAGTGCCCGCAGCGCCGGAGCCACCCATTTGAAGGTGCGTTTCTTAAAGAAGTTGCTCCCGGCCGCCACGCGGGTGGTGATCCGCGAAATGACGAAGGTCGCCACCAGCCAGACGGCGACGCCCACGCCGAGACTGATCACAATCCCGGTAATGCTGATGCCGTCCGGATCGGTGGCGGCGGACGGAAGGACTGACAACATGCTGACCATATGGGGGAAGTGCTCCTTGAAACTTGGCTCTGTTCACCTTCAACCCTAGCGCCGTAGCGTGGAGCAATGCGCATCCTCGTCCTGGGCGGAACCGCCTTCCTGTCAGCAGAAATCGCCCGCCAGGCCATAGCCGCAGGCCAGCGCGTAACGTGCCTGGCCAGGGGCACGTCCGGGCGGCCGCCCGAGGGCGCGGTGTGGCTGCAGGCCGACCGTTCACTGGGCGCGAACGCCTACGACGACGCGGCGGGGGAATGGGATGCCGTGATTGAGGTGGCACGCGACCCGGCCCTGGCTCGCGATGCGCTGGAAAGCCTCGGGGCCCGCACCGGACACTGGACGCTGGTGTCCAGCTGCTCGGTCTATGCGGACCATTCGGTGCCCGGCGCCGCAGAGGACGCGGCACTGCTGCCGCCGCTTGCTGACGGAGAGGCGTCGACGCCGGAGACCTACGGCGAATCCAAATCAGCCATTGAAGCGGCCACCGCGGAGCTGGCTGGCGGCAGGGCCCATATTGTCCGTGCGGGCCTTATCGCCGGTCCTGGCGACGGCTCCGACCGCTACGGCTACTGGCCGGCCCGCTTCGCCCGGGACAACACGCCTGTGGTGGTCCCCGGCATCGGCGCTGCCCCCACGCAGGTCATCGACGTCCGGGACCTCGCGGCATGGATCCTCAAAGCCGCCGGCCAGGGGACCACGGGAGCCCTGAACGCCTTGGGGGACCAGGTGCCTTTCGCCCAATACGTGGCCGCGTCACGGGAGGCTGCAGGCCACACCGGCCACATCCTGGATGCCCCGCCGGAGTGGCTCGCCGGCCAGGGCATCGCGTACTGGTCGGGGCCGGATTCGCTGCCGTTGTGGCTTCCACCCGGCCACGACGGATTCATGGCCCGCAGCAACCAGGCAGCCAGGGACGCGGGGCTGGTGCTGCGCCCATGGGAGGAGACCATCGCGGACGTCCTGCGGGATGAGCGTGTCCGGGGCCTGCGCCGGCCACGCAACGCCGGGCTGGCACCGGACACCGAAGCCGGGCTGGTCCGCCGGCTCCGGGCGGGAGGGCAGTCCAGCGCCGGCAACGTCGCCTAAGCCGCCACGGTGACGGGTTCGTGGCCTACCGGGAAATTGACGCTCCGGGCAATGAAGCAGACCTGGTTCGCCTCATGATGCAGTGACGCCGCCAGTTCCACCTGCCCCGGGTCCGCCACGGTGACCCGCGGATGCAGGGTCACGCTCTGGAACTGGCCGCTTCCGTCGCGGTTCAGCACCATCTCTCCGGTTGCGTCGTCCCGGTAGTCCGTGACCACCACGCCATGCTTCACCGCGACGTGGAGGTAGGACAGCATGTGGCACTGCGCCAGGGCAGCCAGCAGCAGCTGCTCCGGGTTGTACCGCCCACGGTCACCGTGGAAGGTGGGGTCTGCCGAGCCTTTCAGGACCGGAAGGCCCGGAATGGCGACGTCGTGGTCCCGCGAGTAACCGCGGTAGGACGAGGTCCCCTCACCGCGGTTACCCGTCCATTGGACTGTCAAGGCGTACTTGTGTTCGTGCAGGCCCATGGCTGCGTTCCCTTCCTGTCAGGCGTCCGCGGCGCGGGCGCGCAGTGCCCGGGCCACGCCGTCGCGGTTTTCCAGCATCATCCGGCGCAGCGCGGCGCTCTCCTGGGGGAGTGACGCCAGGAATCCGTCCGTGCGGTCCACCGTGGCCTGGGTGGTCAGCAGCGCCGGGTAGAGCCCGACGACGACCTGCTGGGCAAGTGCGTGCGTGCGGGTGGCCACGATGCCCGGGACAGCGGCGAAATACATCTCGGCGTAGGGTTCCAGCAGCGACCGGTCCAGCACCCGCATGAACCCGGCCACGGCCGAACCCTGCAACGCATTGGAGAGATCGCCTTTGACCACAATCGACTCCCAGGCTGCGGCTTTGGCCTCGGGGGTGGGGATGGCCGCCGTGGCCAGGGCCGCGGCGTTCTGCCCGCTGGCGGTCTTGTCCCGCTCCAGCTCGGCGTCGATCCCGTCCTGCCCCAGCCTGCCGCCGGCCACCAGGGAAGCCACCAGCTCCCAGCGCAGGTCCTGGTCCACGGTCAGTCCATCCAAAGCGACTGACCCGTCCAGGAGCCCGGCCACCCGGTCCAGCTGGGTAGTGCTGCCGGCCAGCAGGGCAAAGGACTTAACGAACTGGAGTTGCGCGTCGGAACCGCCGGCAACTTCCTGCGCCAGCTCCCAGAGCCGGTCCGCGGCCGCAGCGGTGGTGGCTTCGCGGTGTTCCTCGGCCACGTAGAAGTTCAGCGTGGTGGCCAGCTGGCGCAGCTGCACCAGGATGACCGAGGAATCTGTTTCGGCGGCGACGTTGGCCAGGACCAGCTCCACGTAG
>Ga0160459_100692_pt1 | contig 11619 bp, 10 predicted proteins | sample HID1973K_E6MG_FD_108208 | JGI IMG/M metagenome (GOLD analysis project Ga0160459, IMG submission 108208) | Enriched mosquito-associated microbial communities from UW Madison campus, WI, USA - HID1973K_E6 MG | ecosystem: Host-associated > Arthropoda: Insects > Digestive system > Unclassified ... | reverse complement strand
GTCCGCGACGCCCGCCGAGAGCTTGTCGAACTCGGGCGAACAGATGCCGTCGCCGCCGACGAGCGTCGCGTTCACGCCGAGTTCGCCCATCTGCCGCGCGAGCGTCGCGGCCTGCGCGTAGTAACCGCCGTAGAACACGACCTGCGGATTGCGCGACTTGATCTGCGTGAGAATCGCCTTGAAGTCGGTGGACTTGTCGGTGCTGAATTCCCGCGCGACAATCTGCAAGCCCTCCTTCTGCGCGGTTTTGATGAACACGTCGGCGACGCCCGTGCCGTATGCGGTGCGATCGTCGATCACGGCGGCGCGCTGCGCGCCGAGCACCTTCGACGCATAGACCGCCATGCGGCCGCCCATCACGTTGTCGTTGGTGGCGAGCCGAAACACGTACGGATAGCCGAGATGCGTGAGATCCGGATTCGACGATGCACCCGTCATCATCACCACGTGCGCGTCGTTGTAGATGCGCGCCGCCGGAATGCTCACGCCCGAGTTGTAATGGCCGATGACCGCCGCGACGCCATCGTCGACGAGCTTCTGCGCGACGTTCACACCGACCTTCGGATCGCCCTGATCGTCCATCGAGATCAACTGGAATTTCACGGGCTTGCCGGCGATCGTGAAGCCCTTCGCATTCAGCTCGTCGATGGCGAGGCGCACGCCGCGCTCGTCGTCCTTGCCGCTTTGCGCGGCGCTGCCCGTGAGCGGCCCCGCCACGCCGATCTTCACCACTTCCTGCGCGTTTGCCGCGTTGCACAGCATCGCGGCGCATGCGAGCAACATCGCCATCTTCATCGGTTTCATATCGTTTCCCCAGTCGCTGTGAATGACAGACTATCCAGAAGGTCCCGTACCGGCGACAACGTGTCGAACTCGAAATCCGGGCGCGGCTGCCACGTGCCGAGCGTATCGCCGCCGCGATTGATCCACGCCACCGCCATGCCGAGCGGCTTCGCGCCGTCGATATCGGCCCAGCTCGCGAGCGAGCAATGCAGCACGTCGCGCGCGGGCAGCGCGAGGCGGTCGAGCGCGAGCGAGAAGATCGCCTGCGACGGCTTGTACGCCTGCGCCATCTCCGCCGTCGTGACGTGCTCGAAGTAGCGCGTGAGCTGCGTGCGCCGCCACAGGTCGCTGTCCATGTTGGTGATCGGCATCAGCGGATAGCGCGACGCGGCCCAGTCGAGGAACGGCACGGCGTCGGCGTGCGCGGGCGACGCTTCGACGAGATGCGTGAGGAACACATCGGTGAGCGTATCCATCGCGTGGCCACGGCGCGCGCCGGGCCAGCGCGCATCTAGCACGGCCGCGAGCGCCTGCTGCGCGACATCGCGATAACGCGCGTACGCCTGCCCGCGATAAAGCCGCACATTGCGGATGTCCCAGTCGAGATAGATGTCGAAGGCGGAATCGCCGGTTTCGATGGACAGTCGGCGCAACACTTCCGCCATGCCAATCGTGCCGCCGCGATCGACATCGACGAGCGTGCCGAAGTAATCGAAGGTCAGGGCTTTCGGGTTCATCGCGCGTGCTCCTTTCGTGTGGCGAAGGCCTTCACGCGTTCGGCGGCCTCGGGGTCCGCGAAGGCTTCGATGGTCGCGGCGAATTCGAGGTCGAGGCTGCGTGACAGCGTCTTCGAGAGTTCCGTCGTGACGAGCCGCTTCAGACGCGCGATCGACGTGTGCGATTTCTCCGCGATGCGCGCTGCGAGCCTCATCGCCGTGTCGAGCATCGCATCGCGCGGCACGACGCGATTCACGAGTCCCATCGACAGAAGCGATTGCGCGCTTTGCCGCTCGCCGAGCAGCCATAGTTCCATCGCGCGTTGATGGCCGAGCGCCTGCGGCAGCAGCTGCGTGACGCCGCCGGTGACGAACTGCCCCCACTCCATCTCCGGAAAGAACGCGACGAGATCGTCCGATGCAACCACGATGTCGCAATTGAGCATCCACTCGAATCCGCCGCCGACGGCAAAACCATGCACCGCGCCGACGACCGGTTTCGCGTTGAACATCAGATCGCGCGTGATGCGTTGAATGCGCTCGATATGACTGCGGATGCTGCCATCGCTCGCACTCTGCTCGCCGAATTCCTTCAGGTCGTCGCCCGCGCAGAACGCGCGGCCCGCGCCGGTCAGCACGATCACGCGGCACGCGCGATCGTCGTTTGCGCGTTGCAGTGCGTCGTGCAGGTCGTCGAGCAGCGGCCCGCTGATCGCGTTCATGCGCTCGGGGCGATCCAGCGTCACGATGCACACAGGTCCATCCATGCTTGTCTTCACGTAGCTCATGCGGGCTCCTTGTCGATCCAGCGTGTCTTGCCTTCGGTGCGCGGAAAGTGCTCGAACGGGACCATCGTCACCGCCGCGCTCGCGCCGATGCGTTCTCGCACGGCCGCCTCGATGCGCGCCGCCGCGTCGTCCCAGCGATCGGCGGGCAAGCCGTGCGCGGCCTCCACCGTCATCGCGATGCGGTCGTACGGCCCCGGGCCTTTCAGCACGATGCGAAACATGCCCGACGCCCATTGCGGCAACGCCTCGACCGCGAGCCGCACCGCGCCCGGAAACACGTTGACGCCGCGCACGTTGAACATGTCGTCGGTGCGGCCCGTCACGCGAAAGCGCCACGCGCTGCGGCCGTCCGGGCCGGGATCGGTGGCCGTCACGGTGACGACATCGCGCGTGCGATAGCGCACGAGCGGCTGGCATTGCTTGCGCAAGTGCGTGCAGACGAGCTCGCCGGTCGTGCCCGCTTCGATCGGCAGACGTGCGAGCGTCTGCGGATCGATGATCTCGGCGAACACGACGTCGCCCGCGTGATACAGAAGATCGTTGGTCCAGCCGGTTTGTCCGCCGAGAATGCTCAGCACTTCCGAGAGACCGAAGTTCGCGTTGCGCACCTTGAAGCCCCACTTCTCTTCCATCGCGGCGCGCAACTCGGGATTGTCGAGGCCCGCTTCGCCGCCGAACAGACCGAGCTTCAGTCCGAGATCGCGCGGCGCGGGGCCGCCGGTCTCGCGCAACACTTGTTCGATCAGCGCGGGATACGACGGCGTGCAGGAAATCGCGTTGATGCCGAGGTTCAGGATCGAATCGATGAGCAGCCGCGTGTTGCCGACGCCGAACGGCACAACGGTCGCGCCGGTCGCTTCGAGGATCGTGTGATCGGTGAAGCCGCCCGTCCACATGCAGTAGTTGAGGCAGTGGACGACGCGATCGTCCGGGCGCAGGCCCGCGGCCCACATCGAGCGCGCGCCGACGCGGGCAATGTCCGCCGCGTCGCGCGCGCTGTTGGCGAGGATCAGCGGCCGGCCCGTCGTGCCCGATGTGCGATGCAGCCGCGCGATGCCGCCTTCCGCGCACGCGACGTAATCGCCATAGGGCGACGCGCCTTCCTGGCTCACGCGCAGTTCGTCCTTCTCGGTGAAGGGCATGTCCTGAAGCGTGTCGAGCGTGACGTCGTCGCGGCCGATCCAGTGCGCGAGCCGGGTCCGGTAGAACGCCGACATCGCGCGCAGATACGGCCAGTGCGAGGCCCACAGTGCGTCCTGATGACGGCGCACGTCGGCGGGCGAGAGCGTTTCGAACGCTTCGTCGAAGTAGACGCCGTGCGTCGGGGAGTGTTCAGCCATGTGCTTTTCTCTCGTCGTGGGAATGCGTCATTCGGCGCGGCGGCGTTTCGCGGCGCGCGCCTCGATCACGGAGCGTTCGACGATCGCGCGCGCGTGGCTCGCCGTGCCTATCGGTCCGCCCGCGTCGGAAGCGACGATGTCGAACCAGTACAGCGCGCCTTCGAGGTCACGGAAGGTCGCGGTGGCGGAGACGTCGGCGCCGAGCGGCGTCGGCGCGAGATGATTGAGATGCGTCGTCACGCCCACGGACAGTTGCCCGTCGCCGACCGCATCGCGCAACGCTTCGGCGCACGCGCGCTCGATCAGCGACAGCAGCGCGGGCGTGGACAGCACGTCGGGATAGCGTTCACCCTCGCCTCGCGCGTGGGCGGACGCGAGATCGGCGGATGTGACGGTGTGGGTGAGCGTGGCGGCTCGGCCTCGTTCGATCATGTGCGGCTCCGGGTTGTCTGGAGCGTGATCAATGCAAGGGCCGGGCCATATGTGTCAAAGCCCCGGCTGGCGGGGCTTTGCGGGTTTTCTGCGGGCGGCGGATCGGCGCAGCGGAAAGATTCTTGTCGTTAAGATTCGAAACGGTCGTCGGGTTGTTTTACGGTGATTGCCTCACTTCCCCGGCGTCAGCACCACCCGGAACCGCGCCTTCCCGCTCATCATCCGCTCATACGCCTCTGCCGCGCGCGACAGCGGAAATTCCTCGATCATCGGCTTCACGCCCGACAGCGCGCTGAACGCCAGCGTTTCCTGCGAATCCGCCGCCGTGCCGGACGGCCAGCCCTGCACCGAGTTGCGGCCCATGATGAACTGCGTGATCGGCACCTCGACCGGTTCCTCCGAGATCCCGACCATGATCAGCTTGCCGTTCAGCCCGAGACCGCCGATGGTCGCGCTCATCGCCTTACCGCTCGTCGCCGTCGCGAGGATCACGCGCGCGCCGCCGAGCGCCTTGAGGGCTTCGGCCACGTTCTGCGATTCGCTGTCGATGTAGTGATGCGCGCCGAGCTGCTTCGCGAGCGGCGCCTTGTCCTGACCGCGCGCGATGGCCGCCGTGACGAATCCCATCTTGCGCGCGAACTGCACGCCCAGATGGCCGAGCCCGCCAATGCCGAGAATCGCGACCACGTCGCCCGCGCGCGCGCCGCTGTTGCGCAGCGCATTGAAGGTGGTGATGCCCGCGCAAAGGAGCGGCGCGGCATCGACGTCGGAGAGATCGTCGGGCACGCGCGCGAGGGCTTCCTGCGGCGCGACCATGTAGTCCGCGTAGCCGCCGTCGTAGCTGATGCCCGGCACGAGCGCGCGCTGGCAAAGCACGAAGTCGCCGTGACGGCAATGCTCGCAATGGCCGCAATGCCCGCCGTGCCAGCCCACGCCGACGCGCTGCCCTTTCTCCCAGCCTTCCACGCCCGCGCCGAGCTTCTCGATCACGCCCGCGATCTCGTGCCCCGGCACGCGCGGGAACTGAAGGCCGGGCCACAGCCCTTCGACGGTGAGCGAGTCGCTATGGCAGATCCCGCAGGCCTGCACTTTGATCAAGACGTGTCCCTCGGACGGCTCCGGCACATCGCGCTCGACGACTTCCAGCGGACCGTTCGCTTTCGCTACCTGCACTGCCTGCATCGTTGGCATCGCTTGCTCCTTTCGATGGGAGAGAAACGCGCGGCGCGCCCAACGCGCCGCATACGGATGACACGGCCCGGCAAATCGCACTCCCGACCGTATCGTCGAGAAACGTCGGAGATTGCGATTGTGACAGGTCTCGGCGCGATGCACTCGCCGCGCGGCTGGACGACCGGCAGCACTCAGAAACAAAATGGAACATCGAACACCGCCCCATCCGGTTACCATCGTCGCGGTGGTGCAAAATTCGAGCATTGCGCCGCAAACCGGAATCGAGAGCGACCTTCAAGGGTGTCATGTCAAAGAACGAAGACGCAGCCGCAAACGAGCAGGTAATCGATCGCACCAACCAGGCCACCCGCGATCCCCAAGAGACACAGGACGAGACGAGCGCGGACCACGAAGCGCCGAGCGTCGCGCGCACCGGGCCGCTGACCGAGGCGAAGCTGTTCGGCCGGCAGACGCCGCCCGCGGCCGGCGCGCCCGACGCGCCGCCGCACGTGCACGGCGGCGCGGGCAGCAGCTACCGCGCGCTCACCGGTCTGCTGTGCAGCTACGCGTTGCTGATCGTCGGCAACGGTCTCTTTCAGACGCTGATCCCGCTACGCATCCTGCAATCCGGTTATCCGACGATCGTGATCGGCCTGATCCAGTCGTGCTACTACGCCGGGTTCATTCTCGGGGCCGTGTTCAATCGCAGGCTCATCGACCGGATCGGGCAGCATCGGACCTTCGTCGCGTTTTCGGCGGCGGCTTCGATACTCGCGCTGGCCTTCGGCGCGGCCCAGTCGCCCTGGACGCTCGGCGCCGTGCGTCTTTTGACCGGCTTCGCCTTCATGGGCCTTTACACGTCCATCGAAAGCTGGCTCAACGGCACGGTCGAGAACGAAAAGCGCGGACAGGTCTTCGGTTCCTACGCGGCCATCAACTATCTGGCGGTCGGCACCGGGCAGTTTCTGCTGAATGTCGGCGCGGGTTCGGGCGGGCAGCAATTCTCCATCGCCGCCGCGCTGTTCGCCGCCGCCGTGATGCCCGTGACCCTGCTCGAAGGCTGGCCCGTGAAGGTCGCGGACGAAACGCTGCATCGCGTGCCCGCGCGCACCTGGCGGGAGAGCGTGCGGGAAATGAGGGCTTCCGCGCCGCTGGCGGTGCCGGGCTGCATCCTCGCGGGCTTCATCTACAGCAGCTTCTACGCGATGATGCCGGTCTATCTCGAACGCGCGGGCTTCTCGACGAGCGAGCTCGCGACCTTCATGGGCGTCGCGCTGATCGGCGCGCTGGTGCCGCAATGGCCGATGGGCCGGCTCTCCGACAAGGTCGACCGCCGGCGTCTCGTCTATTTCACGGCGTCGACATCGGCGGCGCTGAGTCTCGTGCTCTTCTGCTTCGACGTGCGCGTGATCACCTGGGTCGCGACGCTCGTCTACGTGGCTGTCACGTTCACGCAATACGGGCTGATCGTGTCGCACGTGCAGGATCGGACGGAGGCGCATCATCGGGTCGCCATTTCGGCGCTGCTGCTCGCGCTGTTTTCGTTCGGCGGCATGGCGGGACCGGCGCTGGCCTCGGCGTTGATGACCATCGTCGGGCCGAGCGGGCTGTTTCTCTTCAACGCGCTGTCGTGCGCGATGCTCGCGTTGAGCGCGCGGCGCGCGCTCGGCATTCACTTGCGATCGACCGCTTCATCAGGCTGAGCGCAGCGGACGGAAGCTCTCGCGAACCTCGACCGAGAAGGCTTGCGGCTGTTCCCACGCCGCGAAGTGCCCACCCTTCGGCAGACGGTTGTAGTGAATCAGCTTCGGATACGCCTTCTCCGTCCAGCTTTTCGGCGCGGCGTAGATTTCATCGGGAAACACGCTCACCGCGACCGGAATCGTCAGGTGCTTCGGTGCGAAGAAGTTGAGCTTGTTCTCCCAGTACAGTCGCGCCGATGAAATCCCCGTGTTCGTGAACCAGTAGAGCGAGATGTTATCGAGGATATCGTCGCGCGTAAGACCTTCGCTCTGCCCGTCGAACACACGCGCGATGAGCGCCTGGCTCGCAGCGTCGTGATCGATCATCCACGCGGCGAGGCCGATCGGCGAATCCTCGATGCCGTACAGCGTCTGCGGGCGGTTGGCCATTTCCTGCGCGTAGCCGAGGCCGTGCTTGTAGAAGTAATCCAGCTGATCGAACGCGTGTTGTTCGTCCGCCGACAGACCCGCTGGCGCCGGTTCGCCCAGCTTGAGCGCATTTGCGATATCGTCCGGCACGGTCGCGGGCATGTTGGTGTGAATGCCGACGAGTTCCGGCGGCGCGATGAGCGCCATCTGTTCGGTCACGGCATTGCCCCAGTCGCCGCCTTGCGCCACATATCGCGTATAGCCGAGGCGCTTCATCAGCGCGATCCACGCACGCGCGATGCGTTGCGGGTCCCAGCCGGTGGCCGTCGGCTTGCCGGAGAAACCGTAGCCGGGCAGCGACGGAATCACGACATCGAAAGCGTCGGATGCATTGCCGCCATATGCCGTCGGATCGGTCAGCGGACCGATGATCTTCAGTTGCTCGATGATCGACCCCGGCCAGCCGTGCGTGACGATGACGGGCAACGCATTCGCGTGCTTCGAGCGAACGTGGATGAAATGAATATCGAGCCCGTCGATCTCGGTGACGAAATTCGGCACCGCATTCAGCCGGGCTTCGACCTTGCGCCAGTCGTAGCCGGTTGCCCAGTGGCGTGCGAGCTTTTGCATCGTCGCGAGCTGCACGCCTTGCGATGCATCGGCGACGGGTTCGCGCTCGGGCCATTTCGTCGCCTTCACGCGTCTGCGCAGGTCGGCGAGTTGCGCGTCCGGAACGTGCACACGAAGCGGACGGATGGCGGTTTTGTCGCCGCCTTTTACTTGCACGATTTCAGCTGTGTCCGGGGTCGGGTCGGCGAAGGCCAAACGGCTGAATGCGCCGGCAGCCAGCGTCGCAGCCGCGACACCGATGAAATGACGGCGCGACTGCGTCTTGAGAGAGATATCGTTCGACATACAAGCCTCCTGAATACATGAGCGAGGAGGAGCGATGCGTGCCGCAGCGAATCTCTGTCCCTGTAGCCGGGTCACGGGCCGCCGTTCGGCAAGCCCTGGATCGTCACCGCCTCGATGCGCCGCGAAGGGTTTTCGCAGCAGGTGACGAGATTATGTGTATATGCACACGAGGCGTAAATGCAGGCGCGGGTACAACACTTTTGTCAGGCGGGAAAGAGTCTGGCCCGGCAATCAAGCTGTGGTCGACAGATGGTCAGCGAGCCGCATCAGCATCGCGTCGCAGTCGCGAAGTTGTTCGACGCTCACGAACTCGTCGGGTTTGTGGCCCTGATCCATGCTGCCGGGGCCGCATACGACAGTCGGAATCCCCGCCTGATCGAAGAGTCCACCTTCCGTGCCGAACGCCACGGTGCCGAACTCCGACGAACCGCTCAACAACGCGAGCAGGCGCGCCGCTTCGCTATCCGGCGGCGTCGCGAGTCCGGGATACGCCGAAAGCGGTTCGAGACGAATATCGGTATCGGATTGCACGGCGCGCATCTTCGGCAGCAGCTCCTCTTGTGCATAGGAACGCAGATCATCGGCCACCGTGCTGGCATCGAAACCCGGAAGCGCGCGCACTTCGAAATCGAATTCGCATTCCGCGGGCACGATGTTCAGCGCGCGGCCGCCCTTGATGACGCCTGTTTGCACAGTCGAATACGGCGGATCGAAACGCTCGTCGTGTTGATCGGGTTGCGCCAGTTTCCCTCCAATCTCTTCAAGACGATTGATCAAACGCGCCGCGTACTGAATCGCATTGACGCCATACGGCGCGTAGGCGGAATGGCAAGGTGCACCCTTCACCTGACAGCGCATCGCGAGTTTGCCCTTGTGCCCGAGCACGGGCTTCAACGACGTCGGCTCGCCGATCAGGCACAACACGGGCTTGTGCGCGCGCTGCTCCAGCTCCGCAAGCATCGGCCGCACGCCGAGGCATCCGACTTCTTCGTCGTAGGAGAACGCGAGATGCACGGGCAAGCGCAGTTCACGCTTCAGCAACATCGGCACGGCGGCCAGCACCGACGCGAGAAAGCCCTTCATGTCAGCCGTGCCGCGGCCGTACAGGCGTCCATCCATTTCGGTGAGACGGAAGGCATCGACGGTCCACGGCTGGCCATCGACGGGAACGACATCCGTATGTCCCGACAACACGATGCCGCCGCGATCGCGCGGTCCGATCGTCGCGAACAGATTCGCCTTCGTGCACTCTGCGTTGTAGAACAACTCGCACTCGACGTCGAGCTTCGCGAGGTAATCGCGAATGAACTCGATCAGCGCCAGATTCGAATCGCGGCTGACCGTCGCGAAACCGATCAGCCGTTCGAGCAGGGCGCGGCTCGTCATCTCACTCATCGCCCGGCACTCCGTAGCTCGGCGCGGCGGTCGGATTCAGCGCGCGCGTCACGTAGTCCTGCATCTGCGGTTTGTACGCGTGCCAGAGTCCGTCGAGTTTGCCGATGGGATCGTCATCCGCCCAGTCGACGCGCAGATCGACCAGCGGCCAGCTCTGTTCGCCCGCGATCTTCAACGCCGCCGAATGCACCGGTCCCGCTTCGCCGCCCGCTGCAATCGCGGCATGCATCGCAGCGAGAAGTCGATCCGCGAGATGACCGGTTGCGTTCTCGAACGCGGGAATCATCGCCTCGATCACGTGGATGCCCGCGAGCATGTTGCCCGCCGCGACGCATTGCTGGCCCGCCGCCGCGTGATACGTGCCGAGCGCCTGCTTGCCGCTGAAGAACGCGGTGCGGCCTTGCGAATCGACGACCGTCACCTGCCGATATTCGCTCCATTCGTTCGCGGCCAGCGCGCGCTCCAGCGCGGCAGCGGAATCGATCGCGCTTTCGAGTTGATCGAGAATCTGCGGACCGAGCGCGGGCAGCGTCACGTTCTGCGTCGCGACCGCACCGACGCCCGCACGCACCCACGGACAGCGCGCACCCACCGCGATGCTCGATGAGCTGATCGCGATGCCGAGCTGCCCCGTCTGCTCACAACGTCCGACGATGGAAAAAGTCATGTGCGCTCCTTTGCGTCTTCAGGCCTGAGGCGGCGTCCAGCCATCGGGAATCACGGCGATCACGTCGATTTCCATCAGCCATTCCGGTTGCCCGAGAGCGACGACAGTCAGTCCCGTCGAAATGGGAAACACGCCTTTCAGCCATTTGCCGACTTCGCGATACACCGGCTCGCGATAACGCACGTCGGTGAGATAAGTCGTCGTCTTGACGATATGCGATAGATCGCTGCCCGCCTCTTCGAGCAATTGCTTGACGTTCTTCATCGCCTGCTCGGCCTGCGCGCGCGGATCGCCAAGACCGATGAGATTGCCTTCGAAATCCGTGCCGATCTGACCGCGCACATAGACGGTGTTGCCCGCGCGCACGGCCTGGCAAAGATCGTTGTCGAGCGTCTGATTCGGGTACGTATCCTTCGTGTTGAACATGCGGATACGGGTATGCGTGGGTTGGCTCATCGAATGCACCTTGATATGGGATGTGTTTGGAATCAGTTGACGCTCTCGACGCGCTTGTCTTCCACCTGGCTTTGCGGCGTGTCGTAGTAAGCGAGATATTTGCGCTGCGTGACGATGTGATCGGCGATATGTTTCGCGTCGTGCCACACGCCCCAGATGAACGCCGAGCCACGGCGCGACAGCCACGGCAGGCCGAGAAAATAGATGCCCGGCTCCTTCGCGACGCCGCGTTGATGTTTCGGCTTGCCCTTGTCGTCGAATGCATCAACTTGCAGCCAGTTGAAATCGACCGCGTAGCCTGTCGCCCAGATGATCGACGTCACGCCTTCCTTCGCCATGTCGAGCGCGAGAAGCGGATGCGTCATGCAATCGGGATCAGCGGGAATGGTGCGGGCTTCGGGCTCTTCGGGCAGATCGAGGCCGTTGCGTTGCGCATAGGCGTCGGCGGCATCGAGCAGTGACAGATAGTTCTCGTCGCCGCGCCGGATGTTATCGGCGAGATCGGCTTCGAACGTGACGACGGTATCGTCGAATGATTTCGTCAGACCGACGAGCGTGATGCCCTGATGCGCGAGACGCCTGAAATCCACCGTATGGCCGCCGCGCGCGCCGCTCACCGCGATCGTCACATGTTCGCGGCCCGGCTTCATCACTTCCGCGTCCCATTCGCCGAGCACGCCGAGCCACCAGCAGAAGTCGCGTCCGCGATAGCCACGCGGCGGACGATCGTGCGCGCCGACCGACAGATACACGCGCCGCCCCGCGCGCTGCAATTCGTCGGCGATCTGCACGCCCGACGATCCCGCGCCCACGACGAGCACGCCGCCTTCGGGCAATTGCTGC
>Ga0160459_100691_pt1 | contig 11672 bp, 10 predicted proteins | sample HID1973K_E6MG_FD_108208 | JGI IMG/M metagenome (GOLD analysis project Ga0160459, IMG submission 108208) | Enriched mosquito-associated microbial communities from UW Madison campus, WI, USA - HID1973K_E6 MG | ecosystem: Host-associated > Arthropoda: Insects > Digestive system > Unclassified ... | reverse complement strand
TTGAAGACCACGTCGAGGCCTGCAACGGTATGGGCGGCATCCCGACCAAGCCCATCCGCTATGACAATCTCACCATTGCTGTCACCGCTGTAGAGATGTGGCAGGGCCGGCAGCGCCGGGAGGACGACAGGTGGGTGTTCTTCCTTTCGTGCTACGGCTTTGATCCCTTTATTGCCAGTCTGGCGTCGCAGGTGCCCACGAAAGGGCGGGGTTGAGTGGAGGTGGGCTGGTTCCACCGCAACCGGCTTTCACCGATGCTCTAGCTGACTCCCTGGACGATCTCAACGACCGGATGCGGGCTTGGGAAGCTCAGGACGAGGGCCGGCGGATCAATGACAGGATCCGCACCATCGGCCAGGACTTCGAGATTGAACGGTCATTTCTGGCCCCGTTTGCCGGCGGAGGTATTTGATCCGGGTCTGGTGTTGAACCCGAGGGGCGACAGGTCCTCGATGATCACGGTCAGGATGGTGGAGTATTCCGTCCCTGCCCGGTTTTTCGGCCGGAGGGTCAGGGGCTCATAGCGGGCGTCCGAGGTCGTGGTGTTAGATGGCCGCGCCGTGGTGGCCAGGCATCAGCGCTCACCGCCCGATTCGGTCAGTCGGTCCAGCTCGACCACTGTCTTGAGGCCCTCAAAACCAAACCCGGGACCCGTCCCGGCTCTACTGCTTTGGCCAGGGCACCGGAGTCCGGTGCGTTTACCAGCGCGCATGAGGCTTTCTAGGCCGCCTCCCGCAGGGTTAACGGGGACGCCGACGGGACCCGTGAACTCATCGACGTCCTGCTCCTTCACCGGTCCATGGATGCCGAAGACATTCATGCAGGGATCAGTGCGGCGCTGGCAGTGGCACAGTCAGCGCCTATGTTGTCGCGGTCGAAGCTCGCAGACACGCCACGGCATCTCTCCGCGGTGGGAGTTCCGACCGCCATCCCGGTGCTCATGCTGAAGACGAAGTGCAACGGGTTCTCAGCCTCACCCAACACCGGCTCATGGACCCGACCGCCGTCATTGCCGGGCTGTCGCCGGACAGCCGGCCCCTGCCCTCGGTTTGTGCCTAGACGAGCTGCTGGCCAAACGTTTCGGACGCCCCGAAGGAACCGCGTCGAAGGAGAACATCTCATGAGCCTCACCACACAAGTGACCGCCATCACCCCGACCCTGCGTCGCCAGTGTGGACCAGGCCTGCCGCGGCTGCGCCTGCCCACCATCCGCGGGGTCCTCGATGAAGTGTTGACCGTCGCGGGGAAGGAACAACTCTTCTACCAAGGTTTCTTGGCCGAACTGGTGCTGGCCCAGTGCGACGACCGGGACCGGCGCTCCATCCGCCGTGTGAAAGCCGCCAATTTCCCGGGACAAGGGGCTAGGGGACTTTGACTCTCGGTGCAAACCCGAACATCAATCCCGCCACCATCCACTCCGGGACCGGCAAATCCCATCTGCTCATCGGTTCGGCACCGCCGCCGCAGAGAAGGGCTACCGGGTTAAGTACACCCTCGCCACCCGGCTCGTGAACGAACTTGTCGAAGCTGCAGATGAGAAGGTCCTGGCCAAGACCATCGCCCGGTACGGTGGCGTGGATCTGCTTTGCATTGACGAGCATTGGACTGCCGAGGCGCCGAACTCCACTTCCAGGCCCTCACTGGACGCGCAGAGAAGAGCTTCATCGCCATCGCCTCAAATGAATCTTTCTCCGGCTGAACGAAGACCTTTACCGACCCGCGCCTCTCTGTCGACGTTCAGACGCACTACTCCCCACGGAATTCCGGCCCGTCTTCGACGACACGATGTCGATTACTAACAGCAGGGTTAACTGCATGAACTTCAATTCACGCAGCACCCTTCGCTCTAGCCTAACGGCAGAGAATGCACTTCAGGACTACGATACTGGGCATCGATTCCTTCACCGGGCTGGTACGCCCTTCACAACAGTGTGCGGTTTGACGTCGCGTGTGACGACAGCACCAGCCCCGATAGTCGCATGTGCTCCAATGGTGATCCCGGGAAGAACGACGGCACCTGATCCAACGGTGACTCCTTCTTCAAGTAATACTGATCCTGCTACGTTTGCACCTGGCAGGATGGTTACAAAGTCCTCTATGACACAGTCGTGGCCGATCGTGGCATTGTAGTTTACGTGAACGTGATCACCGAGACTTACGGAAGACGAGACGTGGCTGAATGCCAAGAATACGTTGCCGAGGCCAGGCTGCGACTCCGGGCCTATGATAGACGCCTTGTGGAAAACCGTGCGAGGACGGAGCCCTGCACGTGTTAGTTCTGCTGCGATCAGCATTCGCGTCGCTGTGGCAGCAATCGCAACCACATATTCACCATGGGGGCTTGCAGCAGACGGAGAAAGGACTGGAAGGCCACGCACACTCGAGCCGCAACGGTGGTGGTCAAGGAAGCACACGTTCCCAGGGGCTTCGCCATGAACTAGTGTCGATTCCTGACTAAGTATCGCGTCGTATGTTTCACGTCCGAAACCACCGGCCCCACCGATATAAAGCACCATCTAGTCCTAAAAGTCCGGGTTAACGCCAGTTGCACCGTAAAGGGACGAGGACTTCAGTAAGGCACCCGGCGTCCGCACAAGAATTTTCAGATCTAGAGTCAACGTCTTGTTATCCACGTACCAAACATCCAATCCAATGCGATCTGGCCAGGATAGTGAGTTCCGACCGTTCACTTGTGCCCAGCCTGTGAGGCCGGGCTTGACCTCAAGCCGGCGTCGCTGCTGAGGTGTGTACTTTTGCACCTGGGAACGCACTGTCGGGCGCGGCCCAACTAGGGCCATGTCCCCACGCAGCACATTTATCAATTGGGGCAGCTCATCTATGCTGCTGGCCCGCAAGAGCTTTCCAGGTTTCGTAATGCGGCTGTCATTACTGGAGACTTGTAAGCCTAGGCCCTTGCGCTCGGCACCCACACTCATAGTGCGCAGTTTCAGTATTGTGAACGGCTCTCCCCCCAGACCTATCCGTTCCTGTCTATAAAGCACCGGGCCTCCGTCGGCTACTTTGATGGCCAGCGCGGACAATGCGAGAACTGGAGAGGCAGCGGCTAGGCCTGCGGCTGAGCCGAGTATGTCAAGCATCCGGTTGACGGAAATTTTCCCCATGCCACAAATGCTACCTTGCTGAGCGGGCTAAGCTTGAACTGACTGACAGAGCATAACGCCCAGAGATTCAGCTCCCGGCGGCGAAAAGATGAGGTCCTAAAGGTCTCTTCCATGCGGAAAGGACGCTAGTCCGGCCGTTACGCTCGGCTTAGTTTTCCGTGTAGGGTAGTGCGGGTGCGGGAAGGCCGCAGTTACAGGTCTGTGAGGCGGTCATGAGTGCGCAACTATTGGCCTTGATCGTCGCGGCGATCTTTGCTCTGATTTTACATTCGACCACGGGAACGTGGGCGCACCCTGCCTCCTTGTTCGCTGGAGCATGGACTATTTTCTTAGCCGCGGCAATTATATTGCTCCCCGATGCGAATCCGTTTGGGGGCGCTGCGTGGATCATTGTAGGTCTTATTGTAATGGTCGGCGCCAGTGCGCCCCTTTCCATACCGAAAGACAAGATATGTCCGTCTGTTGTCAATTCGGGTAAGCTTCTAACTGTGTTTGTGCTATTCGGGAGCGCATCATCAGTTTTGTCGGCGCTAATAACGCAGCGGGCGAATGGCGTCACGCTTAGTGACACATTATCTCTAGAGGCCATCACATCGGCTTCGCGCTCCATAAGTGTCATTCGATATGATGGCACGATGACAACGCCGGCAGCGGCAACCATTCTGTTGGCTATGACTTACGGTGCTGCTTTCGCAGCTCCCTTTGCGGCTCAGCGTCACAGAAAACTTAAGAAGTTCTTAGTGTTGTGCGGCCCTGCGATGGGCGGTGCGGCATACGCCCTTCTGACGACCGCCCGTGCCGGACTGCTAATAGCCGTGGCTATTACTATGGGGTCGTGGCTAGTGGTAAGGGCCGTTACTCATGGAGGGCGGCCCAGCATACCTGCCTCCACACTATTCGGACTTGGTACCGCCGCGGCGGGTGTCGCCATCATGTTTGTCTTTGTGGCAGCAAGCAGGGCTGGAGGTATCGACAAGGCGTCTGCAAGTGGCCTGTTGGAGACTGTCGGGCTATATGCAGGTGGCTCTATACCAGCCTTTAACGAGTGGATTCCATACGCTCCCGGACCCAAACTTGGCGCACAAACCTATGCAGGTGTGGCGCAGTTCGTTCTGGGGGACAACACTCTCGGCTCCGCCTACACGAGTTTTACAAACATCGGGTCTAATGTATCGACAAATGTTTATACCGCGCTCCGGCCACTCAGCGAGGACTTCACTGTTCCAGGAATGTTCGCATTCGTTGCCCTTGCTGGTTTCTTCGCAGCCCATCAGTATCGTCGCGCAGTTCTCAATCGGTCAGTATTTAGTGCTATAGCGTGTTCTACGTGGTTGGGTTTCGTTTTGTTCTCCCAAACCACAAGTATCTATTCATTCACGAACGTAACCGCCGGCGTCGTGTTCGCCGCCTTTTTGATTCTCCGTTCCGTGACCTTCTCTCCGGCTTCAGCAAGAGACTCGGAACTTAAGAGCATAAAAACCATCGCATAGTATCGCGTCAATATCGGGCAGTAGTTCTGTTGCTTCCTACTGTGTCCGTGCCTACAAGCTGGAATAGGGCAACTGTTTATCAATGCCCCGCATTCGTGGGCTTGGCCTACATATTGCGGCAGCGTGGCTGGCAGGCTTCGGTGATAGAGGACAGCAGCATCTACGTCCGACGCGACGCGGCGAAGCTGACACAGGGACGGCCGCGCCCGCGAGAAGGACGTCCGTCACGAGCTGCTCCACGCAGCCGGCATATAAATCTGCCTCAACGATCGTATGAATGCTCAGCTCTTGGAAGCGGCCTTCCTTTCGCTGAGAAGCGATGATGACGCATTAGCGGACAAGGAAGAAGATACGCCTAGCGCCGGCCACCACTACGTTAACTCGACTAAGTTAGCTCGCTCGGTTCGTACATTACTTCACTGCTGCAAAAGAACGTCCTGGACCGTCAGCGGTGGCTCACCAGACAGGACCTCCGGCTGGCCATCACAACCTGGATCGAAAGAACCTCCCACCGCCGGCGACGGCAAAGACGGCTCGGAAAACTCATGCCCATCGAATATGAAACACTCAACCGGACCGCGCCCACAGCGGCCTAAGACCCCGAGCCAACAAAAGCCGGGGCAGTCCCGAACTTGAGCCGTGACACATCTTTTACACCGGAATCACAGAGACATCATCCCAATCCACGGAGCTGGCGCCGAGTAGGCGGCCTATACTGATAGTCAGGTCTGAAGGGTATTGAATCGGGGCGGTGAACGGAAACCGCACACGGGTCCAAGTAGTTGACTGTGGCAAGACTCCGGTTTTAGTGGTAATCGTCGAATTAGTTTTTCCTCGATTGGCAATGCTGATTCGGTACGTTGCTCCGCCGATCTCGGTCGCGCGACACCATCCTTCGAACATGAAGGTAAAGCCATCCATGCCTAAATTGCCTATCGCTGTGCGGCACGTAGCCAGGGATTGAGTGGCAGGGACGCGTAAGTAGTTACTTCCTGAGTGGCCCCCATCAGTTCCGATCGACCAGGCGGCCCCAGACTCTGCCCAAGGGGCGGGAATTGGTGACGTGGCGACGTTCTCGAAGCTGCCAAAGGGGGTCAGCTGGAATCGACGGCTGCTGCCAGGGTCCGCGAATGCTAGTCCGGAGGGTGTCAGCACTTCGATAAGCCCCCCGTCGCGCTTCGATACGAGGTAGTCCAAGAACGCGGCGAAGGTAGCCGAGGTCATGTAGCCCGATTGGTCAAGGTTTTGGGCGTGGAGCATGAATTCGATGCCGAAACCATACTGTATTGCCAGGTCGACATCTGCCTTTACAGCAGGCAAGACCATGGCATCTACTGTGCGGTGATCGTGGCCCCAAGAGCCATTTGTGGGTAAGGCCCGGTAAACCGTGCCCGGAATGTAAGTTTCGAACAGTCCGTAGGTAGCCCGAATCAGACGACCAGGTTCGTCATCCATTGCTGCTATGGAATGGTGCTCATAGGTGGCTGGACCACCAGGCTGCTGCCAACCTATGACCCGAATTCCCTGTGCCTCAATTTCTTTCTTTGACGTAACAATCTCGTCGAAAAATGAGGTTCCGTCAGAGTGAGTCGCCGAGTGACACCAAATCTCGCCACCCTCGTTAAGGATTTGGGTCCGTATGTTGCTCCAAGTAGCTACCGTGGGCTCGTAGGCGGCAGCGGGGTTCCCTATGGAGCGGGAAACTATACCGATACCGTAGGGTAGTGCCCTGGCCTTGAGTAGAGGTGCTACCTTGGCGAGAAAGGGATCGATCTGGTGATCGAAGCGTAGAGCCACAGCTGGTCTCCCGTTTGTACCGAGCACGCCGCCCTTGCCGCGCCGGATTTCATCGAGTAATTGGGCAATCTCATTAGCAGAACCAAGGGAATCGTAGACCGCACCATTGCTTGGAGTGGCGTGGGCTGTGTTGGCTGAGAGAGTTGTTATGGCTGCGGCCCCTGTTACCGCCGTCGCCAAGGTTCCGAACTTGAGGAGTCCGCGGCGTTTAAAGCCAGCAGTAGTTGGCAGTGCAAATTCGCCGTGTGACTCGGAGTTAGCCAACGTAGGTCACATCCTCGAAGTAAACTTGAGTCTGGCTTCCTTGAAGTCCTGTGAAGGAGCCAGCTTCATGGCCCGTTCCGTCCGAGATGTCGCCAAAACAAACTGTTGTTAACTGTAGGTTCGCTCGCTTAACTGCCCGCACATCAGCCTCCAAATTATTGAAATTGTCTATTTGAGGTTATCGGCCCCACATTTGGGGGACCACGGTGGCAACTACCTGAATATTTACAGAGTTGTAAGAGGTGGCTACCTACGCGTACTTAGTTTTAGTCCATCCAAAGAGGCTCGTACTTTTATGAAGGTGACTTTACCGCCAGTTGCAGCTCGCTCGCGGGCAGGTATGAGATAAGCTTCAGAAAGGTAACATGGCGCCGGCAGATGCAAATTCCATTGCTCTAAAAGAATGAATCAATTCCTACTTCACAGAGCATTTCTAATGCTTTCAGCTCCCTGCATTTGCGACCTTAACCTGATTCAAGGCTTGTTTCCGGGAACCCATCGCCAATCCTGGCCCGAAGTCAGTCCTAGTTGAGAACTGCCGTTTGTTCCAGCCGCTTCGGATCCTCACTGTGACCCGTGATTCCCCTTCCGTGCAAGCAAATGGCAATGGCCTTCCCGGTGCTGGCTGGATTCGTCAACCTCATCGTTCAAAAAGGATCGCGCTCCTGAACATCGGAGCCCGGCCGGCTCCGATGGCAGGGCTTGCTCGGATGACATCCACGGTGGCTAGTCAGTGATGTGGCGACTATCGCTGACAGGCTAAGTGCCGACTTCTTTGTAGGGCTAAGGGCGTGTCGGGTTTTGCACTCTGCTTGTGCTTCGATGGAGGACCCCTATAGTTCTCATACCGTGAGACGCCAGAGCGCACTATGTCGCGGCAGATAACTCCTTTTGCCAAACGTGATCCACTGAACATCCCGCGCAATGTGGGACTGCGTCACGAATATGTGGTTTGAGTGCATGGGCCGACTGGTTCGTCCGCGAGACGCGGCAACGTATGCTGATGTCCTGCTGCTTTACAGTGTTTTCAAGACTTCGCCGACGGTTCGAACGGGGATACCCTTGAGAGACAGGTAGTCAATAATAGAGCGATAATTCGAGGTGCTGTACTCGGTGCCGTTCGTGGGATTTGGGACGATGTCATGGAATGTGAGAATTAGCCAACCCCTATTTGAGTACGCCCTGTCAATAGCAGAGTTTACATAGGCTACGCTGGTCGTATTTGTAAGAGAAAGTGAGCGAAGCCGTAACGGATTCGCTGGTCGCAGGGTTTCGATCTTGGAAAGAATGGTTCGTCCGGAAGCGAAGTATTTTCCGACCATTGACAGGACTTCTGGCGTAAAAGCTCCTTGCGGATAGGCTAAATGATCGCCTCCTTCAAAGCCGTTATATTGCAGCCATAGACGCAGATTTCTCAGTTCAATATCAAGTGAATTGGGTGCCAATTTTGGAAATGTAGTATCATGATTCAACCGGCTGAAAGCGTGTGCTGCAATTTCGCTCGGTGAGTAGTCAGAGATTTTCCGAAGCTGTGCCATAGTCATGTAGCGGTTCGTTCCAATAAGGTCACAGATTGTGTAGTAGGTTGCGCCAAAGCCGTACCTATCCAGGTAGGGTTGGCCTTCCGTTGCCTGAGACGCACTGGAATCATCGAATGTTATGGAGACAACTCCATTGGGGTAGGCGGGGCCCTCATCGACTAGTGTAACGCTATTGTAGTGGACGATAACTGACTGGCCCGCAAGGGACCGAGCCCTTAGCCTGACATTTTGTATCGATGACCGATTCGGGGCTCCTGCGACTGTACAGTCGCCCCAGTTGACCGTCATGCTAATCCACTCGCCCTCCTTACTAAATTGCTGCGCAGAGACGGCATTGCCGTCTATAAGGACCCACGAGTAGTTGTTTGCAAGAGAATTGTCCCCGGCATAGAGCAGCAACTCGGACAGTTTCGTCAATCCATCGATTTTGAAGCACACGCGAAAAGTCTTGCCCGTTGCGTCAAGATTTAACCCGGTCTTTTGAAGAGATGCAGGATCCCGCGTCGTCGTGGTCACGACTTTGATCGATTGTAATCCTAAGACAAAGTCAGAAATGTCGTCGGCAATATTCAATGGTGTGTTAGCCCCAACCCAGCCATGGCTTGGCTGGAAGGTTGTAATCACGCTAGCGTTCTGAGGTTGCCTCACCCGAGGAGTCGCAAGGAGCCCAGTCGCATTTGTAGCGGAGGAAAAAGAGAGCTCAGTGGGTGCCAGGGTATTTTGCAGACTGGCGTGGGCTGTGTTGGCTGAGAGAGTTGTTATGGCTGCGGCCCCTGTTACCGCCGTCGCCAGGGTTCCGAACTTGAGGAGTCCGCGGCGCTTAAAGCCAGCACCAGTAGTTGGCAATGCAAATTCGCCGTGTGCCTTGGAGTCAGCCAACGTAGGTCACATCCTCGGAGTAAACCTGAGTCTGGCTCCCTTGAAGTCCTGTGAAGGAGCCGGTTTCATGGCCCGTTCCGTCCGAGATGTCGTCAAAACAAACTGTTGTCAACTGTAGGTTCGCTCGCTTAACCGTCTGCACTTTTCCCTCCAAGTTTTGATTGTTAAAGTGAGGCTATGGATCTGACAATAGGCAGGCCACGGTGGCGAGTACTCGAAATTTAAGAGTTCGTGTACTCAGACATGTTCGGATGTACGCAGTTGAGTTTGCGTCGCGTCACGTCCATCTACCGGGCGGCTCGTAGTTCCGGTTGCTGTCGGTTGCGCCTCTAGGGCTCGCAAATATCGAGTGGTATGGGCTGCGCAGTGTTCGGTTAGAAGCGAAAATAGTCAATCCATGTGCTTCCTCATGGTTCTAGTGCGCGCGGCGGCCCGTAATGTAAGAGGCGGTCGCCCCAGCGAATTGTCGCTGGTAGTTCCGTTAGTGGTATATCAACAGAATGAGAATTTGCTTGCCTTCTCAAGAAGGCCGAGACCAGATTGATTGTCCGCATCAATTCGTGGGTCAGTGTTCAGACTGCCAAAGTTTTGGCCGCTCCTTGGACATGCTCACCTTTCCCTTGCCTCGTAACCCACCGAAGCAGTAGAGCCCCAAAATACGACGCAGGATGCGGGCCATGTAGCGTGTGTAGCATGTGTGGAATCGTGGGGTATGTAGGCCGTTCTGTTGACGGCGCCGTTAGTGGTCACAGTGCTTTGGATGTGGTCCTTGAGGGGCTTCGCCGGCTGGAGTACCGCGGTTATGACTCTGCGGGCATCGCCGTGGTCTCCGATGGCGTGATTGAGTCGCGGAAGAAGTCCGGGAAGCTGAGCAACCTGATTGCCGAGCTGGAGGAGCACCCGCTGCCGGAGACCCTGACCGGTATTGGCCACACCCGCTGGGCCACGCACGGCGGCCCCACGGACCGGAACGCTCATCCGCATCTGGCCGATGAGGGCAGGCTGGCCCTGATCCACAACGGCATTATCGAGAACTTTGCAGAGCTCAAGCTTGAACTGATCGACAAGGGCGTGAAGTTCCTGTCCGAGACCGACACCGAGGTTGCTGCCGCCCTGGTGGCGGATATTTTCCGGAACCAGCTGGGCGGGGACGTCTCCGACGGCGGCCTGACGAAGGCCATGGAGCTGGCCTGCCAGCGCCTCGAGGGCGCCTTCACGCTGCTGGCTGTCCACGCGGACCAGCCCGACGTCGTGGTTGCTGCCCGCCGCAACTCGCCGCTGGTGGTGGGCCTGGGTGATGGGGAGAACTTCCTGGGCTCGGACGTGTCCGGGTTCATCGACTACACCCGCCGCGCGGTGGAGCTGGGCCAGGACCAGATTGTCACCATCACCGCGGACACTGTGGTGATCACGGATTTCTTCGGCAACCCGGCCGAGGGCAAGGAATACCACGTGGACTGGGACCCGGCTTCGGCGAAGAAGGGCGGCTTCTCCTCGTTCATGGAGAAGGAAATCCATGACCAGCCCGATGCCGTGGCGCAGACCCTGCTGGGCCGGTCCGACCTGGAGGGCAAGCTGACCCTGAACGAGCTGCGGATCGACCCGGAGCTGTTGAAGCAGGTCAACAAGATTGTGGTGCTGGCCTGCGGCACCGCCGCGTACGCCGGAATGGTGGCCAAGTACGCCATTGAGAACTGGTGCCGGATCCCCACCGAGGTGGAGCTCGCGCACGAGTTCCGGTACCGGGACCCGATCCTGGACGAGAACACCCTGGTGGTGTCCATCTCCCAGTCCGGCGAGACCATGGACACCCTGATGGCTGTCCGGTACGCCCGCGAGCAGGGCGCGAAGACCATCTCCATCTGCAACACCAACGGGTCCACCATCCCGCGTGAGTCCGACGCCGTGCTGTACACGCACGCCGGCCCGGAGATCGCCGTGGCGTCCACCAAGGCGTTCCTGGCCCAGATCACGGCCGCGTACCTGCTGGGCCTGTACCTGGCGCAGCTGCGCGGGAACATCTTCTCCGGCCAGATCAAGGACGTCCTCGCGGACCTGGCCAAGATCCCCGAGAAGATCCAGACCATCCTGGACAACGCCGGCCCGCTGCGGGAACTCGCCCGGTCCATGGCCGATGAGAAGTCGGTGCTGTTCCTGGGCCGGCACGTGGGCTACCCGGTGGCCCTGGAAGGTGCGCTGAAGCTCAAGGAGATCGCGTACATCCACGCCGAAGGGTTCGCCGCCGGCGAGCTCAAGCACGGCCCGATCGCCCTGATCGATGAGGGCCAGCCGGTGTTCGTGGTGGTCCCGTCCCCACGCGGCCGCGATTCGCTGCACGCCAAGGTGGTCTCCAACATCCAGGAAATCCGTGCCCGCGGCGCCAGGACCCTGGTGATCGCCGAGGAAGGCGACGAGGCCGTGAAGGCCTACGCCGAGCACGTGTTCTACGTCCCGGAAACCCCCTCGCTGCTGATGCCGCTGCTGACCACCGTCCCGCTGCAGATCTTCGCCGCCGAACTCGCCGCCGCGAAGGGCTACGACGTGGACCAGCCACGCAACCTCGCCAAGAGCGTCACCGT
>Ga0160459_100690_pt1 | contig 11676 bp, 13 predicted proteins | sample HID1973K_E6MG_FD_108208 | JGI IMG/M metagenome (GOLD analysis project Ga0160459, IMG submission 108208) | Enriched mosquito-associated microbial communities from UW Madison campus, WI, USA - HID1973K_E6 MG | ecosystem: Host-associated > Arthropoda: Insects > Digestive system > Unclassified ... | reverse complement strand
GAACCGCTTCGTCCGCGAATTCGGGCTGCGGCTTTTGCCGCAACTGTACGAGATGTACAACCCGATGCCCTACGACGGCGCGTGCGACATGGAAGTGGAACTGGCGATCGGCTTGCGGGAAGCGGGCTATGGCGTGTGGCAGGCGTGAAGCGGTGTCAATGATCAAAAGGAGCGAGACATGCGGATTCTGGTAGTGGGCGCGGGGGCCATCGGCGGATATTTCGGCGCGCGGTTGCTCGAAGCGGGCAGGGACGTGACCTTCCTCGTGCGCGAACGTCGCGCCGAGCGGCTGCGGCAGTGCGGCCTGAAAGTGAAAAGCCCCGAGGGCGATCTGGCGTTCGCCTGTCCGCCGATGGTGCTCGCGAAGGACATCGACGGTCCCTACGATCTCGTGCTGCTGAGCTGCAAGGCCTACGACCTGCAAGGCGCGATCGATTCCTTCGCGGCCGCCGTCGGTCCCGACACCGCGATCCTGCCGCTCCTGAACGGGATGGGCCATCTAGACGCGCTCGATGCGCGCTTCAACCCGGCGAACGTGCTCGGCGGGCAATGCGTGATCGCCGCGACGCTCGATGCCGAAGGCGAAATCCTGCATCTGAACAACCTGCATGCGATGACCATCGGCGAGCGCGCGGGCGGGCGCACCGCGCGCATCGACGCGATCGCCGCGCAACTCGGCGGCGCGGGCTTCGACCTGAGCGTGAGCGAAGACATCCTGCAGTCGATGTGGGACAAGTGGGTGTTCCTCGCCACGCTCGCGACCGGCACCTGCCTGATGCGCGCGCCCATCGGCGATATTCTCGCGGCGCCGGGCGGCGAGGCGCTGCTGTTCCGGCTCTTCGACGAATGCTGCGGCATCGCCGGCGACGACGCGCATGCGCCGGGCGAGCCGGTCGTCGCGCGCGCCCGTGCGTTCTTCTCCGAGCGCGGCTCGCTGATGACCGCGTCGATGCTGCGCGATCTGGAGAACGGCGCGCCGATCGAGGCCGATCACATCGTCGGGGATTTGCTGGCGCGGCGGCGCACAGCGATCGACGGCGTGTCGGCGCTGGCGGTGGCGTACGCGCATCTGAAAGCCTACGAGGCGCGCCGGGCGCGCTCGGCCGCGTCGCGCTGAGCGATGGAGCGCGAAGACCCGCCGCGCCCCAGCGTCGCGGAGATTTTCACCGGCTTTCTCACGCTCGGGCTGACGGCCTTCGGCGGTGCGCTGCCGCTTGCGCGCCGCGAGATCGTCGAACGCCGCAAGTGGCTCGACGCCGACGCGTTCACCGATCTCCTCGGCCTTTGCCAGTTCCTTCCGGGCGGCAACGTGATCAATCTGTCGGTGGCCATCGGCATGCGCTTTCGCGGCGTGCCGGGCGCGCTCGCGGGCCTGCTCGGTCTGCTCGCCGGGCCTTCGCTCATCGTGATCGCGCTCGGCGTGATCTATCAGCGCACGCATCAGGACCCGCGCATCGCGCATCTGTTCGCGGGGCTCGCGGCGGCCGCGGCGGGACTGCTCGTCGCGATGGCGGTGAAGATCATGTGGCCATTGCGCCGCAAGCCGGAAGCGGCCGTCGTCGCGCTGCTGATGTTCGCGGCGATCGCGTTCCTGCGCACGCCTCTCCTGCCGACGATGCTGGTCTTCACGCCGCTCTCGGTGCTGATCGCGTGGAAGCTGCGCCGATGATGGACAACCTGCTGTCGCTCGCCGCGATCTTCAGTCAGTTGTCGCTGCTCGCGTTCGGCGGCGGCAACTCGATCCTGCCGGAAATGCAGCGTCAGGTGGTGCAGGTCCACGACTGGATGTCGAGCGCCGATTTCTCCGCGCTCTTCGCGCTCGCGCAGGCCGCACCCGGCCCCAACATGATGGTCGTCACGCTGATCGGCTGGCACGTCGCGGGATGGCCGGGCGTGCTCGTCACCTCGATCGCGAAGTTCGGGCCTTCGTCGCTCGTGACAGTCGCCGCGCTGCACGCGTGGGAGCGATTCAAGGACCGGCCGTGGCGGCGCTTCATCCAGCTCGGCCTCGTGCCGATCACGGCGGGGCTCGTCGCGGCGAGCGCGCTGCTGATCGCTCAGGCATCGGACCGGACGTGGCTATTGACGGCGATCACCGTCGTCGTGGCGACGCTTTCGTACCGCACGCGGCTGCATCCGCTCTGGCTGCTCGCGGGCGGCGCGCTCATCGGGCTGACCGGTTTTGGACAATGACGCCACTGGTTTGATTCATTGCAATCGCCGCAATAATCATTTGCGTGTATCACGCGACTTTCATTCGTCTCACTGGCTTCTCAAAAAATGACAAATTCCAGTTTGACGGATCGAATATTGATTCCGTAGATTACGCTCCTGCCATTTAGAAATATCCAAGTCAATTAATCGTTTTCCTGACTTTGTCAGGGCCACTTTATTCGGTCACGAAAGCGCGCGCAGCCCTCCGGCGACGCGCGGGAGGAATCTATTACCCTACGGAACGATACGCGAACCGTCGCTCGAATTTCCTATTGGAACAGGGAATGTGCATCGTCGAATTAGATTCGATTAAGAGATTGCATAACAAAATCTGATATATCTGACTCGAAAATGAGAAACAGCTTTCAGTCGATGTCGAATTGCTTGCCAGACTGACAGTTGCTATCTACCAAAATGCCTCACGTCGTAACAGGAGAAATCAAATGAAAATAAGAAGTTCCCCGGTGATTCCGTCGCTGATATGCCCCGGTATACCGCTTGACGGCGTGCGGATCGGCGTCGTCGTCCGGATCGTCGACTCCGACACGTCCGCGTATATCAACTACCTGATCCAGGCTGCCGACGGAACCCAGTACGCCGCACAGATGGACACCCGGCGGCGGCGCAACCGGGACGCCCTGATCCGCCTCGCGGTCGAATCCGGGCGCTCCGTGATGCTCGTCGGCGGCATCAACAGTTATGTGCGATCGGCGGTCGTCGGGACCGAAAGCCATGCGTTTGCGGGTAATGACGGCTTGCATTAGGCGAGCGCGTGCGAACGGCGCGCTTGAATCGCAGAAGTGCCGTTCAGCCATATCGGCTCACAGTGGGCCGTAATTCAGATATATAGGGTGATTCGTTGAGAAACATCGATAGCAATGCCAGCCTGCTGCTGGTTCGAGGTGGCGTTCCCCTCCGGGACGTGAGAGGCGGATATTTAATCCGCATTATCGATTCAAACGACCTTGAAAATGTCAATTACATACTCCGATCCGAAGACGGCGCGTCATACTGCGGTCAGTTGAATATCTCCGCTCACGACAATCGCAACAATCTCCTGATGATGGCGCTCGATTATGGCCTGCCCATTACGCTGGCCGGCGATCAACGCGGCTATATCATCGGGATGGCCATTGGGCCCAGTGATTCGCCGATTCCGTCATTGAATTCCACGTTTCTCAAACTGCAGGACACGCGCACGGGAATCGTGGTCCGGATCGTCGACAAGGACCAGGGCGCCGCCGTCCATTACGTGCTGCAAACGAACGACGGCTCGCGCTATTGCATGCACATGTGGCCGAACGGGGAAAGCTACGACAATCGAAATAATCTCTTTATGATGGCGCTGAGAACGAATATGGCCGTGACCGTCACCGGAAGCCCGCATCACGAGGTGACGGCGATTGCGATCGGATCGTGACGCCCCCGTAGATTCCGGCTTTGCGGGCGGCGGGCAGATTTTCTGCTGAACGCCCAATAAGACGAAGGAGCAAGGACGAGCGCCATGACCATGAATATCGAATACGCGAAAAGCGCGCCCGAGCGCGCGGAACTCGACGCGCTGAGCGGCCCGCTGGTCGTCGAGTTCGGCACCGACTGGTGCGGCTTCTGCCGCGCCGCGCAGCCGCTGATCGCGCAGGCGTTTCAGGGACATGGCGCCATCAGGCACCTGAAAATCGAGGACGGCAGCGGCCGGCCGCTCGGCCGCTCGTTTCGCGTGAAGCTCTGGCCGACGCTCGTCTTCATGCTCGGCGGCAAGGAGGTCGCGCGCCTGGTGCGTCCCGGCGACGTCGCCGAAATCCGCGATGCGCTCGCGCTCATCGACGGGCCGCTCGCATAATCGCACGCGACTAAGGGTTTTGCCTTGGTCAACGTCTGGCCCGTAAACTTGTATGATGACCCGACAACTTTACGATCGTCATCGATTCGCATGTTCGAAAAGATTCCGCCGCGCGCCCTGTCCGATTCGGTCGCGCAGCAACTGCAAAAGCTGATCGAGAAGGGCAGCTTCGCCAGCACCGGCAAGCTGCCGACTGAAGCCGTGCTCGCGCAGGAGTTCGGCGTGAGCCGCACGGTGATCCGCGAAGCGGTCTCGCGGCTGAAGAACGAAGGCATGGTCGAGCCGCGGCAAGGCAGCGGCGTGTTCATCGTCGAGCGCGCGGGCATCCGGCCGCTGCGGATCGACTACGCGCAGGCCGCCGAGCCGGGCGCGGTCGTGCAGATTCTCGCGCTGCGCCGGGCGATCGAGGCCGAAGTGGCGTCCGAAGCCGCGCTGCGCCGCACCGACGCCCAGCTCGCCGCCATCGACGACGCCCTCGCGCGTATCGACGCCGCGGTGCGCGAAGGCCGCGACGGCGTCGCCGAGGACGTCGCGTTTCATCGCGAAATCGCCAATGCGACCGGCAATCCGTACTTCCTGAAAACCCTCACCTTTCTGAACCAGTATCTCGAAGCCGGCACGATCGTCACGCGCGGCAACGAAGCGCTGCGCGAGGATTTCATGCGGCAGGTGCGCGAGGAACACGCGGCGATCGTCGAGGCGATCCGCGCCAGCGATACCGCCGCCGCGCGCAACGCCGCGCAGACGCATCTCATCAACGCCGCGCGCCGCCTGTCGGAAGCGGGCATCTGCTAATTCATCGGGAAAAAACGCTATGACGAGAAACGTGGGAGTCATCGGTCTGGGCGCAATGGGCATGGGCGTCGCACGCTCGCTGTTGCGCGCGGGCTTCGCCGTTCACGCCTGCGACGTGAAAAAGGCCGCGCTCGACGCGTTCGCGGCCGAGGGCGGCATCGCGTGCGCGTCGCCCGCCGAGTTGGGCAGCAAGTGCGAGGTCGTGTTGACGGTCGTCGTCAATGCAGCGCAGACCGAGGCCGTGTTGTTCGGAGAGAGTGGCGCCGTCGACGCGATGAAACCTGGCAGCGTCGTGCTTGCGTGCGCGACGGTGTCGCCGCAATTCGCCGCCGAGCTAGGCAGACGCATCGGCGAAAAGGGCGTGCTGCTGCTCGACGCTCCCTTGTCCGGCGGCGCGGCGAAGGCCAATTCAGGCGACATGACGATGATGACCTCCGGCCCCGCCGATGCCTACGCCGCCTGCGAGGACGTGCTCGATGCGATCGCGGGCAAGGTCTATCGTCTCGGCGACGCGCACGGCGCGGGCTCGAAGGTCAAGATCATCAATCAGCTGCTCGCGGGCGTGCATATCGCGGCGGCGGCCGAAGCGATGGCGCTCGGCCTGCGCGAGGGCGTCGATCCCGACGCGCTTTACGACGTCATCACTCACAGCGCCGGCAACTCGTGGATGTTCGAGAACCGCGTGCCGCACATTCTCGCGGGCGATTACACGCCGTTGTCCGCCGTCGATATCTTCGTGAAGGACCTCGGCCTCGTGCTCGACACGGCCCGCACGTCGAAATTCCCGCTGCCGCTCTCGGCGGCGGCGCACCAGATGTTCATGATGGCGTCCACCGCCGGACACGGCGGCGAGGACGATTCCGCGGTCATCAAGATTTTTCCGGGCATCGATGTCCCGAAGGGAGCGAAGGCATGACGCAGGCACTGCTCGGCTGTATCGCCGACGATTTCACCGGCGCGACCGATCTCGCCAACATGCTCGTGCGCGGCGGCATGCGTACGGTGCAGACCATCGGCGTGCCGGCCGCGGACGCGCGCATCGAGGCGGACGCGCTCGTCGTCGCGCTGAAGTCGCGCACCATTTCCGCCGATGACGCCGTGCGCCAGTCGCTCGACGCGCTCGCATGGCTGCGCGCGCAGGGCTGCCGCCAGTTCTTCTTCAAGTATTGCTCGACCTTCGATTCGACCGAGAAGGGCAACATCGGCCCGGTCGCGGATGCGCTGCTGGACGCGCTGAAGGACGATTTCACGATCGCCTGCCCCGCATTTCCCGAGAACGGCCGCACGATCTTTCGCGGCAACCTGTTCGTCGGCGACGTGCTGCTGAACGAATCGGGCATGGAGAATCATCCGCTCACGCCGATGACCGATCCGAACCTCGTGCGCGTGTTGCAGCGCCAGACGAAATCGAAAGTGGGCCTGATCCGTTACGACACGATCGCAAAAGGCGCCGACGCGATCCGCGCGCGTATCGGCGAGTTGAAGCAGGACGGCGTGCGCCTCGCGATCGCCGACGCCGTGTCCGACGCCGATCTCCACGTGCTCGGCGATGCGTGCCGCGATCTCGCGCTGATCACGGGCGGCTCGGGCATCGCGCTGGGTCTGCCGCAGAACTTCCGCGCGGCGAATCTGCTCGCGCATGCGGAACACGCAGCCGATCTGCCGAAGCTCGCGGGCAAGTCGGTCGTGCTGGCGGGCAGCGCATCGAAGGCGACGAACGCGCAGGTCGCGCACTGGCGTGAATCGAAGCCGAGCTTCCGTATCGATCCGATGGCGCTTTCGCGCGGCGAGCCGGTGGTGCAGAGCGCCGTCGAATTCGCGCGCGAACACGACGAGCCGGTGCTCATCTACGCGACATCATCGCCCGATGAAGTGAAGGCCGTGCAAAAGGAACTGGGCGTCGAAAAGGCGGGGCATCTGGTCGAGGACGCGCTCGCCTCCATCGCGCGCGCGTTGCGCGACGACGGCTACACGAGGTTCGTGGTCGCGGGCGGCGAGACGTCGGGCGCGGTCGTGCAGGCGCTCGACGTGCGTTCCTTGCGCATCGGACCGCAGATCGATCCGGGCGTGCCGGCGACGCAATCGATCGGTTCGAATGCGGGCGAAGCGCTGGGTCTCGCGCTCAAGTCCGGCAATTTCGGCGCGACCGATTTCTTCGAGAAAGCGCTGAAGGCACTGTGATGGCATCGACCGAAAATTCCATTCGCGAAGAGATCTGCCTCACCGGCAAGAGCCTCTACGAGCGTCGCTATACGGTGGGCAGCGCGGGCAACATCAGCGCGCGCCTGGAAGACGGCTGGCTGATCACCCCGACCGACGCGTGCCTTGGCCGCCTCGATCCTGCCGAGATTGCGAAGGTGGATGTGCGGGGCAATCACGTATCGGGCGGACGGCCGTCGAAGACGCTGGCGCTGCATCGCCGCATCTACGAGAACAACGCAGAGGCCCGCGGCGTCGTGCATACGCACTCGACGCATCTCGTGGCGCTGACGCTGGCAGGCGTCTGGAAACCGGACGATGTCTTGCCGCCGATCACGCCGTACTACGTGATGAAGGTGGGACATGTGCCGCTCATCGCGTACCGGCGTCCGGGCGATGCGGCGGTGGCGGAGGAAGTGGCGGCATTGGCGTCGAGCGTGCGTGCGGTGTTGCTGGAGCGACTCGGCCCGGTGGTCTGGGAGAAGTCGGTGTCGCACGCATCGTACGCGCTGGAGGAACTGGAAGAGACGGCGCGCCTGTATCTGTCGACGCACCCGCGCCCGGAGCCATTACCGGAAGAAGCGATCGAGGACTTGAGAGCGACGTTCAACGCCCGATGGTAGGGCTTGCGTCAGGTTTCCACGACAAATCAGGAGCAATCAAAAAATGCCGAAATTCGCCGCAAACCTAACGATGATGTACACGGAACATGCGTTCCTGGACCGCTTCGCCGCAGCAGCAAAAGACGGCTTCAAGGCGGTTGAATTCCTGTTCCCTTATGACTTCGCCGCGAACGACATCAAACAGCGCCTGACCGACAACGCCCTGACGCAAGCGCTTTTCAACGCACCACCGGGAGATTGGGCAAAGGGCGAGCGCGGCATTGCGTCATTACCCGGGCGCGAGGAAGAGTTCAAACAAAGCGTCGCGAAGGGCCTCGAATACGCCGCCGTGCTCGGCAACAGGAAGCTGCACGTGATGGCGGGCCTGATCGCCCCGGATCAGCCGAGAGAGAAACATCGCGCGGTGTATCTGAAGAACCTGGAATACGCGGCAAAGGAAGCGCAGAACGCAGGCATAGGCATCGTGATCGAGCCGATCAACACCCGCGACATTCCCGGCTTCTTCCTGAACCGTCAGGACGAAGCCCAGGCCATCTGCGATGAAATCGGCGCACCGAACCTGCAAGTGCAGTTCGACATCTACCACTGCCAGATCGTGGAAGGCGACATCGCGATGAAGCTCAAGCGCGACATGAAGCGCCCAAACGCGGGCGTCGGTCATATCCAGATCGCGGGCGTGCCGGAGCGTCACGAGCCGAGCATCGGCGAACTGAACTATCCGTCTCTGTTCGAGCTGATCGATTCGCTGGGCTACGAAGGCTGGATCGGCTGCGAATACAAACCGAAGGCGGGCACGTCCGAAGGCCTCGGCTGGCTCAAACCCTATCTGTGAAAAAAGCAAGGAAGCGACCCACATGAAGATTCTCATTACCGGCGGCGCGGGTTTTCTCGGCCAGCGTCTCGCGAAGCGCCTGCTCGAACGCAACGAGCTCGACGGCAAACCCGTCACGGAACTCGTGCTGCTCGACGTCGTGCGTCCGAACGACGAACGCCTGCTCGCCGACCAGCGCGTACGCGCCGAAACCGGCGATATCTCCGATCCGGCGGTGCTGCAACGCCACATCGATACCCAGACCGAAGCCATCTTCCACCTCGCCGCGATCGTGAGCGGCCAGGCCGAAGCGGACTTCGATCTCGGCATGAAGATCAATCTCGACGCATCGCGCGCGCTGCTCGAAGTGTGCCGCGCGGTCGGCCACAAGCCGCGCGTCGTGTTCACGAGTTCGGTCGCGGTGTACGGCGGCGCGTTGCCCGATGTCGTGCAGGACGACACCGCGCTCAATCCGCAATCGTCATACGGAACGCAGAAGGCGATCGCCGAACTGCTGCTCTCCGACTACGCGCGGCGCGGTTTCGTCGATGGCCGCGTGCTGCGCCTGCCGACCATCAGCGTGCGGCCGGGCAAGCCGAACGCGGCGGCGTCGTCGTTTGCGAGCGGCATCATCCGCGAGCCGCTGAACGGCGAGCGCTCGACCTGCCCCGTCGACGGCGACACCCGCGTCTGGCTGCTGTCGCCGAAAAGCGCGGTCGAAGCGCTGATCGCGGGCTGCGAGATCGAGCGTGAGAAGCTCGGGCTGCGGCCGGTCATCAATCTGCCGGGTTTGTCGGTGAGCGTGAACGAGATGGTTGCGGCACTGCGCGAAGTGGCGGGCGAGGAAGCCGTGCAGCGCATCGACTGGCAGCGCGACGAGCGCATCGAGAAGATCGTCGGCAGCTGGCCGGGCGCGTGGAACACGTCGCGCGCCGAGCAGCTCGGCCTGTCGGGCGACAGGAATTTCGCCGACGTGATCCGCGCCTATATCGCCGACGAACGCGGCTGAATCCCACTCTCTGACCCATCCACCGGGCATCGCGGGCGCGATGCCCGCGTCCCGCGCGCCGGTCATGCTGACATTTGCATTTCCGGGCTACACTTATCCCTTAAATGTGACGGACGTCGGCCCGGCGCCGCGTGCACCGCGTTGAACCACGAGCGCTTGCAGGCTCGTATCTCGCTCGCTTTCGTGCTTCTTGCGCCTTCGCTGCGCCGGTAACGCGGCGCGCGTTCCGTCGTTCCGTCCCGTGAACTCGCACCTTTCCCTCGCGGGAGATTCCCATGCTGTTGCATCAGCTAGTCGATCGATTCGGCCCGGCGATCGTTTTCATCAACGTGATGGGCTCGGCGCTCGGGCTGCCCGTGCCCGCCATGCCGACGATGATCATCGTCGGCGCGTCCGTCGCGCTGATGGCGGTGAACGGCGGCGCGTTCTGGCCGCCGCTTCTGGGCGTGCTGTGTGTCGCGGTGGCGGGCGGCGTGCTCGGCGACCTCGTCTGGTTCCAGGGCGGGCGCAGATACGGCGACAAGACGCTCAAGACCATCTGCAAGCTGTCCCTGTCGCGCGATACCTGCGTGAAGAAGACCGAGCGCTTTTTCGGCCGCTGGGGCGTGCGCGTGCTGCTCGTCGCGAAGTTCATTCCGGGGCTGTCGCTCGTCTCGGTGCCGCTCGCGGGCGCGATGGGCGTGAAGCTGCGCAGCTTCATCGCGCACGACGGCGCGGGCATCGCGCTATGGAGCGCGGTCGGGCTGACCATCGGCGTCATATTCGCGGCGCAACTGGAAATGGTCTTCGCGATGATCTCGCAGCTCGGCCGACAGGCGGTGATGGTCCTCGCGGTGCTGCTCGCGATCTACGTCACCTACCGCTGGTGGCGCCGCCGCGCGCTGATGGCGACGCTGGAGAAGGCGCGTATCAGCGTCGACGAGCTCTACGCGATGATGAACGACCAGCCGCTGCCGGTGATCTTCGATATCCGTTCGCCGGAAAAGCGCATGCTCGATCCGTTCACGATTCCCGGCTCGCTGTTCGCCGACGAGCGCGATCTCGCGAAGATCATCGAGAACTACGACAAGTCGCGCAAGGTCGTCATCTATTGCTCGTGTCCGAACGAAGTGTCGGCCGCGTGGATGGCGAAAACCATGCGCAACGCGGGTTTCCGCGACGTGGTGCCGCTCACGGGCGGACTGGACGCATGGCGGCTCGCCGGTTTCGATGTCGCGACGCTGACCGAATTCGGCGAGCTCGTGGCGACCACGCCCGAGGAGGTCGCGGAAATGGCGGCGATGTGCCCGTGGCCGGTGAAATCGGCCGCGGCGTCCTCCGCGGGCTCGGCATCCTTGCATGAAGCTGGTTTTCCACACGGAGATCGCGCATGAGTACAACGCCGTTCAACGAGCCGGGTGAAGGCGTGCCGAATGTCGTCGCGTGGAGCGCACGAGAGCCTATTGAAACTTCGAATCCGAACGTGGTGGCGTCCCCCGCCGCCGCAGCAGCAGCCGATGACAGCGCGCCTTTCTCGCCGCTCGAAACGCGCGCGCACCAGATGTTCCCGCGCCTGACGGACAACGAGATCGAGCGCATGAGCCGTTTCGGCACCGCCTCGCACTGGCGCCGGGGCGAGTGGATGTTCCGCATGGGCGAGACCGGGCGCGGCATGGTGATCGTGCTTTCCGGACTCGTGCGCGTGACGCGGCGCAACGCGCTCGGGCAGGAGCATCTGGTCGTCGAGCACGGGCCGGGGCATTTTCTGGCGGAAGTGGCGCAACTGTCGGGCAAGCCGTGTCTCGTCGATGGCATCGCCGCCGAGGATGTGCACGGCATCGTGATTCCGCCGGAACGGCTGCGCGCGTTGCTCGTCGCGGAAGCGGAGCTGGGCGAACGCATCATGCGCGCGCTGATCCTGCGGCGCGTCGGGCTGATCGAGAAAGGCAGCGGGCCGGTGCTGCTCGGCCAGTCGGACGATGGCCGGCTCGTGTCGCTGCAGGGCTTTTTTCGCCGCAATGGTTATCCGCACACGGTGATCGACGCGTGCACCGATCCCGACGCGATCTCCTTGCTCGAACGCATTTCGGCATCGACGTCCGATTTCCCGCTCGTGATCTGCCCGGACGGCACCGTGCTGCGCGCGCCCGACGAGAATCAGGTGGCGACGCAACTCGGCTGGCTGCCCGAGTTCGATCCGGCGCAT